>Ga0335082_10005116_pt1 | contig 14298 bp, 16 predicted proteins | sample Lox_Sample_41_FD_206718 | JGI IMG/M metagenome (GOLD analysis project Ga0335082, IMG submission 206718) | Soil microbial communities from Loxahatchee National Wildlife Refuge, Florida, United States - Lox_Sample_4.1 | ecosystem: Environmental > Terrestrial > Soil > Wetlands | place: USA...
GAAAGATTTTCTTCGCTCATGCCGTGAGCTTACTTCCACCTATTCTTTATGCAAGGGGCAATTTCGGAGGGTTTCTTCACAGCTTCTTTTTGAAGGTGCGGTTTTTCTTCCTTCTTCTATGCAGTGCTGGCCTTTATGCCAGCCCACTCTTCTCCGTTCACTCTGCTCTCCTCTGTTACCTCTGTGGTGAAATCTTCTTCTTCTCTTTCTTTGCTACAATTTCCGAATGTCCACTCCCGAAGCCAACATGACCCAAATCGCCCGCCGCATGCTCTCCGCGAAGGCCGAACAATTCACCGAATCCGTCATTCGCGAAATGACCCGCCTGGCGATGAAGCACAACGCCGTCAATCTCTCCCAGGGTTTTCCGGATTTCGCTGCTCCCGAAGAAATCAAGGAAGCTGCCCGCCAGGCCATCACCGACGACATCAATCAGTACGCCATCACCTGGGGCGCCAAAGCTCTCCGCGATGCGGTTGTCGAAAAATTCGCCAGCACCCAGCGCGTCACCTACGATCCCGAGCGCGAAATCACCATTTGCTGCGGTTCCACCGAAGCGATGATGTCCGCCATGATGGCTATCATCAATCCGGGCGACGAAATCGTCGTCTTCGAGCCGTTCTACGAGAACTACGGTCCTGACGCAATCCTCTCCGGCGCGACGCCTCGCTTCGTCAAAATGCGCCCTCCAGAAAACGAAAACTCCGACTGGTCCTTTGTCGAAAGGGAACTCGCGGCCGCCTTCGGTCCGCACACCAAGGCCATCATCCTCAATACGCCCAATAATCCCACCGGCAAAGTCTTCACTCGCGCCGAACTCGAATTCGTCCGCGATCTCTGCGTCCGCTGGAACGCCTTCTGCGTCACCGACGAAATCTACGAGCACATCCTCTACGACGCCACCGAGCACATCTCCATGGCGCAAATTCCCGGCATGCGCGACCGCACCATCGTCATCAACGGCATGTCGAAAACCTATAGCGTCACCGGCTGGCGTGTCGGCTGGGCACTGGCTCCGCCGGACACAACGGCTGCCATCCGTAAGGTCCACGATTTCCTCACCGTCGGCGCCGCCGCCCCGTTGCAGCAAGCTGGCGCCCTCGCGCTCAAACTCCCGCAGTCCTACTACGACAAGCTCGCTTCCTCCTACGCCGCCAAACGCGAACGTCTCCTCAACATCCTCGCCGCTTCCGGCTTCACCGTCTACAAGCCCCGCGGCGCCTACTACATCATGACCGACATCTCCCGCTTCAATTTCGACGAAGCCGCCTATCCCGCCGAATCGCGCGATGTCTCCTTCGCCAAATATCTCGTCCAGAAAATCGGCGTCGCCTGCGTCCCCGGCTCCAGCTTCTACAACAACGCCCAGGACGGCGCCTCCCAGGTCCGCTTCACCTTCTGCAAAAAAGAAGAAACCCTCGCCGCCGCCGCATCCCGCTTGGCCCAACTGCATTTGTAGCGGCCGCTTTCTGAAGCGGGCGCCTTTTGCTTGCGCTGCGGCCTTTTCCTTCTTTGCGGTCTTTTCTTCTTTTGTAGGGGCCGAGCTTGCTCGGCCCGCCTTTGGCTTATGCTAAACTTCGGCCATATTGTAGGGCTCGCCTTCTGAGGCGGGCCGCCCATCTGCGAAAGGGAACGATTCGTGCCTCTCGAACTCTCTCTTATCCCCGCCAACACCATGCTCGATTCCAATTCAGTTGGCGAAGCCATCGCCATCTCCGATTCCGAATCCCGCACCTTCTTCTGCGTCCTCACCATCACCGACCAGATCGAACAGGAATCCCTTGACGTCTCCATCTGGGGCTCGTCCGACGGCCAGGAATTTGGCAAGCTCCCGCTCCTGAAATTCCCCCAGCAGTTTTACAACGGCGCCACCAAAATGATCCTCGATGTCTCGCTTCGTCCCGAGGTCAAATACCTCCGGGCCCGCTGGGACCTCAACCGCTGGGGCCGCGTCTCTCCCACCCCGCGCTTCGTCGCCGGCCTGCAACTCGAAGAAATTCCTCCGATGTCCCGCGACACCACCACCAAACGCGCCGTCCTTACCTCGAGGTCCTGAGTTCCAGCTTTTGTAGGGGCGGCTTTACGCCGCCTTCTTCGTGTAAACGCCGGGCCAACCGCGGAAAGGCCAAAGTAAGACCAATCGTCCCCAAAGCTCTTGGTTCCTGCTCTCTGCTAGCTGTTATCTGCTCGCCAAATACGGTGGCCGGTCTAGGTACGCATCTGGAAATTTAGGGGCGAGAGACTGTGGTCGGTTGCCCTGTGGTGGTCAATCTCCCGCCCCGCGAGTGGTCTTGCAGGTATAGACGAATTCTTTTTGGAAATGTTTCCGCAGTTCGCAAAATTCTTTCCCTTTTAATCCCTTTTAATACGCCAATTTGGCGGTCATCCGCAGCGGTTTGTCTACTGTTTTTGGTAGCCCTTGCCCAATTTCCACATTCAGCGTCAATGCGGATCATTCGGCAGCAGCACACTCATTTGTGTCATTCCGACCGGAGGCTCGAGGGGTTTTGTTGTTCCCGAGTGGAGGAACCGCGACTTGATCCCAACCCCTTTGATCACCAACTGTTGGAGCGGGAGCTCGATCAAATCTGCACGCTATCCAGATACCTCGCCACGCAAGCCTTCCATTTGAACTTCTCCGTAATCGCCTGCTGTAACGACTGCGCGGCCGCCGGCTCCCCGTGAGTCAGATATACCTGCTTCGGCGGAGTCTGCAATCCTGTTAACCACCGTAGTAACTCGCTCTTGCCCGCGTGCGCCGAAAACTGCCCCATTTCCACAATCTCCGCCCGTACCGGCACTGTCTGCCCGAACAGGCTCATTGTCTTCGCGCCCTCCTGCAACGCCCGGCCCCGCGTCCCCTCCGCCTGGAATCCTCCCAGGATCACGCAATTCCGCGCATCTCCCAACCGCTGCGCCAGGTGATGCAGCACGCGCCCGCCCGTCACCATCCCGCTTGCGGAAATGATGATGCACGGCGTCTTTACCTCATTGATCGCCTTGGACTCCTCCACGCTTCGCGTCAAATGAACTTCGTGTACGCTCAGCGGGTCGCCATTATTCTTCTCGTCCCGCGCAAAGTCTACGTCGTGATCTTCCTTATATTTCAGATAGAGCTCCGTCGCGCTCAGTGCCATCGGACTGTCCACATACACCGGCAGCCTCGGAATCCTCTGCAAATTCTCCAGTTGCCGCAGGTAATACATGAACGTCTGCGTCCGCCCGATCGCAAATGCCGGAATCACGATCGAACCGCCGCGCTTCGCCACGCGGTTCACGATATCGCCCAGCAGTTGCAGTGGGTCGCCTGCCTCATGTTCCCGGTCGCCGTAAGTGGACTCGCACAGCAGCGCATCAATCTGCTTCGTCGCTGGCGTTGTCGGGTCCTTCAAAATCGGCTGTTCATAACGCCCGATATCGCCGGAGAAAACCACGACGCTTTTCTTCCCGTTTTCGGTGATCGTCAGTTCCAGGCTCGACGACCCCAGGATGTGCCCCGCGTCGTACGACTCAAAGTGAAACTCCGGCGCCACATCAAACCCGCCTGATCGCGGCATCGGCTTCAGCAGCCGCAGCACCGGGTCCACGTCCTCCGACGTGTACAGCGCCTTCGGCTCCGGATGCCTGCTCCACCCGTGCTTCACCGCGTGCGTCGTCTCCTCTTCCTGCAGGTGCCCCGAATCCTTCAGCAAAATTTCCGTCAATTCAATCGTCGCCGGATTCGCATAAATCGTTTTCTGGTATCCGTCGCGCACCAGCACCGGCAGCCACCCCGTGTGGTCCAGGTGCGCGTGCGTCAGCACCAGATAATCAATCGTCTTCGGATCCACCCGCAGCGGATTCCAGTTCCGCTGCTTCAGGTCATCGGTCCCCTGAAACAACCCGCAATCAATCAGCAGCCGCTTGCTTGTCCCGGAGGAGCCCGCTGCCTCCACCAGATATTTCGACCCCGTAACACATCCCGCCGCGCCCAAAAATGTTAGTTTCGCCATGGCCCCTGCATTCTACTCGAACTTCCTCCCCCCAATGCCACGGGCAACCTTGCCTGTGCTCTTTTTGTTCATCGTACGTGCGGTGCCATCGAACGCCTCCTGATCCTGTTGGCACCCGACCCGCTATGTTCTATAGTTCCTCCATGCTCGGCCGAACTTTCTTCCGCGTCGGCTTCCTGGTCATTCTTTCTTGCCACCCAGCGTACTGTTTCGCGCAATCTCAGGTCTGCACCGACAGTTCTGACAAGCAGCCCGATAGCCCCCAGGGCCAGAAACTCGCCATCGACAATGTGGAAATTCAGGGCTCCAGCCCGCTCACCTTCTCGCAGTGGTCCGCCGCCGTCATCCAGATCAAAAACGACGCGGCCGACAATCATTACGATCCCAATAATCCGCGCTCGTTCACAGAACTCGTCGAAGCCATCCGCCGTGTATTACAGAACGAGGGCTATTTCCGCACCGTCGTTACACCGAACCCGGTTCTCCTCCGCACCGATGACGAAACCCTCCACTATCTTCTGAACCTCTCCATAAACCCCGGTGAGCAATACCTCCTCGCCCAAGTTCACTTTCGCCCTGCCAATCCCGATCTTCCCGCCCTGGCCTTTCCTGAGGCGGAACTCCGGCAGCAACTCGACCTGAAAACCGGCGACTTGTTCGACGTCTCCAAAATTCGCGAGGGACTCGATTCCCTGGAAAAACTCTACCGCTCCAAAGGCTTTATCGACATGGTCCCGACGCCGGAGACGGATGTCCACGACGCCGGCTCTCACCACGATGGCCCGGACAGCGTCGACAACCCGAATCCTCATAACGATTTCACCATCGATTTGACGTTTGTCATCGACGAAGGAAAACCCTACCGTATTGCCCAAATCGAAGTGTTTGGTCTCTCGGTGGAGGCCGTTCGTCAGCTGGAATTTCCGCAAATGGCCGGAGATATTTTTCTTCCTGACCTGTGGGAAAACTATTTCGCCAGCGATCAGAATCCCCCATCGGGCCTTGCAAACTCCGAAAAGACCAGTTCTTGGCTGGTTCGCGATTCGGCACGCCACACACTCCAAGTCCGTTTGCACTATGGGCCCTGCCCAGATCCCTCGGCCGTGCCCATCATCTATTCCCAGGCAACGGTTTCCGACGATCCAGCCTCCTCTGTCAACTCCCCTTCGCCCGCGGATACATCCCAGGATCCTTAGACAGACCGTCCGCCCGGACCTATCCCGCACTATCTTGTGATAGAATTTTCTTTGTACCTCCGGTGGGGCCGTGGCGCAGTTGGGAGCGCGCCTCGATGGCATCGAGGAGGTCGTGGGTTCGAATCCCATCGGCTCCACCAAATCACCAATAAAACAAAGGCGATTTCGATTTCAGGGAAATTGAGGCACGGCCGAGAACTGCGCTGCTAGACTTTTGGTAGACTGCAGCGCCCGGATCCAGGCGTGGGAGGCATCAAGGCGTGCCGCTGCAGCCACGGACGGGTGATCCACCACACGAAGCGCGAGCCGAAGGGCAGATTCAAGAGTCCGTGCTGGTTTCCCCGGCTGCAAGTGCAGGGACTATCGGCCCGTGAAGAACTGACGGACTAGTGTCACTGCTTACGTGCCGTGATAGTATCCACGCATGAGTAGCCCACCCGTCTCTCCCGGACCACCCCCACCCGAACCATCGCTTTTAACTGTCGAGCAACTCGAAAAGCTGTCCAAAAAAGAATTGCGAAGAAGAGCCAACGAATACTTTGCTATGTTGGAGAATTGTGGGCACGAACAAGAACCTGCGGTTTTAGCCAAGGCACAATTCTACCTTCGACAACTTGAGCATCGCTGGGATTCTTGGGTCTCCACCCGTGACCTTATATTGGAAATCATTGTTATCTTGCTAATTGGCGGTGAGATTTGCATAAGCGTGTGGCAAGAGAGACAGCAAACTAAGAACTTTAATGACCAGCAGCAGGTCTTGGAGAACATGCTCACGAATTCTCAAACGACTGCTACCACTCTCGGAACCCTTCAATCGACCACCCAAACGATGAGTGAATCTCTGCAAAAGCAGCTAAGCCTTTTCTATGACATTTCCGCCGTAGTGACCTATGAACAAGGCACGAAGCGCCTCTCTGTCGCCAACAATGGGCGGACTAACATAGTCCTATACGCCTTCGGTTCGGAGTCGATTGGCATACCGGCGGTTCCTGAGAAGGAAGGGCGGACAATCGCACCCGGCAGCTTTTGTTCTTTTGCGATGCCGTGGGTCGAACCGCTGATATTTGAAAAAATCCCCAAGGGCGTAAATAGTCTTATGCCTTTTGAGTTGTATCTCAAGAACGAGAAAGCGGAAGAGTTTGTTCTCCATTGTAAGTTCGGAATGACTTGGGATAACGATGCATTCAAAGTTGTCGCTCAACTCGTGTCCATATCCCCGGAACATTGGAGTCGGAAGCTGGCGTCAAAGAAACTTCCTAATAGTATGCCCCGCAAGTCGAGCTAGACTCCAAAGTTTTGAGGCCCACCAGGCCACCTCTTATCGATCCTCTCCAGTATGAACTCCACCTTCCGAATCGCCCGGTCGACGAAGTACTCCTCGGCGAAGTTCGGCTTGTCCGACTCGATCGTCTCGATCAGCTTCCGCGCGCAGAGTAGCATCGCGGCGAACAGGATCGCGTGCTTTCGTTCTTCGGTCAGGGGCCAGCAGAGTCCCGGTACCAACCTGTCCGATTAGCGTTTATCAGACTTGGGCACAGCAATAGCGGCACTCCCTCCTTCCCTCGCGGATTTTTCTGTACCCCCAGCTCACGCCAAGCGCGTAGAATCCCCGTACGAGGAGGGACCATGTTGCAAGAAACGAATCAAACAGAATCCCGGAAACTCGAGTGGACTTGCCAGGCGGAGTCTCCGATGGATGAGACTTGTGACGCAATGGCTAGCTACCAATGCGGTGTGTGTGGAAAGTGGTTCTGCGCGATCCACGCGGAGAATGAGGTGTGGCACCATTGCGTCCTTGAACCGGGCGATGAGGGTGGGGAGGGATAGTCCTGCACATTCGAAGCTCGAGGCAACTACCAACATTACAGGAAACCCGACGGAAAGGAGCCAACTATGACGAACACAGTGAAACCCATCCCCGAGGGGTACCACACAGCCACGCCGTATCTCATCGTTACGGGCGCGGCCAAGGCCATCGAGTTTTACAAGAAGGCATTCGGAGCCGAGGAGATGATGCGTATGGCGCAACCCGATGGGAGGATCGGGCACGCAGAGATTAAAATTGGCGATTCACCGATCATGCTTGCTGATGAGTTCCCGGACATCGGCGCGCGCAGCCCGCAGTCGCTTGGGGGCTCACCGGTGAGCATTCTTCTCTACGTAAAGGACGTGGACGCTATGTTCACTCAGGCGGTCGCTGCGGGGGCGACAGTTCAGAGGCCGGTAGCGGACCAATTCTACGGAGACCGGACCGGTGGAGTGATAGACCCGTTTGGCCACGTTTGGTATATCGCGACCCATAAAGAAGACGTATCGCCAGAAGAAATGAAGAAGCGTGCCGCTGCCGCAGGCCGAGGTTGAAAACTCTAGCTTCGCTTTCTCACCCAGTAAAAGAGCGCCAAGGAGTCCAATCTCCTTTGAGGCTGCCTTCAAGATCGTGCTAAGTCCTGGTAAGTTCGGGTATCCGGTAACTTAGGTACCGGGACCGACCCCGTCAAATTCCGCCTTGTGATGCAGGTTTTGGAGGATTGACTCGGAGACGTACCTTACTTCCCCCTTAACAGGTTCTTCAGATCGTGATTGCAGTTCTCGTTCAGCCCGCGAATCTGTACATGATTCTTCTTCCGTCGCAGCTGGCCGTTGGCAACCTCGTGGTCAGCACTACTGCTGGTCACCACACCAAGACCGCAATAAGTCCACAGCTGCCGCTTGGTACGAAAACGGTGCGGGGTCTGCAAAATGCCCAACAGTTCTGCGGCGCGAATCGGACCCATCGACGGAATCGCACACAGCCGTTTCCACACCTTGTGCTTCTTGCTCTCGGTCAGCAGGTCTTTTCGCACTTGCTGGCGCAAGGTGCGCAGCGCATCCAACTGCTGGTAGTACAACTCCGCTCGCCGGAGCACTCCTGGTTCCGGGATCTTTGCGAGCCACTCGGCCCGATGCCGCAAGCCATAGACCTGCTTGCCAGTGCACGGAATGGCCCAACTGCGATAGATCGCTTTGATCCGGGACATCACGCGACTCTGGTCGCGAGTGATAGTCAGATAGCTTCGCCCCAGTTCTTTCAGAGTCCGCAGTCCGTGGTCGCCGTGATAGACAGGGTTGAGCTTGTTCAGATACAGAAGGTCGGATAGCTTGCGGGCATCGACGCGATCATTCTGGTTGCCGTCCTGGAGTAAAGCGTTCCGGCGCGGATCGCAGACCACCAGCTTCGTAACATGGGGCTTCAGTAGGTCGTATAGCCACGCGGCCCAAGTGCCTTCTTCAAACGTGACGTGCAGCTCTCCGCGGAGCCCATCGAAAAACTGCAGAATCGTGCTGGCCTTGGTCTCGATGACACATTCCATCACGATCTTGCCGGCTGCATTCCGCACTGCCATCGAAATACTTTCCTTGTGTACATCCATCCCGATATATTTACAGCTGGTCATAAGGGCGTTCCTCCTCTGGAGCGGTTGAGCGAGCACTCAAACCTACTCCACAAGAGGCGCCCTTTTATATTGCGTCGGGTATCAACCGGAAACTTGGGTACTGAGACCAAGAAGGTCCGTGGCCTATTCGCATTCTGCTCATAGACAATCAAATTGCTTTCTTGTGGGATTTGGATTTGCTTTCAATCTGATTGAAGTGGAGCCCATATTCCAGCAATCGAGTGTGGTGTGCTTAATCCATTGACGAAGGGATCGGTCATGGCGCAACGCTTGACGAATACAAAGGCCAAAATAGCCTGTGTTCGTATTCACAAATCCGGGACTGATGCCACGATTGCGTCCGTGGCCATGAATCAGTGTGAGCTCGTCTTCGCCCATCTCCCAAGCCTGCTGTAGGATCTTGGCGAGTGTCCCGTTAAACACAATTTCAGCGGGATGATAGCCGTGAAGGTCAATCTGCATCCTCTACATCCTGGCCAGCACAATTTCCGTGTGAGCAATAATGTTAGCGTCTTCTGATAGCCCAAGTTTACCATCCGGATCGGGCAGTCAGATTGGCTCAATACCTATCCTATCGTTCACGGCTTCGCGGAGTCGTTGTTTGCAGCCCAAATACTTTTCGGTTGTCTGTACTGAGACGTGGCCCAATAAGAATTGGATCTGTTCTAGCTCGCCACCCGAATCGTGACAGAACCGTGCGCATGATCTTCTGAGATCGTGAGGTGCGAGCTTTGAGATGCCAAGCCTCCCTGCGTATTCCTTAACCACGTGCCATACGACTTTCTCCGTGACCTCGGTCCCCCAGACTGTGCCTTTCCGACAAACACAACGGAACAGCTTGCCTTGCCGGATATCGGCCACGCCCAACCAGTCGTCCAGCATCAACTTCACCCATTCCGGCATCGGCACGGTCCGAATATGTGCCCCCTTCCCGACCAGATCGACGATAGCCCAGTGATCCTCGCGGCGTTGGATATGATCGAACTCCAGATTGATTAATTCACTCCGACGCAATCCACAGCCAAGCAACACAGCCAACATGGCTCTATCTCGTTTGCCCTTGACCGTGTGCGGGTTGGGTAGTTGCCAAAGGGCGCGAGCTTCCGCCGGGGTCAACCAATTCCCAAGTCTCATCCCCAGTTTTTTCGCTCCCTTTACACGGCGGATACCAGCGGCGAGTTCCGGGCTTAGAAGCCCGGTATCCGCTGCCTCGTAGGCGAGTCGTCGGACTGCCGCCAGTCGTACGTTGATCGTGCCAGGTGCCAACAACTGATCTTCAAGGTGAATCCGGTAGCGAGTGACCACTGTCTTGTTAAAGGACAAACGTGGCTCCGAGCAATACCAATAAACGAAATCATCAATGGAACGGCGATAACTCCGTTGTGATTCAGGAGACCGAAGGCTCACCAGCACGGCAGATTTTGCGTGTTCCAAGTCGGGCAGTCCGAGCTTGGTTTTCCAGCGGTTTGACTTGCCCCGTCTTGTCTTTCTTCTCATGAGCGCCACCCCCTTGTGGCTGCCCATGAGAATGCATCGGGCCAGGGGAACTCAGTACTAGCAGCTATTTGATTGCATAACAATGTCGGCTCCTCGCCCCGAGTAGACTGTGGTTTATCGACGACCGCAGGCTCGGGAGAAAGGAGCCGAACATGATGATTATAGGCGTAGATTACCACCCGAGCTTTCAGGCGATTGCATTTTTTGTGGAAGAGACCGGCGAGTGTGGTGAGCAGGAACTGACCCACAGCGATGGACAAGCAGAGACATTCTATCGAGACCTGAAGCAGCGAGGGATCTGCGTGCGGGTAGGCAAGGAGGCTACCGGGTATTCCCGCTGGTTCGAGCGGCTACTGGCTGAATTGGGTTTCGAGCTGTGGATCGGCCATCCAGCACAGATCAAAGCTAAGCGAGTGAAGAAGCAGAAGTACGACCGTGAGGACGCTCGACTCCTGCTAAGACTGATGCGGGAAAATAACTTTCCGCAGGTCTGGGTACCGAGCCCGGAGAATCGGGATCTGCGACAACTATTGTGGCACCGGCATCGGTTGGTGCAGATGCGCACGCGGATCATGAATCAACTGCAGGCGTTGGCGATGAACGAGGGCTATCGCTGGAAGAAAAAGCTGTTCAGCGAACAGGGGCGAGTACAGTTGGAAAAGCCCGCGCTGGCTCCTTGGGCCAGTCGACGCCGGCAAGAGTTGCTGGAGTTGCTGGACCGTATGAATCCGACGATTGAAGAGCTGACGGCCGCCGTCGAGCAGGAAGCCCGGAAGCGATCCGAAGTTCTGCGGCTGATGACACATCCTGGCGTTGGTCCGCTTACGGCACTCGCCTACGTGTTGATCATCGGAACTCCGACGCGGTAGATTAGGGACGAGCCGTGGTCGTCGATGCAGAGGGTCAAAGAACAACGGGGAAGACCACTCTTCGGAGTGCATGGAGTAGTCTGTTCAAAAAGTGTTTGACAGGGCCGACATTGTTAGAGATGTCCGGTTATCCCTGCCGGTTCAAACGGTCGATGCAACACCATCTGGTATATAGGTGCTTTCAAAGGTGGTGTTTATGAGGCAGGGAGACGATTTGGGCTTTCCGCGGAGCAGAAGATTGATGTGTGGCGACGTTGGAAGGCGGGGCAGACACTGCATGAGATCGGGCGGGCTTTTGGCAAGGACCATAACTCCATTCGTGGTGTAGTGGCACGTCATGGTGGGATTGTTCCGGCCGTACGGCGGCGTGCGCTCCTCGCGCTCACGCTGCGTGAGCGCGAGGAGATCTCACGGGGGGTGGCTTCCGGTTCGTCGTTCCGTGAGATTGCCAAATGTTTAGAGCGAGCGGTATCGACGGTGAGCCGGGAGGTCGCACGTCATGGCGGCCGTCCGGCGTATCGAGCCAGTCAAGCCGACGGCGAAGCCTGGCAGTCAGCCTTGCGGCCCAAGCGCTGCCTGCTTTCCATCCACCTGAAGTTGCGCGACATCGTTGCGAGTAAACTGATGCTGGACTGGTCGCCGAAGCAGATTGCTGGCTGGCTGAAAACCCAGTATCCCGATGATGAGAGCATGCACGTGTCCCACGAAACTATTTACCGCAGCTTGTTCATTCAAGCCCGTGGAGCGCTAAAGAAGGAGCTGCTGAACCACCTGCGATCCAAGCGTCGCATACGCCCGTCTCAGCGTGGACTGGAGATGGCCAAACACAAGGACTTTACGGTGGCCACCGATGTGAAAGTGTACTTCTGTGATCCGCAGAGTCCCTGGCAACGCGGCTCGAACGAAAACACAAACGGGCTCTTACGGCAATACTTCCCGAAGAACGCAGACCTAACCGAATATTCCCAGTCGGATCTGAACAAGGTAGCGCTGCGCTTAAATCAACGCCCGCGACAAACTTTAGGTTTTCAGACTCCAGCGAGTAAACTCCAGGAAAGCGTTGCGTCGACCCATTGAGACCACCGGGCTTTCTCTAACGAGGTCGGTCGGAGAGATTCGACCCAGTACTCAGAGCGAGCTGTCATCCAGCGAATGAAGATTGCTTGGGCGGTACGAACGTTCTGAGCCAACTCCAAATCCTGAATCGCAGACCGGCCTTAGAGGGAGGGTCAATCCGTTCCGGGGACCACCAGCCGTCAAAGTGGGACCGATAATCAACGCCACGAACATCCGTTATTTGGACATCACAAGTGAAAGGGCTGTGCCTGAGCTGCGGAGCCATGTGGACCCGTTCGACAGACAGGTTGAATTTCACTGTGAGCGACGCATCGCGGACAAGCGAGCGGTCAGACCCATGCCGCTGAACAAGGTCCCAAAAGAACTTGGTGTAGCGAGATGGAACGTCAGATATTGGTTTCTGGAGTAATTCAGAAGGTCCGGCCTGCCCACTCACAAAGTCTATCGTTAACGTGTCCTGTCGCGTTTGTCGAGCGAAACGAAGCAAGTGCCCCATGACGTAGTCATCGTCTGCGTAATTCATCAGGCTCACGAACGAATGCCCGATATTATGAGCCACACTTTTAAGGACTTTGTATCGAGCCATCCCGTTCACCAATTGGCGTTAAGTATAAGCCGATTGTGCGGCTCCAAATGTGAGCGGAGAGAGTTTCACGTCGCAACTCCTGGTAAACGCTAACCTCCCAAGTTGGTACTGGAGCGAACCTTTCCGATTTCCCGGGATCGGAAACATAGAGGCTAGTACCCACGTGAGGGATTCGCACTTCCAACATGCCTCTCGCTTACGTCAGAAACCGCCAGGCACGCTTTGTTAGGCCTCCGGCTGGGTACCAACTTTTTCCGAGCTCAGCAAGCATCGGAGAATCCGGAAAATGCTGGCGTAAAACAGCCACCCAGTGGTCGAACTCCTTTTGCCCCATCGAGTACATAGAGTGAGGTTGGAGAAAGAACGCCGCTGGTGATTTCTCTTCAACCTGAAAACCTGTGCTCTCTTTTCGACAATGAGGACAACAGTAAGTCCGCTCTTCGTAGGTAGGCTCGTCAGGCTCGCTTTCAAGGCGAAAGTCATGGTCAATGACCCAATGAGTCGCCATGCATGCGGGGCATCTTAAGCGGGCCAAGCGAGGAGGAGTCCTGATTCCACCTCGGTGTCTTGCCTAGCGGAAGTTCATTAGTGACGAAGCTCACTGACCATGCATTGCTAGCTGCGTATAAAAGGCGATGCTTCGCCCGCCCATCGGAGAGAACATGCCTCGCAGATTTGCCGTCGAAAGCACCCTCGAGGAGATTGAGAGGGAAGCACGAATGCTTTTACATCAACTGCGACAGGGTTCTGTTCAGGCAAACAAGCAATACAGTCACTTCGACCCCGAAGCCGGCAGCTTCCAACCTAGGCTCACCGACACTCAATACGCTGTCGCCCGGAAATATGGCTACAAAAGCTGGACTGAACTAAAGAAGCGGCTCACGCGCAGCGGCCCACAATCTACAGAAATGAAATCATAGGCTCTGTCCAGCGACAGGCCTCTTCGATAGCCAAAACCTTCGCTTTCGGAATTTCCAGGTCGGGACCAACTTCGGGTCTCACCAACAAGGTCTCTTCACGGTCCTCCAGAAATGTCCCTCGGACGCTCAATTTGACTCGCCCCAGGGCCAGTTGCACCACCACGGATTGTCCCAGCCAGGGCTCAAATGTGCTCTCGATTACTTTCCCATACATGCGGCAATCTTCAGCAACGGCAAGTTGTGTTGCAGTGAGTTCCATCACAGATGTTGCGCGCTGCGGATAAAGGCGTCTCCTGTCCACGAGACCCTCATTGGTCAGGAATAGGGAAATGGGGGGCGGCATCTGCAGGTGTTTGGGGGTTGTCGCTCTAGGAGATACTGAGGAAAATTGCCGCCCCTTTCGCACCTTTGTAGCTTCGGGCAACGTCGTGGTCAGTGATGTGAGTCACGGTCGTCTCTGATACCTCGGTCAAGTCCTGTTACATTGGGTAACCGGGTGCGCCGTGAAAGGTGGTGGTTCATAGCGGGAGATAAACCCGCCCGGGAACTGGTTCGCTCCACCCGGTAGCAATCAGAGCAGTAGTGGAGGCAACGAAACTACTGAAGCCTCTGGTGCAGAGGGTCGCGAAGGCGACCTGGCGAGCGTGCAGGCCGTAACTTAAGTGAACGCTGAGCAGGCCCCGAAAACAGTGATGCAGGAGCCGACCCGCCCCGGTTTCGGGGAAGG
>Ga0335082_10005117_pt1 | contig 14298 bp, 13 predicted proteins | sample Lox_Sample_41_FD_206718 | JGI IMG/M metagenome (GOLD analysis project Ga0335082, IMG submission 206718) | Soil microbial communities from Loxahatchee National Wildlife Refuge, Florida, United States - Lox_Sample_4.1 | ecosystem: Environmental > Terrestrial > Soil > Wetlands | place: USA...
GCCTGCGGCCGGCGCCACCACCGGGAGCCCGCTGGCGGCGGCCTCCTGCAGCGTCTGGCCGAACGTCTCGCAGGCGCCGCTGTGCACGAACACGTCCAGGCTGGCATAGATCGAGGCCAGCTCGGTGCCGTGCCGGGCGCCGAGGAACACGGCCCCGGGCAGGGCCCGGCGCAGCGCGGCGCCGGCCGGCCCGTCGCCCACGATGACCAGCCGCACCCCCGGCAGCCCGGCGACCTGCCAGAGCAGGTCGACCCGCTTCTCCGGGGCCAGCCGGCCGACGTACCCCACCAGCGCCTCGCCGCCGGAGGCGAGCTCGTGCCGCAGCCGCGGGCTGCGCCGGGCCGGGTCGAACCGCTCGGTGTCCACCCCCCGGCCCCACAGCCACACCCGCTGCACGCCGTGCTCGCGCAGGCTCGCGGCGCTGGCCGCGGACGGGGCGAGGGTGCGGTCGGCGGCGTTGTGGATCCGGCGCAGCCACCGCCACGCGGCGGCCTCGCCGAGCTTCCCGGCCCGGTAGACACGGGCGTAGGCGGGCACGTCGGTCTGGTAGACGGCCACCGTGGGCAGGCGTTCCCGGCCGGCCGCGGCGACGGCGGACGAGCCGAGGACGAACGGGCTCGCGAGGTGCACCAGTTCGGCGCGGTGGCTGGCCAGCGCGGTGTGCAGGTGCCGGATCGGCAGGCCGATCCGGAAGCTGCGGTAGCGGGGCAGCGGCACGGAGGGCAGCCACACCACCGGCCACGGGAGCGGCCCGGTGCCGCCGGCCCCGCCGGGCGTGTCCCGGGCCGGCGCCGGGGCGATGACCATCGGCTGGTGCCCGCGCAACACCAGGTGCTCGGCTACCCGCAGCGCGCAATGCGCGACGCCGTTCACATCGGGCGGGAAAGATTCGGCCACGATCGCTATTCGCACGCTCACAACGTGAACCACGAGATGCCGCAACAGGACATGCCGCAGTTATGTGTTGAAGAACTCTGGGCGACATCTTGTCGTCGCCTTCACCTGCGGCTTCTTCACATCCTCCCCTCTAAGGCCTTTCCCCGTCACAGTGTTCCCGCTCATTCTGCCGATTTCCGGGTCATGTATTCCCGCGGGCCACGGTTACGCCAAATTCCTGAGAAGCCCCGGTTACGGGAAACCGGCCGGCCGGGGCCGGTGCGCGGCGCTCCCGCAGCGCCTAACCGCCGGGCCCGCAGGCGGCGGCGCGGCCGAGGAGGATGGCGCGCTCGCGGGCGTTGCGGGCGAGCGAGGCGGCGCGCTCGAACTCGGTGCGCGCCTCCTCGTGGCGGCCGAGCCGGGCCAGCAGGTCGCCGCGGACGGTCGGCAGGAGGTGGTAGCCGCGCATCTCCGGCCGTGCCGTCAGCGGGTCGGTCAGCTCGAGGCCCCGTTCGGGGCCGAAGGCCATGGCGACGGCGACCGCGCGGTTCAGCTCCACCACCGGGGTCGGCGTCAGCGCGGCCAGCAGCTCGTAGAGCGCCACGATGCGCTCCCAGTCGGTGTCCCCGGCGCTGCGGGCCCGGGCGTGGCAGGCGGCGATCGCGGCCTGCACCATGTACGGGCCGGGGGGCCGGCCGAGCCGCTCGGCGCGCAGCAGCGCGGCGAAGCCCCGGCGGATCAGCAGCTGGTCCCAGGCCCCGCGGTTCTGCTCCAGCAGCGGGATCGGCTCCCCGGCCGGGCCGAGGCGCGCCCGCATCCGGGACGCCTGGAGCTCCATCAGCGCGGCCAGGCCGTGCACCTCCGGCTCCCCGGGGCTGAGCTCGGCCAGCATCCGGCCGAGGCGGAGCGCCTCGTAGCAGAGCTCGGGCCGGATCCAGTCGTCCCCGGCGGTCGCCGTGTAGCCCTCGTTGAAGATCAGGTAGATGACCTCGAGCACCGACGCCAGCCGCGCGGCCCGCTCCGGCTCCGGCGGGACCTCGAACGGGATCTGCTGGCCGGCCAGGGTGCGCTTGGCGCGCACGATCCGCTGGGCGATGGCCGCCTCGGAGGTCAGGAAGGCGCGGGCGATCTCCCCGGTGGTCAGCCCGCCGAGCAGCTTGAGGGTGAGCGCGGCCCTGGCCTCGGTGGACAGGACGGGGTGGCAGGCGATGAACATCAGCCGCAGCAGGTCGTCGGCCACCCCCTCGCCCTCGATCACCGCGTCGAGCTCGGGCTGGCCGCCGAAGATGGCGCTCTGCTGCTGCTGGCGGGCCTGGTGGCCGAGCTGCTCGACTTTGCGGGCCAGGCGCTCGTTCCGGCGGATCCGGTCGATGGCCTGGTGCCGCGCGGTGGCCATGAGCCAGGCGCCCGGGTTCGGCGGGATGCCCGACTCCGGCCACTGCCGGAGCGCGGCGACCTGTGCGTCCTGCGCGAGTTCCTCGGCCAGGCCCACGTCGTTCACCAGCCGGGCCAGGCCGGCGATGATCCTGGCCGACTCGAGCCGCCAGACCGCGTCGATGGCGCGGTGTGCCTCCGGAACCGTCATCAACCGCATCAGAGCACCGCCGGCTACTCCGGCCCGTAGACCTGGCGGATCTGCCCCTCGCCGCTGCCCGCGATCTGCCAGAAGCGCCGCGACAGCTCGATCGCCTCCTCCTTCGACCGCACCTCGACCAGGGCGAAGCTGAGGATGGTCTCCTTGGCCTCGGTGAACGGGCCGTCGGTCACGGTGATCTTCCCGCCGGAGGAGACGACCCGGGTGCCCACCTGGTCGAGCCCGCCCGCCGCGAGCAGCACGCCCTTCTGGGTCATCTCCCCGACCAGCCGGTCCATCTCCGCCATCATCTTCTCGTCCGGCGGGTCAGCGGCGGTGGTCGTCATCAGGAACCGCATCGTCGTCTCCTTGCCGTTGCCGGGCCGGGCCCCGCTGGCCCGCCCCCGCTGATGCTTCGAACCCCGGCCGCCGGGATCGACATCCTCGGCCGGATTTTTTCTCAACGAGCGGCGCGCCGGATGTCGAGACCGGGCCGGCTGCCCCGTCCTGCTGGTGAGTGCGCCACGATGGGCGCAGCGAGTAGCGAGGAGGCGGGCATGACCAAGTTCATGTTGCTGCAGAACTACGGGGCCACGCTAGCGTGCGACCTGCCGATGGCCGAGTGGGACCCGGCGGACATCAAGGCGCACATCGAGTTCCAGATGGCCCTGAACGACGAGCTGGCCAGCAACGGCGAGCTGGTCGACGCCCAGGGCCTGGCCGGGCCGGAGCTGGCCAGGTTCGTGACCTCCGACGGCGGGCGCGCCCCGGTGGTGACCGACGGCCCGTTCCCGGAGTCCAAGGAGCTGCTCGCCGGCTACCGGATGATCGACGTCGAGTCGGAGGCGCGCGCCATCGAGATCGCGGCGAAGGCGTCGGCCGCGCCGGGCCCCGGCGGCGCGCCGATCCAGCAGCCGATCGAGGTGCGGCAGGTGATGGGCGCGCCCGCCAGCGGGGAGTGAGCGGCGGGGCGGGCATCGAGGACCTGCTGCGCGAACAGGCGCCGCAGGTTCTCGGCGTGCTCGTCCGCCGTTTCGGCGATTTCGACTCGGCCGAGGACGCCGTGCAGGAGGCGCTGCTCGCGGCGGCCCGGCACTGGCCGGCCGAGGGGGTGCCGGACCACCCGCGAGGCTGGCTGATCCAGACCGCGGTGCGGAAGATGACCGATCAGCTGCGCAGCGAGCAGGCGCGGCGGCGCCGCGAGGGCGCCGCCGCGATGGCCGAGCCGCCGGCCGCGGACGTGACCGGCCACGACGACACGCTGATCCTGCTGTTCATGTGCTGCCACCCGGCACTGACGCCGGCCTCGGCGATCGCGCTGACGCTGCGCGCCGTCGGCGGCCTGACCACGGCCGAGATCGCGAACGCGTTCCTGGTGCCGGAATCCACCATGGCCCAGCGGATCAGCCGGGCCAAGCAGCGCATCAAGGCCTCCGGGGTGCCGTTCGGCATGCCGGAGGGCCAGGAGCGGGCGGAGCGGCTGCGCTCGGTCCTGCACGTGCTGTACCTGATCTTCAACGAGGGGTACGCCAGCAGCATCGGCGCCGACCTGCACCGCACCGAGCTGTCCGGCGAGGCGATCCGGCTGGCCAGGATGATGCACGCCACGCTGCCCGGCGACGGCGAGGTGACCGGCCTGCTGGCGCTCATGCTCCTCACCGACGCCCGGCGGCCGGCCCGCACCGGGGCCGGCGGTGAGCTGATCCCGCTGGCCGAGCAGGACCGGGCGCGCTGGGACCGGGCGCTGATCACCGAGGGGACGGCGCTGATCACCGGTGGGCTGGCCGGGGGAGCGGTCGGGGAGTACCAGATCCAGGCCATGATTGCCGCCGTCCACGACGATGCGGCCAGCGTCGACGACACCGACTGGCCGCAGATCCTCGCCCTGTACGGGCTGCTCGAGCGGATGACCGGCAACCCGATGGTGGCGCTCAACCGAGCCATCGCGGCGGCCATGGTCCACGGGCCCGCGGCCGGCCTGAAGCTGCTCGAGCCGCTCGACGAGCCGCTGGCCGGGCACTACCGGCTCGACGCGGTGCGGGCCCACCTGTTCGAGATGGCCGGCGATACCCAGGCCGCGATGGCCCACTACCGCGCGGCGGCGGCCCGCACCACGAGCATCCCGGAGCAGCAGTACCTGACCACCCAGGCCGCCCGGCTCCGGGCAGAGACCACGCCGCCGCCCGGCCGTCCGCCCGCCTGACGCGCTGACCCGCCGGCCCGGGCCCATCGCTCCGCCGTTCCGGGCGCCGGCCCGGCCGTGGCGCGTCTCGGTAGTTCACCCGACGCCCGCACGCGGCAGGGCGCCCCAGCCAGGGGGGAACGGCGGACTTGCCGTAGTTCACCCGATAGCCGCCCCGGGCCGGCCGCTCTTAGCGTCGAGGCATGTCACACGCCACCAAGCCGGCCCACCCTCTGGCGGCCGGCGCACCCGTTGCCCCCAGATCGCCGCTCCGCTGGATCCCCAGCTGGCTGCGGCGCCTGCCCGGTCACCGGCCGCGGCCCGCGGTCAGGGGCAGGCCCGTGGCGCTGCGCGACGGCTCGAAGGTGGTGATACGGCAGGTCCAGCCCGCTTACGCCCCGCTGCTGGCCGACGGTTTCGCCCGGCTGAGTCCTCAGTCCCGCCGGATGCGGTTCCTGGCCAGAAAGGACCGGCTGTCCGCGGCCGAGCTGCGCTACTTCACCGACATCGACCACCATGACCACGAGGCGCTGGGCGCGCTGGACCAGGCCGACGGGCGCGGCGTGGGCGTCGCCCGCTACGTCCGCGACACCGACGACCCGCACGCCGCCGAGATCGCCGTCACCATCGTCGACGACTGGCAGGGCCGGGGCCTGGGCACCGAGCTGCTGGCCCGGCTGTCCTGCCGCGCCCGCGCCGAAGGCATCCACCGCTTCACCGCGCTGGTCGCCGATGACAACATGGCGATGGCCGGGCTGCTGCGGAACATGAGCGCCTACCTTGTCGGCCGCAGCCCAGGGAGCGTCGAGTACGAGATCCCGCTGATGCCCCGAGCGAAGAGCACGGCCACGCCAGCCGGGAACCCCGGCCAGGAGCGTGTCCGGACGCCATGCTGAACTGCCCGGGCGATCGCGGCCGGTCCCACGCCCCGCACTCGTGCTCATCCGCCGGACGGCGCAGAGCAGCTGGCTGCGGACAGGAGTAACGTGACAGCTAGCACTGCAGCTGCCACGGCTAGTGGTGACGGAGGTCGACATGACACATCCGGACAGCACGGGCGGGCCCGAATCCGGCGACGAGTTCGGCGGCCCTGATCCTCTGGATGCCCCTGACGAGTTCGGCGGCCGCGAGCCGTCGGACGCCCCTGACGAGTTCGGCGGCCCCGACCCGCTGGGCACCCGTGACGAGTTCGGCGGCCGCGAGCCGTCGGACGCCCCTGACGAGTTCGGCGGCCCCGACCCGCTGGGCACCCCCGACGAGTTCGGCGGCCGCGAGCCTGGCTAGGTGAGGACCTGGCACATCGGGTGGCCGGCCCGGATACCCGGTCGTGCAACGCTGCCGGTCATCAGCAACCGCGAACCCTGCACTACCCGCCCGTAATGTCCCATTCAGACAAGCTGGGCCGGTAGCGGGGCATATCCAGAATCGGGCAACCCCGGCCCCGCCGGCCAGTCCCGGCGGGGCCTGGTCGTCGAGTGGCAGCTCAATCATGACCGGCGCGCCGGGCGGTTCGGCTGGCGCGTGACGGGGGAGGGGGGCGATGGCGGGGAAGCCCGATGCGGGCTTGCCGGATGTCCCGCTGGCGGTGACCGCCTGCTGGATCGCTGCCGTGCGTGCGCAGGAGAGTCTCCGGCCCGACCGCCTTCTCGATGACCCGTGGGCAGCCCGGCTGGCGGGTGCCGAAGGCGAGGAATGGCTGCGGGCCCGGGGCGGCAGCCCGGCGCTGGTGGTCATGGTCATCCGGGCCCGTTTCTTCGACGACTTCCTGCAGCGGGTCACCGCCGGTGAGGGAATCAGGCAGGTGGTGCTGGTGGCCGCGGGCCTGGACACACGCGCCTACCGGCTGAGCTGGCCCGGCGGCGTCCGGGTCTTCGAGCTCGACCAGCCCGAGGTCCTCGCCCGCAAGCAGCGCCTTCTTGACAGCGCCGGGGCCCGACCGGGCTGCGCGCGGCTGCCCGTCGGCGTGGACCTGGCCGGCCAGTGGACGGCCCCCCTGCTCGGCGCCGGGTTCGATCGGGGGGCACCGTCATGCTGGCTGGCCGAGGGATTCCTGTTCTACCTGCCCCCGGACGGGATCACCCGCATCCTGGATCAGGTGACGCGGCTCGCGGCGGCTGGCAGCCGGCTGGGATTCGACATCGTCAACTCCGCCACCCTGACCCACCCGCTGACCCGCCCGTGGATCGACATGCAGGCCCGGGCCGGCGCACCCTGGCTCGGCACGCTGGACGACCCAGCCGGGTTCCTGGCCGCTCGCGGGTGGCAGGCCACCCTCACCCAGCCCGGCGAGCCCGCGGCCCACTACGGGCGCTGGACCTTCCCGGTGCTTGCGCCCGGGCTCGCCGGGGCGCCGCGGAACTGGTTCGTGACCGCCCGCCGGTGCTAGCGCCGCCCGCTGGGCGCCAGCCGTCGCGGCCTCCGGCCCGCTCTCAAGGCTGCGGGTGCACATACCTCGAGTTGCGGGCCCGCGCCCCTGGGATAAGTGATCATCCCGGCGGTGATTTCGTGCGGCAGATCGACGATCGTGGACCGAGGGTAGCCCGGCGCATGGCTCGCTGGCCGCCCTAGCTCTCCTGGGTTGCCGGGTCGCCGTCTTCTCCCGGCAGGGAGGCTTCCGGGACCGTCAGCGGGGCCAGGGCCGGCACGCGGTCGGAGATGAGCCCGAGGCCGACACACACCGGGCAGGCCGCCTCCGCCCAGGCTTCCGCCCCGCCGCGCCGTCCGCGCCGGACCCGCCAGAAGACGAACGCACCGGCGACCAGCACGGCCAGCGCCAGCAGGGCCGGCCCCTTCGCCGCGTTGAACGCCTGGACCGCGAGCGGCCCGAGCAGCAGGCCGAGGACCAGGTGGAGCTGGAGGAAGACGCTGCTGCCGAGGATGAGAGCGGGCAGCGCACGCCGCCAGCCCAGCCCGGAGGCGGCCGCGGCCAGCACCGTGACCGTCCGCAGGCCGGGCGTCCCCCGCCCGATCGCGAGGGCGCTGCGCCCGCGCCTCTCGACCATGGCGGCGCCGCGGCTGACACGGGCCCGGCTGAGCCCGACGCGGGGCCCGAACCGGGTGACGAGCCGGTGCGCCGGGCCCCGGCAGGCCAGGAAGAGGACGGTCGTGCCGATGATCGAAACCGCCTCGAAACCGGCAACGGCCAGCCACAGCGGGAAGGCCCCGGCGGCCACCCGCTCACCGACGGTGAACATGACCAGATCGGCCGGGATGGGGATCGGCACGCCAGCCTCCATCGGAAGCAGCAGCGCCAGGGCCACCCACCCGCTCACGCCGGCGGCGGCGGCCTTCACCCCACGCCACCACGCACGTCAGGCCGGAAACGACAGCAACCCCCCATGCCCCAACCCCCCTGCATTGTCGTGGCAGCCACTATCGCGCAAGCGCGGCGCGCGAGTCCAGCACGCCGGCGGACGGGTGGCGCCGTTGCCGGGCACCGCCGGCGGCGAACGTGGCGCGCCGCGGGGTCCCGTGGGCGGGCGCCGTGAAATCCCGCCGGCCGGAAGGTGACCGTTAGCGGAACGGCAGCCAGCCGGCAGGCAGCCTGCCCGGGAGGGGGGTGCGGACCCACGCCAGTCTGCGCTGGAGATACTGGGGCTGTACTATCGAGCCGTCGAGGACGGGGACCTCCCCCCTCTCCCCATGCCGTGGATCTCCCCCCCGTCCCGGTTCTTGGGGGCCAAGGGAGCGACCCGCCCTCGACCTATTTCCGGGGGGAGTGGCGAGTCTTCGGGGCAGGAGGCAGTCATGAGCCGGGCACGGATCGGGGCCGAGGTCTTAGCCGATGTGCTGGCCCGGGCCGGGGTGGACACCATCTTCGGGCTGCCGGGTCAACCGAGGCGGTCCTGCTGGAGACGCTGCGCGAACGGGCCGGGCTGCGTTACGTGCTGGGCCTGCACGAGGGCGCGGTGGTGTCGATGGCCGACGGTTACGCGCGGGTCACCGGGAGGCGGATCGAGCACCGGGGTGAACTCGCCGGCGCGGTGAAGGAGGCGTTCTACGCCGGCGGCACGCAGGTCGTCGCCGTCACGGTGGCGGAGGTCCGGCCCTGACGCCCGGACCTGAGATGGATATCCGGATATGAAGGCCGCCCGGGGCAGCCCCCGGGCGGAACGTCTGGGCGCGGCTCGCCAGCGCAGCCCCGTCCCGGCTGGGAGGATAGCCCAGGCGGCTGCCGGATGGGTGGGCTAGCCTACCTACGCTGGTAGATAGGTACGCTTCCGCCGGTCCGGTGCGCTGGGACACTTGCGAGGAAGGTGAGCTGGAATGCCCCTGCCCGGCGTGACGCCGTTCCCGCCCGAGTTCGCCGCCCGCTACCGCGCCCGTGGCTACTGGGACGACCGGCCGCTGATCGCGCCTTTCCTGGGCGTGTTCACGGACTGCGCGAGCCGGGCGGCCGTCATCGACGACGAGGGCTCCTACACCTATGCGGAACTGGCCGCCGCGTCGGAGCGGGTCGCGCTGAACCTGCTCGACCTGGGCCTGGAGCCGACGGACCGGGTGATCGTCCAGCTGCCGAACACGCGGCTGTTCGCGTCGTTCTACTTCGCGCTGCAGCGGATCGGCGCGATACCGATCATGGCGCTGCCCTCGCACCGCTACCGCGAGCTGCGCCAGTTCGTGACCCTGTCCGGCGCGGTGGCCGCGGCGGCCCCGGCCCGGGCCAAGGACGTGAACTTCGATGAGCTGCACCGCCGGGTACGCGCGGACAGCCCGCACCTGCAGCTGAGCATCCTGCAGGGCGGCCCGCCGGAACCGGCCGAGGGCTACATCAGCCTGGAAGAGCTGCACGAGCGGCGGCCCGCCCGGCATACCCCCGCCGACCTCGGGCACATCGCCAGCAAGATCGACCCGGACGATCCCGCAGTCTTCCAGCTGTCCGGCGGGACCACGGGCGTCCCGAAACTCATCCCGCGCACGCACAACGATTACGCCTACAACTCCCGTGCCGCCGTGGCGGTCTGCGATGTGCATGAGGGCGACGTGCTGCTCAACGTGCTGCCGATCGCGCACAACCTGCCGCTGGCCTGCCCGGGCATGCAGGGGTTCCTGCTGTCCGGCGCGACCGTCCGCTTGTCGGCCTCCAGCCGGGCGCAGGACGTGTTCGCTGCCATCGACCGTCACCGGGTCACCCACATCCACGTGGTCCCGGCCCTGCTCATCCGGTGGATCAACGACCCGGGCGCGGCCGGTCACGACCTGGGCTCGGTCCGCGTCATCCAGAGCGGGGGCCAGCGGCTGCAGCCGGAGACCCGGGTGCGGACCGGGCGCGTGTTCCGCAACGTCACCGTGCAGGAGAACTTCGGCATGGCGGAGGGGCTGCTGATGTTCGTCCGGCTGGATGACCCGCCGGAGGTGCGGCTGGAGACGGTCGGCCGCCCGGTCTGCCCCGACGACGAGGTGCGCCTGGTGGGGGAGGACGGGGTGGACGTGCCGGACGGGGAGATCGGGGAGCTGCTGGCGCGTGGCCCTTACACCCTCCGCGGGTACTACAACGCGCCCGAGCACAATCAGCGTGCGTTCACCCCCGACGGCTTCTACCGTTCCGGTGACCTGCTGTGGCGGCACCCGAGCGGCAACTACGTGGTCGCGGGCCGGAGCAAGGACCTGATCAACCGGGGCGGGGAGAAGATCTCCGCGGAAGAGGTGGAGAACCTCATCCTGTCCCACCCGGCCGTGCTCAACGTGGCGTGCGTGCCGTTTCCCGATCCCGTGCTCGGGGAGCGCATGTGTGCCTGCGTGATCCTGCGCCCGGGGGCCGCCCTGACCCTGCCGGAGCTGGTGGAGTTCCTCACCGCGCAGGAGATCGCCCGGCACAAGCTGCCCGAGCGGCTCGCGGCCGTCACCAGCTTCCCCCTGTCCCCGGTCGGCAAGGTGTCCAAGAAGGATCTGGCCGCCATGGTGGTGGACCTGGAGGACCGATGAGACGGGTGGACCTGCATGCCTACCCGGGCACGGCGGAGTGGATCGCGTCGCAGGGGCCGTATGTGGAGCCGCTGGGCCGGTACTGGAAGAAGGAGTGGACGGCCAGGACAGAGGAGGAGGTCGCCGCCGACTTCCGGGCGCACGGCATCGAGGCGGTGCTGGTCGCCTTCGACATCGAGTCGGTGACCGGGGCGCCGCCCTGCACGAGCGCCTACGTGGCCGGGATGCGCGACCGCCATCCCGAGACGTTCGCCGGCGCGTGGGGGACGGTGGACCCGCTCCGCGGCCAGCAGGCGATCGAGGAGGCGGGGCGGGCGGTGGCCGAGCACCACGTGCTCGGCTTTCACTTCCACCCGATCATGGGGCGCTACTCGGTGGACGACCCGCGGTTCCAGCCGCTGTTCGGCGCGATCAGCGCCCTCGGCGTGCCGGTGCTGGTCGACGTCGGCACCACCGGCATGGGGGCCGGCATGCCGGGCGGCGACGGGGCAGTGCTCCGGCACGCCCACCCGCAGGCCATCGACACGCTCGCGGCCGCCTTTCCCGGCCTGACCGTGGTCGCCGCCCACCCCGGCTGGCCCTGGGTGGCCGAGATGACCGCGGTCGCACTGCACAAGGGCAACGTCTACTGGGAGCTGTCCGGGTGGGCGCCCAAGCACTTCCCGGCCAGCCTGAAGACCGACATCCGCGGCCGCCTCCAGGACAAGATCATGTTCGGCTCGGACTACCCGAGCCTGCCGCTGGACCGGCTGCTGCGGGAATGGGACGAGCTCGGGTTCAGCGCCGAGGTCATGGACAAGGTGTTCCACGCCAACGCCGAGCGCGTCCTGCGTCTGCCGCCCCCGGCGGCCCGGGCGGCGGGGGAGCAGCCATGACCGGCGAGCCGGCCCGCCACGGCCGGCCGGTGGCGCTGGTGACCGGGGCGGCGCGTGGGATCGGCCGGGCGGCGGCGCTGGCCCTGGCCGGCCGCGGCTACGACGTGGTGATCAACTACTCGGTCAGCGAGGCGGCCGCGCAGCAGGTGGCGCGGGAGGTCCGGGCGGGCGGCGCCAGCGCCCTGGTCGTCCGGGCCGACGTGGCGGACGAGGCGGCCGTGCGGCAGATGGTGGCCGCCGCCGGTGACGCCTACGGCCGGATCGACGCCCTGATCAACAACGCCGGCATGACCATCGACGTGCCGCCGTCCGACCTGGACGGCCTGGACCTGGCCGACTGGGACCGGGTGTTCGCCGTCAACGTGCGCGGCGTGTTCTGCGTCACCCGGGCATGCGTGCCCCTGCTGCGCGCCGCGCCGCAGGCCGCGGTCGTGAACACGGCGAGCATCGCCGGGCTGCGGCCCGGGCCGCAGCCGTTCCCCTACGCGGCGTCGAAGGCGGCGGTGGTGAACCTGACCCGGACGCTGGCCGGGGCGCTCTGTCCGATCCGCGTCAACGCGGTAGCGCCCGGCTGGATGGAAGGCGACTGGATGCAGGCGCGGCTGGGGGAGAACTACGACCGGCTGATGGAGCGGCGCGCCCGGATGACACCGCTGGGCCGGTGCGTGACCCCCGAGGACGTGGCGGCCACCATCGTGTCGCTGGTGACGTCGAACCCGTTCGTCACCGGCGAGGTGGTCGTCGTGGATGGCGGTTACAGTGCGACCACGTAGGGCGGCAGGCCCGGGGCACCCGGCCGGCCAGGGCCTGCCGGGCAGGCGGAGGGGGCGGCGGTGACCAGCCAGCAGGGGGCGGTGCAGCGCCTGGCCGAGCTCGGGTTCTCCCAGTACGAGGCGCGGGCCTACGTGGGGCTGCTCGGCCGCGAGCCGCTCACCGGGTACGCGCTGTCCAACGTCACCGGGATCCCGCAGCCGAAGGTGTATGAGACGCTGCGCCGGCTGACCGCCAGGGGGGTGGTGGCGGCCATGGAGGGCGAGCCGGCCCGGTTCGTGGCGGTCCCCGCGGAACAGCTCCTCGCCGACCTGGAGGGCTCCTTCCGGGCGCGGCTCGCGGGCGCACAACGTGAGCTCGCGGGCGTCACCCAGGTACCCGGCGCGAGCGGCTACCGGGTGCTGCGCGCGTTCACCAGCTGGGAGGCGATCGAGGAGCACACGGCCGGCGTGATCGACGGCTCGGGCCGCCACGTCTACGTCTCGGTCAACTGCCCGGACCCGCGGGGCATCGCCGCCGCGATCGGGCGTGCCGACGGCCGGGGCGTGGTCTGCGACGTGCTGCATTTCGGCGAGCCGATCGTGGAACTCCGCCACGGCCGCACGGTCGGGCACGACAGCACCCGCGGCGTGGTCTACCACCGGCACCAGGCGCGGCACGTGGCGGTGGTCGCGGACAGCGCCGATGTGGTGTGGGCGGTGGCCGGGGACGGGGCGGACTGGCAATCCGTGGCCGGTCACGACCAGTTGCTGGCCGCGCTGGCCAAGGGCTACATCCGCCACGACATCTACGTCCAGCAGATCTGGGACGAGTTCCATGACGTGCTGGCCGAGCGCTGGGGCCCGGGAATGCAGCAGCTCGTCGGGGACCTGTCGGCCCACCCGGCCCGTCCTGCCCACCCCGCCCGCACCGGATCCGGCCGCCGCACCGCCGCCCGCGGGCGGCCGCGCGGCCGCTCGGCGTAATCGCCCACCGGCCGCCGCGGGCGGGCGCCAGCGATGCTGCCTCCCGCTCCTGGGCCGCCTCCGCGAACACCCGGCGCTCGCCCAGACCGCGCGCCCGGCCGGCGGCGTGCCGCCCGGGGAGGAGTTCGGGCAGGGCCTCGCGATCGTCCTGCGCGGCTTCCGTGCCATGCTGGCCGAGCCCTCACCCTGACCCAGGAGCAGCCGTGACCGATCTGTGCACCAACGACGCCCTGACTCTGGCTGGCCTGCTGCGGCGCCGCGAGGTATCGGCCCGCGAGGTCACCACGGCCCACATCGGCCGCATCGAGGCGGTCGACGGCGCGGTCAACGCGGTGGTGACCCGCTGCTTCGACCGGGCGCTGGCGCGGGCCGCGGAGGCGGATGAGGCGCTGGCCCGGGGCGAGGCCCCCGGCCTGCTGCACGGGCTGCCGGTCGCGCACAAGGACCTCGCCGAAACCGCGGGGGTGCGCACCACCTACGGCTCACTGCTGTTCGCCGGGCACGTGCCGGACTTCGATGCGCTGGTGGTGGAGCGGATGTCGGGGGCCGGGGCGATCAGCCTGGGCAAGACCAACACGCCGGAGTTCGGGACGGGCTCGCACACCGTCAACCAGGTGTTCGGCGCGACCCGCAACCCGTACGACCTGAGCCGCAGCGCGGGCGGGAGCAGCGGCGGCGCGGCGGCGGCGCTGGCGGCCCGCATGGTCTGCCTCGCCGACGGAAGCGACCTCGGCGGGTCGCTGCGCAACCCGGCGAGTTTCTGCAACGTGGTCGGGCTGCGGCCATCGCCCGGCCGGGTGCCCCGGTGGCCGCCCGCCGAGGTGGCCGACACCTTCGGCGTCGACGGGCCGATGGCGCGCACGGTCGCCGACGTGGCGCTGCTGCTGGCCGTCCTGTCCGGGCCCGACCCGCGCGTCCCGTTCTCGCTGGACGCGCCGGCGCCGGCGCTGGCTGAGCCCGCGCAGGTGATGGACCTGCTGGCCCGGGACCTGCGCGGGGTGAAGGTCGCCTGGAGCGCCGACCTGGGGCTGCCCGTCGACCCGGCGGTGCGGGACGTGCTGGCACCGGCCCGGCAGGTGCTCGCCGACCTGGGATGCGAGGTCACCGACGCGGCGCCGGACCTGTCCGGCG
>Ga0335082_10005118_pt1 | contig 14297 bp, 12 predicted proteins | sample Lox_Sample_41_FD_206718 | JGI IMG/M metagenome (GOLD analysis project Ga0335082, IMG submission 206718) | Soil microbial communities from Loxahatchee National Wildlife Refuge, Florida, United States - Lox_Sample_4.1 | ecosystem: Environmental > Terrestrial > Soil > Wetlands | place: USA...
CGACGCCGGGGAACCGTACCCGCGCGGTGACCGGCCGCCCGCTGGTCTCCCGCAGCCGCACGGTGACGGTGTCGTCCCCGGTCAGCGCCGCCGTCCGCCCGGCGGCGAGCGGGTTCCCGCGCGGCTTCAGCGCGCCGAGCGTGACCGTAGCCGGCTCCACCGACAGCGACCCGGCCGCGGCCGGACCCGCAGCCGGACCCGTGCCGGGCACGGTGAGCAGGTCGTGGTTGTAGTCCTCGGCGGCCAGGCTGAAGCCCGCGGTCCGCCAGTCGCCGGGCCCCGAGGCCAGCGCGTACTCGAACGTATGGCTCCAGTGCTGCCAGGCGAAGCTGCTGCCGTCCGGCGCCGTGCGGCAGTCCCCGTCGATCCAGATCCCGGACGGCCAGGCGCTGCACGACCGCATCAGCGACACATGCAGCGTGCCGTCCGGCGTGACCACGCAGCCGGGTGTGCCCCGGTTCAGCACCGCGACCGAGCGGTCGGCCAGCGGCACGGGCCTCACCTCACCGTCCACCGGGTCGCCGGCGTCCACCACCGCGTCGGCCAGGTCACTGGTCAGGCTGGCGACCGCCGCGGCCAGGTCGCCCGCCAGGACCAGCACGGGCAGGTCCGCGGGCCCGCGCACGTCGGCGTCCGGGCCGAACGCGTCCGCGCGGTTACGGGAACCTGGCACCCACAGCCGCGCGGCCGGCGCCGCGGCCAGCCGGGTCGCCAGCGCCTTGGCGTACCCCGGCCCGGCAGCGGCCAGCACCTCGGCGGTGAACGGGTTCACCTCGGGGCCGCCGATCGTGATCCGGACGTCGGGCAGGTTGGAGTCCACGTCGATCGCGCCGTACCTCGATCCGTCGGCCTGGCTGCAGGTCGCGGTCACGCCCGCCGCCGCCAGCGCTACCAGCAGGTCACGGAGCGGATCACCCCGCCCGTTCGGTGCCTCCGGGCAGACGACCTCGGCCACCCCGATCGCCTGGGCCAGCCCGCCGCGGTCCGTGACGCGCGCCACCGAACCGAGCCCGAACCACTGGTACGCCGGGTTGTCCAGCGTGTACCAGTGGTCGGCCGAGTCCACGTCCACAACCCCGAACGACCGGCCGATCACCGCCGTAGCGGTCTGGTAGACCGGCAGCCCGCCCGGCACGTCGGCCGGGAAGCGCACCCTCAGCAGGCGGTCGCGCCCGGCGTAGGAGTCCACGTGGGTGCGGAACTCGACCCGTTCGGCGTGATCCCAGAGCACCGTCTCCTGGGTCACGTCGAGCCCGTCCAGGCTGAACGAGGCCACCAGCCGGGAACCCGCCGGGCACCGTTCGGCCCGTACCGTGGCCGCCACCGAGGCCGAGCCGAGCCCCGGTCCCTTGGGCGCCAGGTGCCAGGGACCCTCGCCGTGCCTGGGGTGCTGCGCGTACTCGTCCTGGATGACCAGCTCGTTGCCGGGCCCGGCCAGCACGCGGACGCCGGTGCGCTTATCGGTGACGCTGACCGTCCCGCCGCGCGCCGGATCCGCGGTGACCAGGTAGGCGTCGTTCTCGATCGCCGTCCCCGCGGCTTCCCGCCAACCGCCCTCGCCGGCGTCCGCGGCCCGCAGCCGGTAGGTCCGCGTCCCGAGCGCCGGCACGTCCCGCGCCCGGAAGGTCAGGGTGACCTCGGCCAGCGAGCCGTCGTCCCGGCGCCGGATCCCCTCGGCCAGCGCCGGCACCAGCCGGCCGGCGTCGTCGCGGAGCTCCGGCCACCGGATGCCGCCCCGGTCCACTCCGATCGTGACCCGGGCCATCCCGTCCCGTGTCCGGGCCAGCCCGTTGACCACGGTGACGGCCAGGCCGGGGTCCGGGGCCGGGCCGGCGAGGAAGGCCGCCGCTTCCTGGCGAGCGGCCGAGGCGAGCTCCCAGGCCTCGCGCCAGCTGCCCAGCAGGTCCAGGTACACCTGGTCGGACTCGACGCCGGTGATGGCGTCGTGGTGCGCGCCGTAAGCCAGGATCCGCCAGGCCTTGTCCAGCGCCGCGTGCGGGTACGGCGCGCCGGCCAGCCAGGCGAGGGTGCCGAGCCGTTCGGCCTCGGTGACCGCGGTCTCGATCGCGCGCTGACCCTGCTTGGTGTCGATGTAGGAGACGTCCTTGCCGGTGTACACCGGGTTCATGTCCCTGGTCTGCGGGCTGATCCAGGCACTCGAACCGGGGCTCTGCTGGCTTTTTTCCCGGGGGGACCCGTCCCCCCGGACCCCCCTTGGGGAGGGACGAACTCCCCGAACCCCGCCGGGGATCCCAGCTTCGGCGCGGACGGCGTCGAAGAACTCGCGGGGCACCGCGGTGACGAACCTGGGCCACACGTAGCGCTGGTTCCAGTCGCGGTGGATGTCGGTCACCCAGCGGGCCGGGATGACGTGGTCCGAGCCGACCGGGAGCAGGACGTTGCGGGTGGTCGCGACCTGCGCCAGCCCGCGGAACTGCCCGTACGCCTCGAGCTCGGCCGCAACCAGGTCTGGCGGTGAGTGCAGCCGCCAGCCGGCGCCGTAGTGGTGCGCCATGTACGCCGTGAGCAGGCCGCCGCCGTCCGGGGAGATCCACTCGAACTCGGTGCTGAACTGCATCCGCCGGTCGCCGCCCTCGGCCCCGGACGGGCCCCACTGGTGGAAGGGACCGCGCGCCCACGCCGAGGAGGTCAGCCCGGCCGCCGCCATCAGGCCCGGATAGCCGGGGTCATGGCCGAACGCATCCAGCATCCACGCGCTGCGCGGGTCCCCGCCGAACACGTCCCGCTGGAACCCGACGCCGTACACGGCGTTGCGGATGATGGCCTCGGCGCTGATCAGGTTGGTGTTCGGCTCGTTGTAGTTGCCGCCGACGATCTCCACCCGGCCCTCGGCCATCAGCCGCCGCAGGTCCTCGCGGTCGTGCGGGAAGGCGTCGAAGTACGGCTTGAGGTAGTCGATCTCGGCCAGCACGAACTTGTAGTCAGCGTCCCGCCTGGCCTTGTCCAGGTGCGCACCGACCAGCTCGAACGCGCTCCTGACGTCCGGCATCTTGCCGTCCTCGTCCGGCAGGGCCAGCCGCGCCTCGGTGAACTGGCCCTGGGTGTTCCACCACACCGGGTCATAGTGGAAGTGGCTGACCATCCACATGGTCCAGCCGGGTTCGGCCACGTTCAGGCCGGCCTCGGCCTGGGTGCGCCCGGCGTCGCTGGTGACGGTTACCGTGACCTGCCGCGTGCTGCCCGGCTGGTAGGGCGCGGCGATCTCCACCGGGACCTCGAACGCCTTCTGCTCGCCGGGGTTCATGTCGCTGATACCGAACGGGCCGGGATCTCGCACCCCCGGACCCCGCACGCTGATCGCGGCGGACACCGCGGGGGTGGTGGCCAGCATGCCCGCTCCCTCGTTCACCAGCGTGACCCGGATGAGCTGCAGCGGGCGCTGCGCGGTCCCGGCGAACAGGTCTGTCGATTCGACGCTGACGATCCGCATCTGCCCATGGTTACACGACGCCGGCCGGCGGCGGCACCTGGCGCGACCCGGCCGAGCCGCTAGTGTCCATTGCCATGGCGATCCAGTGGTCCGGCCTGGGACCTGAACTGCTCCTGCGGCTCGACCGGGACAGCGACCAGCCGCTCCGGTCTCAGCTCGAGACCGGGCTCCGCGACGCGATCAGGGACGGCAGGCTCCAGCCGGGGGAGCGGCTGCCCTCGTCCCGCGAGTTCGCGCGCGAGCTGGGGGTTTCCCGCGGCCTGGTGCAGGAATGCTACGGCCAGCTGCTGTCCGAGGGGTACCTGGACAGCCATGTCGGTTCGGCCACCAGGGTGGCGGCACGCGCCTACCCCGCGGCCTCCCCGCCCCGCAAGCCGCGGGCGGCCGCGCCGGCGCCCCGGCTGATCGCGGATTTCCGGTCCGGGGTTCCCGACCTGGCCAGCTTCCCGCGCGGCGACTGGGTGTGGGCGATGCGGGAGGCCTGCCAGTCGGTGGCAACGGCCGAACTGGACTACGGCGACCCGCGCGGCAGCGCCGCGCTCCGCGAGGTGCTCGCGGCGTACCTGCGGCGGGTGCGAGCCGCCGCCGCTACCGGTGAGGACCTCGTCGTCTGCACCGGTTTCGCCCAGGGGCTCAACCTGGTCCTGCAGGTGCTGGGCCAGCTCGGCGTCGGGCGGGTGGCCTTCGAGGATCCCGGCTACGGCGACGACGAGACGAGCACCTCGGTGCGTTCGGCTGTGCTGGCGGGCGCGCCGGCGGTCCGGGTGCCGGTCGACGACCTCGGGGTCGACGTGGCCGCGCTGGCGGCCAGCGGGGCCCGCGCGGTGGTGGTGACCCCGGCGCACCAGTCGCCCACCGGGGTGGTGCTGGCAGCGGCGCGGCGGCACGCACTGGTGGAGTGGGCCAGCCGTCACGACGGGTACATCGTCGAGGACGACTACGACTCGGAGTTCCGCTACGACCGCGAGCCGGTCGGCGTGCTGCAGGGCATCGCCCCGGACCGGGTGTTCACCCTCGGTACGGTCAGCAAGTCGCTGGCGCCTTCGATCCGGCTGGGCTGGGTCCTGGCGCCGCCGGCGCTGGCCGCCGCGGTCGCCGAGGAGAAGCTGCTGTCTGACCGCGGCACCTCCGGTCTTGACCAGCTCGCGCTGGCCGCCCTGATCAGGTCGGGACGCTACGACCGGCACCTGCGCAAGATGCGCGGGGTATACGCGCGGCGGCGGACCGCGCTGATCGAGGCGCTGGAGCGGCACGCGCCCGGCGTCCGGCTCACCGGCCTGGCGGCCGGCTTCCACGCGGTGGCGCACCTGCCGGAGGGCGCCGACGAGGACGCGGTCGTGGCGCAGGCGCTGCGGCGCTCGGTCGGCCTGTACGGGATGGCACCCTTCCGCGCCGCCCGCGTCCCGGCCCCGCCGCAGCTTGTGCTCGGCTTCGGGCTGACCGGCGAGCGCGCCATCGAGGCAGGCATCGCCGCCGTCGCCGACCTGCTCCGCTGATCCACTCCCTCGCAGGAACCGCCCGCCCGCTGGCCGATCCCCCATCCGGTTAGATGCTCTCCCCCGTAACCCCGCCTGGCCTCGCCTTTCACAGCAGCATCGGGGGTCGCGACCGCCGAACGACGGCAATGTGACTCTGTAGTGGTCCTGACCACCGCGATGTGACATCGTCGTGGTTCGCATCGTGCCAGGGGGCGGGCTCGATGGCGCCCGTGTGCGCTTGTGGTGCGCGAGCAGACTGCCAGCCCGTTCGGCCCGAACAGCCTTTAGTCGGCCGTCCCGCTCGCGGCGGCGCGGAACCGCTGGCGGGCGGTCTTGCCCTCGGCCAGCGGGACCAGCCGGCCCGCCTTGCCCAGCCCGAACGGCGGCATGTTCCCGTAGATCGCCTCGTACTCGCCCGCCCGGACCAGGTACGTCTCGTGCCAGATCCCGGTCCTGGTGCTGGTGCCGACCCGGCGCCAGTAGTTGCGCCACGCGGCCACGTGGGGGTCGCCGGTGTCGTTCGCGAACGCCTCGAGATGATCGAACGACCGCCAGTACTGCACGATCGTCGGCAGCCCCATCTGGTAGCCGAGCAGGCCCTTCTCCGGGTGCGCGACCAGGTAGTCGAGCATGTGCTTCATGCCGCGCCTGCCGCCGAGGTCCAGGACCGTCTTGAGCAGGTGGAGGCTGTTGAAGCGCGCCCCGATCAGGAACACCACGAAGTCGCCGTCGATCTCGGCCATCATCCTGCGGCCCGCTGGATTCGCCATGATTCCCTCCCTGTGCCTGGTACGTCGCCGGCCGGGGCAGCGGATCACTAGCGGCGGCGTCAGCGCAGGCGGCTGGCGAACGCCCTGGTCGCGGCGGCGGGATCGTCCGCCTCGGTAATGGCGCGGACTACGACTACCCGGGTGGCCCCGGCGGCCAGCACGTCGTCCAGCCGGTCCAGGCTGATGCCGCCGATCGCGAACCAGGGCCGGCCCGGGTTCTGCCCGGCGATGTGGCGGGGCAGGTCCAGCCCGGTCGCCGGACGGCCCGGCTTGGTCGGCGTGGTCCACAGCGGGCCGGCGCAGAAGTAATCCACGCCGGGTTCGGCGGCCGCCGCGCCGGACTGGCCCGGGCTGTGGCTGCTGCGGCCGATGAGCGGGCCCGGGCCGAGGATGCGGCGTGCGACCGGCACCGGCAGGTCGTCCTGCCCCAGGTGGAGCACGTCGGCCCCGGCGGCGAGCGCCACGTCCGCGCGGTCGTTCACGGCCAGCAGCCGGCCGTGCCGCCGGCAGGCGGCCGCGAACACCTCGAGCAGGCCGAGTTCCTCGGCCGCCTCCAGGCCCTTCTCCCTGAGCTGCACGATGTCCACTCCGGCGCCGAGGACCGCGTCGAGGAACTCCGGCAGGTCGCCCTTTGACCGGCGAGAGCCGGTGCACAGGTAGAGGCGCGCATCCGCCAGCCGCGCCCGCAGATCGCTGGTCACCGGCCCATCCAACCACTGGCCCGCGCCCTCCCGCTTCCCCGGCCGGCGGACGGCTCGCCCCGCTGATATAAGGTGAACTGTCGGAAACAATTTCCGAACACGGGAGCCCGCAAAGGGCTGAGAGGGAGGCTGCGCGCGCCTCCGACCGTCGTACCTGATCCGGGTAATGCCGGCGAAGGGAGTGCTCGTGGCCGTGACCGCGGATGTCGTCATCGCGGGCGGCGGTGTCATCGGAACCGCTATCGCCTGGCGGGCGGCCGCGGCCGGACTCGACGTCGTCCTGGTCGATCCGGCCCACGGCGACGCCGCGTCGCTGGTGGCAGCGGGAATGCTCGCCCCGGTCTCGGAGGCCCTGTTCGGCGAGGGCGCGCTGCTCCGGGTCAACCTGCTCGCCCTGGCCAGGTTCCCGTCGTTCGCGGCCGAACTCGAGCAGGTGACCGGCCACCGGGTCGGCCTGCGCCGTGAGGGCACGCTGGCCGTCGCCTACGACGCGGGCGACTATGCCGCGCTCACGCGGCTGACGGCGTTCCGCCGCTCGGCCGGGCTCGAGGCCGAGGAACTCGACAGCCGGGCCTGCCGCAAGCTGGAGTCCTTCCTCACCCCGGACGTACACGGCGGGGTGCTGTTCCCGGGAGACTGGTCGGTCGACAACCGGCGGTACGCGGCGGCGCTGCGCGAGGCGGCCGCGTCCGCCGGGGTGCGGGTCGTGCGGGCCCGGGTGACCGCGGTGCTGACGGCAGGCGGTGCGGGCAGTGCGGATGGCGCCGACGCCCGGGTGCGCGGCGTCGCGCTGGCGGAAGGCGGCGAGATCGGTTCCGGCCGGGTCGTGGTGGCCGCCGGCTCCTGGTCCGGCGCGGTGCACGGCCTGCCCGCGGGGCTGCGGTCCGTGGTCCGGCCGGTCAAGGGACAGCTGCTGCGGTTGCGGCACCCGGACGGCATGCCGCCCGTCCTCACCCACACGATCCGGGCCACGGTCCGCGGCGCGGACGTCTACCTGGTGCCGCGGGCCGACGGCGAGGTGATCGTGGGCGCCACCCAGGAAGAGCGCGGGCCGGACCTGACGGTGACCGCGGGGGCAGTGCACGACCTGCTGCACGACGCCATGAGCGTGCTCCCGGTGACGAGCGAGCTGATCCTCGCCGAGACATGCGCCGGGCTGCGGCCGGGTACGCCCGACAACGGGCCGATCGTGGGCGAGGCCGGACCCGGAGCGCCCGGCGGCCTGCTGCTGGCCACCGGGCACTACCGCAACGGCATCTTGATGTCGGCGGCGACCGCGGACGCGGCCGTCGCCTGCCTGACTGGCCGGGCGCCCGCGCCGGAATGGGAGCCGTTCGGCCCCGGGCGCTTCCTGACCGGGGAGGGGGCGCGGTGAGCGTCCCGGTGACACTCAACGGCGAGCCGCGTGACCTGCCCGACGGCAGCTCGGTCGCGCATGCCGTCGCCGAGCTGACCACCGCCCCGTCCGGCGTCGCCGCCGCCGTCAACGGCGAGGTGGTGCCGCGCGGCGCGTGGACAGCCACGCCGCTTTGCCGCGGCGACCAGGTCGAGGTCGTCACGGCCGTGCAGGGAGGATGATCATGAGTGACGCCGACGTGCTGAGCCGGCCGCAGGCTCCGGCAGGCCGCCAGCCGCAGGCTGCGGCCGAAACTGAGCCGTGGACGCTGGCCGGGCAGGAGCTGAGCTCGCGGCTGATCCTGGGCACCGGGGGAGTCCAGAGCCTGCAGGTGCTGCGGCGGGTGCTTGACGCCTCGGCGACCGCGCTCACCACCGTGGCCATGCGGCGGGTCAGCCCGGACGCAGAGGGCTCGCTGCTCGGCACGCTGCGCGAGGCCGGCGTGCGCATCCTGCCGAACACGGCCGGCTGCCACACCGCCAGCGAGGCCAGGCTCGTGGCCAGGCTGGGCCGGGAAGCCCTGGGCACCGAGTGGGTCAAGCTCGAGGTGGTGGCCGACGACCACACCCTGCTCCCCGATCCGGTCGAGCTGCTCGACGCGGCCCGGCTGCTGGTCGCCGACGGGTTCACCGTGCTGCCCTACACCAACGACGACCCGATCCTGGCCCGGCAGCTCGAGCGGGCGGGCTGCGCCGCCGTCATGCCGCTCGGCGCGCCGATCGGATCCGGCCTCGGCATCCGTAACCCGCACAACATCGCGATGATCGTCGAGCAGGCCGGCGTCCCTGTCGTCCTGGACGCCGGGATCGGGACGGCCAGCGACGCGGCCCTCGCCATGGAGCTGGGCTGCGACGCGGTCCTCATCGCCTCGGCCATCACCCGGGCGGCCGACCCGGAGCGGATGGCCACCGCGATGCGGCTGGCGGTGACGGCCGGGCACGCGGCCCGGACCGCAGGGCGCATCCCGCGCCGCTGGCACGCTCGCGCGTCCAGCCCGGTGGACGGGCGTCCGGAGCTGCCGTCGTGACCGCCCGCCAGGTGCCCCGTGTTCTCACCATCGCCGGGATGGATTCGGGCGGCGCGGCCGGCGTCGCGGCCGACCTGAAGGCCTTCGCTCGCTGCGGTGCGCACGGCCTGGCCGCCGTCGTAGCGCTGACCGCGCAGAACACCGTGGAGGTCCGCGACATCCACGAGGTGCCGCCGGACTTCGTGCGGGCGCAGATCGAGGCGGTCCTCGACGACATCGGTGCCGACGCCGCCAAGACCGGCATGCTGTTCTCCGCCGAGCTGATCGAGGCCGTCGCCGAGACACTGGCGCCGCGCGCCCTGCCACTGGTGGTGGATCCGGTCATGCTGGCCAGTTCCGGGGCCAGGCTGCTGCTCCCTGACGCCGTCGGGACCCTGGTCGGGCGGCTGTTCCCGCTGGCCACAGTGGTGACGCCGAACCTACCGGAGGCTCAGGCGCTCACCGCTATGATGACCGAGGACCGCGTTGCGCTCGCCGAGCGCCTGGTGGCGATGGGAGCGCGTGCCGCCCTGGTCACCGGGGGCCACGGGGCCGAGCCGGTCGACCATTTGTTTGACGGATCACGGCACATGGCGATCCCGGTGGCCCGGCACGGCACCGCCGCCACCCACGGCGCCGGCTGCACGCACTCGGCGGCGCTTGCGGCCGGGCTGGGCGCGGGACTGTCGCTGGCCGACGCGGCCCGCCAGGCGGCCGTGATAGCCGGCCAGGCGGTCGAGCATGGCCTGCCCTGGCTCGGCGGCGGCGAAGGACCCGTCCACGTCCTGCACGAATACAGCGCCACGACGGTCACGGCAACGATGGGGAGACCACGCGATGAGCGACAGCTTCAGCGCTGAGCTGTGGCACGGAGTGGCCGGCGTCTACGACGCGATCCTGGCTCACCCGTTCCTGACCGGGCTGACCGACGGCAGCCTGCCGCATGACGCCTTCGCCTTCTACGTCGTGCAGGACGCGATCTACCTGCACGGATACGCCCAGGCCCTCGCCGCCGTGGCCAGCCGGGCGCCCACGCCTTCACAGGCCGAGATGTTCGCACGGCACGCGGCGGACGCGATCGCGGTCGAGAAGACCCTGCACGGGTCGCTGCTCGCCGACCTCGGCATCGACCCGGTCAGCGCGGCCCAGGCCGAACCCGCCCCGGCGAACCTCGCCTACACCAGCTACCTGCTCGCCGCCGTCGGCAACGGTTCCTATGCGGAAGGGGTCGGCGCGGTCCTGCCCTGCTACTGGATCTACTGGGAGGTGGGCAAGGAACTGCTGCGCCGCGGCTCGCCCGACCCGCGCTACCGGCAGTGGATCGACATGTACGGGAGCGAGGAGTTCGGCGCGGTGGTACAGGCCGTGATCGACGTGACCGACGAGATGGGTCCCGGTCTCGGAGCGGCCGAACGGGCCCGGGTACACCGCCACTTCCGTAACACGAGCCGCTACGAGTGGATGTTCTGGGACATGGGCTACCGCAAGGAAGCCTGGCCCGTCTGATCCGCGGGCTTACTCGTCGGTAGGCGCTCCGAGCGGCTGCCGGGCGGGTGCGTCCTGGTCCGGGGGCATCTCCGACGGGTCGGTCTCGGCGGAGTCATTGCGCAGCGCGTTCCGGCCGCGCCTTCGGTCGCCGTGCGAGTGCTTGCCGGCGTGTCGGTCCTGGGCTGAGCGCTTGTGCCGGGCAGAATAAGACAAGGTCCCCTCCATGTATGAGATGCAGGGGACCTCGCCTGGCCTCGCCGCATCACGGTCAGCCAGTCGCCTGGCCTTCCCGGCGCGGACGCGCCGCCCGCCAGAGCCAGGAACCCGCGTTAGGCTCAGGTTGCCCTGCTCCTCCCACGTCCCGGAGTTACCCCCGGGCAGTGCCCGTTTCTAACGGTGAAAGTATTTCTACTTCCTCGGCACGGGGCTGCGCAAGACCTGCGCGGCATCTTTTTTCGGCTTTTTTGCTGTCCACACGCTATCCACAGAATATGGCTGGTTATCCGCATTCCACCGCGGTTTTCCACCGTCTTTTACACAGGTCATCAACAGGCTACCAGGCGTTACATGGCGGAACGCTGAGTTGATTGCGCTCCGTCATGCCTTATTTCTACGGGCTTCCTAATTCGATTCCTGTTTTCGCGGGTGACCGGCTGAGACTATCCGGTGGAATTCGGCTGCCCTTATCCGCGGCTCGCGGGCATCATGGCCGGCCCGCGCCCGGGCGCCCGCCTTCATGCGACGATGAGGATGATCACCGGGCGGAGTCGTTACTGCCGTAGGCGGTCCGGCCGGGCGAAGGGCGATAGGCATGGCCATCTTGATCCGCACGAGGGACGTCCCTCCGGAGGAGCTTCGCGACGCCTGGCGGGCCGTCGTGTGCGACACCCTCGGTCCGCTGGACTTCCGCAGCGATCCGGACATCCCGCTGCGGGGCGAGATCGCGGCCGGTCAGCTCGGGCCGGTAAACGTCGGCCGGGTGGAGACCTCGACGCCGCACAGCGTGTACCGGACGCCGGGCCTGATCCGCCGGGACAGCCCCGAGCTCTACCGGGTCGCCCTGGCCATGTCCGGCCGGGCCTGCCTGCTGCAGGACGGGCGGACCGCGCGGCTCGGGCCCGGGGAGTTCACCCTCTACGACTTCACCAGGCCTTACGAGCTCGCCTACGACTCGGGCGTGCAGCTGGCGGTGTTCAGCTTCCCGCGCGGGATGCTCGCCTTGCCCGGCGATCTGGTGGGCAGGCTCACCGCGGTCCCGGTCCGCACCGACACGGGAACCGGCGCCCTGACCGCCCCGCTGCTCCGCCGCGTGGCGCTGGACATGGACGGCTACCAGCCCGCCAGCGCGACCCGCCTGTCCGCCGTGGTCATGAACCTCATCACCACCGCCGTCGCCGAGCACGCCGGCCAGGCCGGGTCGCTGCCCGCCGAGTCGCGGGAGAACACGCTGCTGATGCGCATCCACGCCTTCATCGAGCAGCACCTGGGCGACTGCGACCTGGCTCCCGGCCCGGTCGCGGCCGCGCACTACATCTCGGTGCGTTACCTGTACCGGCTGTTCGAGGCGCAGGGGACGACGGTGGCCGCCTGGATCAGGCACCGGCGCCTCGAGCGCTGCCGCGCGGACCTGGCCGACCCGGCCCTGGGCGCCGCGCCGGTCAGCGCCGTCGCGGCACGCTGGGGCCTGCCGGATTCGGCTCACTTCAACCGGTTGTTCAAGCGCACCTACGGGCTGCCGCCGGCCGAATACCGGCGGGCATTCCTGACGCCAGGTAGCTAACCCCGGGGCTGGCAGGGAACGTCAACCGGCTGGCAGCGGGAGGCAACACGGCGGGGGCACGGGCCGCACAGACTGGGAGCCATCCGCGGCCGGGCCCGGCGCGGATCCGTCATCTTTGAAGGAGCTGGCCATGGCCACCAAGCTTTTCGTCAACCTGCCGGTCAAGGACCTGAACCGGTCCAAGGCCTTCTTCACCGGACTCGGCCTGGAGTTCTTCGGCCAGGCCGAGGACATGGCGTCGGTGATCATCAGCGAGCACACCCAGGTCATGCTGCTGACCGATACGGTGTTCGCCTCCTACGCCCGGAATGGCGTCGCGGACGCGAGCGCGGGTACCGAGGCAATCCTGGTTCTCGGCGTGGAAACCCGTGACCAGGTGGACCAGCTGGCCGATAGGGCCGAAGCGGCGGGCGGCAGCCCTGCCGGCACGCCGAGGGACGACGGCTACCGTTACCAGCGCGGGTTCACCGACCTCGACGGGCACCACTGGGAGGCGCTGTGCCTGATCGACCCATCCGGCAGCGGGTGATGACCGGTATCAGAACGGGCACGGTGACCTCGGCCGACGGGCACCGTCATCGGCTTCGATCGGTCCGGCGCGGGCCCGGCGGTCATCCTGGTGCAGGGCGCGCTGATGAACCGGTCCGATCCCGTCATGACCGGCATCGCGGCCAGCCTGTCCCGCTGGTTCACCGTGCTGAACTACGACCGCCGCGGTCGCGGCGGCAGCGGTGACACGCATCTCTACGCCGTGCAACGCGAAGCCGAGGACCTAGACGCGCTGATCGCCGCGGCCGGCGGGCCGGCCGCGGCGTTCGGCGGGTCGTCCGGCGCCGGGCTGGTGCTGCTGGCCGCGGCGCGAAACCCGGCTATCACCCGGCTGGCCCTGTGGGAACCGCCGTACCACGTCGACGACGGCGCACCCCGGCTGCCGGATGACTTCGCGGTGCAACACCCGGAGCCGTGCACGGGTGCTGGAGGGGCAGCCGCACATGTGGCGCCCGAGGCCATCGTCCCCGAGCTGATCGAGTTCCTCATCGCGGCCTCACCACGCCGGGACCTACCCGGGCAGCCGGACGCCGAAGCCGGTGGCGGCCAGCTTCAGCAGGATCTGGCCGGGGGCCTGCAGGTCGGCGACCTTGGCCGCGCTCAGCTCCTCGAGCTGGGCCAGCCGCGCAGCGTAGGCGTCCGGTCCCTGCCGCCGGGCGCGGTTCAGCGCGATGGCGTTGGCCCATACCTTGACTCGCGCCTCGCGCAGGAACCGCTGGGTGCCGAGCCTGTTGAAGGGCCTGAGCAGCCGGTCCAGCAGAGGAGGAGGACCGGAAAGCCTGGCCAGCTCGTCGTCCTCGGCACCGACCCGGGAGGCGAGCACGCCGTCGATCGCCTGGTGGTCGGCCTCCCGCCGGGCCAGCAGCGCCGCGTCCCCGAATTCCTCGTCGGTGATCACCGCCAGCAGCGCCTGCGGCAGGTCGTAGTTGATGTGGGCGTTCATGCCGAGCAGCACGTGCCGGAGCGCGGGTAGGTCGGCGGGGGCGCTGAACGCGATATCCCAGGGCCGCGCCGGCCGCTGGCCCGCCAGCGCGGTCTCCAGGGCGTCCAGGTAGAGATCGGCGAAGGCGACGTCCCACCGCTCCACCCATCCGGGATCGGCGAAACCGCCGCGCTTGATCTGGTCGGCCACCGCGATCGTGGTCCGCTGGTAGGTGGCGTGGAAGTAGCGCCGCTGGTCGCCGCCGGCCTCCAGCGGGCCGAGCATGGCCGCCATCCGGGCGATCAACTCGTCGATCACCCGGCCATTATGCCGTTGCGGCCGCCACCTGCGCGGATGGTGTCGCGGTCGGCGTGGCGTCCGCGTCTATGTCGCTGGAACTCGATGCCCGTCCAGCTAGCCGGTGCGGCCGAGCGGTACGCGGGATCACAGGAGTCGCTTCAACCGCTGGAGTACCACCCGTGACGGGGCGATACGGCATGGATGCCGCGTGGGTGTGGCTTCTGCGGTGAGATGCCGGCCAGCGGGGGCGGGGCCGGCCGGGCGGCGGCTCCGCGTGCGCCCTCCCGCCGCGCCAACCCCGCCGACCCCTTCCGTCCCGCCGACCCTGCCCTCTCGTCCCGTCGGCCCCGCCGACGCCTCTCGTCCCGTCGACCCCTCCCGCCGCGATCCGGCGGCGCCGGTGAGGGCGCCGCAACCGCAACGATGTGACATCGAGGCGGGCGGTTATAACCGCAC
>Ga0335082_10005120_pt1 | contig 14296 bp, 10 predicted proteins | sample Lox_Sample_41_FD_206718 | JGI IMG/M metagenome (GOLD analysis project Ga0335082, IMG submission 206718) | Soil microbial communities from Loxahatchee National Wildlife Refuge, Florida, United States - Lox_Sample_4.1 | ecosystem: Environmental > Terrestrial > Soil > Wetlands | place: USA...
ATTTGGATCGTCGTTGTCGGTCAGTTTTGCTTGAAACCGCGAAGTCGTTTTCCAGCCGGTCGAAGGTTTGAGGTACACATATGCGGAGCCTTGGAAGTTGTTATTCCCGGTGGAACCAATCGCTATCGTATTTCCGCTTATTGCGACCGACTGACCGAAGCTATCCCCCTCACCTTCGTCGGATGCGGTCAGCTTGGCAGTTTCCGTCATGTCATGCCATCCAGTGGCTGGTTTCGAGAAGACGAAAGCCGCACTCTGACGGAGGGTGCCAGTCTGGTGATTTGGCGCTCCGATAACTATAGTGTCGCCGCTAATACTCACTGAGTCGCCAAAACCGTCGCCCTGTTTGCCGTCCGAGGCAGTAAGTTTTGCGGTCTGGACCATGTCGCCCCAGCCAGTTATCGGGCGAACGAAAACATACGCAGCACCCGAGTTGGAATTAGCGTTATTTGAGCCGACTACTACCGTGTCGCCGCTGATGGCGGTCGAGACGCCAAAGTAGGTCCCTGAGGAGCCGTCGGAAGCACTGAGTGTCGCTAGTTGCACCAGTGAAGTGGAGGGCAGTTGGGAAAAGCAGACTGTAGAAGAGAAGATCAGAAACGTCGCTGCCCATATTATCCGCTTGATCATTGATACCTCGGCTCGCGCGCAATATCCTCTGGGCTCGAGACACTTCGGCGAGGGCATTCTACTTTTGCTACTGAGAACGAACAATGTGCAGGATTCTGCGCGATTTGGAACGGTAAGCGGCCAGATGTTTGTAAGGAACCCTATCAGTTATCTACAACACCTTGTGTTGTACCGCCACGAACCACATGTGCTTCGGCTTTGAATTTCGGTTCACCGTGCCGCTGGTTTGGTGCATCTAAACGCTTTCTACGCTAAACTCTCTCTGCCGTTGAGTTTAGCGGCCGTATTCTGCAACCCTCCCGAGTCGGACTTGGGCCGAGCTCATGGGAACGCCAGCGAGGGGAACTATGCCGTCGTCGGTCTGGTCTGGGCACTTAACTTTTGGACTCATCTCTATGCCGGTGCGCCTGTTCTCGGGCGCTCGCAGCAGCGGCATCTCCTTCAACATGCTGCATCGCACGGACAAGTCGCGGCTGAAGCAGCAATACGTGTGCCAGGCCGACGGACAGGTCGTCGATCGAGCTGACATTGTGAAGGGCTACGAGTTTCGCAAGGACGAATACATCATCATCGAACCGGACGAGATCAAGAAGATCGAACCGCAGACCGCCAAGACGATGGAGATCCTCGAGTTCGTAAAGACGAGCGAAGTGGATCCAGTGTATTTCGAGTCGTCGTACTACATGATGCCGGAGGAAGCCGGCCGCCGTCCCTACGCTCTGCTGACCAAGGCGCTCGAAGAAAGCGAATACGTCGCCATCGCCAAGATCACCATGCACAACCGCGAGTACACGGTGTTCCTGCGTCCAACGCAGGGCGGCATGATGCTGCACACCATGTACTACGCAGAGGAAGTGAAACGGGTTGAGGGCTTCGGCGCGCCGGATGTCGAATTGAAGGATGCCGAAGTCAAAGTCGCCCACCAGTTGATCGAGGCGCTGGCCGACAAGTGGGATCCTGAGAAATACAAAGACAACTTCCAGGAAAACCTGAAGAAGCTGATCGAGACCAAACTCGAGGGCGGGGAAGTGGCCGCAGTTGAGCAGCCCAAGAAACTTGCCCCGGTGGTCGATCTGATGGCGGCGTTAAAACAGAGCCTGGCCCAGATGGAAGGCAAGAAGAAGCCTGCAGCGACGATAAAAGAAGAAGAGCCGGCTCCTGCGGCAAAATCGCGCAGGCGGTGAGGAATCCGGCGTCGGATCTCAGGCCTCGCACACAGTGGAAATCTGCCTCGTTATGCCAGCTGAGGCATCCCTACCCCATGCCCGGGCATCCTTTCGCTAGAAGCTAGCGGCTGTGAACTGCTGCTCGCCTAGCGTCAATGCTCAGCAACCGCTACAATGAACAATTCTGTTATCTGAACCAGAACTTCCCTTCGGAGTGTCGATGAGTCTTCGACGTGTGGGCGGGCTGGCCGTAACCGGGCTGGCCATTCTTCTCTGGATGTCGTGCGGTGAGGTGTATCGCCCGGTAGTGATTCCCGTCAGTACCACCCCGCCGAACTCGGCGAATTTCCATGCAGTGTTTGGGGTCAGCACGAACGTAAACTCCAATCCCGGTTCGGCGCTGCAAATCGACGTCTCCGGGGACAGCAACATCGGCATTGCCACACTGGGCATCAATCCGACCCACGCGGCGGGCCTGCCCAACAATACGAGAATCTTCGTGGCGAGCGCGGGGAGTGTGAATGGAGCTGCGGACATCATCACGGCCTTCGCTCCTGCCGTGGACAGCACTACCGCCAGTGGCCTCGGTAATCCCGTGACCTACTCGATGCCGAACGTCGGCCCGAATCAGACTTCGGCGATCACCGCGATCAGTGAGGCGGGCAGTGTGGTCACGGTGACGCTGCAATCCGCGATCGGTATGGCGACAGTCGGCGGGCCGGTTTTGATCTCCGGGGTCAACATCGGTGGATATGATGGCAACTTCACCATCACTTCCATCAGCGGAAACACCATTCAATACGTGGATCCGATCCAAGGACTGAACGCGACCACCGGCGGCACGGCCCTGGTTCCGTTGCCGACCTTCTGCTCTTATCAGCCGGATTTTGTCACGACCACGCAGGCTACCACGATGTTTGTTGCAAACTACGGGCAGGAGAATGGACCGAACTGCAGCTTTACCAGCACCGACTCGATTGCCGCGCTGAATACGGCGACCAGTACGGTGGCGAACATCGCGTATCTTCCCGCCGCCTCGCATCCGGTCGCCATGGTAGAGACGCCTAACGCGCTGAATCTTTACGTCGCGAATCAGGGAAATGGCACGAGCGCCAGCACCGTCACGGACATTTCGCCGGTGGATCTTTCCACGATCACTACGATTCCGGTCGGGATCAATCCCGCATGGATGGCGACGCGGCTGAATGGGCAGCGCCTCTATGTGGTGACGCAAGGGGATGGGCAGTTGTCCACGATCAACACGGCGACGAATACCGTGCTATCGACGCAAGCGGTAGGCGGGCCGACCGCAGGCGCGAACTACGTTCTCTACGACAAGAATCTTGACCGTCTGTATGTTCCCAGCCCCGGCACGGGCTCGGTCTATGTATTCAGCGCGACTACGGATCCACCGATGCTCCTGGGAGGAGCACCGCTCACCATTCCTCCAGCACCGAAATGTGCAGCGGCCGGAACCGGTTGCGGGCCGGTAACGCCGTCTGCGGTTGCCGCTCTCCCGGATGGCTCGCGATTCTACGTAGCCAGCTATCAGACGCAATCGCCATGCTCCGACCCCAACGTGACATCGGCCACGTGCATCATTCCTTATGTAACGGTGTTTGATGCTCCCAGCCTGACCATCAAGCAGTTGGCCACCTCGTCGTTTGCGCCGCTGGTAGCGCTGTTTACGGAGCCGCCATTTGGCACAGGCCAGTATGCGGTGCCGGAAGTCACATCCTGCGTGCCGCTCGCGATCTACAAGCCGGGCACGACGCGGTTCCGCATGTTCGCGACTGCTGCTGCCGACAGCAGCCATGTTTACGTGAGTGTCTGTGACGCAGGCGCGATCGCCGACATCAGCACCGTCACCAACACGCTGACACAGGGAACGAATGCTCCCGACACGCTGATGATCGATCTGCTGGCGCCGTTCAGCGCAGCTGCACCGGGAGTGAATCAGGAACCACCGCCGCAGAATCCGATCTTCCTACTGACTGGCCAGTAGGCAACGAGGCAGGGAGCCCCGATGGATCTTTTGGGGACAGCCGCCCCGGCTGTCCGGCACGCACGAATTGGGCTGGGGCTCCGCTGATATCGCATATCATTGCAGGGTCGAGAAAAGCCAATCCGGGCAAACCCCGCCCGGCCCGGACGGCCGATGGCGTCCGTCTCCACATGATTCTTCTTCGGGTTGACTCCGGCTAGACTTTGGCGGGAACTTCTTCTTTTGCCGCGTCCTTTGCGGCATAGTGCGAGTCGACGTAGTCATCGAGAATCTCGATGAACTCCGCTACGATTCGATCACCCTTGAGCGTCGTGAATAGGCGTCCATCCACATACACCGGTGCCTTCGGTTCCTCGAACGTGCCGGGCAAGGAGATACCGAGGTTGGCGTGCTTCGATTCTCCGGGGCCGTTGACCACGCACCCCATCACCGCCAGTTTCATCTCTTCGACGCCTACATAGCGTCCCTTCCACGACGGCATCTGCTCGCGCAGATATGATTGAATCTGCTCGGCCATCTCCTGGAAAAATGTGCTGGTCGTGCGGCCGCAGCCCGGGCAGGCGGTGACCTGAGGCGTGAAGCTGCGGATACCCATCGACTGCAGAATCTGCTGCGCCACACGAACTTCTTCAGTGCGGTCGCCGCCGGGAGCGGGCGTCAGCGAAACGCGAATCGTGTCGCCGATGCCTTCCTGCAGCACAACCCCCATGGCCGCGCTCGACGCCACCACGCCCTTGGCTCCCATACCAGCTTCGGTCAGCCCGAGATGCAACGGGTACTCACAGCGTGAGGCCAGAGCGCGGTAAACATCGATCAAATCCTGCACGCCGCTCACTTTTGCGCTCAGAATGATCTGATCAGGCCGCAGGCCATATTTCTGTGCTGAGTCTGCAGAATTCAACGCGCTGACCACCATGGCTTCCATCGTCACGTCGCGCGCATCTTTCGGCTCTGCGAGCTTGGAATTTTCGTCCATCATGCGCGTCAGCAGAACCTGGTCGAGTGATCCCCAGTTCACCCCAATCCGCACCGGCTTCTGGTACTTCACGGCGACTTCGATCATGGTGCGGAAGTTCGAGTCGCCACCTTTGCCGATGCTGGCATTGCCGGGATTGATGCGGTACTTGGCAAGGTCGCGCGCACACTCGGGATATTTGGTCAGCAGAACATGGCCGTTGTAGTGGAAGTCGCCGATGATCGGAACCCGCACGCCGATCTTATCGAGTTCCTCAACGATCCGCGGCACGGCCGCGGCGGCGTCGTCATTGTTGACGGTGACACGAACCAGTTCCGATCCGGCGCGAGCCAGGGCAGCAACCTGCTGAACAGTCGAAGGGACGTCGGCGGTGTCGGTGTTGGTCATCGACTGCACCACAACTGGTGCACCCGACCCGACGCGCACACCTCCGACAACGGCCGTATAGGTCTTTCTGCGATGAATCGTAGCCATAGGTGGAACTTCTAGTTTATCACGTGAAATGAGGCCCTATTCCTGGTCCAGCCGCGTGCCAAGGAATAGGGCCGACGTTCTGCTATGCCTTCCGGGCGTAGCCCACCGCTGCTGGCTCCGCCGTAGCTGGCAGGGGCATCTTTCGCACCTGTCTGGAACGCTCCGCAGAACGCGATCTGGCTTTGAGTTCCTCAACGACATACTCAGCGTCACGCCCGATGCCGATCAGCGTGGCCGAGGACATCGCATATTGAAAGTGCAGACCAAGGAAATACAACCCCGGTACTCTGCTAATGCCACGCACTTGAGCGGGTTCGCCTTCCTCATTGAAAACCGGCAGATCGATCCAGGAGAATCCCGGTTGGTAGCCGGTGCACCAAATCACGTTTCTGACCTCAAGCGTCCGCCCATCCTCGAGTAATGGCTTTCCTGCTTTCGCACCAATGACGCGGCCCACTCGTTCGATGCCCGCGTCGGCGAGATCTTGCGGCTTGACCCGGATGAGCGGTGTCGCGCGATGCAACATGTTTGGACGATTCTTACGTCCGATCGGCGTACTCATCGTCAAGACGTGATGACCCAGAAACCGGATCAGTGGAAATGCCACGTGTCGAGCCATGAAGGAATTGATGTCCCAGGGAATATGACCCGATTCTTTTCCTGCCATCCACGTGGTGTGGCTTCGGGCGACATCGATCGCAATATCAGCTCCTGAGTTCCCCACACCGACAACCAGCACTTCACCCTCTTGAAGTTGCGAGGGATTCTTGTAACTCTGGGGTGTCAGTTGCAGGATGCCGGGATCGATATCGTGGGCGAATGCCGGAATCTTCGGGACCTGATAATTGGCCATCGCCACGATCACGTTGTCTGCCTCATACTGCAGCCGTCCAGCTTGGATCAGGAAATGGTCACCCTGTTTCGATAACCGCTCAACTTTGAGGCCGCATTGCACAGGCAGTTGAAAGCGTTCGGCATAGTATTCGAGGTAGTCCGCAACCTCATCCTTGGTAGGGAAATCTCCTCCACTTCCAGGGAATCGCATCCCCGGAAGCCCCACATGGCGAGCCGGCGTAAATAGTCGCAGCGAATCCCAACGATTCCGCCAGGCATTTCCGATGCGGTGGTTTGCGTCCAGAATCAGAAAGTTGATTCCCTGTTTCGCCAGATAGTACCCCGCCGACAAGCCCGCTTGGCCGCCGCCGATAACCACCGTGTGAATGCGCTCCGTACGAAATTGGTTCTTCATAGTCACCCCAGAATGATGACTCTAGAGCCGTGTGGGATTCAGCGCATCGGGCGAACTGTGCAGAGCGAACAAAAATTTCTGTGGGTAATTTTATGTACGGTCACACCATTTGGTGCTGATACGCGAAGGCGGTCGCCGCCGCGCGAGAGGAGATGTCGAGCTTATCGAAAATGTTGCTGACATGCCGGGCCACGGTTTTTTCACTGATGCCCAACTTAACAGCAATCGCTCGATTTGTTTTGCCACTTGCGATGAGTCTCACGACCTGCACCTCGCGGGCGGTGAGAATACTCGTGGGAGAGCCAGGCTTTTGGAGCAGAAGCCTTTCCACGTGCGTCAAGTCAGGCGCTGCTCCCAGCCGTTGAAACACTTCGCGCGCCAATTCCAATTCAAGCCTGGCTGCGTCGCGATCGTCCAGCGCATTAAAAGCGCAGGACATCAGCACCCGGGTTCGGGCCGCCTCGTAAGGGGCGTCGAGTTCGCGCCAGAGAGTCCATGACCGGCGCAGTTCGGCAAGCGCTCTTTTGTCGTCATGCTCGGCGAGCAGCACAGCACCGGTGGCTCGCGCCGACATGGCATGGACCAGCGGGGCATTGAATCGTTGCGCCAACGCCTGCAACTCCTCAGCAGCGGTGTGCGCCCCCGCCACATCCTTCGCCGCTAGCACGATTTCAACGTAACAATCTAACACTCGCGGCCGCTGACCGATATCACGGACCTCTTCCGCAATTCGTCGGATCGATGAGCTTGCCGCCCCGATCTGTCCCTGCGCCAATCGTAGAGCCGCCATGCCAGTCTGCGGAGTTCGTTGCCAACGGCTCGCTTCCCGATACGCATCCTCGGCCGCGTGAAACTCGCCCCTCATTCTGTGGAGCTCGGCCAGGCGGTAAAAAGCTCCTCCGGCCTCCACCCTCGCAGGTCGAGAGAATCTCTCGCAAGCCTCCCGTGCTTGCGCGATCGCATCTTCCCATGCTCCGTGCAATTGAAGAATCTCCGCTCGCCGCACCATGCAATGACCGCGATAGGGCACGATGTCGGGTTGCGAAGCGCACCATCGTTCCAGGGCTGAGGTCCACTCCTGAGCCCGGCGCAAATCGAAAATCTCTCCACAGGCGTCGAGCACGCTGCAGTACACTCCGCCTGCCGTCAACGGTGAAACCTCGCCGGCAGTAACGGCCACCATGGCCTCGTCCAGCAACGCAACACCACGGGGGATTTCTCCCTGCCGAATCAATGACCGCCCTTGTCCTTGCAACGCCAGCGCCACTAGATCAGGGTCCCCGAACTGGCGCCCAATTTTCCCCGCCTGAGAGAATGCGTCGTACGCCCTAGCCGGTTCATCCTCGTGCACCAAGCGATAGCCCGTAGGGAGGAACAGGTAGCCTCTCTCGACACATTCGGAATCGGTCCCAAGCAACCGTTCCGCACGCGAAAGCCAGCCACTCGCCTGTGCTGCGTCGCCGCCCAGCAGTGCAACAAAACCAAGCCAAAACGCACACCGTGCGGCGGCACGGGTTTCTCCCATGCTGAGAAAAGACTGTTGGGCGCGCGCGAGCAGGTCCAACCCTTCGCGCTCTTTCCCAATCAGAAGAGATGCCTTTGCTGACTCGGCCAACTTAAATGGATCCGGCGAGGTGCCGTGAGGAACCGAAAGTTCACCATCGTTGCTCGCCCGCTTGAGTTGGAATGCGAGCCCTGGGTCGACCTCTTGGTCGACCAGGTCGGGTTTCCGCATTGTGGCTGAACGCTTCACGCCTGGATTACGCCCCACTATTGAGAGAATACCGGATTCCGTAACGGCAGGGCCAACGGGTCGGGCTTCGTACCCAACGAAAAGGGCCCTTTTGGGGCCCTTGGAAGCGTTTGGTTGAAGGTCTTAGCTGAAAGCTAGCAGCTGGCTATGGCAGTCGATCCGCCAGCCCCGGAATCGTCTTCATCAAATCGTTGTAGATGACCATGACCGCGAACAGCACGAGGAACACGAAGGCCGCCTGGTAGACACGCTCCTTGATGTTCATGCTGATGTCGCGCCGCATCAGTCCTTCAATGCAGAGGAAGAGGATCACGCCGCCGTCGAGAATCGGAATCGGCAAGAGGTTAAAGATGCCGAGGTTGAGGCTGATCGCGGCCGTCAGACCCATCAGCGGAGTCCAGCCTTTGCGTCGTGCAGCTTCTCCGGCAGCCTGACCAATGCGAATGGGGCCTTCAATCGAGCGCAATGGCATCTTGTGCTGTACCATCTTCTTAACCAACTTAAGAATGAGGAGCGCGTTCTGACGATTCTCCGCTACTGATTTTGTAGCTGCTTCCCCGAACGGCAGCGTCTTCACCTTCATTTGCATGCTGGCGATTCCGATACGATACGATTTGTCGGAGAGTACCGGCTGCACGGCAAAAGTCTTTGTTTGTCCGGCGCGCTGCACAGTGATGGAAATGGGCTTGTCTCTCGTTACCTTGAGGCTCTCGACCATCGCCGCAAGAGCCGGGACCGGCTTGCCGTCGACTTGCAGGATTTGATCGCCCTCCTGTAGCCCGGCCTTTTCTGCTGGCATGCCGCTTACCAGGTCGGTGATTATCACCGTATTTTCTTTTGGAGCCCACCCCGCATATCCCGTCTGATCGACCCCTGCCGCTTCCGGCGTAACGGTCATGGATAGACGCTTCCCATAGCGTTCGACTTCCACGGAGAGTGGCTGTCCCGGGCTCAACGCTTCTGCCAATTCTACTTGCTCCCATGTTGGGTTCTGCACGTCATCAATGCGCGTAATTCTGTCGCCGACTTCAAAGCCGGCTTTCGCCGCTGCTGTGTCCTTCAGAACCCATCCAATCACCGGAGCATCGTCGTACACCGCTGGATACTCGTAGTGCACCATGTATACGGTGGTCAGCAGAACGATCGCCAACATGATGTTCATCGCGGGACCGGCGATGGCGATCAGGAAGCGGTGCCAGCGCGAGTGATTCATGAACTCCCGCGGATCGTCCGTACGCTGATCCATCGGGTTCTCGCCGCTCATCTTGACGTAGCCGCCCAGAGGAATGGCGTTGATGCGGTAGTCAGTTTCACCTTTGCGGAATCCGACCAGCCGCTTGCCGAATCCGATGGCGAATTGCTCCACCCGCACTCCGAGTAACTTGGCCACCGCGTAGTGGCCGAACTCGTGGATCAAGATCATGAACCCCAGAACGCCCACTACGGCAACGAGTGAAGTCAGAAAGTCAGACATATTTAAGGTACGTACGCTCCCACTGATTAGATTCCGAAATCACGCAAAAGATGTCGCCCGGGGCTGTTCGCTCTTCTTAAGAATGCCTACCTGCTCCTGGGCATGCCGGCGGGCCTCGGCATCCGCGTCCAGCACATCCTTAATAGACTCCAGAGACCCCGAACGAGTTGCAGCCAGCACGTTTTCGATCACTCTGGGAATCTGGTCAAAACGGATGCCACCTTCCAGAAACGCCGCCACGGCTACTTCATCGGCCGCGTTCAGGGCCACGGTTTTTGCCCCACCTGCTTCTGCCGCTTCATAGGCCAAACGCAGGCAAGGGAATTTTTTCAGGTCTGGTGGGGCGAAGTCCAGATGACGCAAGTCACTGACCGCAAAGCGCATATCCGACTCGATCCGCTCTGGATATGTTAGAGCGTACAGGATCGGTAACCGCATGTCGGTCACTGAGAATTGAGCAAGTATGCTGCCATCCACAAACTCCACCATGGAATGAATGGTCGACTGTGGATGCACAATCACGTCCACTTTGGCCGGTGGCATGTGAAAAAGTCTGCATGCCTCAATCACCTCGAAACCTTTATTCATCAGCGTGGCGGAGTCGATCGTGATGCGCTTGCCCATCTTCCACGTGGGATGATTCAGCGCCTGCTCAACAGTGATGGATGCAAATTCGGAGGCTGGAGTATTGCGGAAAGGCCCGCCGGAAGCCGTAAGCCAAACGCGGTCGACTTCTTCCATGCGTCCGCCGCGCATGCACTGATGAACGGCATTGTGCTCGCTATCGATCGGGAGGAGGGGGACGTTTTGTTTGCGCGCCTCGGCGGTAATCAGTTCGCCTGCAGCGACCAGACATTCTTTATTCGCCAAGCCCAGAGTCTTGCCCGCGCGGACCGCCTCGTACGTAGCCTCGAGCCCAGCGACTCCGACGATTGCGCTGACCACGAAGTCAACTTGTGCGTGAGTCGCCACGCGCACGGCTCCCGCGGCGCCGTATACGACTTCGATCTGTCCGAGCCCCGCTTCCTTCAGCCGAGAGCGTAGGGGCGCGGCGTCTTTCTCGGTCGCCATCGAGACGACGCACGGCTTCCAGCGTTTCGCCTGTTCGAAGGCAGCGTCGAGATTGCTGCCTGCGGCGAGCGTCACAATCTCAAACCGGTCGGGATAGGATTCGGCCACGCGCAGTGTGCTGCGGCCGATCGAACCCGTGGAGCCGAGAATGGCGATGCGTTTCATGTCGCTACCGTGATCCTGAACCAGTTACTTTGCGAAAGCCGGAGCGTAACGCTCAATCCAGTCCCTCTGCTCCGGCGTTTCTGGGACAGACATGCCGCGTGCTGCCGAAACGGCGTCCACTGCGGCTCCGGGACTCATGCCACTCTTCACCAGCAGGCAGGCGGCGACCAGTCCGGTGCGGCCGATTCCCTGGCGGCAATGGATCAAAACATTCTTTCCCGCAGACAAGTTTCCGGACACGTTGTCCAATACTGCCGCAAGCTTCGCCTCGGACCGTGGAACCTGAAGATCAGGAATCGGAAATGAGGAGAACACTAAACCCTGCCGTTGAACCTCGCGTCCTTCATCGCGAAGATTCAGTTCCTGATTTTCCTCGGTTGTGAGCAGGGAGAGAATCGATTGAATATCGGCTCGCTTCCAATCCGCGATGTCATTTTCCAGCCAGTCTCCTCCGCGCGGACGCGCCGCCAGAGCCAGTCTGCCCTTCCATGGCCCACTGACCCAATAGAGTTTCGTCACTCGTGCTCCTTTACAACCACATCCCTCGGGAGACGGTCGACATCCACGCCACGTCGGCGCAAGATGTGAATCCGATGGTGTCCATCCAGTATAGTTCCATCCGGCCGAGTTTTCAGGCATCCTTCTTCGCTCAAAGCGAGCGAAACCAGCAGTTCTTCCGTCGAGAGTCGATCAAATTTCGCCAGCTTTATTGCGTTTAGAGAACCTTCAGGATGAAGCGGCTTCAGGGGAGGGAACTGCGAGGAATCTGACATTTCCTTCTTGCAATTACTGCATCACGCGCCATGCCGCATAGTACCACAGCACTGGAGCGGCGAAGAGCAGGGCGTCGATGCGGTCCAGCATGCCGCCGTGTCCCGGTAGGATGGCACCGGAATCCTTGACGTTCGCACCACGCTTGATCAGTGACTCCACCAGATCTCCCAGTTGCGCAGCGATGTTGAGAACGATCGTGAGTACGATGACCGGGCCCATAGCCGGCTGCTCCAGGCCGAAAAGTCCATCGCGGCGCTGAATCAGGCCTACTTGCAATAACGCCGAACTGATGGGCAGAGCGTAGTGAAACAGCGCCCATCCGACGGCGACACTCGCCACCACTGACGCCACAGCTCCTTCCCAAGTTTTCTTTGGGCTGATGCGGGGCGCCATCAGGTGCCGACCGATCGACTTGCCCACGAAGTAGGCGAAAATGTCTCCCGCCCAGACGACGAGCAGCAGATATAACACGTGGAATGCACCCGCCGCATGCTGCCGAAGCTGCACCAGCATGGCCATGGGCAGTGCGATGTAGGCAAAAGCGAAGGTGGCTGCTGCTGCGGCTGGATATCCGCTGCTGAGTTCCGAGCGCAGCATGAGGATCGTCAGAAAGAAAAATGGAGCAAAGGCTGCTGCGAACCCCATGCCGACCAGGAACGTGCCCGTGGCAAGCAGCGGCGTCACGTCGGCGGCGACAATCGCCAGCAGCAGAAAGAACACAGCCGTGAAGATGTAGGTGGGCGCGCGCAGCGGCTGCACGCCGTAGCATTCCGTCAGCTTCAGGAATTCACGAATCGCGAGAAGTGCCACGATACCGGCCACCACAGCCAGCACCGGCACAGGCGCCCGCAAGATAAGCGCCAGCACAATCGGGATGAGGACGACCGCGGTCGCGATACGTTTGAGCAAGAGAGAAAAGGAATTGAGTAATTTTGTAATTTGGTAATTGAGTAATTTGAAAACCACGCCGCCGGCTTTCAATTTCCCAATTACTCAATTACCAAATTACCAAATTAACGGCGTTACGGGGCTGGCGGATGTCCATCAGAATGGTTCAGCCCGCCATAGCGCCGCTCCCGTTTCTGATACTCGGCGATGCCCTCGAGCAGATGCAGGCCGCGAAAATCGGGCCAGAGCGTGGACGTCACATAGATCTCGGAGTACGCCAACTGCCACAGTAGGAAATTGCTCAGCCTCATCTCCCCGGAAGTTCTCACAACCAAATCCGGATCGGGCAGGTGCCGGGTGTAGAGATTCTGTGAAACCGCGTCCTCATCGATCTGCAAATGATCGATCCCGCCATTCTGCGAGGCGGCGGTGACCATTGCCCGGAAGGCGTCCACCAGTTCGCTGCGCGCGCTGTAGTTGAGCGCCAGCGTCAGCACCATGCCGGTGTTGCGCGAGGTGGCCTCGCGGGCCCAGGCCATGCGCTCTTGAACGTCGCCGGGCAGTTCGTGCTGACGACCAATGTACTCGAGGCGAATGTTGTTCTCGTTGAGAGTGGGGACTTCTGCTTTCAGATAGCGGCCAAGCAGTCCCATGAGAAACGCAACTTCACCGGGCGGGCGCTTCTTCCAATTCTCCTCAGAAAATGCGTAGAGCGTAAGCGCCGGAATGTGAATGCGCGCGGCTGTTTCGACCGTCGACCGAACCGCGGCAACGCCAGCGCGATGTCCCGCGATGCGCGGCATGTGCCGCCGTTTGGCCCAGCGGCCATTCCCGTCCATGATGATGGCGATGTGCCTGGGCAGCCGCGCCGGATCCAGATGGCGGTAGACGTCCGCTTCTTTCCGGTCGAGTCCAGCAGGCACTTTGTCCTGCAAAGTGGTCACAGATAGAGGCTAACACAGGCGGAACCTCCGCGCAATGAGCCGGGACTCACAAGTGCACAGCCCTTACCGTGCTTCCTCCGGCACTACCTTCAGCTCCAACTTCTCCGTCCAGCGCACCACGGTCAGGGTGCAGTTTACGCCTACGCGGACTTCAGTCAGTAGCCGATGCAGATCATCCACGCCCGCGACGGGCTGGCCTTCCAGCGCCACGATGATGTCGCCCTCGCGCAGTCCCGCTCGCTTCGCGGGACTGCCGTCTTCCACCGATTGGACTAAAGCGCCCGTTTCCTTGGGCAGATCGTAGAAGCGCACCACGCGCCTGTGCACCGGCACTGTTTGTCCGGAGATTCCGACGTAGCTGCGGCGAATGCGTCCGTCGCGAAGCAGGCGGCTGGCCACGAACTTCGCCGTGTTGATTCCGATGGCGAAGCAGATTCCTTGTGCCGGCAGGATCGTTGCCGTATTCACTCCGATCACGCGTCCGGCGGAATCGACGAGGGGGCCACCCGAGTTCCCGGGATTCAAAGAAGCGTCAGTCTGGATGACGTCATCGATGAGCCGCCCGGTATACGACCGCAGCGAGCGGCCCAACGCGCTGACTACACCCGCGGTTACGGTCGACTGAAATCCATACGGGGCGCCGATCGCGATGGCGATCTGTCCCACACGGAGCTTTTGCGAATCTCCCAACTCGGCCACGGTAAGCGGATGATCGCCTCCTTGCGGG
>Ga0335082_10005122_pt1 | contig 14292 bp, 12 predicted proteins | sample Lox_Sample_41_FD_206718 | JGI IMG/M metagenome (GOLD analysis project Ga0335082, IMG submission 206718) | Soil microbial communities from Loxahatchee National Wildlife Refuge, Florida, United States - Lox_Sample_4.1 | ecosystem: Environmental > Terrestrial > Soil > Wetlands | place: USA...
AAGCTTCTGGACGTACTGCATCGTCTAACCGACCTGGGGAATTCGATCATTATTATTGAGCACAATCTGGATGTGATCCGGAATGCGGATTGGATTATTGATCTCGGGCCGGAGGGCGGGGAAGATGGCGGACGGATCGTGGCGCATGGAACTCCGGAGCAGGTGGCGAAGGTGAAGAAGTCGTATACCGGGCAGGCGCTGGCGGAGTATTTTTCGAGAACTTTGGCGGTCTGAGTACGGAGAACCGAGTACCGTGTAGCGAGAAATTTACTGCAACAAGGTGGCGGTGGTTCGGTGGAAATGGACATAACCTTTCCGGGCGATATTTCGTTAGTCGAGACCCTTGAGGTTGAGTCAATCTCGGATCATGCCGTACTTATCTTGAACAGCTCGATCTTCGGCGATGTGTTTTACGGCGATGTGGTGGAAATACGGCGAGATGAAAAGGGAGAGAACAGGTTTTCCAAGGTTATTGCCCGTTCGGGAATGGCGGTCAAGGTATATGTCCTCGCGGAGACTGCTTTCGAATCGGAGAAATTACAGGGGTCGCTCAATCGTTTAGTGGACGCTGGAGGAGTATGGGAACGCGTGTACGGGGGAGTTCTTCTTGTTCACATCCCCCGGGATGCAAATATCGATCTGCAATGTGAATTTGGGGGGCCTGAGGAATTGTCATCGTCATCTTCTGATCATTCATCCTTAGAAAATGGGTCCGCGATGCGCCCGCAGGAATCCACACCAGCCGGTGTTGTAGAACCCGCAGCATCATCGAGCCAGGGAACGGTTCCGGCCCCGCCTGTGGAGAACCCTGTGTGGAGCGGGTGGGATGTGACGCTGATTGCGGCGCTCACCTTTCTCATCGTGATGGTGCTGCAGTTCGGGCTGGCGAAGGCGGCGCAGGTGTTGTGGTATCCGCACGACAGTTTTATCGAAGCTGCGCAAAAAGTGGGGGAGAGGCCGATTCTGCTGATCGTCTCACAGGTCCTGATCTATATTCCGATCGCCCTGCTGATGATCATGCTGATCGAGGGCAAGTATCATGTTCCGTTCTGGCGGTCCGTGGGCTGGAATTGGCCGCGTTCACTGTGGAAGTTTCTTGGGATCGGCGGCGCCCTGCTTATTGTGCTGAGCACGCTTGAGAGCTTGTTGCCGATGCCGAAGGATACTCCGTTCGAGCATCTCTTCGACAGGCCGCTGGATGCGTATCTGCTGGCAATCATCGCTGTTACGTTTGCGCCGTTGCTGGAGGAGTTGTTCTTTCGCGGGCTGATGTATCCGGTGCTGGCGCGTCGGCTGGGGGTAGGCTGGGGTGTGCTGCTGAGTTCGCTGCCGTTCGCTCTTCTACATTTGCCGCAGTATGCGTATGCATGGTCTGCCGGGTTTGTGATTCTCGTGGTGGGGGTGGCGTGCGGGCTTGTGCGGGCCACGACGAAATCGGTGGGCGCCAGCTTCCTCGTACACGTCGGCTATAACGGCACGCAGATGCTGATTGCTGTGGTTCTCACCCGCGGTTTCACCCACATGCCGAAAGGACTGCTACACATCGGTCTGCGCTGATCCCCAAAATTTTCTTGCGTTGCTCTGGCTTGAGTGGAATTATTCTGCCCCAGTAACTGGGGGCAACTTGTCAACCATCGCCGCTTCGGGTCCGGTGAACGCCGGCCGCACATCGAACTTGGGCGAACGTCCTAGAGAGTACTACCCTACGTAGTTTTCCCGTTTTGGGAATCTCGCGTCTAACGCTTCTTCCGCGAACAATTTTTGCAGTATATTAGGCAAAAGCGAAACTCCGCGTGGGGCGGAGTGTGTGTCATTCGGAGCCGTATTCAAGCGTGATGCAGTCGAATCCAAATAACGTGGCCGAGGTCTTGCTGTCTTCTGCCACCCTCGAGTCGATTCCGGACGCGATGGTGGTGGTGAACCAGCAGGGAGTGATCGTCCAGATCAACTCTCAGACCGAGGGGATGTTCGGTTACACGCGCGATGAATTGGTGGGACAGCGAATTGAGATCCTGGTACCGGAGCGGCAGAGGATGTCGCACGATCAGCACCGCGCGGACTATCACGCGCAGCCGCGAATTCGGCGGATGGGATCAGGACTGGACCTTCGCGGACGACGCCGCGATGGATCGGAGCTGCCAGTAGAAATCAGCCTGAGTCCAATCCAGTCTGGAGACAGCACGTTCGTGCTGACGGCCATTCGGGACATTACAGACCGCAAGCGGATTGAGGAAGATTTGCGGCGGGCGAATGAGGAACTCGACCGGAGGAGGAGCCGCGAGCTGCGGGATTCGCAGAACCGGATGGCGCTGATAGTCGACTCATCGCAAGACGCCATTATTGGGAAGAATCTCGATGGCATCATTACGCACTGGAACAAGGGTGCAGAGGCGATGTATGGGTACACCCCACAGGAGATGATCGGCAGGCCGATTGCGGTGCTGTGTCCGAAGGATCGTCCCGATGAGGTTCCCGCGATCCTCGAGAGGATTCGACGGGGTGAGCGGGTCGAATACTTCGAGTCGATACGGATCACGAAAGACGGGCGCCGGTTGAATGTATCCATCTCGATTTCGCCGATCCACGACGTGGAGGGAAGAATTGTGGGAGCGTCGGCGATTGCCCGGAATATTACGGCGCAGAAGAAGACCGAAGATCAGCTAAGGCAGTCGCAGAAGATGGAGGCGGTGGGACGGCTGGCGGGTGGGGTGGCACACGACTTCAACAATCTGCTCGGGATTGTTTCAGCCTGCACCGAATTGCTGCGCGGACACGTGGATGGGGAGGGACAGGAGTATCTCGACAACGTCAGGGAGGCAGCAAAGCGCGGCGCCGCGTTGACGCGCCAACTGCTGGCATTCACCCGGAAGCAGCCGGTGCAGCTGCAGATCCTCGACCTGAACGATCGCTTGAAAGACGTGGCGAAGCTGCTGCGCCCGTTGCTCGGGGACAACGTCGAGATGTCGGTTGTGCCGCGTTCGGCGGCAGCGATTGTCGAAGCGGACCCCGGTTACCTGGATCAGGTCGTGGTCAATCTGGCCGTGAATGCGCGGGATGCAATGCCCCATGGCGGCAAATTGGTCATCGAAACCGATGTGCAGGATTTTGATGAGGGGTTTGCACGCAACCATCCGCCGATGACGGCGGGGCGGTATGTGATGCTGGCGGTCAGCGACAACGGCGTGGGGATGGACCAGGTGACGCTGGCGCGGATCTTTGAACCTTTCTTCACGACGAAAGAAGTGGGAAAAGGAAGCGGGCTGGGCCTGGCCGTCGTCTATGGAATCGTCAAGCAGAGCATGGGGCACATTTGGGTGTACAGCGAGCCGGATCGTGGGACGACATTCAAGATCTATCTGCCGTGCATGGAGCACAAGCTTGGCCTGGAGCAGCCGCAGCGATCAGAAGCTCTGCCGCCGCGGAGAGACGGTGTTGCCATGGTATTGGTGGAAGACGATGCCATCATGCGGCGGGTTACGCGAAAGATACTCGAAGAGCATGGGTACCGGGTGTTCGAAGCTGAGGACGGAGCCGCAGCATTGAGCGTAATCGCCAGCAACGACGGTGCGGTTCAACTCGTACTGACGGATGTGGTGATGAAGGGAATGAGCGGGCCGGAACTGGTGCTGAAATTGATCGAATCGCACCCCACGATGAAGGTGGTCTACATGTCCGGCTACACCGGCGAACTGGTGGCCAATCAGGGAGTCGACAGCAGCATTCGCCTGCTGGAGAAGCCATTCACGCGGGCATCGCTGCTCAACGTCCTGGATGCGACTCTGGAGTAAGAACTACCCGCGCTAGCATCCGGCGGTCAGGTTGGCAAACTTCACCGCGGGATGCTTGGTTTCTACTTGATTCAATTCTTCTGGTTTGAAATACTTCGACCGCTATGAAAGGCAATCCGAAAGTCATCAGCGAACTCAACAAAGCTCTGCAAGAAGAGCTCACAGCCATCAACCAGTACTTTCTTCACGCGGAGATGTGCGAGAACTGGGGCTATCACAAGCTCTCGGACTTCATCAAGAAACAATCCATTGGAGAGATGAAGCACGCCGAAGTGCTGATCGAGAGGATTTTGTTTCTCGATGGCAGCCCCTCGATGATGCCTCTGGAGTTGAAAGTCGGGGGTACGGTCAAGGACATGATCGCGAGCGACCTGGCGCTCGAAGTCGCTGCGGTGAAGGACTACAACGAGGCAGTGGCCATCGCGATGAAAGAAGGCGACAACGGCTCTCGTGACCTGTTCGTGAAGCTGCTGAAGGACGAAGAAGAGCATGTGGACTTCCTCGAAGCGCAGATGCATCAGATCAAGGAACTCGGCTATGAGCGGTACTTGACAATGCAGATGGGCGAGGACGAGGAGTAACCGTGTGGCGCGGGCACTCCTGCCCGCGACTGCCGACAGCGCGGAAGGGCCGTGTTCCCGGGGGTTTCTGTCCCCATGCCTTCGTTGTTTCTTGCTGGGCTGTAAATCTATTTGGGCTTCACTTGTCTGAGTGTTGCTCGTGGGAAGAGAGTTCGCAGGCAGGAGTGCCCGCACCACACTTGCACTGCACTGCACTGCACTCATTCTTTACTTCACGGTGACGGTAAGCAACTGCGCGCCGCTTACTACATAGTCGAGCGACGGAGTTGCGGTCTCGTCGACCTTGGACTCACCGCTGACGATCATCTCCTGGTTGCCGCGCATGCCGTCCATGACGTTCATCACGCTGACTGGAAGGGTGGGCATGACTTTGTCAGCGACGCGTGCTTCGGGATCGGCCTCCAGTAACGAAACATAAAGGCGGTTGTTGGCATGCTCTTTGTTAAGGAGCGCAATTGTTGAGGCCAGGTCGAGCTTGCGGCCGAAGGCGGGGTTGGAGCGGTTTACGCGATCGAGCGTCTCACCGTCGCTCACCAGGATGCGCAGCGTGCCCTTGCTGGTGGAGGTGGGAATCTTGACTGGGATCTGGCGGACAACGCGTTCGCCACGGTAAGGGGCGAGCACCGTCTCCACGATGACTTCATCGCCCGGCCGAGCTTCAGTCACGTCGGTGCGCGCGCTCTCGAGACGCGCCAATTTGCGTTCGCGAACCAGATCAAAGTCGAGCGTTACGCGGTTGACCGCAGGAGCGCTGTACGGATTGTCGTAGATCTTTCCGAAACGCTCGCCCAGCGATAGGGCGGCGGCCATGGCGGCAGGCTGTCCGTTCTCACCGGGCACGAACATATTCTTCAAACCAACCTGAGGGAATCCCTTCACGTCGATGGTGCCATTCAGGCGGTACGTGATCTCTTCGCCGTATTCGTTCACGCCGTGAAGAGCATTGAAAACGGTCGCCATGATCGCGACCGGGCTGAGCCTCGGGTTGTTCAACACTTCGTAGTGGAACTCTTTCGCGCCGCTGCCGCCATGAATGGTGAGCGTGACGGGAATCATGTCGGGCTGCTTGCCGAAGACGCCCATGATTCCGGTGTGCCGGTCCTGCACGAATACTCCTGCGCGTTCGGTCGTGTTGACGATCTTGAAGGCGTTAAGAGGCGAGGGCAGTGTCGCCAGCACCTGCGCCTTGTTCATGGGCAGATCGACGGAGCCGAACTGCAGCAGCGGATGGCCGCAGGCAAGCAGGCGCTGGGGATCGATATAGGTGACCGTGCAGGTAGCGGCGATGTCCATATCGCCACGGACCAGAATCGCGCTGACGGCAGAGCCGGCTTCCAGCGGTTCGGGCTGTTTCTCTTCGCTGACGGAGCCAGTGCCCATCACGGGGACGATTCCGGCGGAGGCGAACTGCGGTGCGAACTGGCGGACGGCGTCCTCGGAGAATCCATTGAAGACCAGCGGCGTTTCGATCGGCTTCAGATAGTTAGCGAAATCGGGCGTTGATCCGGGAACTGCGCTTCCGTTGCCGGGAGATGCGGTCTTGCCCGCGGCGTTGTTGACTGCCGGCTTGGTGGCAGAAGCTTCTTCTGCCGGAGATTTGTCGAGAGCATTGATCTCAAGCATGTCGGCGATCGGGGTGACTCCGGCGATCGGTTCCTTGGAGAATTCGCCGATGCGGAAGGCGAGCGCGCCTGCCAGCTTTCCGTCGAGATAGACGGGGCTGCCGCTCATGCCGGCAACGACGCCGGTGTACTCTACCTTGGTCCCGTGCAGGCGGACCAGGATGATGTCGCCCTTGGGTCCATTCGCGTTACGCAGGACGCCGAGGACTTCCACGTCCATGGACTCGGGCTTGACACCCTCAAACACGGTGTAGGCAACGCCGCGCATTCCGGCATGGATCTGGTCGACAGGGATGGTTTGTTGCTGAGAGGTTTGAGCGATCAGGCTGGTGGATAGGGATAGAGCCAGGACGAATGACGCGAAAACTGCTTTCCTCATGTAGTGCCCCGACAGGACCCGCCAACGGGCCCATTAACTTAGATCCTGATCAACTGCGACACGTTGCACCGATGGGGGTACTTTCTGGGACCGGGCAAAAACATCCCAATTGCGAATCCTTGCGTCTATACTAGCACAGGCAGTTTCGCAGGTTTCTATGTTTATTAAGCCTCGCACGAAGGTTTCAAGCCCGTTTTGTCAGTATTCCCTGTGGGCCGCAGCCCTGCTGTTTTCGCTGGTTTTGGGCGCGCCCAGGGCCACGGCGCAGGATCAGACATCCACAACGCAGGATCAGACGCCCACTACGCAGACCCCCGCAGCCCAGACGCCGGATAACGGCAAGCCCAAGCAGGACGCTCCAGCCGAAGCGGGAGGTCCCACGGACACGATGGGCCCGTACGCCATTCCGAAGAAGAAGGCGGAAGAGGCGCCTCCACCTCCGCGGCCGGCCACTCCCAAGAAGATTGAGGATCTGCCGGACTACTCGCTCAAGGTGAACGTGCCGCTGGTGAATGTGGATGTGCTGGTGACGCTGAAGGACAACGGGCAGTTCGTGCCGGGATTGAAGAAAGAGAATTTCAAGGTTGCGGAAGATGGCGTGCCGCAGCAGATCAAGAATTTCACGGTCTCACAGGCGCCGGTAACGGCGGTGCTGCTCGTGGAGTTTGCCTCGACCAACTACATCTTCATGACGCAGGCGTTGCAGGCGTCCTACGCGTTTGCGAATACGCTGAAGAAAGATGACTGGGTGGCGGTGGCGTATTACGACATGCAGCCTCATATCCTGGTCGACTTTACGCAGGATAAGCGGGCCATTTACGGGGCGTTAAATCAGTTGCGTATCCCGGGATTTGCTGAGACGAATCTGTTTGACGCGTTGTATGACACGCTGGATCGCCTGGACCGCGTGGAGGGAAAGAAGTACGTCATCCTGGTGACAACGGGGATCGATACCTTCAGTAAGCTCACGCTCGACAAGATGCTGAAGAAGATCAAAGACACGAAGGACGTGACGATCTTCCCGATCAGCGTGGGCTTCATTGTGCGCGAGTGGTGCGAGGTGCATCCGGGATACTGCCGCAATGCGCATGGTATGGGCATCCCGGTCAACCATATGGATTACCTGCAGGGCGACAACGAAATGAGAACGTTTGCGGCGATGACTGGCGGACGCGCTTACTTTCCGCGCTTTGAAGGCGAACTGCCGGAATTGTTCGGCGACATCTCGAACGACATTCGCAACCAGTACACGATCTCTTATGCTCCCAGCAACACCAAGCTGGATGGGACTTATCGCAAGGTGAAGGTCGAAGTCGTCGCGGCTGATGGCGGCCAATTGAAGGTCAAGGATCAGAAGGGCAAGGATCACAAGCTCGATGTGGTTGCCCGCGAAGGATATACGGCGAAGCACACGGTGGATTAACGGCAGTTGCCAGTACCCAGTTGCCAGTCAGGGTCACTGGTGACTTTTTGGCTTGAGTAGTTCGTCGCCTCATTTTATAAATTCAGCGTGAATATCTGCGGCTTCTGTCCTCTCGACCACCCAGTCGGTGTACCGTGAACTAGAAGATCGCTGGTTTCTGAAATCGCCCCGGCATTATTGGGGGCCTTTTCTTTTTGTGGATCAATGCATCACGTGGAACAGATGATCGAGCAGGAGGAATAGCGCGGCGCCTACGAACACGAGGAGGGCCATCTTCATGGCTGGTTCCTTATTTACTTCTGGGACGAGATCCGAGGCAGCGACGTAGATTGTGACACCCGCTGATAGCGGCAGGCCCGCTCCCACGTGATGGCGGAAAAGCGCCATGGTAAGAACGCCAGCCAGAGTTGAGCCTCCCAGCACGACGGAAGCGCCCCAGGCGGTTCCGCGGCTGAGTCCGCTGGCCAGCATGACGGAACTGACGGTGAAGCCCTCAGGGATCTTGTGCAGGAAGATGGCGAAGAAGATCAGCCAGCCGAGCCAGTTGGAGACCAGGAACCCCGAGGCGATGGCGATACCGTCGAAGAAGGTGTGGATGACGAGTCCTAGCAGAACAGAGTATCTGGTATGCGAATGGAGAAACTCGTCGTGGTGAGTTTCTTCGCCGAAGTGGAAGTGAGGCGTGACGGTGTGTTCAAAGAAATGAATGATGAGATAGCCCATTAGTACGAGAAGGGGCGCAGCCTTTCCACGCAACTGGATGCTCTCGGGCACCATCTCGACCAGTGCGGTGGCGAGCATGAATCCGGCCCCGAGGGCGACGAAGTATCGCAGGTAGCGGCGCTCCCAATGGCGCTGCACGATGATGGCCCCGCCGAAGACATTGGCAGCGGCGGCGGTGAGGCCTAGAAGGATGCTTGTCAGGATCGGGCTCATGCGTTTCAGTACCCCAGTTGCCAGTACCCAGCAAAACCTTGTCACTACGTTCTAAGTGAGTTGATCAGGCCATTCCGAAGCTTAACGACTTCGATAACCTGCTTCAGCAGGGCTCGGATTTGATCGTGCCAAGTGTATTCCAAGCGTTCGGCAATCAGCAGTTGTGTTTCAAGTTCTGCGAGAGAACCGGCGACGTGACGCAAGAAATGTGAGAGCTCGGTTTTGCTGAAGTGCGCTTGCCCCTCTGCAATGTTACCGGGCAACGAAACTGCGGCACGCCGAATCTGGTCGGTGAGACTGTACACTTCGCGCTTCGGAAAGCCGTCGGTGGCGCAGTATACATCTGTGACAAGGTCCATCGCCTTTGCCAAACGATCAAGTCCTTGAAGTGTTGAGCCATGAAGCCTCCGGCTGCCGATTTTGCCGGGTACTGGCAACTGGGCACTGGGTACGGTATTCATCCGCTGTGGCGGATGTGCATGACGTCGCCATCTTGCACGATGTAGTCTTTGCCTTCGAGACGGAGTGTTCCTTTGGCACGGGCGTTGGCTTCCGAGCCGGCTTCGAGGAGTTGGTCCCAGCGGATGGTCTCGGCGCGGATGAAATGTTTTTCGAGATCAGAGTGGATGGCGCCCGCGGCCTCCTGCGCGCGGGTGTGAGCGGGGATTTGCCAGGCGCGGCACTCGTCTTCGCCCGCCGTAAAGAATGAGATCAGTCCGAGCAACTGGTAGGTAGTCCGGATCAACCGGACGAGGCCGCTCTCTTTTAGTTCATAACTTGAAAGAAATTCGGCGGCATCGGCGTCGCTCATCTCGGAGAGTTCCGCCTCAACTTTGCCGCAGATGGAGCTGGCAGCGGAGTTCGGCCGCGCGGCGATTTCCGTGAGTTTGTACTTGCTCACGGCCTGTTCGAGCTCCTTCCCCAGTTCCGTAGATTCTCCGATGTTGAGGACGTAGAGAATCGGCTTCTCGCTGAGGAACATGAAGCCGCGAATGCGTTTCTTATCCTCGACAGTCATCTGCATTTCGCGCAGGGGCTTCTCGGTTCCGAGATGAGAATTGGCGCGCTTCAGCAGCTCGAATTCCTTTTCGAGGTCTGGGGTCTTCATCTTCTTCAAGTCTTTTTCGAGACGCTCGAGGCGCTTTTCGATCTGGCCCAGATCGCTGACCATCATGTCGAACTCGACGTTCTTGATGTCGCGCAGCGGGTCGATTTCGCCGACATGCGGGATGGCCGGATCTTCGAAGACGCGAACGACGTGGGCGAGAGCGTCGACCTGGCGGAGGTGTCCAAGGTAAGCCGACTCTTTGAGAGCGTCCTGGCCGATCGCTCCAACGTCGACGTACTCGACGGAGGTGTGGGTGAGCTTTTTCGGATTGTAGAGGGCAGCGAGTCGGTCGAGTCGGTCATCGGGTACCTTGGCGACGCCGACGTGGGCTTCGCGCGGATTGCTGTGGGCCTGGGCGGAAAGGTGCGCCTTGGTCAGAATCTGAAAAAGAGATGTCTTGCCTACCTGGGGCAGGCCAATGATGCCGGTTTTCATAAGGAAGAGTCTGGCTACTAGCTCCTGGCTGCTAGCTCGTCTGACATCAAGGGTTGACGGCTACAGCGTCCTTCAGCGAGCGTTGGGCAACTTCTCAGAATAAACTATCAGATTGAGAATTGCCCAAGGCGCGTCTTTGACTCATCCCGCAAGTGTCTGTGACCTTAATCACATTCAAAGGTGATGCTCAAAACAGGCGGGCTGCAACTTCTTTGCCTATGCTCCCTTTCAGATGCAGTTCCACCGAGCTGTACGAATTGGCCGCGGGGAATTTCACTGAAGTCGTCAGGGAGGGAGTATCCGTGTTTGCCAATTCAACAGCCATTTGGTATCCCAGCAACCAAAACAACGCGCAGGCGACATGCGAGCATTGCAGCGGAGTGATCCGGCACGAGAGGTGGTGTATCACACGGAGTCCGCTGGTGCGGTATGCGTACGGCGTGGTGCTCGATGCGGAAAAGCTGGCGTTTGCTGATCGGTTGATTCTGCACGCGCTGGGGGTGACGTGGGGAGCCGGAGATGCAACGGCGGCTGCCGGCAAGCGCACGGTTAGCGGCCTGCAGCCTGTGCGATAGCAGGAGTTGTGATCTTCACAGAGTCGGGTTGCGTCCATACCGGCTTGCCCATTTTGAGCTCAAGGCGGTTCATGGAGACCGTCATCTCTCGATGGTCGACCTGAACCAACAAGTAGTGGTAGTTGATTTCGTTGCTTTGGAAGGGGTCGTCGGCCGCACGAGTGATCGGATAGGCATGAGCTGCACCACCCCCTGAGACGAAGTATGTAATTCCTCCGTGTTGGTGCCGCTCGTAGTTGTGGACGTGTCCGTTGAAAACCACCATTCGGAAACGGGCTTTGGCCTGGCGGTCTTCCAGTATCTTTGCAAGTGCCTGCTCTTGCATTCGAGCTGAGTGGCCGCCTCCTAGTTTCTTCTGGTCGGACGAACTGGTGTAGGGCGGATGGTGGAACATCAGCAGTACGAAGTCCACATCGGGAGGGACGTGATCGAGTTTGTCGGCAAGCCACTGGCCCTGCGGTCCGCCGATTTCGTCAAGCGAACTGTCGAGAGCGAGGAGGAGAACGTCGGCGGCCTGCACCGAATAGTAACGGCTGCCACTCAATTGCGGGAACCGCTGGAAGTAGTTGCCCAGCGCTACTTCTGTCTTGCCGTGCAGATCGTGGTTGCCAAGGGATGGGTAGACCGGAATCTTCTTTTCCCGCCACACGCTGGTTTCACTGTCCCAGACTTTCCAGTCATCTTCGTCGTAGCCATTGTAGACAATGTCGCCGGTGAAGCCGACGAACGCAGGGCTGGCGTCGGCAATAGCCTGCACCAGCGCGACACGCACGGGAGGATTCGCGGCCTCGGTGTCTGTGGGATCGTGAAAGCGCGTGTCGCCGTAAACGACGAAGCGGAGAGGGGCCTTGGCGTCGAGGTGCAGACCGACGGCGGTGGTCTGCGCCGTCGATTTCTTGGTGCAGCAGGTGAGCACCAGAAGGGCGATGGCCGCGAGGAACGCAACCATGGTCCCGAAGAATGGGGAATGTCTCAACTTCATCGTTGCCCGATTATGTCCTGAACCTATTTTCCCATGACCAGGACTTGTGTAACGCAGATGGGACAATACTCCGCTGATATTTCTTGCGGCTCAGAATTGACTTTCCCTCTACACTGTGGAAGCGAACGGTCCGGTGGGGAGATCGTTGCGTCGAAATGAAGCTGCTAATCGTCGAAGACGAAGTGCGCATGGCGGACCTGCTCCGCAAGGGATTGACGGAAGAAGGTCACATGGCGACGTGTGCTTCGGATGGCGCGGAAGGACTGGCTCTGGCCAAGGCCTACGAGTTCGACGTCATCATTCTGGATGTGATGATGCCGAAGCTGAGCGGCTATGAGTTGGCAAAGCGGTTGAGGGCGGAGCGGGTGCAGACCCCAATCCTGATGCTGACAGCGATGGATTCAGTGCCGGATATCGTCCGCGGTCTTGATGTAGGTGCGGACGACTACATGACCAAGCCGTTTTCGTTTGGTGAATTGGTGGCGCGGTTGCGCGCGGTGAAGCGCCGCGCTCTGGTGTCGAAAGATGCGCACCTGCGAGTAGCGGACCTGGTGTTGGACCCGGCCAGCAGGGAAGTGCAGCGAGGAGACGAGCGGCTCTCGCTCACGCGCACAGAATACAATCTGCTGGAACGATTGATGTATCGCTCGGGCAAGGTGGTGGCGCGGCGGTCGCTGATCGAAGCGGTGTGGGGCTTCGACCGCGAGATCGAAGAGAACACTCTCGACGCTTTCATGCACCTGCTGCGCAACAAGATTGATCCGCCCGGGCGGCCGAAACTGATTCATACGGTGCGCGGAGTCGGATACATGATCCGGGACGGGCAGTCATGAGAAAGCTCTCCATCGGGATTCGGCTGACGCTCTGGTACGTGGCTATTTTTGCGCTCGGAGAATTCCTCTTGGGTGCTGGAATGTGGTTCATCCTGCGCCACAACTTATATGACATTGTTGATGACGGGCTGGAAAGCCAGATCGACGACTTGGGAAAATTCCTTGAGTCCCAGAAGAAAGATGCGACCACCGCGAAGCTGCAGGAAGAAGTGGGCGAGTCCTACGGAATGGAGCACTCCGGAGACTTCCTGGAAGTTTACGCCGAGACCGGCGATCTGATTTATCGCTCTGCATTCCTCCAGAATCACCCCGAGATACTTGTGGCTCCCGATCAGATCAAGCGCCCGCTGTTCCGGACGCGGCGGGCGGAGGGTCGTCATTTCCGCTTTGTTTTCGAAAAGCTCAAAATCAACGACCGTGTGTACACGGTGGAGATGGGGACGACGGCCGACGACGCGGTCGGGACGCTGCAGCTCTTCCGCTTTTATCTGTGGATGTTTGCGCCGCTGCTCTTATTAGTGGCGGGGGCCGTGGGTTATTGGATGAGCCGGCGGGCTCTGGCGCCGGTGGATGCGCTGGTGAAGACCGCGCGTGAAGTCAGCGGCGCGAATCTTAGCAGCCGGCTTCCAAGTGTTGATACCGGAGACGAATTGCAGCGGCTCGCGGAGACATTGAACGAAATGCTGGAACGCATTGAGGCTGCGTTTCTGCGGGTCACGCAATTTACCGCGGATGCGTCGCACGAACTGAGAACGCCGGTTTCGCTGATCCGCACCGAAGCCGAGCTGGCCCTGCGGCGTTCGCGGGGAGAGGCCGAATACAAGGAGTCCCTGAACCACATTCTGGTGGAAGCCGAGCGGACGACTGTACTGATCGAACAACTGCTCGCTTTGGCCCGTGCTGATTCCGGGCGCGAGGCTTTGCACCTTCGGCCGGTAGATCTCGATCCGACGCTGCGTAATGTTGCCGAGAGTTGGCGGCAGGTGGCAACACTTCGCAACCTGCAGTTCTCCACAAACATAGGCGGCGCCGGTGGCGACACGGCGGCGTTTGTCATGGGAGACGAAGCGCTGCTGCGCCGGCTGGCGGACATTCTTCTCGACAACGCCTTCAAGTACACGCCCTCACCGGGTTCGGTCCGGCTGCTTCTGGAGCGGACGGGGGAACGGGTTGTGATTACGGTGCAGGATTCGGGAGTGGGCATCGCAAAGGAAGAGCAAGAGAAAGTGTTTGAGCGGTTCTACCGCGTGGACAAAGCACGCGGCCGCGCCGAAGGCGGCACCGGGCTGGGACTCGCGATTGCTCAGTGGATCGTAAGGCAGCACCACGGCTCGATTGCGGTGGAGAGCAGCCCGGGGGCGGGCGCGATCTTTCGCGCGGAGTTTCCGAAGATCGCCGCTCCGGTGGGAAGTCCACAGTCGGCGTGAAGGCTGGCCGGTGAGGCAGATTGCGAGTCCGGTCTGCGGTATCCAAACCCTCGCGGTGTGCCGTACAATAATGAGGCCTTCCGAAGCCGGGATGGCGGAACTGGCAGACGCAGCGGACTCAAAATCCGCCGACCTTCGGGTCTTGGGGGTTCGACTCCCCCTCCCGGCACCACGTTAAAACCTTTGGCTTGATGCGATTACTA
>Ga0335082_10005123_pt1 | contig 14291 bp, 9 predicted proteins | sample Lox_Sample_41_FD_206718 | JGI IMG/M metagenome (GOLD analysis project Ga0335082, IMG submission 206718) | Soil microbial communities from Loxahatchee National Wildlife Refuge, Florida, United States - Lox_Sample_4.1 | ecosystem: Environmental > Terrestrial > Soil > Wetlands | place: USA: Florida...
GCGCGACGCGCGTCACCTCGGCCGCGAACGAGTTCAGCTGGTCCACCATGGTGTTGATGGTGTTCTTCAGCTCGAGGATCTCGCCCTTCACGTCGACGGTGATCTTGCGCGAGAGGTCGCCGGTCTGGACCGCCTTCGTCACCTCGGCGATGTTGCGGACCTGCGCCGTCAGGTTGCCGGCCATCGAGTTCACGTTGTCGGTCAGGTCCTTCCAGACCCCGGCCACGCCTTTCACGTCGGCCTGGCCGCCGAGCTTGCCCTCCGTGCCGACCTCGCGCGCCACGCGCGTCACCTCGGACGCGAACGAGTTCAGCTGATCCACCATCGTGTTGAGCGTGTTCTTCAGCTGGAGGATCTCGCCCTTCACGTCGACGGTGATCTTGCGCGAGAGATCGCCCGTCGCGACGGCCGTCGCGACCTCGGCGATGTTGCGCACCTGGGCCGTCAGATTTCCGGCCATCAGGTTCACGTTGTCAGTGAGATCCTTCCACGTGCCGGCGGCGCCCTTCACGCGCGCCTGACCGCCGAGCTTTCCTTCCGTTCCGACCTCGCGCGCCACGCGCGTCACCTCGGACGCGAACGAGCCGAGCTGGGCGACCATCGTGTTGACGGTCTTGGCCGTCGCGAGGAACTCGCCGCGCAGCGGGCGACCCTCGACGTCGAGCGACATGGTCTGCGAGAGGTCGCCGCGCGCGACCGCGCCGATCACGCGCGCCGTTTCGCTGGTCGGATGCACGAGATTGACGATCAGGTTGTTGACCGAGTCGACCGAGTCGGCCCACGCGCCGGTCACCCCGCTGAGCGATGCCCGCTGGCTCGTGCGTCCCTCCTCGCCAACGACGCGCGAGAGGCGCCGGAGCTCGGCGGCGAGGCGCTCGTGCAGATCGATCAGCTCGTTCAGCGTGTCGGCGATCCGCCCGTCGACGCCGTCGAGATGCGACGGCATCCGCGTGGTGAACACACCGCGGCGGAACGCCGCGAGCACCGAGAGCAGCTCGCGCTTGTCGAGCGCGTCGCTCGCGAATTCGCTCCGGGCGGCGCCGTTCCGCCCCTTCCCGTTCTTCTTCCCGTTCAGCTTGCGAGTCGCGGTCTTCGGAGTCGTGGTCTTCGGTCGGGGGGCGCGCGAACCCATCGGGTCCACGCGCGGGGTGACGCGCGGCACGGACGCCTCCCGGTCGAGATGATTGTCCGGCATCCCACACAGCAATCTGCATGCCGCGCAAGGCAATGCGCACATTCGACATCGAACGGCGTCGTCTGTGCACGGCTCGGGTTTTCTCCGTGATCTTCGATCACATGGGTGGCCCGGATCGCGACAAAAAGCCCATGTAAATTCTACGAACCGCGCTGCGCGCTTGGACCATTTTTGCTACGAGTTGCGCGCCCGATCCGAGATCGCGCGCTCCGCGCGACGCGATTCCGTGTCGAATGCGGTGCGCCGCGGAGTTCTTCCTGCTCCCGGACGCGCCTGGATCCACCGGTCGCGCGGTCATGGCAAGGCCTTGACCCCGCCGCACCCGACGCGGCAGAGTCAGCGCCCATCTCGAGGTCTTGTTGCCCCCTCCCATCTCAGTCTGGTTCGAGTCCGCGACCGCTCCCTTCCCCACGGGTCGCCGGCTGATCCCAGCCCTCGCCCTTGCCTTCGCCGCGCTCGCGTGCGGCGGGGGGGAGCCGCCGAAGCCAGCGCCGCCGGAGGTGCTCGTCACCGACGTCGTGACCCACGACGTCCCGGTCGTGCTCGAGTGGCTCGGCACGACCGAGGGCTCGGTGGACGCGGCCGTGCGCGCGCAGGTCACGGGCTACCTCGTCTCGCGCGACTACCAGGAAGGACAGGTCGTCAAGCAGGGAGACCTGCTCTTCCGGATCGATCCGCGCCCCTTCCAGGCCGCGCTCGATCAAGCAAAGGGCGATCTGGGTCGCCAACAGGCGGAGCTGGAGCGCAACCACCTCGACGTCGTCCGCTACACGCCGCTCGTCAAGGAAGGCGCGGTCAGCCAGCAGGAGTACGACAACGCGGTGCAGCGCGAGCGCGCCGCCGCGGCCGCCGTGCAGACCGCCCGGGCGGCCGCCGAGAAGGCCAGCATCGATCTGGGCTTCACCCGCATCGTGTCGCCCGTCGACGGCATCGTGGGCGTCGCGAACCGGCAGCTCGGCGATCTGGTCGGACCGACCGACGCCGAGCCGCTGACCGCCGTCTCGCAGCTCGATCCGATCCGCGTGTCCTTCCAGGTTTCCGAGCAGCAGTACCTGCAGTATTCGCAGCGCATCGCGAAAGCGGTCCAGCGCGGCTACTTCGAGGGCCCGGTGCGCCTCGTCCTCGCAGACGGCAGCGTGTATCCGCGTCCGGGCCGCGCGTATCCAGCCGGTCTCGGTGTCGACCCGCGCACGGGCACGATCACGGTGAAGGCGGAGTTCCCGAATCCGGACAACATGATCCGGCCGGGTCAGTATGCGCGCGTGCGGGCCGAGACCGACGTCGTGAAGGATGCGCTCGTGGTGCCGCAGCGCGCGTTGATCGACCTCCAGGGACGCAAGCAGCTCGCGGTCGTCGGCCCCGAGGACAAGGTCGAGATCCGCAACGTCGAGCTCGGACCGACGTGGCATGGCCTCGTCGTGGTGCAGAAAGGTGTCAGCGCGGGCGACCGCGTGATCGTCGAGGGGACGCAGAAGGCGCGAGCGGGCATCGTCGTCGCGCCGAAGCCCGCGCCTCCGGAGATCGCGCAGGGCGCGCCGTCCGAGGCCGCGCCGCCTGCGCAGGCGGTGCCTTCACCGCCGCCCGCGGCGCCCGCGACGAAGGCGGGGACCTAGGCGCTTGTCCGAGTTCTTCGTCCGCCGGCCGATCGTCGCGATCGTGATCTCGATCCTGACGGTCCTGCTCGGCGTGGTGACGATCGCGCGGCTCCCGATCGCGCAGTTCCCCGACATCGCGCCGCCCGCCATCCAGCTCTCGACGACCTACGTCGGTGCCGACGCCATCACCGCCGAGGCCGCGGTGGCGACGCCGATCGAGCAGCAGATGAACGGCGTCGACGACTCCATCTACTTCTACTCGGTGAACACCAACGCCGGGAACATGACCTTGTACGTGAACTTCGAGGTCGGCACCGATCCGAACATCGATCAGGTGCTCTCGCAGATGCGCTACACGCAGGCCGAGTCGCAGCTGCCGCAGGACGTCCGCAACTACGGCGTGACGATCAAGAAGTCGACCACCAGCCCGCTGGCGCTCTTCTCGCTCTACTCGCCGAACGGCACCTACGATGCGCAATTCCTCGCCAACTACGCCTACATCAACGTCATCGACCCGATCGGGCGGGTGAACGGCATCGGCCAGGTCTCGGTCTTCGGCGCCGGCCAGTACGCGATGCGCCTGTGGGTGCGGCCCGACGTGCTCGCGCAGCGCGGCATCACGGTCCCGGAGATCGTGCAGGCGATCAAGACGCAGAACACGGTGAACCCGGCCGGCCAGGTCGGCGGCGAGCCGGTGCCGCAGGGCCAGGACTTCACCTACACGGTGCGCGCGCAGGGACGGCTCGTCACCGTGGAGCAGTTCGAAGACATCGTGGTGCGCGCCCTGCCCGACGGGTCGGTGATCCGCGTGCGCGACGTGGCGCGCGTGGAGCTCGGCGCGCAGGTCTACAACGTGAGGGGACGGCTGAACGGCAAGCCCGCCGCGATCGTCGCCGTCTACCAGACGCCGGGCTCGAACGCGATCGCGGCGATGCGCGATGCGCGCGCGCTGATGGAGCAGCTGAAGGAGCGCTTCCCGAACGACCTCGATTACGTCGTCTCGCTCGACACCACGCTGGCCGTCTCCGAGGGCATCAAGGAGATCCTGCACACGCTCTGGGAAGCGGTCGTGCTCGTGGTCATCGTGGTCTTCGTCTTCCTGCAGGGCTGGCGCGCGACCTTGATCCCGCTGCTCGCGGTGCCGGTCTCGCTGGTCGGCACCTTCGTGCTCTTCCCGGTCTTCGGCTTCTCGGTCAACACCATCTCGCTGCTCGCGCTGGTGCTCGCGATCGGCATCGTGGTCGACGACGCGATCGTCGTGGTGGAGGCCGTCGAGCACCACATCGAGCAGGGGATGTCACCGAAGGACGCGACCTTGAAGGCCATGTCCGAGGTGTCGGGCCCCGTGGTCGCGATCGCGCTGATCCTGACGGCCGTGTTCCTCCCGACCGCCTTCGTTCCCGGCATCACCGGGCGCCTCTACCAGCAGTTCGCAGTGACGATCGCGGTCTCCGTTTTGCTCTCCGCCTTCAACGCGTTGACGCTCTCGCCGGCGCTGTCCGCGATGCTGCTGCGCCCGAAGACGGAGGCGCGCGGCCCGCTCGGCGCCTTCTTCCGCGGGTTCAACCGCATCTTCGGCCGCGCCACCGACGGCTACGTCCACTGGTGCGGAGTGCTGGTCCGGAAGTCGGCGCGCGCGATGCTGCTGCTCCTCGGCATCGCCGTCGTCGCCGGGCTGCTCGGATCGCGCCTGCCGGGCGGGTTCCTGCCCGAAGAGGACCAGGGCTACCTCTTCCTCGCGGTCCAGCTCCCGAACGCGGCGTCGCTGCAGCGCACCGACGAAATCTGCCAGAAGGTGGAGAAGATCCTCGCCGAGACGCCGGGCGTGCAGAGCTACAACACCGTCACCGGCTTCAGCCTGCTGTCCACGGTGTATGCCACGTACAACGCCTTCTTCTTCGTGACGTTCAAGGAGTGGAACGAGCGCAAGCAGCCGGACGAGCAGTACGAGGCGATCAAGGCGCACATCAACCGCGAGCTCTCGCAGATGCCCGAGGCCGTCGCCTTCGCCTTCCCGCCGCCCGCGATCCCCGGCGTCGGCACCGCGGGCGGCGTCACCTTCATGCTCCAGGACCGCTCCGGCGGCGACGTCCAGTTCCTCGCCGAGAACACGCGCAACTTCATCGCAGAGGCGCGCAAGCGGCCCGAGATCGCATCGATCACGACGCCCTTCATCGCCGACGTGCCGCAGCTCTTCGCAAAGGTCGACCGCGACAAGGTGCTGAAGCAGGGCGTGGCGATCGAGAGCGTCTACCAGACGCTCCAGACCTTCATGGGCGGCTACTTCATCAACTACTTCAACCGATTCGGCCGGACCTGGCAGGTGTACGTGCAGTCCGAGGGAGAGTTCCGCACGCGCGCCGACAACGTCGGGCAGTTCCGGGTCTTGAACGCGGAGGGTCAGCCGGTGCTGCTCTCGGCGCTCGTCACGATGGAGCCGGCGAGCGGTCCCGAGTTCACGATGCGCTTCAACCAGTACCGCGCGGCGCAGATCAACGCGAGCGCGAACCCCGGCTACAGCTCGGCGCAGGTGATGAAGGCGCTCGAAGAGGTCTTCGCCGCCTCCATGCCGCACGAGATGGGCTTCGAATACAACGGCATGTCGTTCCAGGAAAAGGTCGCGCAGGAGGGCGTCCCGGCGAGCGCGATCTTCGGCCTGTCGCTGCTGGTCGTGTTCCTGATCCTGGCGGCGCAGTACGAGAGCTGGTCGCTTCCCTTCAGCGTGCTGCTCGGCATCCCGATCGCGGTGTTCGGCGCGTTCTCCGCCATCTGGCTCCGCGGCATGGACAACAACATCTTCGCGCAGATCGGACTCATCACCTTGATCGGCCTCGCGGCGAAGAACGCGATCCTGATCGTCGAGTTCGCGAAGCTCGAGTACGAGAAGGGCAAGAGCGCGGCCGAGGCGGCGCTCGCCGGCGCGAAGCTGCGCCTGCGCCCGATCCTGATGACGGCCTTCGCCTTCATCCTCGGCGTCGTGCCGCTCGCCATCTCCACGGGGTCCGGCGCGGTGGCCCGGCAGGTGATCGGAAGCGCGGTGATCGGCGGCATGCTGGCCGCGTCGTTGATCGCGATCTTCCTGATCCCCGTCTCCTTCTACGTGGTCGAGCGGCTGGCGAGCGGCGGGCGACACGAGCCCGAGTCGGCGCCGCCGCTTCCCGCGGCCCCTGCGCCCGTGGCCGGGGGGCGGGAGTGACCCGCCGGATCCTGATCTGCCTCCCACTCGCGGCGGCCCTGGCGGCCTGCGCGGTGGGGCCGAACTACCGGCAGCCCGAGCTGCCGGTGCCGCCGAGCTTCCGCGACACACCGGAAGCGCAGGCCTCGCTCGCCGAGCTCGCCTGGTGGGACGTCTTCCACGACGAGGTGCTGCAATCGCTCGTGCGCGAGGCGCTCGAGCAGAACCGCGACCTGCTCACCGCCGTCGCCAACGTCGAGCAGGCACGCGACACCGCCGCGGTGCAGCGCGGCGAGCTCTTCCCGCAGGCCAGCTACGACGCCGGAGCCTTCCGGGGCAAGAACAGCATCCTCGGCGTGCCGACGGACATCAGCAACGAGAGTCACACCCAGTACCTCGCCGTGCTCAACTTCTTCTGGGAGATCGACGTCTGGGGTCGGATCCGCCGCGCCACCGAGTCCGCGCGCGCGCAGATGCTCGCCAGCAACGCGGTGCGCCAGGGCGTGGTGCTCTCGCTCGTCAGCGGCGTCGCGCAGGCGTACCTCGAGCTGCGCGAGCTCGACAACGAGCTCGAGATCGCGCACCGGAACGTCGAATCCTTCGACGAGACCTATCAGCTCTTCCTGCGGCAGTTCCGGGGCGGCGTGGCCTCGAAGCTCGACCCGCTGCGCGGCGAGGCCGCGCTCGCGCAGGCCGCCTCGACCGTGCCCGACATCGAGCGGCGCATCGTCGCCAAGGAGAACGAGCTCTGCGTGCTGCTCGGCCGTCCGGCCGGGGCGATTCCGCGCGGCGTCTCCCTCGCCGATCAGGTGATGCCCAGCGACGTGCCGGCGGGCGTGCCCTCGCTCCTGCTGACGCGCCGCCCCGACCTGATCGAGGCCGAGCAGACGCTCGTGTCCGCGAACGCGCAGATCGGCGTGGCCTTCGCGAACTTCTTCCCGCGCATCGGCCTGACCGCGTTCCGCGGCGCGCTCAGCTCCAATCTCTCCGAGCTCCTCAGGTCGAGCAACGAGGCGTGGGCGATCGGCAGCCAGGCGACGGGCCCGATCCTCACCTGGGGCCAGACCTGGTACAACTGGGAGGGCGCCAAGGCCGCCGACCAGGCCGCCATCTATCGGTACCAGCAGTCGGTGCTCGTCGCGCTCGCCGAGGTCTCGGACGCGCTGACCGCGCACGAGAAGTTCGCGCTGCAGCGCGCCGAGCTCGAGCGTCAGGTCGAGGCGCTGCGCGAGTCGGTGCGGCTCGCGCAGGTCCGTTACGTCGGCGGTCTCGCCACCTACATCGAGGTGCTGGACGCGCAGCAGCAGCTCTTCCCCGCCGAGCTCTCGCTCTCGCAGGCGCTGCGCGACGAGCGCCTCTCCGTGGTGTCGATCTACCGCGCGCTCGGCGGCGGCTGGTCGACCGACGAGCCCGAGCCCTCGATCCCGCAGCCGCTGGCGCCGTGATTTCGGGCTCCGCTCGGCTTCGCCTCGCTGCGCGCGCCTTCGGCGCTTGCTAGGCGCGCGCTGCTGCGGTCGCGCTCCGCATCGCGCGGAAGACCAGCTGATAGGCCAGCGGCGCGAGCGCCACGGCGACCATCAGCTCGAGCGAGCGCGGGTGCGAGCGATGCACGCTGTGCGCGACGAGGAGCCCCAGCGCCCCGAGACACGCCGCCGCGCCGACGGCCGAGATCCAGGCGCGGCTGCCGGTCTGCGCGGCCAGCTTCGCGTTGCCCGCGTTCACCATCGCGAAGACCAGCAGGAAGGCCGCGCTCGCCGACGACGAGATCGCGTGCAGGTCGGCATAGCGGGCGATCGCCACGGCGAGCAGCGCCAGCAGCCCGAGCGCGGCCGGGTGCCGGCCCCAGCGCTTGCGCGCGTAGCGGGCCGGGAGCTGGCCCTCGGTCGCCAGCATCACGGGCAGCTTGCCGGCCCCGAAGAAGTCGGCGTTGATGGCGGAGACCGTCGCGAGGATCGCGCCCGCGCCCATCAGCACGAAGCCGCCCCGGCCGAGGAAGGTCTCGGCGGCGGCGGCGACCGAGTGATTCTGCGCCGCGGACAGCGCCCCGAAGGAGAGATGGCCGATCGCCACCATCGCGATCAGCACGTAGAGGAGCATTGCGGCGACGATGCTCCCGTAGTAGGCGAGAGGCAGCGTGCGCTCCGGATCGCGGACGCGTTCCGAGGCGTTCGCGATCAGCTCGAAGCCCTCGTAGCTCAGGAAGATCAGCATGCCGCTCGCGAGGATGTCCTCCGCCGGCACCCAGCTCGCGTGGCCGAGGCGCTCGGAGGTCCAGGACGCGCTCACCAGGCCCGCGATCACGAAGAAGAGCAGGATGCCGAGCTTGCCCGCGTTGAAGAAGCCCTCGCTGCGCTCGACCCACTGCGGGGCGAGCAGGTTGACGAGCCCGAGCAGCGCGACGATTCCGGGCGCGAGCCACGGGTGCGAGACCTCGCGCGCCGACGCGGGCAGCAGCATCACCACGTAGCTCGCGAAGGCGCCCGCGTAGAGCGCCATGATCACGACGTACGCGACCACCAGCAGCGTGTCGAGCCAGGCGGTGAGGAGTCCCGTCCCGAAGGCGCGGTTCAGGAACGTGACCGTGCCGCCCGGCCCGGGGTAGCGCAGCGAGAGACGCACGTACGAGTAGGCCGTCAGCAGCGCGACCGCGCCGCCGACGAGGAACGAGAGCCAGGTCGCGCCGCGCGCCTGCGAGCCGGCCAGCCCGAGCGTCGCGAAGATGCCGCCGCCGACGATCCCGCCGATCCCGATCGAGAAGGCGCCGAGGGGTCCGAGGTCGCGGTCCTGCTGCAATGTGTCGCTCGTCACACGCGCGCAGCATAGGCGCCTCTCTCGCCGCGCGCGCGACGCGCCGATACGCGGCCGGGGGAATCCATGCCCTGGTTCGGCCGCAAGGTCTACGACCGCAACCGCCTCCTCGACCAGGCGATGCAGGCGACGCGGCGCCGGCGGCGCAAGCGCGCGATCGGCTACTACCGCGAGATCCTCTCGGTAGACCCGAACGACGCGCACGTGCACCGCAAGGTGGCGCCGCTGTTCGGGCACACGAAGCAGCTCGACGACGCCTGGCAGAGCTACCAGCGCGCGGCCGGCCAGCTGACGCGCCAGGGCTTCGTCGACCAGGCGATCGGCGTCTACCGCGAGGCCAGCGCCTTCCTGGCGAAGGAGCACCGCCTGTGGCTCGCGATCGGCGACCTCGAGGTCGAGCGCAAGCGCCCGGTCGACGCGGTCAACGCGCTATGCGAGGGCGCGCGCCACCTGCGCTCGCGGCGCACGCAGCAGGAGGCACTGACCCTGCTCCAGCGCGCGCGCAAGATCCAGCCGCACGCCTTCGAGCCGACCTACGAGCTCGCGAATCTGCTCGTGCGCGCGGGCGCCCGCGACCGCGCGCTGAAACTCCTGCGCGATCTTGCGCCGCGCGTGCACGGACGCCAGCTCCGCAAGCTGCGCCGCCGCCTGTTCACGCTGTCGCCGACGCCGGCGAACGCGTGGCGCTGGCTCGTTTCCTGGTTCTCGCGCTGAGCCGGAGGCGGAGGCGCGCGCTGCTTCGCACCTCCGCCTCTCTGCCCTGGCGCCCCTCCCGGTCGACTGCGCGGCTACGTCACCGCCGACTCACCCCGCTCGCCCGTGCGGATGCGGACGGCCTCCTGCACGTCGAACACGAAGACCTTGCCGTCGCCGATCCGACCGGTGCGCGCGCCTTCGGCGATCGCCTTCATCGCCTTCTCCGCCAGCGGATCCGGCACGACCACCTCGAGCTTCACCTTCGGCACGAGATCCACGACGTACTCCGCGCCGCGATACAGCTCCGTGTGGCCCTTCTGGCGGCCGAAGCCGCGCACCTCGCTGACCGTGAGCCCCCCGACGCCGACCTCCATCAGCGCGGACTTGACCGCGTCGAGACGGAAGGGCTGGAGCACGGCCTCGATTCGCTTCATCGCATCCTCCCCCGAGCCTTCGAGCGTCCAGCTAGCAACCCGCGTGCCGTCGCCGTGTGAGCGAGTCGCGGCCGGCGTGTGCCGAAGCCGGCTCCGGATCCGGCGCGCGGCGCGGGCTGCTGCCCGCGAGGCGAGCCGCGCGTGCCTCGATCCCGGTCACACGGCGCGGCGCCCGGCACCGACGGGTCGCTCTTCGCCCGGCCGCGAGCGACCGGTATGATCGAGACTCGCGCCCTGGGGACAGCCGTCGGAGCGGTCGGAGAGCAGGGCCCTGCCAGGAGGCGTTCGTGACCTCGCTGCTCTGGGTCGGTTTCCTCGCGCTCGTCCTGGTCTGTCTCGCCTTCGACCTCGGCGTCTTCAACCGCGCCCCCCGCATCGTCCGCTCGCGCGAGGCGTTCTTCTGGACGGGCGTCTGGGTGACGCTCGCGGTCTGCTTCTCGCTCGTCATCTACTACACGTTCGAGCCGACGCACGCCGGCGTCGTCGCCGCCAAGGGGTACCCGCAGAGCGCCAGCGAGGCGGTGCAGATGTACTTCACCGCCTGGCTCGTGGAGTACAGCCTCTCGCTCGATAACATCGTCGTCATCGCGCTCATCTTCACGCAGTTCCGCGTACCGCTGTCGCTCCAGCACCGCGTGCTCTTCTGGGGCGTGCTCGGCGCGATCGTGATGCGCTTCGGCTTCATCGCGGCCGGCTCTGCGCTGCTCGCCGAGCTCGACTGGATCCGGTACGTCTTCGGCGCGCTGCTGATGCTCGCCGCCGCGCGCATCCTGTTCGGCAAGGACGAGGGCCTCGCGCCCGAGAGGAACCTCTGGGTGCGGATCGCGCGGCGCGTCGTGCCGGTCCACGACTACTTCGACGGCCCGAGCTTCTTCGTGCGCCAGGACGGCCGCCTGCACGCGACGCGCCTGTTCATCGTGCTGCTGCTGGTGGAGGGCTCGGACCTGCTCTTCGCGGTCGACTCGATCCCGGCCGCGCTCGCGATCACGAACGACGCCTTCCTGGTCTTCACCTCGAACATCTTCGCGGTGATGGGGCTCCGCAGCCTCTACTTCGCGATCGCGCCGCTGATCGAGCGCTTCCGCTACCTGAAGATGTCGCTCGTCTTCCTGCTCGGCTTCGTCGGCGCGAAGATCATCATCCACGACCACGTGGAGATCCCGTCGGGCACGACGCTCGCCGTGATCGCCGCCACGATCGCGCTCGGCGCGATCGCCTCGTTCCTGCGCCCGGGCGGCGGCGGCGAGGGCGTGGTGGAGGAGCACCCGGCGCCGCGGCGCCGCGTGCGCGGGCCGGAGACCGAGCGCAGCTAGACGCCTTCGCGCGGCACGCTCTCGTCCCAGCGCCGCACGAAGACCTCCTGGTCCGACTCGAAGGCCGCGAGCCGCGCCTCGACGCGCAGCGCGTCCTTCGTGCAGCGCACAGAGACATCGGTCTCGACCGCGACGCTCCAGCCCTCGCGCCGGAGCACGGTTCGCTGCGACATGGCCGCCTGCGCGCGCAGCGGATCGTCGGGATGGATGCGCGTCGCGATCGCGGTGCCGTCGCCGCCCTCGAGGTCGATCGTCTCGCAGCGGCCGAGCGCGACGCGGCCCGCGGCGTCGTAGCCCGAGCGCGACTCGGCCACCCACTCGCCGCTCGCGGGGTCGAGCTCGCGTCGGTGCACGAACTCCGACTTCGAGAGCGGCTCCCAGCCGACCGCGCTCGCGGCCTCGGCCGGCGCGAACTCCCGCAGCGACGCGTCGCGCGGGTCCGGCGGGCGCGCCGGCAGGCGCAGCCGGCAGCCGCCGCAGCGGACGCTCAAGGTGACCGGCTCGGGCGAGGGCCAGGCGAGCGGCCAGTAGGTGGTCGAGAGCGCGAGCCGCAGGCGATGGCCGCGGGCGAAGTGGTGCGCGATGTCGTTCAGCCGGATCGACACCTCCTCGAAGCGCCCCGGGCGCAGCGGTTCCCATTCGGCATGGCCATCGCGGTGCGTCAGGTTGCGCAGCGCATAGCTGACCCGCGTGCTGACGCCGTCCGGTGACATGTCGCAGAGGCGCACGGCCACGAGCGCGAGCGGGCGATCGCTCGCGAAGGCGAGGCGCAGCTCGGGCGCGCCGAGCAGCTCGAGCGGCGAGGCCAACGGCTCGCTGTCGAAGCAGAGCGAGTGCGCGTCGTCCTCGGCCTGATCGCGCGCGGAGGTTACGAGCCAGCCGCCCGCCGCGCGTCCGGTCGTCTGCGGCGAGCGGATCTCGAGGCGCGCGTCACGCGCGCCGGCGTCGACGCGCGGCGCGAGCCGGCCGGGCGCGAGGAAGAGCTCGAGCGGCTCGCGCGGCGCCAGCCCGTGCGCCTCCGCGATCCAGCGGCCGGGCGAGTGCTGGCCGTCCGCGCCGATCGGCCCGGGCATCCAGGCGCGCAGCGCCGGCTCCGTCGCGAGACCGCGTTCCTCGCCGCGCAGCCAGGTGTCCCACCAGCGCAGCGACTCCTGGAGGAAGCCGATCGGCTCCTGCGTGCTCTCGTGCGGGTAGACGTGGCCCCACGGGCCGATCAGCCCGCGCACGGGCGCGTCGAGCCCGGCGACGAGGCGCGGGATCGCGTTGCGATAGGCGTCCGCCCAGCCGCCGACCGCGTAGACCGGACACTCGATCGCGGAGTAGTCCTCGCAGACCGAGCCCTGCCGCCAGTAGGGATCGCGCAGCGGATGCGCCATCCAGCGCAGCGGGTGCGGCTCGGCCGCTTCGAGCCGCTCGCGCCACATCGCGCGCCACGACGCCCCGATCAGCGCCGGGTCGGGCGGCTGCACGCAGAGCTGGAAGAAGACCGCGCCCCACCAGAGGTTGTCGTTCAGCAGACAGCCGCCCATGTAGTGGACGTCGTCGGCATAGCGATCGTCGGTCGAGCACACGGTCAGGATCGCGCGCAGGGCGGGAGGGCGCCGCGCCGCGATCTGGAGCGCGTTGAAGCCGCCCCACGACTTCCCGACGAGCCCCACTGCGCCGCTGCACCAGGGCTGCTTCGCGAGCCACTCGATCGCCTCGACTCCGTCCTCCTGCTCCTGCGGCAGGTACTCGTCGCGCAGCACGCCCGTCGACTCGCCGGAGCCGCGCAGGTCGATGCGCGCGCAGGCGTAGCCGTGACCGGCGAGCCAGCGGTACATCGCCTCGTCGCGCTCGCGCGTGCCGACCCGCTTGCCGTAGGGGATGTACTCGACGACGGCCGGCGCGCGCGCGACGCCCGCGGGCAGCCAGAGCCGCGCGGCGAGCCGCGTGCCGTCGCGCAGCGGGACCACGGTGTGCTCGACCTCGCGGACGCCGTGCGGGAAGCGATCGACCACGCGCATCGGGGGGTCTCTCCGCTCCCGATTCTGGCGCATCGGGGTCCTGTACCGCCCCCCAGGCGGGCGAGGCGTCGAGCCTCAAGCGGGCGACTCGGAGGCCCGATGCGAGGGCGTCGGGCTGCGGGTCTGCCTCGCGGCTCGCATCGAGGAAGGGCATGCGCCGCCGCGCACTCGTCAGATCCGTGCTCGCCGCGGTCGCGGCGCTGGCCTGCGCGGGCGCGCCGCCCGCACCCGGCAAGGCCCGGGTCTTCGGCACCTTGCGGCTGGTCCCGCACGAGGGCGCTCCGCACCCGAGCGCCGGGGGCGCGTACGGCAGCCTCCGTATGCGCGACGCCGGCCTCGTCGACTACTCGAAGCCCGGCTTCGCCGTGGTCTACGTCGCCGAGGATGCGAAGCCCGGCGGCACGGCGACGATCGAGATCCGCGACACGCAGGTCGAGACGCGGCTCGTGCCCGACGCGCTCGCCATCGGCGACGGCGGGCAGATCACGGTCGTGAACGCGAGCGCCTCGGCGCACATCGTCTCGTACCCGGCCGCGGGCCTGGTCAAGCGACTGGCCGCCCGCGAGCGCCTGGAGATCGCGGTGCCCGCTGCGGGCGAGCAGGGCCTCTTCCTGCTCGACGTGCCGGAGGCGACCGCGACGCTCTTCGCGGCGCCCGGGCGCTTCGCGGTCGTGTCGACGTCGGGCGACTACGAGCTCCCGGATCTCGATCCCGGAGCAACCGTGCTGCGCGCGTGGCATCCGCGCTTCCCGCCGGTCGCCCGCCACGTCGACCTCGCCCCCGACACCGCGCTGCGTGTGGACCTCCAGATGGGCGTCGGCATCGAGGGCGAGGCCACCTCGCGATGAACCGGCTCGCCGTGGGAACGTGCGCGCTGCTGGCTGCGGCGTCGGCCTCGGCCGACGAGGCCGCGCTGCTCGAGAAGATCGAAGCGCTCGAGGAGCGCGTGCAGCAGCTGGAGTCCGAGCAGGTCGAGCAGATCCAGCGCGTCACCCGCAGCGCCGAGGAGAGCCGCAGTGCCGACTGGACCCGGCGCGTGCGCCTCTCGGGCAGCGCCGACGCGGGCCTG
>Ga0335082_10005124_pt1 | contig 14291 bp, 11 predicted proteins | sample Lox_Sample_41_FD_206718 | JGI IMG/M metagenome (GOLD analysis project Ga0335082, IMG submission 206718) | Soil microbial communities from Loxahatchee National Wildlife Refuge, Florida, United States - Lox_Sample_4.1 | ecosystem: Environmental > Terrestrial > Soil > Wetlands | place: USA...
TTCGTTACGGGAGTCGGAATGCTCATTCACATTTATTCCACCGGGTACATGGCGCATGAGGGCGGATATTACCGATTCTTCGGGTATTTGAACCTGTTCATGTTTTCCATGTTGACGCTCATCCTGGCGAACAACTATGTGCTGATGTTCGTTGGCTGGGAGGGCGTGGGGCTCTGCTCATATCTACTGATTGGGTTCTACTTCCAACGCAAGTCAGCGAGCGACGCGGCGAACAAAGCGTTCATCGTTAACCGCATTGGCGACGCGGGCTTCATCCTGGGGATGTTCTTCATCGCCTGGTACATGGGATCGCTGCGGTATATCGATGTGAACGCGGCGGCGAGGTCGGGACATTTCCAACTTGGCGATCCGATCATCACGGCTGCGACTCTTCTTCTGTTCGTGGGGGCATGCGGAAAGTCGGCTCAGCTTCCTCTTTATGTGTGGCTGCCGGATGCGATGGAAGGCCCAACGCCGGTCAGCGCACTGATCCATGCAGCGACCATGGTGACGGCCGGCGTCTACATGGTGGCGCGGTCGAACGCGCTGTTCGTGCTGGCGCCGACATCAATGAAGACTGTCGCGATCGTCGGAGCGCTCACAGCGATATTCGCCGCTTCGATTGGTCTGGTGCAAAACGATATCAAACGTGTGCTGGCGTACTCGACCGTCTCGCAATTGGGATACATGTTCCTCGCGTTGGGCGTCGGGGCGTTTGCCGCGGGCGTCTTCCACGTGTTCACCCATGCGTTCTTTAAGGCCCTGCTCTTCCTGGGCGCGGGGTCGGTGATTCATGCGATGTCGGGCGAGCAGGACATGCGCAACATGGGCGACTTGCGCGGCCGCATTCCGAAAACGTACTGGACGATGTTCATCGCCACACTGGCGATTGCAGGTATTCCTCCGTTCGCCGGATTCTTCTCGAAGGACGAAATTCTCTGGCAGGCCTGGACCAGGGAGAGCGTGGCGTATCACTTATTGTGGATCATTGGATATGCGACCGCGTTGATGACGGCGTTCTATATGTTCCGGCTCATCTACCTGACTTTCTATAGCAAACCGCGAATGAGCCACGAGGTGGAGCATCACATTCATGAGTCGCCTGCGTCGATGACGGTACCGCTGATTGTTCTGGCAGTCATGTCGCTGCTGGCAGGCTTTCTCGGGTTCCCGCAGAGCATCGCCCGGTTGGTTGGCATCCATGGGCAGACGAATCGGTTTGAAGCCTATCTGGAACCAGTATTTTCGAAAGAGGCTTCCGTTTTAAAGGCGGAGGAACCTGGACAGCTTGCGGCCGGAATGAAAGAAGAAGAACACACCGGCGGAACTGAGTACCTGCTCATGTTGCTGTCTGTAGGCGCTGCCGCTTTCGGTTGGTACATGGCGGGCCGGTCGTATCGCGACGCCGATAAAGGCTACGCCGAGCCGATTAACGCCCTGTCGCCGGCCGTTTACAACACGCTGCTGAATAAGTATTACGTCGACGAAGGTTACGATTACGTCTTCACCGGACGCAGGAAACTCGGCGGAATTCGTCTGGGAGTGATGGGTCTTGGTGAAGCCAGTTCCTGGTTCGACGCGCATGTAGTCGATGGGGCGGTTAACGCCGCGGGATGGATCACGCGAGTCGCCGCGACAATTTCCAGCTGGTGGGATAAGTGGATCATCGACGGCATCGGCGTTAATGGTCCGCCAATCCTGGCACGGATGTTGAGCTATCCCGCTCGTTTGCTGGAGTGGGGACTGGTGCAATGGTATGCGCTGGTCATGACCGCCGGGTTGGTTGGGTTTGTGTTTTATTACGTGTATCACTGAGAGCCGTGAGCTATGAGCAATGAGCGTTCAGAAACCGATTTGCTCAACGCTCACTGCTCATAGCTAGTAGCTAGAAGCTGACTATGGAATCACACATCCTATCGATCATTCTCTTCACGCCGCTGGTGGGCGCGCTCTTGCTCTTGTTCGTTCCCAAGGAGAACAAGGACGCAATTCGCTGGATCGCCAACATCTTTGCGCTCGGCGGATTCCTGATCTCGCTGCCGCTGGTGCCGATGTTCTGGGAGAAGGTCAAGAGCGGCGACCCGGCTCCTTTCAAGTTCATCGAAGGCACGGCGAACAACTGGATTCCCTCGATCGGCGCGGGTTATGTGCTCGGCATCGACGGCATTTCGTTCCTGCTCATCATGCTGACTACGCTGCTGGGCTGGATCTCGATTCTTTCGTCGTGGACGGCGATTGAGAATCGCGTGAAGGAATATTACGTCTGGTTCCTGATACTGCAGACCGGGATGCTGGGCGTCTTCATGGCGCTGGATTTCTTCCTATTCTTTGTGTTCTGGGAAGCGATGCTGGTCCCGATGTATCTGCTGATCGGCATCTGGGGCGGGCCGCGGAAGCTGTACGCTGCAATCAAGTTCTTCTTGTATACGCTGGCTGGATCCGTGTTGATGCTGCTGGGAATTTTGTTCCTGTATTTCCATCATCACGCTGCGTCACTGGACCACGTTTACACGTTCAGCATTCCTGCGCTGTATACGACCGCTCCGAAGATCTACACCGACTACGGCCCCTACGCGGCGACTCTGCTGTTCCTGAGTTTCTTCTTCGCTTTTGCGATCAAAGTGCCGATGTTCCCGTTCCACACGTGGCTGCCGGATGCGCACGTGGAAGCGCCGACGGCGGGATCCGTCATTCTGGCGGGCGTTCTGCTGAAGATGGGCACGTATGGATTCATACGATTCTCACTTCCCTTCTTCCCGGACGTCCTCACGCATACTCGAGTTCGCTTCTGGGTGATGGTGCTGTCGGTGATTGCGATTATTTATGGGGCGCTGGTCTCGCTGATGCAGAAGGATATGAAGAAGCTGGTGGCCTATTCGTCGGTGAGCCACCTGGGCTTCTGCACACTGGGAATTTTTGCGCTCTCGCCGCTGGGATTGAGCGGATCGGTACTGCAGCAAATCAATCACGGGATTTCGACCGGCGCGCTGTTCTTGATTGTCGGCATTCTGTATGAGCGGCGGCACACGCGCGAGATCTCGGAATACGGCGGCATCTCGAATGTCATGCCGGTCTACGCAACGATTACGATGATCATGTTCCTGTCGTCCATGGGACTGCCGTTGCTCAACGGGTTCGTGGGCGAGTTCACGATCTTGGGTGGGACGTTCCTGCAGAAAGAGATCGCGGGACACTCCGGATACTTCTGGACGGCATGGGCGGTGCCGGGCGTAGTGCTGGCAGCAGCGTATCTGCTGTGGCTCTACCAGCGCGTATTTTTCGGGACGGTAACGAATCCGAAGAATGAAAAGCTGCACGACTTGACGCCGCGCGAAGTCGCGACATTCGTGCCGCTGATCATTATGGCGTTCTGGATCGGGCTGTATCCCAAGCCGTTCTTCCAGATTCTTGAGCAACCGGTAACCAATCTGGTTGCCACGGTGAATCGGGAGACGCCGAAGGCTGAAGCGACGGCTAGCGTTGCTCCGCCGACGGATGTACCGACTGCGCCGGCTGCGACGACTCCGACAATGACTCCGCAGGCGACGACGGGAGCTCATCCCGGCGTACACGTGGCGCCTGTGACCGTGCCGCCGCCAAAGGGGAAGAACTAGTGGTCTGGACCGACTATCTGCTCGCGCTTCCGATCACGCTGCTTACACTGTTTGCGTTGGGCATTTTGCTGATCGACTTCCTGCTGCCGCAGGACATGAAGTGGTTAAATGCCGTGACAGCATTTGCGGGAGTTTGTTTCTCCGCCGCGGGCGTCTACAAGATTCAGATGTGGCTGGGAGATACACCGCGTTCTTTCGGCATGCTCAATACCATGCTGATCGACCGGTTCTCAATCTACTTCTTCTATCTCTTCCTCGCGGGCACTGCGATAGCCATCCTGATTTCCGTTCGTTACCTGGAGACCGAGCACGAGAATCACGGCGAGTATTATGCGTTGATGCTGCTTTCGGTCGCCGGGATGATGTGCATGGCGGCTGGGTTCGACATTGTGCTGATCTTTATCGGCCTGGAGTTGATGGCAATTTCAACATACGTTCTCGTCGGATTCTTGCGGCGAGATCGAAGATCCAATGAAGCAGCCCTGAAGTATCTCCTGCTGGGAGCGTTTTCCTCGGGAATCTTCGCATATGGATTGTCCCTGCTCTATGGCCTGACGGGCAGCACGACACTGGCCGTCATCAGCCAGGAAATTGGTCGCCGCATTCTGGATCCGCAGTACCGGCCCATTGCGATCATTGCTCTGATCACAACGATTACGGGGCTGCTTTTCAAGATTGCCGCTATACCGTTCCACCAGTGGGCGCCCGATGCCTACGAGGGTGCACCGACAAGCATTACCGGATTTATGTCCGTGGCCGTGAAAGCCGCCGGATGGGCAATGCTGCTGCGCATCCTGCTGTGGGGACTGTTCCCCATGCGCGCAACTTGGGGACCGCTGCTGGTGTTCGTGTCCATCGCGACCATGACAGGCGCGAACTTTGCGGCTTTGACCCAGACCAATACGAAGCGTCTGCTGGCGTATTCCTCGATCGCACACGTCGGCTACATGTTACTGGCGATGGTCGTGCTTTCATCAGCGGCGTTTCCGAGCGAGCCGTTCTTCGATGCGGTAAAAGGCATCCTGATTTATTTGCTGGTGTACACGTTCATGAACATCGGCGCGTTCGCGGTGATCACTTCGCTACGCCATCGAAATATTGCCGGCGACGATCTGGATGACCTGAATGGCCTTTACTCCCGCGCTCCGGTCGAGGCCGTGCTAATGCTGGTTTTCATGCTGTCTCTTGCCGGGATTCCGCCCCTGGCCGGATTCTGGGGCAAGTACTTCATCTTCCTCAGCCTGATTGAGTCCAAGCACTACGTTCTGGCGGCGCTCGGAGTGCTCTACTCCGTCTTCGGCCTGTACTACTACCTAAAAATCGCGAATGCTATGTTCATGCGGCAACCGGAGAAGGGTGAAGAGAAACTGCCGGTCAGTCTGGCCATGCGAGCCGCTTTAGCCATCACGGGATTAGCCACACTCTACATCGGAATCATGCCGGACCGGTTCATACAGTGGGTGAACTGGGCGCTGGGGATTGCCAAACAATCTGCCGTGGCAAGCTTGCGGTAGACATCTTTCAACTACGCTGGCGGCACGCTGATTCCGTGCTTATGGAATCGTAAGCAACGCCCATCTTCGCCAATTCATCTCAGCTCCATTACATCCTGACTCGTAGGCCTGGTGTTACCCATGCAACGGCGAGTCTTTATCAAAACAGCTGCGATTTGTGGCGTCCCAGGCAATCTGGCGACTGCTTTTGGGCAGGGAGAGATCAAACCAGGAGAATGCATCCATGCAGATTCCGCTAACTTCCTCGGCAGGGACACGCAAGGACGACATGCTCTATCGCAAGCTGGGGCGCACCGGACAAGAGGTATCGGCGATCGGATTGGGCGGGTTTCATATCGGCCAGCCCAAGTTGTCGGAGGACGAAGCCGTTCGGCTGGTACGCGCTGCGATCGACCGCGGCATTACGTTCATGGACAACTGCTGGGATTACAACGAAGGCCAGAGCGAGCTGCGGATGGGCAAGGCTCTGCAGGACGGGTACCGGCAAAAGGTATTCCTCATGACGAAGATCGACGGCCGCACAAAGGAAGTGGCGGCCCGGCAGATCGAGACCTCCCTCGAACGGTTGAAGACGGACCATATCGACCTGGTTCAGCATCATGAAGTAATTCGTTTTGATGACCCAGATCGGGTGTTTGGGGAAGGTGGTGCGAATGAAGCGGTGGTTGCGGCACAGAAAGCGGGCAAGATTCGCTACATCGGTTTTACGGGACACAAGGACCCGCACATTCATCTGTATATGCTGAAAGTCGCCACGGACCACGGGTTTCACTTCGACACGGTCCAGATGCCGCTGAACGTGATGGACGCGCATTACCGGAGCTTCGCGCACATGGTTCTGCCCGAACTAGTGAAGGAGCAGATCGGCGTCCTGGGAATGAAGTCGATGGGAGACGGAGTGGTCCTGAAGAGCAATGCGGTTTCAGCGATCGAATGTCTCCACTACGCCATGAGCCTGCCGACGTCCGTCGTGATTACGGGAATCGATAAGGCGGAGATCCTGGACCAGGCGTTCGAAGCCGCTAAAACCTTTCAGCCGATGAACCAAGACCAGATCTCGCAATTGCTGGCAAAAACAAAGTCGGTTGCGAAGGCAGGAAAATACGAGCTATTCAAGACCTCGTCGCACTTTGACTCGACCGCGAAGCATCCCGACTGGTTGGGGGGAGACTCGTCTGCCGTCCATGATCTTGCGCCGCCAAGCGCGTAAGCGTGACTCCGCGAAGGTCCCTCACTCGCTGGACAGCCGCGGCGGCTGTTCCTGCATGGGTTAGAATCGCTTTCGTGGCTACAGACCCTAACCGCAAGTCCAATCCTCTCGTTTCCGCGGCTCGCTATAGCGAGATCGGGTTCGTCATTCCGGCCGCGGTATTCCTGGGCTACATCGTCGGCAGATTACTGGATCGCTGGCTGCACCTTCACTGGGTCTACATTGCAGGGGTGATTTTTGGCGCGGTGGTAGGCTTTGTCCAGATGATCCGTATGGCGTCGGCCCTCTCGCGGGACAAATAATGACCGAGCCGTTGCCGAATTCCCCGCCCGAAGTAGCAGCACCGAGCCCCGAGGCGGAGCGCTTCTTTGCCTCGGCTATCTCGCGAATGATGCACTTCGTGTTGATTCTGGGAGCCGTATTCACGGCGATTGCGGCTTGGCGCTATGGGTGGATTCTCGCAGTTGGATACGCCGCAGGCGCATTAATGTCCTACTTTAGCTTTCGCTCGCTAAACCAAGCTGTACAGAGCCTGGCAAGCCGGATCGTGGATAGCCATCGCGCAGAGAGCGGGTTCTCATTAATTCACGGATTCTTCCTGCGCTACCTTTTGGCGGGAGCTGCCGCCTATGTTATATTCACCAGTTCTCCCCAAGCCTTCAAGGGGTTTATGTTTGGGCTGTGCACGCCGGTGGCGGCGATGTTGACGGAGGCGGGCGTAGAAGCATATTCCGCCCTTCGACGTGGGTACTGACCAAACACAGCCAGAACTAAGGATCCTTTCATGGAGCAACTCTGGTTCACCGCGCTGCTGAATCGCGTCTTCGGCGGGATTGTTTTGAGCCTGTTGCAAGCGCTGGGTATTCATCCCAGATATCCGGCAACTCCGATCTCGAATTCCTTCGCCATGGAAGTCATGGTGGCGTTGATCCTGGTCATCTTTTTTATTGCCGTACGGTTGCGGCTTTCCGTGGAGAACCCGGGCGGTCTACAGCATGCGATGGAAGGAATCGAGGGCTTTTTCGGCGGCATGGGTGATGAGATCATCGGCCATCACTACCACAGCTTTCACGCCTACCTTGTGACATTGGGGCTGTTTATTCTGACGTGCAATCTGCTGGGCCTCATTCCCAGCTTTGAATCGCCGACAGCCGTGCCGATCGTGCCACTCGGATGCGCTTTGCTGACGTGGGCTTACTATCACTTTCATGGATTGCGCGCGAACGGCTTCGGATATTTCAAACATTTCATTGGACCAGTCTGGTGGCTGGCTCCGCTGATGGTACCGATCGAGATATTCAGCCACTGCGCCCGGCTGCTCTCGCTGACGGTTCGTCTCTACGCAAACATGTTTGCGGGCGAGATGGTGACTCTGGTGTTCTTTTCTCTGGTACCGATTGGAGTGCCGATTATTTTCCAAGGGCTTCATATCGGCGTTGCGCTGATTCAGACCTACATTTTCGTGATCCTTGCCTGCGTGTATCTGGGCGAGGCGACAGCGCACGAACATTGATTTTCATGCGGCTTTATCAAGTTCCTCCAGTGTGAGGGCGTCTGCACGAGGATGACGTCAACCACCTCCTGGCGGAAATTCGAAGGAGAAACACAAATGCGCAAGGTTGTATTTCTAATATTCACTCTGTTGGCCGTCTCGGTGTTTGCGATGCCGGCCTTCGCCCAAGGCAATGAAGCAGCCGCTTCCGGCGGCACCAACTGGGTCGCCATCACCTCCGGCTTCGCCATGGCGTTCGCCGCTGCTCTGGCCGCCCTCGGCCAAGGTCGTGTAGCGTCCGCGGCGTGCGAAGGGTTGGCCCGCAATCCCGCTGCCCGCCCTGGAATTCAGATCGCCTTGTTCGTCGGCTTGGCGTTCATTGAGTCCCTGGTGCTCTTCACGTTCCTGATTATCTTTGTGAAAGTTGTGAAGTAGCGATTCGAGGTTAGAAATGGCAAAGCCTCTGCGGAAGCAGAGGCTTTTTCTTGTAAGAATATTGGGATCTAGATCTTTCTCTCTCCGGCCCACTCCTGACCTTTGTTCTGAGGAGCCGCATTCAAGGCTTCGACCAAAAGCCGACGGAGTTTGTAACGGCTTTCCAGGTCCGTGTTGACGATCTCGAACCCGACTTCGTTGACGCGGGCTCGCCGCAGGAGCACGTGGGCACGAATCTTGGCACGCATGCCGACTGAGATTTCCAGATCGGCTTCGCTGCCGATTCGGAGATTGTCTTCCTTCGTGCCCATGCCGCCGCCGAGGCTCAGCTCGCGGATCATGATCTTCGACTTGCCCCATGAACTACCGATAGTTCCGTTCACGGTTTTAGCAAGCACAAGGCGTTCGTAGCGTCGTTGCCGAACCCAGGGGCATGCGGGTGCCATATCGAGGGGTGCAATCGCCAATTCGGCAGGCTCCAGGCCACTGTCGGACATCACCTGCGAACTATACCGGGGATCAGTCTTGGACAGGGCTTGAGCAGCCGCGATTCTCAACTCGCGGTGATAAACCCATCCGAAAGTCTTCTTGGCCTCAACGATCTCCCTAAGAGTATTAACTGACTCTGCGTCTTTGAGACGGCCGAGAGATTCGATGGCTTTTAACTGCACGTAGGGAGAGCGAGAGGCTGCGTCCCCGGGCCGCGCCATGGCAATCAGCGGAGGTACCGCGGTCATATCGCCACTCATGCCGATTTCATCGACAGCTTCAGGCAAGACTACGGGATCGAGCACTTCGGCCAGTTCGAGGAGCGTACGGCCGCGATCCGCAGCAGCCCCGTAAGCGATCTGCCGGACGACGATATCGTGGTAGAAACGATTCCATTCAGGTAAGCGAACGGGAAGTAATTCGAGCAAGGTGCTGACATCAAGGCGGCTCACCAGTCCCACGGCTCCGGACGCCTGACGCGGTTGACCGGTGCGTAGAATCTCGCGCAACTGCAACAGTACAGGCGAGCCCAGATTCTTCACGAGCTCGATCATGTTGTCACATTCATCCCGCCGCATGCAGCGGAAGAAACGATCGGCAAGATGTTCGGCACCGGCCTGGCTAGTGCGGCGTAGAACTGCCAGCAGATCCTCCGGGACCGGCTCCACGCGGATCGCTTCCTCAATGAACTCAGGCAAGCGATTTTCGACGCCCACGCGTGGCCTGAGATCGCTCATCAGAACCGGACGTTCTACGCTGATCAACTCCATGCCGGCACAGACCTCGTTGATGGCGGCGTAGTTTTTCGCGGCGCTGGATTCCTGGCTCAACCGGACGAAGGCGGCGCTAAGAAGGCTCTGCATCTCGGCGTCTTTTTCGCTGATAATCTGTTCGCTCAGCTTGCGCACAGCCTGCGCCATTGGCTGGCCGCCAAGACGTGCATATAAGTCTGCGATCTGGCTCAATCCAATCGCTGTACGCCGACGCGGCTCCAGATCCTTTGCAGCAAGGCAACTTGAGTAGTTGTTGAGGATGTCGGAAGCGAGCTGCTTGTCGTCACGTTCCAAAAGGACTTCCACAAATTGCCGCAGGTTGCGCGGAGGAACGCACGGCGCTTCGTGGGACAGCAAGACGCTCTTCTTTCCGGCCTCGGGCACCTCGGCCCAGAACATGCGGTCCAGGATGTCGGCGTGAGATTCCACCAGGATCCCGGCCTTGCTCATCTTTTCTTCCTGCAGCTTCAGAATCTGGCGCAACGAGTCCATCTGGCGGCTCATGTGCTCCATCATCTGGTGGACGGCATTTACTTTGACTTCACCCTTTTGGTAGCGCTCGAGGGCGAAGCGGATTGCCATGTGTTCGGCAGCCTTCATCAACAGCGGCGTGTCTTCTTCTTCCGCAGAGGAGGCCTTCGCGGCCAAGCTTCCAAGCAGTTGCTGCAGGTTCAGCCGAGTATTGGGATCGGTTTCAGTCAGTTCCTTTTGTAGATCTTCTTCCCTGATGGTCGGGTCTTGCTGCACTTGGCCGAAGCGAGTCAGAAGGCGAATAGCCTGAACTACTTCCTGCTCCTGCAGCGGAACCATTCCGCCTGTCCACGCTGGGGCAACGCCAGTACCGGTTCCGCCGCCCGTTCCGGTTCCACCGCCCGTTCCAACGCCGCCTCCGCCAGCGCCACCGGCGCCCTTGCCCATAGGGACATTCGGTACGCTACCGAGTGGAACCATCGGCGTACCGTCACCGGTTTTACCGCCACCGGAGTTTGCCCCTTCCGCCGCGGCAATTAATTGCAGAAGTTTCTGCGGATCATTCAGCCACTGCTTGAACTCCGGCCCGAGGGTCTGGGCCGCGATTTGGGCTGCAATGCTGACATCTCCTGTGAGAGGGTCAGCCGCGACAAACTTTACTTCATTAATCTTGATCGAACCCTGTTTGCCAGTGCCGAGAGCTTCCTTGATCTGCTTGGCAACATCGGTGGCCTTTGAACCGGCGACAGTGAATGCCCGCACGAGACGGACGAAATCCTCTTCGGTAACATCCTTGGAAAAGTGAAGGCTGGCGAGGCCCGCCGTAGTCAACAGCGTCGCAAAGCTCTTCTCGGCCTGGCCGGATTCGAGGGGAATGCCATCGAGGAGGAGCTTGTTGTCGGAAACGCCCAGCAGAAAGCCTCCGCCGGGAAGGGCCGCGTGCAATTCGTTCCACGTGGTTTCAAACTGCGCCTCGGTGCGCTTGTGATCGTAGCCGTACATCCGCGCGTACTTAATGAGGATGTTCAGGCTATGAACGAAGGCCCGCGCCGAAGCCGCACGCGCTCCCTGAGATGTCTCTATGCCGGAGATAGAAAGCTCCTCGAATCGCGGATTTGCACTTCAAGGGTAAGACGAAAAGGTAAGGCCTTAAACGTTACGGAGGTAATTGTCCCTTACGTTTGGGGCAATGGTTAGGGCACCTGCCTGTCGGTTGTGGTTTTGCCTCACCGGGCGCGGCGAGTGGCGAGGACGCATCCATCGCACGAATGGCTCCTTACGTACCGATAAAATCTTGGCTTTCCACGACTGCGCCAATAGCGACTCTGATAATCGTCGACCCCTGGGCCCCGACTGAGGAAACTGAAGAAGGCATGATGCGAGGGTTGAGTGACGATTCCCACGTGGCCGTGCCAGACGACTAGGTCCGCTGACTGGGGTTTTGAGACGCGCTGGAACCCTTCCAAACCGTCGTAAATATCGTCGGAATCGGCATAGTTGTAAGGAAATCCGGCCCTCTCATAGATCGAGTGAACTAGATGCGAGCAGTCGCGTTCTGCGCGGCGAGGCGTCTTGGATTGTAGAGCAACGTTGATCACCGCAGAGCGGTCCTCGGCGCTTAGTGTTGTCTGACGCTTGCGGCTCTTGTGCCTAACGTTAGAGGTCGGACTCTGAACAACATGCGGAGGGGCACTCTCTTGCGCGAGGGCTGTGGTCAAACCGAAGCTGAGCAGGAAGAGGCATGCCAGAATAAGAACGCGCCGCATTACCAATTCTGATGCGGATTCCGACGGGGATGCTGGTTACGATTGGCCAGGACCGAGAGACCGAATAAGTACCAGCCAGCCCAAAGTCCTTGCCAGACTTGCGATTCGGGGAGATTTCCCTTCCGTATCCATTGGATTTCGAATAGAATCAGCCTTCCCCCGTTGTGTCCCAATGGAAAACGTAATTGTCTATCTTGTTGTGCAATTAAATCTTGTGTTCGGCATGGCCGGGCTACTCTGGCCTGATCGGCTTATGCCGATGAATGGAATCCTGATGTTTCCCTGGCCGGCATCGCACCGCGCAATTCGTACGCACGGGATTGTGGCGATTGCAGGATACCTGGTGGCGCTGGCTAAATTCACGGGCCTCTGAACCAGGTCCAGGCAGTTCCTTAGGCGAATTGGCCAACTCGGGATTTACGCCATAAAGATTTCCGGAGTCGAGGTTGGCCCGTCCATGTGGCCGACCAGGCGCTTTTCCAATCCTTCCCGAGCGGAACCGAGACGCTGCCTGAGATTGTTCTTCTCCTGATCTGAGAGCGGCGAGAAGCCACGCGCGATCTCCACATTGTGGGTCAGCATCTCAGGCTTCGGCATTCCGACTACAGCCGTGGTAACAGGGAGACTCATCGAGTAGCGCAGCAAGGAATCCATTTCGGCCTTACCACTACCTTCTCCGACCAGGAATTCCTGCCCCGTCACCTTCATCGCGATAACGCCCAGGTTCTTGGCGTTGGCTGCAGGGAGAGCGAGTTCTTCGAAGCGTCCGTTGCGGGAGGCGTTGAGAGCCATCTGGACGCAGTCGAGATCATGACGCTGGATAGCTGTGGCCATCACTTCCCCGTCGGTGTGGCTGGTCATGCCGGCGAAGCGCGCCATTTTCTGTTCGCGGGCTTCCATCAAGCCTTTGAGGGCTCCATCTTTAGCTTCGATTTTGGCGAGGTCTTCAGGGTGGCCGAGGCTGTGAATATGGACCAGATCGACGTGATCGGTTTGCAGACGTTTCAGGCTTGCTTCGAGGCGGCGCAGGAACTCATCTCGAGTGCGATCGGGAATCTTCGTGGCAAGCCAGACGTCCTTGCGGCGCTTCGCCATGACCTTTCCCACGCGAGTTTCACTCTCACCATCCCCGTAGGCGTACGCGGTATCGAGATATGTAATGCCGCTGTCGATGGCGTGATTGAGGATGGCCAAGGCGTTCTCTTCCTCTTTGTACATCAGAAAGCGGCTGCCGCAGCCAAACGCGAGAATGGAGACCTTTGCGCCGGTTCGTCCCAGAGTTCTCGAGGGAAGAACGTTGGCCGGCGGTTGAGCTGCGGCAACGTCTTTCAGTAGCAAGAGTCCGGTTCCGGCTGCAGTGCCAAGGCCGATGTTTTCCAGAAATTCACGGCGGGAAATCTCCTTGCTCATAGTTTGCCTCCTGAAGCCCGTGGAGAATCTTATCGCTTGACGACCTCTCTTGTCAGCGAGGAATCTGGTCGTCACTGCGTCGCGACGCTGCAGATTTTGGACACTATAGATGATCCAAGTGCGTAGCCGAGGGTCAATTTCAGTAAAATATCGACAAAGTGGTGTATCCCGGGAAGGAGCCTTTGAAAAGCGTAGATAAATCGACTGGCCTGCGCTACTGGATGATGCGGGTACTGGACGAGTGCGACAACGTTGCAGCCGATTTCAGCGCCGATCCGGTACACGATTTGCGCGTGTCGTTGCGACGATGTCGTTCGATGGCAGACGGCATGATGGCCATGGATCCGGATCGCGGCTGGAAGGATATGAAAAAGGCGGGGAAGCACCTATTCCAGCGACTGGGCTCGTTGCGCGATGTGCAGATCATGATGGACTGGATCGAGAAACTCGATGTACAGGTCAAGGCGCCGGAACCGCCCATCCCTGCGGCGGAGGAACCAATTGCGCAGGGCGAGACTGCGCCTGGGGTAGAAGCGGACCGTTCGACTCTTCCAACGGGGTGGGAAAATCCCGGACAGGCTCTGCTCAAGATTCTTAAGTCGCGCGAACTACAACAAAAACATGAAGCGCGAGCAGCCCTCGAAAGCTTTGACCGAAAACTGTGGCGCCAGTGGGCAAAGACGTTGCCACAGCGAGCGGCTCGCGTCCGGCCAGGCAGCGCAGTGTTCAAACACTTGGCACTGGAGCGATGGACAGCAGCTCGCGAGCTCCACAAGATTGCCTTGCGTAACCGTTCGCAGGTTGCGCTGCACGCCCTGCGAATCGGCATCAAGCGATTCCGCTATATTGTGGAAAATTTCCTGCCTGACGAGCACAAGGCGTGGAGCAATGACTTAAAGCATCTTCAGGACTTACTCGGCGATGTCCACGATCTGGATGTGTTGTGGGCAACGGCAGTTTCCTGCAAGGTCTTCGTCGATGAAAGGGAAACAAAAGCGTGGCATGAACGGATCGTCGAAGAGCGACGCAAGCTCGTTGAGGAATACAGACAGCGGACGACTGGGCCTGAGTCGCTCTGGGTTCTATGGCGGGCAGGGCTGCCGCAAGGCAAGCAGGT
>Ga0335082_10005125_pt1 | contig 14290 bp, 13 predicted proteins | sample Lox_Sample_41_FD_206718 | JGI IMG/M metagenome (GOLD analysis project Ga0335082, IMG submission 206718) | Soil microbial communities from Loxahatchee National Wildlife Refuge, Florida, United States - Lox_Sample_4.1 | ecosystem: Environmental > Terrestrial > Soil > Wetlands | place: USA...
CGCGAAGCGCATTCGCGGCATCCTATCATGCCGCCCCGTGGGCTTCCCGCTCGAGACGAGGGCCCGGAGCGCGTTCGCGGACGATCGCGCCCTCGCCCGCCACGACGCGGCGGTCTGGGGGCTCCGCGCGCGGCGCGACGCGGCCGTCGCCGCGCTCCCCGACTTCGAGGCGCTCCGGGCGCACGCGGCCGCGCTCAAGGACCACGCGCTCGACCACCTCGATCGGTACCTCGAGCGCTTCGAGGCCAACGCGCAGGCCGCCGGCGCCGTCGTCCACTGGGCGCCCGACGCCGCGGCGCTGCGGCGGATCGTGGCGGAGCTCCTCGCCGCGCGCGGCGCGACGCGCGTGGTGAAGAGCAAGTCGATGCTGACCGAGGAGTGCGGGCTCAACGCGCACCTCGAGGCCCAGGGCGTCGAGGTCGTCGACACCGATCTCGGAGAGCGCATCGTCCAGCTCGGCGGAGAGCCGCCGTCGCACATCATCGTGCCCGCGGTCCACCGGACGCGCGCGGAGGTCGGGGCGCTCTTCCACCGGCGGATCGGCAGCCCGGCGGGAGAGGTCGATCCCGAGCGTCTCATGGCCCACGCGCGCGCTGACCTGCGCGCCCGCTTCCTCGGAGCGCAGGCCGGCATCACCGGGGCGAACGCGGCGATCGCCGAGACCGGATCGCTCGCGATCGTCACCAACGAGGGAAACGCCGACCTCGGGACCAGCCTCCCGCCGCTCCACGTCGCGTGCCTCGGCATCGAGAAGGTCGTGGCGACGCTCGATGACGCGGCGGTGCTGCTGCGGCTCCTCGCGCGAAGCGCCACGGGCCAGGCGATCAGCGCCTACACCACGCTCCTCACCGGCCCGCACCCCGGCGGCGAGCTCCATGTGGTGCTCGTCGACAACGGGCGAAGCCGCCTCCTCGCGAGCCCGAGCCACCGCCGCGCGCTCCGCTGCATCCGCTGCGGGGCCTGCCTCAACACCTGCCCGGTGTTCCGCCGCGCGGGCGGGCACGCCTACGGGACCGCGGTGGGCGGGCCGATCGGGGCCGTGCTCGCGCCGAGCGCGAGCCGCTCCGGCGCCGCGCTGCCCTACGCCTCCTCGCTCTGCGGGAGCTGCACGGCGGTCTGCCCCGTGAAGATCGACTTGCACGAGCAGCTGCTCGCCTGGCGCCGCGAGGCGCCCGCGCTCCCTCCCGGTCTCGCGCGCGCGGCGCGCGTCGCGGCGGCGCTCATGGCGCGGCCGCGCCTCTACCGCGCGGCGGGGCTCCTCGCGCGCGGCGCCTGGCCGCTCCTTCGGCGGGCCGGAGCGCGCGGTCCCGCAGCCGCCTGGCTGCGCCCGCGTGAGCTCCCGCCCCACCCCGGCGCGAGCTTCCGCGCGCGCTTCGCCCGGCGCGCGCGCGAGGCGCGCCGGTGACCGATCGCGAGGCGATCCTCGCGGCAGTGCGGGGCAGCGCCGCGGGGCGCGCCCGACACCCGGGTGCGTACCATGGCCGGCAGCCCGCCGCGCCTTTCGAGCGCTTCGCCGCGAGCCTCGCCGAGGCCGGCGGCGAGGCGCACGGGCCCTTCGCCCGCGAGCGGCTCGCCGGCGAGGTGCTCGAGCGCGCATGCTCTTGGGGTGGCTCCGGGCGGGTGGTCGCGGAGCCGGACGCGGCGGCGCTCCTCGGAGGTGGCGCGTACGAGGTGGCCGGCGGCGCGGCCCGGCCTCAGGACTTCGCCGACGTCGCCGTCGCGATCGCGCGCGGCGCCGTCGGCGTAGCGGAGAGCGGCGCGGTCGCCGTGTGCGACCGCGAGGCGCCACATCGCGCGCTCCTCTTCCTCGCCGAGCGCGTGATCCTGCTGCTCGACGCGGGGCGCATCGCGCCCGACCTCGGGAGCGCGTTCTGCGCGCTGCCGGCGGACGCGCCGCGCTTCCACCACGTGACGTGGATCAGCGGGCCGTCGAAGACGGCGGACATCGAGCAGACGCTGGTGTTCGGCGCCCACGGCCCGCGCGCGCTCGCGGTGTTCGCCTGGCGCGAATCGGTCGAGGACAGGGAGGAGCCGAGGGGATGATGCGTCTCTTGCGCGGAATCGCGATCGCCCTGGGTGCGCTTGCGCTGCTGCTCGCGGTCTTGATCGCGCGCGCGCTCGCGCTGCCGAGCCGGCAGCTGCACCCTGCTCCTGCGCCGCCGCTCGCTGTCGACGCGAAGGCGGCGTCGGAGCGGCTGGCCGCCGCGATCCGCTTCCCGACCGTGTCGCGCCAGGTCGAGGCCGAGACCGATCGCGCCCCCTTCGACGCGCTCCAGGCGTGGCTCGCCGAGACCTATCCGGCGATGCACGCCGCCCTCGCGCGCGAGCGCATCTCGACCGGGGCGCTCCTGTACACCTGGACGGGACGCCGCGCGGAGCTCGAGCCGGTGCTCCTGCTCGCCCACCAGGACGTCGTCCCGGCCGATCCCGCCGGCTGGAGCCATCCGCCCTTCGCGGGCGAGATCGCCGACGGCTTCGTCTGGGGGCGCGGCGCGGTCGACGACAAGGGCTCGCTCGTCGGTATCTGCGAGGCGGTCGAAGGCCTCGCGGCGCGCGGCTTCGCGCCCGAGCGGACCGTGCTGCTCGCCTTCGGGCAGGACGAGGAGGTGGGAGGCGAGGAGGGCGCGCAGCGCGTCGCCGCGCTCCTCGCGGGACGCGGCGTGCACGCGGCGGTCGCGATCGACGAGGGGATGGGCGTCCTCACCGGCGGGCTCGTCCCCGGGATGGCGCGGCCGGTCGCGGGGATCGCGATCGCCGAGAAGGGCTACGCGACTCTCGAGCTCCGCGCTACGGCCGAGGGCGGCCACTCGTCGACGCCCCCGCCCCACACCGCGGTCGGGATCCTCGCGCAGGCGGTGAACGCGCTCGAGCGCGACCAGATGCCGGCCCGTCTGGGAGACGTGACGGGCGGCTTCTTCGCCTACCTGGCGCCGGAGATGCCGTTCTGGTTCCGCGTTCCGCTCGCCAACGCCAGCCTGTTCGCGCCGCTCATCACGCCCTTCGTCGGCGGGGTGCCGGCGCTGAACGCGCTCTTCCGCACCACGACCGCGGCCACCATGCTCTCCGCCGGGACGAAGGAGAACGTGCTCCCGACGCGCGCCACCGCGATCGTGAACTTCCGCATCCTCCCCGGCGACACCGTGCAGGGCGTCGTGGACCACGCGCGGCGCGCGATCGCCGATCCCCGCGTCGAGGTGGTGCTGCTCGAGGGATCGCGCGAGCCGAGCCCCGTGTCCCCGGTCGGCGACGAGCGCTTCGCGATGCTCCAGCGCACGATCGGCGAGGTCTTCCCGGACGCGATCGTGGCGCCAGCGCTGACGCTCGGCGGCACGGACCTGCGCGAGTACTCGAGCGTCAGCGATCACCTGTATCGCTTCGCGCCGGAGGTGGCGACGCCCGCCGATCTGAAGCGCATCCACGGCATCGACGAGCGGATGTCGGTCGACGGCTTCGCCGACGCCGTGCGCTTCTACACGCGCTTCATCGAGAACGCGAGCGCGCCGTAGGACTTCCGGGAGCGGCGGTTAGCGCAGGGTCGGGACCTGGAACCTGCTCCCGAAATCCTGCTCCAGGGCCGATCCAGAATGTTCCACTAGGAATCTCGCCTCCCCCGGATCACCGCGATCGGGATCGACCACGCCGTCGCATCCGCGGGGTCGTAGCCGAAGGCGCGTTGCACCTCGGCGGGCGCGCCCGCGAAGAGCCAGCGCACCCGCTCCGCCGAGGCGGGGGGCGTGCCCATGCGCGCGAACCAGGAGTCGAAGTCGAGCCGCATGTCGTAGCGGCCGACCGGCTCGGGCGCGAAGCCCGCCGCGCGCATCCACGCGCACCACTCGCTCACCCGGTGGTTGCGGACGTGCGAGGGGTCGCGCAGCAGCTCGATCGCGTTCAGGAAGGTGTCCTGCGCGGGGTCCTCGGGCGCCACGCTGTCGGAGACGACGAGCCATCCGCCCGGCCGCAGGAGGCGAGCGGCCTGCTCGACGGCGCGCTCGGGGCGCGCGTAGTGGTGGGCCGAGACGCGGGAGGAGACCACGTCGAAGCTCGCGTCGGGGTAGGGCGGGTCCTCGGCGTCGCCGCGCTCGAAGCGCACGTTCCCGGTGCCCCGCTCGGCCGCCAGGCGCCGCGCCTCCGCGAGCATCGCCTCGGTGAGGTCGAGGCCCACCACGTGTCCGGCGCGCGCCGCGAGCGCGAGCGTGCTGTGTCCGGTGCCGCAGCCGAGGTCGAGCGCCTGCTCGCCGCCGCGGAGCTCCGCAGCCGCGACGAGCGCGTCGAGGTCCCCGTGGCTCTTGTGGACCGCGCTCACCGCGTAGCGGCTCGCCGCCGCCGAGAACTGCCCGCGGATCGATTCCTTTACGTCCATCGCTCTCCTCCGGCGGCCCGTCCCGCGGCCGCTATGTTATTTTGCGCCAGCTTATATTTGACTATAGTTAACTATATGCGGACGTCAACCCAGGAGCCCGCCGTGCCCAGGTCCCCGGATCGCCCGCGCCGCCCGCTCTACCAGGCCATCGAGGCGCTCCAGCGCCTGGCCGAGCTCTTCGAGCGCCGCCGCCAGCAGCTCGGCCGCGCGGCGGGCCTCACCGAGGCGCAGTGGCGGGTGCTCGAGGAGGTCGGGCGCGAGGGCTTCATGCCCTCGCTCTTCGCCCGAAGCCGCGCGATGCACCCCGCGGCGGTGTCGCGCACGCTGCGCCAGCTCCAGGAGGAGGGCCTCGTCGAGGCGTCGATCGCCGCGCAGGACGCCCGCCAGCGCCGCTACGAGCTCACCGCGCGGGGCCGCGAGCGCCTCGAGCGCCTGCGGCGCGAACGGGCGCGCGCGATCGAGGCGGTCTGGGACGGCTTTGGCGCCGAGGATCTCGAGCGCTTCGCCGCGTTCAGCGAGCGGCTCGCCGAGAGGCTCGAGCGCTTCGCGGCGGCCCGCGAGGCGCGGGGCCGAGCCCGGCGGGGCTAGAACTCCGCCGAGCCCGGTGTCCGCGGGAAGGGGATCACGTCGCGGATGTTGCCGATCCCGGTCGCGAAGAGGAGTAGCCGCTCGAAGCCGAGCCCGAAGCCGGCGTGCGGCACCGATCCGTAGCGGCGGAGGTCGCGGTACCACCAGTAGGGCGCGGGATCGAGCCCGGCCTCGGCGATGCGACGATCGAGCACGTCGAGGCGGTGCTCGCGCTGCGAGCCGCCGACGATCTCGCCGACGCGCGGCACGAGCACGTCCATCGCCCGCACGGTGCGCCCGTCGTCGTTCAGGTACATGTAGAAGGCCTTGATCTCGCGCGGATAGTCGGTCACGACCAGCGGCCGGCGCACGTGCTCTTCGCTCAGCCAGCGCTCGTGCTCGCTCTGCAGGTCCGCGCCCCAGGCGACCGGGAACTCGAAGGCTCGGCCGCTCGCCTCGAGGGCATGGATCGCCTCGGTGTAGGTCATCCGCTCGAAGGGCGTCGCGGCCACGTGCTCGAGCGCGTCGACCACTCCCCTCGAGATGCGGTCGTCGAAGAAGCGCAGGTCCTCCCCGCAGCGCTCGAGGAGCTCGGCGAGGACGGCGCGCAGGAACTCCTCGGCGAGCGCCGCGTTGCCGTCGAGGTCGAGGAAGGCGACCTCGGGCTCGATCATCCAGAACTCGGCGAGGTGGCGCGCGGTGTTCGAGTTCTCGGCGCGGAAGGTCGGCCCGAAGGTATAGACGCGCGAGAGCGCGAGCGCCCCGATTTCGGCCTCGAGCTGGCCCGAGACGGTGAGGAAGGTCGGCCGTCCGAAGAAATCGTGGCCCCGGTCAGCGCCCTCGGAGTGGGAGTGGGACGCGGACGCGGGGTCGAGCGCCGTCACGCGGAAGAGCGCCCCGGCCCCCTCGGCGTCCGACGCGGTGATCACGGGGGCGTGGAGCTCGAGGAAGCCGCGCTCGTCGAAGAAGCGCCGGATCGCGCGCGCGGCGGCGTGCCGCACGCGCGCAACGGCGCCCATGGTGTTCGTGCGAAGCCGCAGGTGGCCGAGCGTGCGCAGGAACTCGAGCGAGTGGCGCTTCTTCTGGAGCGGGTAGTCGTCGTCCACCGCGCCGATCACCTCGACCTCGGCAGCGCGGATCTCGAAGCGCTGGCCGTGGCCGGGTGAGGCGACGAGCTCGCCGGTGGCCCGGACCGCGCAGCCCGTCCGGAGCGCGGAGATCTCCCCGGCGTAGTTGGGGAGCGCGGGGTCTGCGACGACCTGGAGGCCGGCGAGGCACGAGCCGTCGGAGAGCTCGAGGAAGGAGACGCCCTTGGCGTGTCGCGCCGTCTTGAGCCAGCCCTGCACGGTGACCGAGCCGCCCGCCGCCTCGCGCGCGAGGATCTCGGCCACGCGCGTCGCGGCGGGATTCACCGCGATCGGCTCGGCGCGCCGACGCCCACCCGCTTGGCGAGGAGCCGCGCCGCCTCGCCCACCTGCTCGGGAGGCGCCGCCGTGAAGCAGAGCCGGACCCAGCTCGCGTAGTCGGACCCGCTCGAGGCGCCGGGCGCGAGGACGACGCCGTCCTCGAACGCGTCCTCGAGGAAGCCCAGCGTGCCCCGCTCGTCGAGTCGATCGGCGACGTCGAGGAAGAGGAAGGTCGATCCCTCCGGCGGCGCGAGGCCGAGACATCCCGCGACCTCGTCGCCTGCGCGCTGGTAGAGGGCGCGCGTCTCCGCCTGCCAGGCCGCTCCATCGCGAAGCGCCGCGCGCGCGGCGAGCTGCGAGGGCGTGGCGCAGCTGTAGGTCGAGTGCGTGTGCAGCTTGTGCAGCTCGGCGATCGCGGCCGCGGGGCCGACCAGATAGCCGGCCCGGTAGCCCGCCATCCCGTAGGCCTTGGAGAAGGACCACGCGGTGAGCGTGCGCTCCGGCGCGAAGCGCGCGATCGAGGCGTGGGCGCCCCGGTAGACGAGGTCCTCGTAGACCTCGTCGGCGAGCAGCCAGACGTCCGCGCGTCGCGCCCACTCGGCGAGCGCGGCGAGCCACGCCTCGGGGAGCACGCGGCCGGTCGGATTCGAGGGGGTCGAGACGTAGAGCGCGACGCTCCTCGGAGTCGCACGCGCGGCCACGGCCTCGACGGCGGCCTCCGCCGAGTCGACGCGGTCGAAGAAGGGGACCTCGACGGGGCGCGCGCGCCAGCTCTGCACGATGCCGCGGATGAGCGGCCAGAACGGCGCCAGGATCAACACCTCGTCGCCAGGATCGACGAGCGCGCCGACGGCGTTCGAGAGCCCGGCCGTGGCGCCGCCCGTCACCAGCACCGAGCCGCGCTCGCAGGCGAGGCCGTTGCGCCCGCGCACCTTCTCGACGATCGCGTCGACGAGCTCGGGCAGGCCTTGCGTCGGCGCATAGCGGTTCATGCCGGGGTGCTCGGCCTGGAGGAGGTCCTGCATGCGGCCACCCGCGAAGGGCTCGCGCCAGGTGTCGCCGACGTGGAGCGGGTAGACGGGGCCCCGGCGGAGCGCGATCCGCTCGCCGAGGGGCGAGTAGACGGCGCCGGGCATCGCGGCGACCTCTGCAGCGACGGGACGGGGCATCCGCGGACCTCCGGCGCCGGAAGGTAGCGACCCCGGGCCGGGCCTCAGCGCTTGCGCTCGAGCTTGTTCCGGACGGGAGCCAGCGACTCGAGGTAGAAGGCGATGGCGTCGAGGTCGGCGGCCGGGACGTGCTGGTAGCCGTGCTCGATCACCTCGCGCATCAGGTCCTGCGCTTCGTCGCCGTCGGGCTTGCCTCCGGTCTGGAGGAACCAGACGCGGTCGGCGTGGGTCCAGTCGCCGATGCCGGTCTCGCGATCCGGCGTGAGGTTGGGCGCCAGCTGTCCCTCGGGCCCCTGCTCGGAGCCGGCGAGCCAGCGGCTGCGGTCGAGCGCGCCGGTCGGCCCGCGCGGCGTGTGGCACTCGCCGCAGTGCGCGACCGCCGTCGCGAGGTAGGCGCCGCGGTTCCACGTCGCGTCCCGCGCCGGGTCCGCCTCGAAGCGGGTTGGCGCGAAGTGGAGCCACTGCCAGGCGGCCGCGCTGATCCGCCAGCCGAAGGGAGGCCACGCGTCGGGTGGCCGGTTCGCGCGCCGCACCGGCGGGAGCGAGAAGAGGTAGGCCTTGAGCGCGAGCAGGTCGTCGTCGCTCATGCCGGTGAAGGAGGTGTAGGGGAAGACCGGGAAGTATGCCGAGCCGTCGGGCGCGCGTCCCTCGCGCATCGCGCGCAGGAAGTCGGCGTCGCCAAAGCGGCCGATTCCCGTCTCGAGGTCGGGGGTGATGTTGGTGCTGTAGAAGACGCCGAACGGTGTCGCGAGCGGGCGCCCGCCCGCGAGCGGCTCGCCCCCGCCCTCGAAGTCGGTGTGGCAGGTGCAGCCGCCGCTCGCTTCGAGCACGGCGCGTCCGCGGGCGATCCGATCGGCGGCGCCGTCCGCGCGCGCGGCCCCTTCGAGCAGGAATGCGATCGCAAGCGCCGCGCGGGCGGCGCGCCTCAATCCCCGCCGCCGCCTGCGCGCCGCTTGTACGACTCCTCCTTCGGCTTGCGATAGTCGTCGTGGCAGTCGCCGCACGCGCCACCGAGAGCCTTCATCTGCTTGCCCACCGCCTCCGGATCGCCGGCCTTGGCGAGCTCGGCGAGCTTCTTCGCCTGGTCGCGCATCGCCTCGGCCTTCTTCTTGAAGTCCGCGGGCTTCTCCCAGATCGCGGGCTTGGCGTCCGTGAGCCCGTCGACGACCTTGGTCTCGAAGGCGCTCGGGATGAGCGCCGCGCTGCGCTCGATGTTCTCGGCGTGGGTCGCGATGTTCTGTCGCAGCGGGAGCCCGTACTTCAGGATGTTGCCGATCGCCGCCATGTCGCCGCCGATCGCGCTCATGAGCGCCTGCCGGTACTTGATCGACGCCTCCGGCGGAGGTGCGGGGTCGGCGGCGCGGGCGGATCCCGCCCCGATGGCGATCCCGGCGAACAGGCAGAGTGCGGTGCAGCGGGGCTTCATGCGGTCCCTCCTCAACGTGAGTTGCGACTTCGCGACGAGCGCGGGAGATCGGGGCTCCGCAGCCTCCGCCCGGCCTGCGGCCGGCGTCGCCCGCGGCCCGCGCTGCGCGCAGGCCGCGATGCGCCGTCTTCGGCTGCTGCGCCCGGATCCCCGGCGCTCGTCGAGTCTCTTTCGAGCTTCTTCGGCGCAGCCTAGCAGAGCGAGCGGGCTCAGGGCGCGCGCTCGACGCGCCGGCGGAAGAGCGCGATGCCGACTGCCAGGTAGAGCAGGCCGTAGCCCGTCATCACCGCGGTCGGGACCAGCGCGCGCGACACGTCGCGGCGTCGGATCATCAGGTCGTTGAAGGCGTCCATCGCCCAGGTCGTCGGGAAGGCGAGCGCCACGCGGCGCATCCAGCGCGGCTCGAGATCGATCGGCCACCAGCATCCCCCCATCGCCGCCATGCTGACGACGACGGCGGAGCCGACCGGCAGCACCGACTCGCGGCTCGGCGCCACCGCCGCCACCACGAGCCCGAAGGCGGCGCCGGCGAACGCGATCCCTGCGATCGGGAGCACGAGCGCCCACGGCTGCGGCCCGAGGGAGACGCCGAACGCCGCGCGCCCGACGGCGAAGAGCAGCAGCATCTGCGCGACGCCGACGGCGAAGCGCGCGAGCAGCTTGCCCGCGAGCACGCTGCCGAGCCCGACGGGCAGGCTGCGCAGCCGATCGAACGTGCCCCAGTCGCGCTCGTCGAGGAGCCCCATCGAGACCCCGAGCAGCATCCCGAGCAGAAGGAAGGTGACGCTGAATCCCGGCACGTTTTGGTCGAACGTGTTGAGCGTCGCGCCCGCGCCCGAGACGTCGACCTCCTCGATGCGGAGCTCGCCCGGAGGACCCGGGAGCTCTGGCAGAGCGAGGCTCGGGACGGTCAGCGGCGGCGGCTCGGGGAGCGGCGGCAGCGAGAGCTCCGGAAGGGCGACGTCGAGCGCGGGAAGCGGCGGGAGCGCCGGCGCGGAGCCCTCCGCGAGGAGCTGCGCGAGCTCCGGCGGGAGCTCCGGGAACGAGGGCGGCGGCGGGATCTCCGCTGCGTGGCTCCCGGCCTTGCGCTGGATCTCGGCGAGCCAGGCCTCGAACGCGCGGCGCCGCTCCGCGACGAGGTCGAGGTAGCCGCGGAGCGGGGCGCGCAGCGCCGCAAGCTCGGCGTCGACGGACTTCGCGAGCTCCGCGCGCGCCGCCGCCATCGCGCGATCGACGCGCTCCTGCGTCGCGCGTCGCGCGGCCTCCGCCTCGCGCCGCGCGCTCGCGAGCGCTCGCTCCCGGGCCTGCTCGGCCTCCGTCGACGCCTCCTTGCGCGCCTGCTCGAACGCAGTCTGCAGGCCGGAGAGCTGCAGGTGAAGCGCGTCGCGCTTTGCCTGCGCCTCGCGTTCCGCCGCCTCGCGCTGCTCGGCGGCGAGCGCGTCGCGGATCTGCCCGAGGCGCAGCCGGACGTTCAGTCGCTCGAGGTACTTGACGGCGTCGGTGTAGAGCACGAGCGAGACGGGCTCGCCCGCCCGCAGCGCGGCCTCGAAGCCGCGCGGGATCACGAGCGCCGTGCCGGCGCGCTTGCGATCGCGCACCCAGCGCTCGGCCTCCTCGCGGCTCGCCAACGGCTCGACGCGGAGCGCGGGCTCCGCCTCGAGCCGCCTCGCGATCTCGCGCGCGAGCGGGCCGCCGTCCTCGTCGACCAGGGGGAGCTCGTAGGCGCTCTGGCCGGTCGGATCGCTGCCGTAGAGGTTGGCGAGCGAGAGGCCGGCCACCGTGATCACCACGATCGGAGCGAGGCCGAGGAACACGAGGCCGGCGCGGTCGCGCAGCAAGAGGCGCAGGTCCTTCGCGACGAGCAGCCCGAGGCGTCGCATGGCTCAGTCGCGGAGCTCGCGCCCGGTGAGCTCGAGGAAGACCTGCTGGAGCCCGGGCGGGCGCACCTCGAGCTCGAGCACCGCGTGTCCGAGCGCGGCGACGCGCTCGAGCACGCGCGCCGCCGCGGCGGGCTCCTCGATGTGGAGCCGCACGCGGTGGCCGAGACCCACGGAGTCCGGCGGCGGCTCGGCCGGCTCGACCCCCGAAAGGCCCCGCTCCCAGCCGTGCGGCAGCGGCTCGCGGGTCGCGAGCTCGAGGCGGAGCCCGCCGCGCGCGCGCCGGATCAGCGCCGCAGGCGTGCCTTCCGCCAGGAGGCGGCCCTCGTCGATGAGGAGGACCCGATCGCAGAGGAGCTCCGCCTCCTCGATGTAGTGCGTGCTGAAGAGGACCGCGGCTCCCCCCTGCGCGTAGCTCCGCACGGCATCGAAGATGCGCTCGCGCGACTGCGGATCGACGCCCACGGTCGGCTCGTCGAGGAGAAGGACCGCGGGCGCGTGAAGGAGGCCGCACGCGAGGTTGAGGCGGCGTCGCATTCCCCCAGAGAAGGTCGCGACGGCGTCGTCGCGGCGCTCCGAGAGGCCGACGGTCGCGAGCGCCTGGTCAGCTGCCGCGCGCGCGGGCCCGCGGGCCAGGCCGGCGGCGCGGGCGAAGAAGCGCGCGTTCTCGAGCGCGGAGAGCGTCGGGTAGAGCGCGACGCTCTGGGGGACGAATCCGAGCTTCTGCTTCGCGCGCTCGGGCTGCGACGCGACGTCGAATCCCCCCACGGACGCGGAGCCCGCGTCCGGGCGACGCAGCGTGGCGAGCACCGAGAGCGTGCTGGTCTTCCCGGCCCCGTTGGGTCCGAGCAGGGCCACGACCTCGCCCGCTGCGAGCTCGAAGCTCAGATCTCGCACCGCCCAGCGCTCGCCGTAGCGCACGCCGAGCTGCTCCACGCGCACCGTCATCTTGTCTGCGCTCGCGGTCGGTTCGGCGAACGGTAGCCTCATGCCCGGCGAGGAGGGACCCCTTGCAATCCGCCGTTCACTCCGCTCTCGTCGGGCTCGCGCTCTTCTCCGCCCATCCGGCTCTCGGCGCGGAGCGAGTCCTGATCCTCGATCCTGCGCACAGCGAGATCCGCTTCGAGCTCCCGGCGACCCTCCACACCCTGCACGGTCGCCTCGCGCTGGCGCGCGGCGAGATCGAGTTCGACGACGCGCCCGGCTCGGGAGCGGCCTCCGGAGAGGTCGTCGCCGATGCGCACAGCGCCGCGACTGACAACGAGCGCCGCGACCGCAAGATGCACGACGAGGTCCTGGAGAGCGCGCGCTTTCCGCAGATCGTGCTGCGACCCGAGCAGCTCGAGGTGCGGCGGATCGACTCGTCTCACGCGGAGGTGACGCTCGCCGGCGAACTCGCGATCCACGGCGCCTCCCACCGCATCTCGATCCCCGCCGACCTCACCGCCCTCGCGCCCGATCGCCTCCAGATCCACGCCCGCTTCTCCGTTCCCTACGTGTCCTGGGGCATGAAGGATGTGAGCAATCTCGTGCTGCACGTCGACGCGTCGGTCGAGGTGGAGGTCGACGCCGAAGGCAGCCTGGCCCCCCCGCTCGAGCCGGCGCCGGGCTAGAGAGCGCGGCCGGGATCGAGCTCCGCAGCCTCCGCCCGGCCTTCGGCCGGCGTCGCCCGCGGCTTGCGCTGGGCGCAGGCCCCGATGCGCCGTCTTCGGCTGCTGCGCCCGATCCCGTCCGCGCCTTGACGGGTTGTCACGAACGATCGGGTCGACCCAGCGCCGCGAGGCACGTCCCGACGGCGTCGGAGAGGAAGCGGGCGAGGTCGGCCCTGCGGTCGACGCCCGCCGCGAGCGCGTCGAGCGGGAGCGCGCCCATGCGCAGCTCACCTCGCTCCACCCAGCGTCCCACCGCGAGGCGCTGCCAGCTCGCGCCGGCGATCTTGCACTGCGTCCAGGGCGAGACGTACCAGTAGCCGGAGGTCGCGATCGCGTCGGGCGGCGCGAGCCCGACCCCGATCGTCGCGACCGCGTCGCCCGCGTGCGCCTCCACCACCGCCAGCGTGGCGAGGTCGAAGTGGTGGGGCCAGATGCGCACCGGGCCTCCCTCGAGGGCCTCGGCGACGGCGCGAGCGACGCCGTCCGCGGCGTCGAGCAGCTGCGCGAGATCGGCGAAGGCGCGATCGCGGACGGCGAAACGCGCGCCTTTCGCGATGGGGTGGGGCGGGAGATCGGGCGCCGGTCGCGGGACCTGGCGCTGCGCCTCTCCCGCGGCCCGAGCCGCAGCGTTTCGCACCCAAGCCATGCTCTCGTCGAGGGTCGCGCCCGAGAGCTCGCGGCGCGCGAGGGCCGCGCCGTCTTCGGCGACCAGCGAGAGGGCGAGGTCGGCGACGCCGAGCGAGGTGCGGAAGCGCTTCGCCGCCGGGACCCACGCGCCGAGCAGGTGGCCGCGCTCCAGCGAGAAGCTGCTGTGCGAGTCGTCGTCCGCAGGGATTGCCCAGCCCTTGCCGACCTCGCTCGCGATCTGCGCCGCGTAGTGAAGTTGGCGCCACGCGTCGAGGAGCTCCGGCGTCGGCGGGAGCGGCGTTCGGACGATCGCCCCCGTCGCGCCCGCGACCGCGGCGTGGATCGAACGCAGGGCTACTTCACCTCGAAGTCCTTGGCGGCCCCGGGCGAGCCCTCCGCGCTCACCTCGACGCGATAGCGGCCCGCCGGCCAGCCGCTCGGTTTCGAGATGTGGAACTCGGTGGCGGTCGGTCCGATCGGCGAGAGCGTCTGGGTGCCGGTGCTGACCTCCTGGCCGTCTTCGTAGGTCCAGCGCGCCAGGATCGTGACGGTCGGCGCGCTGCCGTCGCTCGCGACCGACGCGTAGATCGTGTCGGTTGGCGCGAATGTCGTCGCCGGCGCCGTCACCTTCCTGTCCGGGCCGACGGCGGTGCCGAGGTCGATCGAGGTGATCCGGAAGGCTGACGGCGCGGGCGCCATCGCTCCGGGCGCAGCAGCGGCTGGCGGAGCTGCAGCCGGTGGCGCCGGAGGCGGAGCCGGGAGCTTCGGCGGCGGGGCGGGCGCCATCGGAGCAGGCGGCGGCTTCGGCTCCTCGGAGCGCCCGCACGCCAGCGCCAGCGGCGCGACGAGGAGCAGCGCGGCGGCGATCGATCGGATGCGCAGCGACATGGGTGCCTCCTCGAGTCAGGCCTTGGGGGGTATGACGAGCTTCTGGCCGGGGAAGATCTTGTCGGGATCCTTCACCGTGTCGCGATTCGCCTCGAAGATGCGCTTCCACTGATTGGCGTCGCCATAGAACTTCTTGGCGATCTTCGAGAGGCTGTCGCCCTTCGCGATCGTGTAGGTCTGCGGCTGGGGCGCGGTGGACGATCCGCTCTGGACGTCCGAGAAGTCGGGTCGCGGCTTGTCTCCTGCCATGGCGCGGGCCTCCTGCTGCGGCGGGGCGGTCGCGCCGCCTGCCGCGGAAGACGCCTTCGTCCCGAGCAG
>Ga0335082_10005126_pt1 | contig 14289 bp, 16 predicted proteins | sample Lox_Sample_41_FD_206718 | JGI IMG/M metagenome (GOLD analysis project Ga0335082, IMG submission 206718) | Soil microbial communities from Loxahatchee National Wildlife Refuge, Florida, United States - Lox_Sample_4.1 | ecosystem: Environmental > Terrestrial > Soil > Wetlands | place: USA...
CCTTCTTGCGCTCGACCTCGCGCGCGTCGCGCGTGACGAGCCCCGCCTTCGAGAGGGTGGGCTTGAGCGTGGGGTCGTATTCGATGAGCGCGCGGGTGATGCCGTGGCGCACCGCGCCGGCCTGGCCGGACTCGCCGCCGCCGAACACGTTCACCGTGATGTCGAACGTCTGCGCGTGGTTGGTGAGCTCGAGGGGCTGGCGCACGATCATGCGCCCGGTCTCGCGCGAGAAGAACACGTCCAGCGGCTTCTCGTTCACCGTGATCACGCCCTTGCCGGGCTTGATGAAGACACGCGCCACGGCGTTCTTGCGGCGGCCCGTTCCATAGTTGTACTTGCCGATCATCGCGACTCCTTAGATCTCGAGGTTCTTGGGCTGCTGCGAGGAATGCGGGTGCGAGGGGCCCGCGTAGATCTTGAGCTTCTTGATCATCGCGTAGCCCAGGCGCCCCTTGGGCAGCATGCCCTTCACCGCGAGCTTGAGCACCCGGTCGGGGTGGCGCTGCTGGAGCTTGGTGAAGTTGGTTTCGTAGATTCCGCCCGGGTACGTCGAGTGGCGATAGTACTTCTTGTCCGTGGCCTTGGCGCCCGTGACGCGCAGCTTCTCCACGTTCACCACGACGATGTAGTCGCCGGTGTCGACGTGCGGGGTGAACTCGGGCTTGTGCTTGCCGCGCAGCCGCCGCGAGACTTCCGCAGCGAGGCGGCCGAGAACCTTGTCGGTCGCGTCGACGACGAACCAGTCGCGACGGACCTCTTCCGGCTTGGCCGAGAAGGTCTTCATGGAAAACGTCCTTTCATTCGCGACCCTGGGTGCCTCCGCGCGTGGCTCCTGATTGCCCGCTACCGCGCCGGAGATACTTTTAGCCGCTTTGTTTTGGATGACTGCAGAACTGGAAATTATATGGAAATCAGAAGTTTGTGTCAAACCCCGGGTGGGCTAGAATGCCCCGGTGTCCCCCTTGCCCACGGCCCCACCCCGTTTCGAGCTCACCGCCCGCGCCGTGGCGATCGCCCTGCTTGCCCTGGGCTGCTTCTTCGTCCTGCAGGCGTTCCTGGGGGCCATCATCTTCGCGGTCATCCTGTGCTTCTCGACGTGGCCGATCTTCGTGAAGGTGCGCGAGCGGCTGGGAGGGCGTTCCTGGCTCGCCGCGCTCGCGATGGTGCTCGCGCTGCTGCTCGCCATTGCCGTGCCGGTCGCGCTCTCGGCGCAGGCGCTGGTGACCCACTCGGCCGATGCGGTCGAGTTCGTGCGCGGGATGCTGGAGCGCAAGTCGACGATCGAGCTTCCGGCATTCGTGCGCGGCATTCCCATGGTCGGTCCGTGGATCGACGACTACTTCCGCATGCTCATGCAGGGCGGCACGGAGCTCGTTGCGCTACTGCGCCACTTCGCCGAGCCGATGAAGGGCTTCATGATCGCCATCGGGGGCGGAATCGGCGCGGGCCTCGCCCAGGTCCTGCTCGCCATCTTCGTCTCGTACTTCCTCTATCGCGACGGCGACAGCGCGCGCGCCATGTTCCTCGAAGGCGTGCACCGCCTTGCCGGGCGCGAGCGGGGGGGCGTGCTGATAGCCACGGCCATGAGCGCCGTGCGCGGCGTGGTCTACGGCCTCATCGGCACGGCGGTCGTGCAGGCCGCCGTCGCATTCATCGGGTTCGCGATCGCCGGCGTGCCGGGCGCCTTCCTGCTGGCCGCGCTCACGTTCGTGGTGTCGCTCGTGCCCCTGGGCCCTCCGCTCATCTGGGGCGGGGCGGCGGCATGGCTCTACTTCCAGGGCGAGACCGGCTGGTCGATCTTCATGGTGATCTACGGCATCGCGGTGATCAGCTCCGTGGACAACGTGGTGAAGCCGATCCTCATGAGCCGCGCGGGCAACCTCTCCATGCTCATCGTGGTGCTTGGCGTGTTCGGCGGGGCCCTCGCCTTCGGCTTCGTGGGACTCTTCATCGGCCCCGCGCTGCTGGCGGTCGCCGCGAGCCTGGTCAAGGCGTGGATCGGAACGCCTGCCCCGGGCCCGGTGCAGGCGACGAACCCATGAAGGCGCGCGTAAAGCTCGTGGAAGGCATCACGTTCGTCGCGGAGAGCGGCAGCGGCCACGCCGTGGTGGTGGATGCGTCGCCGGACGTCGGCGGGCGCAATCTCGGCGCGCGGCCCATGGAGCTCGTCCTGATGGGTGCCGGCGCGTGCAGCGCGGTGGACGTGGTCCACATCCTGCGCAAGGCGCGGCAGCCGATCGCAGATTGCTTCGTGGAGCTCGAGGCCGATCGCGCCGCCGAGGACCCGAAGGTGTTCACGCACATCCGCATGCACTTCGTCGTCACGGGCAAGGGCCTCGCCGCCACGCAGGTGGAGCGGGCGATCAAGCTCTCGAAGGAGAAGTACTGCTCGGCGACGATCATGCTGCGCGCGAGCTGCGAGATCAGCGTGGACTACGAGATCCGCGAAGCCTGACTAGATCCGGAAGGCGGTGCGCGTCATCACGCGCGATGCGGCGCGCATCGCGGACTTGATCGCCTGCGGGAGCGGCGCGGCGCCGAGCGCGCGGCCCGTGGCGCCGTGGCGGATCTCGTCCTGTCGCATCTGCTCGACGATGTCGCGGCTCGCGCGGTCGTCCGCGGGCAACCGCTCCAGGTGGCCGTGGAGATGGCGCTCGACCTGCGCCTCCGTCTCCTCGAGGAACGCCATGCTCCAGCGGTCGCCCGCGAGGCCCGAGGCGAGGCCCAGCGCGAACGAGCCCGCGTACCAGAGCGGGTCGAGCACGCTCGGGCGCGCGTCGAGGTCGGCGAGGCGCGCACGGCACCACGCGAGATGGTCGCGTTCCTCCGCGGCCGCATGCTCGAGCGCCTCGCGAATGCGCTCCTCGCGCGCGACGAGCGCTTGCCCGCTATAGAGCGCCTGCGCGCACACCTCGCCCGTGTGGTTCACGCGCATGAGCCCCGCCGACAAGTCGCGATCCGCCGCCGACGCGGGGACGGAGCGCTCGCCCGCGGGCAGCGGCCGCGCCGCGTGGATCGAGTGCGACAGCGTGCGCAGCGCCTCGTCGGCGGCGACGAGCAGCGAGTCGAGCGGCGAGCGGCCGCGAAATGGCATTGGGGTCATGGAAAGAAAAAGGGCGCGGCATCAAGCCGCGCCCCTGTTCGGCCTTCGATCGTCGGGGACGATCAGAAGATGTGACGCAGGCCCAGCGAGAAGCCCGTGAGGTCCTGGCCCGCGGAGTTGAGCGTCAGCGTATTGGCGCCCCAGTTGCAGGTGCCCGCGTCCTTGTTGTCGATCTTCACGTATTGCGCGAGGAAGAACGTGCGCTTCGTGAAGTTATATTGCCAGCCGAGAGCATCCACGTGGCACGCCGGCTGCGTGGTGGCCGACGTAAGTTCGCCATCCTTCGCATCCTGGTGCTGGTAGCTCAGCTGGTTGTTGCCGATGGTCCAGACCACGTTGGCGAGCCACGCCTTCTGCTTCGTGTAGCCCGTCGTGCCCGACGCAGCGGTGCGCTTGTTCTCGTCGTAAGCGGCGCCGATCTGGATCGGGCCGAACTTGAACGTGCCGAACACGGCATTGGCCGTCTGCTTGGGCAGGATCGGCGTGCCGAAGCTCGTGTCCTTCAGCTCGTGGTAGGCATAGCCCACGTACACCGGACCGCCGGTCCACGTGAGGCTGGCGCCGTTGCTGCCCGGGTTCACGCAGCCCGAAGCCGTCGGCGCAGAGCAGCGGCCTTCGTTGGCCGAGTAGCTCAGGCGAAGGGCGAAGCCGGCCATCGTGGGCGACCAGTACTGGACGACGTTCTGGTCGCGACGGTCGAACTGGGCTTGCACGTTGCGCACGCCCGAGCCGCTCAGCGCGGCGGTGATGCCGCCCAGCGTGAGGTCACCGTACGGGTCCACGGCGATCGTGGTCGTCTTGTACGGGGTGTCCCAACGGCCCATCAGGATGGAGCCCCAGTTGCCTTGCAGGCCCACGGCGCTGTTACGGCCGGCGAACGTCGAATCGTTCTGGTCCGGTTTGAACGCGGTCTCCAACTGGAAGAACGCTTTCAGCCCACCTCCCAGGTCTTCCGTGCCACGCACACCCAGCAGCGAGGCCTGGTCGGACACGCGGTTGCGGCGCTCGACGTCGGCTGCGCCCGAGGGGCTATTCGTCGCCTGAACAGACTCGTACGTCGCGTACACGCGGCCATACAGTGTGACCGGGTTCGCAGTCTGCGCCATGACGGCAGGCGCACCGCAAGCGCCAAGCACCGCCAGAGCGATCAGCTTCTTGTTCATCAGGAATCTCCTTTGTTGAAGTGAGGCCGTGATTGCTTATTGCGATTTCTTTGGGAACCTCGCGGGACTCTGTGACGCCCCGATTGTTGGAACTTCCCCGAATCCTTTTTTGAGAAGTCCCCGGCATGATGCCAAACCCCGGGCGCTGACTCAAGCTGTTTTTCGCCTTTCATGCAACAAACGGATGGGGTTGTTGCTCGCTCGCAACACCCCTTCAGGGGCCGAAAAACAGCCTGGAGAGCTCCTTTCCGGGGTCGTCCGCCGCCATGAAGGCGCTACCCACTAAGTATGCGCTTACTCCGGCCTGCGAGAGGCGCGCGACGTCCCGCGGCTCCCCAATCCCGCTTTCGGTCACGACGATGCGGCCGGGAGGGACCCGCGCGAGCAGGTCAAGGGTGGTCTCGAGGCGCGTCTCGAAGGTCCTCAGGTCGCGGTTGTTGATCCCGATGAGGGGCGTGCGCAAGCGCAGGGCGCGTTCCAGCTGGCCGCCATCGTGGCATTCCACCAGCACGTCCAGGCCGATGCCCAGCGCTTCCTGCTCGAGGGCAAGCAGGTCCGCGTCCGGCACGGCATCCACGATGAGCAGGATGCAGTCGGCGCCCCACGAGCGCGCCTCGTGCACCTGGTACGCGTCGACGATGAAGTCCTTGCGCAGCACGGGCAGCCGGCAGGCTCCGCGGGCCGCTTCCAGGTCCTCGCGCGAGCCGCCGAAGAACTCGCGATCGGTGAGCACCGAAAGGCAGGCCGCGCCGTTCGCCTCGTAGGAGGCCGCGATCCGGGCCGGATCGAAATCCGCGCGGATGAGTCCCCGGCTGGGGCTCGCGCGCTTGATCTCGGCGATGACCGCGGGCTTTCCGGCGGCCGCCTTCGCGCGCAGCGCCGCGGCGAAGCCGCGCGGCGGATCGGCGCGGGCGGCCCGTTCGCGCACCTGCTCGAGCGGCACGACGGCCCTCGCGCGTTCCACCTCGATGCGCTTGGCCTCGAGGATGCGCCGCAGGATGTCGGACACGTCAGGCCTTGGTGAATCCGCGCGTGAACTTCACGAGCTGCTCGAGCTTCGCGCGCGCCGCGCCGCTCGCGAGCGCATCGCGGGCGAGCGCCACGCCGTCCCAGAGGCTGCCCGCCACGCCCGACACGTAGAGCGCCGCGGCCGCGTTGAGGATCACGATGTCGCGCGACGGTCCGGCCTCGTTCGCAAGCACCGCCTGAACGCGCGCGAGCGATTCGGCGGCGTCCTTCACCTGGATCGACTCCACCGGCGCCACGTCCAGGCCGAACTGGCGCGGCTCGATGGAGTACTCGGTGATGAAGTCGTGCTTGAGCTCGGCCACGAACGTGGGGCCGGTGATCGTGACCTCGTCCAGGCCGTCGTGCCCGTGCACGGTGAGCACGTGGCGGCTGCCCAGCATCTTGAGCACGCGCGCCTGGATGCCCACCAGGTCCGCGTGGAAGACGCCCATCACCTGGTTCGGCGCGCCCGCGGGGTTGGTGAGCGGCCCCAGGATGTTGAGGATCGTGCGCATGCCGAGCTCCTTGCGCACCGGCGCCGCGTGCTTCATGGCCGGATGGTGGCTGGGCGCGAACATGAATCCCAGACCCACCTCGCGGATGGAAAGCGCCACCTGCTCCGGCGTGAGCGCGAGGTTCACGCCCAGGCCCTCGAGGACGTCGGCGCTCCCGGATTGCGAGGACACGGAGCGCCCGCCGTGCTTGGCCACGTGCGCGCCCGCCGCCGCCGCGACGAACGCCGCCGTGGTGGAGATGTTGAACGTGTGGGCCTTGTCCCCGCCGGTGCCGCAGGTGTCGACCAGGTGCGGGACGTCCGTCGCGTCCACCTTCGTCGAGAATTCCCGCATCACCGAGGCGGCCGCCGCGATCTCCGAGACCGATTCCGTCTTCACGTGCAGGCCCATCAGGATCGCCGCGAGCTGCACCGGCGGCACCTTGCCTTCCATGACCTGGCGCATGAGGTCGACCATCTCGTCGTAGAAGATCTCGCGCTTGTCGCACAGGCGGTTGATCGCTTCCAGGGGTGTGAAGGTGGCCATTACCTTTGCTCCGTGAGGAAATTCTTCAGAAGCGCGTGCCCGTGCTCGGTGAGGATCGACTCGGGGTGGAATTGCACGCCCTCGACCGCGAGCGAGCGGTGGCGCACGCCCATGATCTCGCCATCCTCGGTCCACGCCGTGATCTCGAGCTGCGCGGGGCAGCTCGCGCGCTCGATGGCGAGGGAATGGTAGCGGGTCGCGTCGTAGGGCGTCGGCAACCCGCGGAAGACGCCCTTGCCCGAGTGGTGGATGCGCGAGACCTTGCCGTGCATCAGGGTCTTCGCATGCACGACCTTGCCCCCGAAGGCCTGGCCGATCGCCTGGTGGCCGAGGCACACGCCCAGGATCGGCACGCGCCCGGCGAAGCGCGCGATGACGCCGAGCGAGACACCCGCCTCGTTGGGCGTGCAGGGGCCGGGCGAAAGGACGATTCGCGCGGGCGCCGCGCGCTCGATCTCGTCCACCGTCATCTCGTCGTTGCGGATCACCCTGACCTCTTCGCCCAGCTCGCCCAGGTACTGCACGAGGTTGTAGGTGAACGAATCGTAGTTGTCGACCATCAGCAGCACGACGGCACCCTCCTTCGCGCGTAGGATGGGACTCCATATCCCCGAAAGGCGCCCCCGACATGCTCGCCGAACCGCTCAAGCCCAAGGTCATCGATCTCGCGGGAGACATCTACGCGCGCCTCGTTGGCGACTGCGCCAAGGTCACCGCGCAGGGAGGCATCGCGTTTTCCTCCGATCCCGAATTGCTCGCGCAACTGAGCTTCAAGCTCGCGGCCGCCTTCCAGAAGGTGGAGGACGGGCTCAACCGGGCCTCGCAGCCGGTGGACACCAACTTCAAGCTCGACGCCGCCGACATCGCGGCCTGGAGCAAGTAGGCGCCGCATCCCGGCGCCCGGGGCGTGGGCGCGGCTCATGGCAGCGGCGCGTCCAGGCCCGCGTGCACCTGCTCCGCGGCGGCGAGCAGCGCGCGCGCCTTGTTCTGCGTCTCGCGCCATTCGGCCTCGGCGATCGAGTCGGCCACGATGCCCGCGGCGGCCTGCACGTAGAGCGTGCCGTCCTTCACGACCCCCGTGCGGATCGCGATCGCGAGGTCGATGTTGCCGTTGAATCCCAGGTAGCCCGCCGCGCCCGCGTACACGCCGCGCGCCTCGGGCTCGAGCCTGTCGATGATCTCCATCGAGCGCACCTTCGGCGCTCCCGTCACGGTGCCGGCGGGGAAGGTCGCGCGCAGGAGCTGCATCGCGGAGAGCGACGGCTCGACCTCGCCCTCCACGTTGGAGACCATGTGCATCACGTGGGAGTAGCGCTCCACCACCATGGTCTCGGTGACCTTCACCGAGCCGATCTTCGCGATGCGGCCCACGTCGTTGCGGCCGAGGTCGATCAGCATGAGGTGCTCGGCACGCTCCTTGGGGTCGCTCGTGAGCTCGCGTTCCATCGCGAGGTCCTTCTCCGGCGTGGCGCCGCGCTTGCGCGTGCCGGCGATGGGCCGCAGCGTCACCTTGTCGCCCTCGCGGCGCACCAGGATCTCGGGCGATGCGCCCACGAGCTGCGCGTCGCCGAAGTCGAAATAGAACATGTACGGCGAGGGGTTGATGGAGCGAAGCGACCGGTAGAGGTTCACCGGTGAATACGGGAAGGGCTGCGCGATCCGCTGGGAGATCTGCACCTGCATCATGTCGCCGTCGTGGATCAGCCGCTTGGACACGGCGACGGCCTCGTGGAAAGCGGCCTCGCCGATGTTGGAGCGCGGGGCCTCCAGCGAGGGCCGCGGCGCGTGCGGCGGAAGCTCGGCGTGCGCGCGCAGCGCCGCGCGCAGCTCCTGCAGCCTTCGCATTCCCCGCGCGTACGCCTCGGGCTGCGACGGGTCCGCATACACGATGAGGTGCAGCTTCCCCGAGAGGTTGTCCACCACGGCGAGCTCTTCGGAGAGCAGCAGGCGGACCTCCGGCAAGCCGACCGGATCGGGCTTGGCGGGGCGGCCGAGCTTCTTCTCGATGTAGCGCACCGTGTCGTAGCCGAAGTAGCCCGCGAGGCCGCCCGCGAAGCGCAGCGCCGGCCCCAGCGGCGCGGCGCGGAACGTCTTGAGGTAGGCGTCGATGTGCTCGAGCGGATCGCCCTGGGCGGACGCCTCGACCCGCCCGTCGCGGATGCGCGTGAAGCGCCCCTTGTCCACCTCGATGCGCTCGCGCGCGGGCAGCCCCACGATCGAGTAGCGCCCGAAGCGCTCCCCGCCGATCACCGATTCCAGCAGGTAGGAGCCGGGACGGTTGGCGAGCTTGAGGTAGATGGAAAGCGGCGTGTCGAGGTCCGCGAGGGTCTCGAGGCGCAGCGGGATTCGGTTGTAGCCGGCGCGAACGAGCGCCTGGAATTCGTCTTCAGTCATGGGTCACCACACGGTTCACGTTACGGTTGCGAAAGGCCGAGCGAGCGCTTCAGCGCCAGCTTTGCCATCGCCAACCGAAGTGAATTCCGCGCAGTGCCATGTGGGGAGGGGTTCCCGGAATCGAATCAGGAATTGATTGTAGCGCGCTTCAGTTCCGCGCGCAGGCGCGCGAGCGCCGCCCCGCGGTCCTTCTCGCCGAAGATCGCCGAGCCCGCGACGAACGTGTCGGCGCCCGCCTCGGCCGCCCGCGCGATGTTGTCCGCCTTGATCCCGCCGTCGACCTCGAGCCAGATGTCGCGCCCGCTCGCCTCGATGCGCTTCCTCGCCGCGGCGATCTTGGGCAGCGCCGAGGCGATGAACGACTGCCCGCCGAAGCCCGGGTTCACCGACATGATGAGGATGAGGTCCACCTTGTCCATCACGTGGTCGAGGTAGTCGAGCGGCGTGGCGGGGTTGAACACGAGGCCCGCCTTGCAGCCGTTGTCGCGGATGAGGCCCAGCGTGCGGTCGATGTGCTCGCTCGCCTCCGGGTGGAAGCTCACGATGCGCGCGCCGGCCTTGGCGAAATCGGGAACGATCCGGTCCACGGGCTTGACCATCAGGTGCACGTCGATCGGCACCGTCGCGACGGGCCGGATCGCCTCGCACACGAGCGGCCCCACCGTGAGGTTCGGCACGTAATGGTTGTCCATCACGTCGAAATGGATGAGGTCGGCGCCCGCGGAAATCACGTCGCGCACCTCGTCGCCCAGGCGCGCGAAATCCGCCGAAAGGATGCTCGGGGCGATGCGGAAAGTCTTTCCGGACATGGTCGATTGGGCGATGCGCAAGGCGTGCGATTCTACGCTACCATCATCCGATGCCTTCGGCAGCAAAGAAATACAGCGTCGCGGTCACGGCGCACTCGACCTACCTGCCCGACCAGTCGGACGAGGAGGAGGATCGCTACGTTTTCGCGTACACGATCCGCATCACGAACAACGGCAGCGCCACGGCGCAGCTCGTGAGCCGCCACTGGATCATCACCGACGCGGACAACCAGGTGCAGGAAGTGCGCGGCATGGGCGTGGTGGGCGAGCAGCCGGTCCTCAAGCCCGGCGACACGTTCGAGTACTCGAGCGGCTCGTCGATCCCAACGGCGGTCGGCACCATGCGCGGCAGCTACCAGCTGGTCGCCGAGGACGGCACGCGCTTCGAGGCCTCGATCCCCGAGTTCACGCTGAGCGTGCCGCGCGTCCTGCATTGAGGCCTCAAGGCTCGCCGTCGCGGTCCTTCGGCTTCTTCGGAAAGGTCCACCAGACGATCGCCACCGCGATCGCCAAGGCCGCCACCACCTCCAGGAACACCCAGAACACTCGCCGCTCCACGATGTCGCGCAGGTTTCCATTATCCGGCATTGCGGGGCCGGTCCTTTGCGCGTGGGCAGCCGCGTGGCTCGCCGGATGCGCCACCGAGCCCCGCCAAGTGGCCGTCGCCCCGCCGGCGTGCCCACCGGTGGAAAAGCCCGTGTGTCCCGCGCCCGCGCCCAAGCTCCCCGCCCCGCCCGCGATCGAATATCGCGGCAAGCTCGTCGCCGCCTCGTGGGTCGAGCTGCCGGATTGGGGACGCGAGAGCCTGCGCCCCTCGCTCGAGGCGTTCGCGAGGAGCTGCGCCGTGCTCGAGCGCCAGGACCCGTGGAAGAGCGTGTGCGCCGGCGCGCAGACGCTCGGCCCCGAGACTTCCGAGCGCGACATCGCCTCGTTCTTCGAGCTCAACTTCGATCCGTGGAGCGTGGTGAACGCGGATGATTCCACCACCGGGATGGTCACCGGCTACTACGAGCCGCTGCTGCGCGGCAGCCGCACGCGCTCCGCGCGCTACAAGTACCCGATCTATGCCGTGCCGCCCGACCTGCTCACCATCGACCTTTCGTCGGTGTACCCCGACCTGAAGAACCGCAGGCTCCGCGGTCGCGTCGAGGGCAACAAAGTCGTGCCGTACTTCGCGCGCGGCGACATCGACTCCGCTTCGGGACGGCTCAAGGGCAACGAGCTCGTGTGGGTCGACGACGAGATCGACCTCTTCTTCCTGCACATCCAGGGCTCGGGGCAGGTCGAGCTCGAAGACGGCGAGCGCATCCGCGTGGGATACGCGGACCAGAACGGCTACCCCTTCCGCTCGCTCGGGCGGCTGCTCATCCAGCGCGGCGAGATCGCGCCCGAGCGCGCGTCGATGCAGGGCATCAAGGATTGGGCCCGGCGCAATCCGCGCAAGGTCCAGGACTACCTGAACGGCAACCCGAGCTACGTGTTCTTCCGTGTGCTGCCCAACCAGCTCTCGGGCCCGCTCGGGGCCCTCGGCGTGCCGCTCACCGCGGAACGCTCCATCGCCGTGGACCCGCGCGTAATCCCGCTGGGCGTCCCGGTCTATCTCGCCACGACGTGGCCCAACAGCCCCGATCCGCTCAACCGGCTGATGGTCGCGCAGGACACCGGCGGCGCGATCGCGGGCGGCGTTCGCGCGGACTTCTTCTGGGGATTCGGCGACGCGGCCGGGGCGCAGGCCGGCAAGATGAAGCAGTCCGGGAGGATGTGGGTGCTGCTGCCGAAGGGCTACACGCCGCCGGCACCGGCGCCGGCGGACGCCCCCGGGGTCTAGGAGGCTACTTCGAGGCCGGCGCGTTGGCGGGCGCGGGGCTCACGGCCGCGGCGCCTGCCGGCGGCGCGAACATGGGCACGGCCCCTTCGGGCGCGCCGCTGGAAGCGACCTTCATCTGCGCGAACTTCTTCTCGATGTCGGCGAGCGGCATCGCGCCCGGCACGCGGTCGCCGTTCTCGAAGATGATCGTCGGCGTGCCCTGCACGCGCTTCGCCTGGCCGAGCGCGAGGATCTTGTCCACGGGCGTGGAGCACTTCGCGTCGCCGGAGATGGCCGCGTCGCGCACCATGTGGTCGAGCCACACCTTGCCGCGGTCGGCCGAGCACCAGATCTGCTTGGACTTCTCGACGGAGTCGGGCGACAGGATCGGGTAGAGCAGCACGTAGACGGTGATGTCGCTCATCGTCATGAGGTCGCGCTCGAGCCGCTTGCAGTAGCCGCAATTCGGGTCCTCGAAGATCGCCACCTTGCGCGAGCCGTTGCCGCGCGTGATCTTGATCGCGCTGTCCAGCGGGAGCGTGTTCCAGCCGATCGCGTTCACCTGGCGCATGCGCGTCTCGGTGATGTTCTCCTTGGTCTTCAGGTCGATGATCGAGCCCGCGACGAGGAATTCGGCCTTCTCGTTCGTGTAATAGATCTCGCCGCCGATCACGGCCTCGTAGAGGCCGCCGTACGGAACCCTGTGCAGCGAGTCGATGGGCGCCTCGGGGATGCGCTTCTTGAGCTCGGCCTTGACGGCGGCCTCGTCGGCGGCAGCCGGAAGGGCGGCGAGCGCCGTGAGGCCGATGGCGGCCAGGAGTGCGGGCAGTTTCATGGTGTCCCCAAGCGAAAACGACATTCTAAGGCGCCGCCGGACCGGCAAAAGTTCCGTTTGTCACTACGGCTGTAACGAATTATCGCATTGCGTGACGCGCCAGGGCGTCCACCGCCCAGGGCTGGCTGTCCACCAGGCGCAGGCCCAGGTTGCGGAAGGTCCGCATGCCGGGCGTGCCGCTCGCGAAGAGCTTGTCGAGGCTGTCGGTCACGAATTGCATCGCCGTCACGTCCTCGCGGCGCGAGCGCGCATAGCGGCGCAGCAGGCGAATGTCGCCCGGCCGCTCGAGGGCCGAGCGCCCCGCGAGCACCTCGGCGAGGCAGCGCGCGTCGTGCAGGCCGAGGTTCACGCCCTGGCCGGCCAGCGGATGAACGGCATGCGCCGCATCGCCGATGAGCGCCACGCCCTCGGCCACCGGCTGTGCGATGCGAATCGATCGCAGCGGGAATTTCGCGGCGCGCGATGCGGCCTTCATCTCGCCCAGGGCCGATGCGCCCGCCTCCTGGACCTTTCGCGCGAGCGCCTCCGGCTCGAGCGACATCAACGCGTCGGCGTGCGCGAGCGGCGCCGACCAGACGATCGAGATGCACGCCCCGGGCATCGGCAGCCACGCGAGCACGCCATCGTCGCGAAACCACTGGCGCGCGATCCCGCCGTGCTCCTCGCCGGTGCCGAAATGGGCCACCACCGCGGCTTCCGCATAGGGCTCCTCGACGAACCCGATGCCGAGGGCCGAGCGCACGCGCGAGTCGGGACCATCGGCGCCGACCAGCACGTCGCCCTCGATTCGCTCGCCGCCCTCGATCTCGAGCCACGCGCCCGAGGCCTGCGCGCCGAAGGCCGCGGCGCGCCCCCGGCGCACGGTCACGTGCGGAAGCGATTCGGCCTGCTCCTCGAGCGCATGCGTGAGGCGCCCGGCCTCGACGATCCACGCGAGCGAGGCCGAGGGACGCGCCGAGAATGCGAGCTGCGCGCCGGCGTCGCCGAAGATCTCCATGCGGCGCACGGGCGCCACGCGCGAGGCGTCCAGCCGGTCCCACGCGCCGAGGTCGCGCAGGAAGTCGCGCGTGCCGGGGCTCAATGCATAGACGCGGATGTCGAGCTCGGCGGCGGGAACGACGGGTGCGGCCGCCTCCACCACCGTCACGTCGAACTCCGGCAGCGCGCAGGCGAACGCAAGGCCCACCGGCCCGCCGCCCGCGACGATCGCGCGCGGCCGGCTCATCGCGCCGCCCCATGGATCATGCGGCCCGCCAGCGCCCGCCGCGCGGCCGGGATCGTATCCAGCACCGCGAGGGCGAGCCCTCGCCCCCACGTGGGGATGAAACGCGTATCCGCGAATGCGGAGACGAGGAAATCGGTGAACGCGACGCCGCGCGCCACGTCGCGCTCCCGCGAGCGGCGGTATTCGTCGAGCATCGGCGCGCCCCCCAGGCTCGCCGGCGGCGTGCCCGACACGATCGCGGCGAGCGCGGCCGCATCGCGAAGCCCCAGGTTCAATCCCTGGCCGGCGATCGGATGCAGCGCCTGCGCGGCGTTGCCGATGATCGCGGTCCTCAGGGCGATGGGCACGTTCACCGTGCGCAGGGCCAACGGGAACGAGGCCCGCCGCCCGACCTCGAGGAAGCGGCCCGCGCGCCCGCCGAAGTGCGCCTGCAGCTCGGCGAGGAACGCAGCGTCGTCGAGCGCGACAAGGCGCCCGGCATCCGATGCCGTCGTGGTGAGGATGAGCGCGAAGCGATCGCCCACGGGCAGCAGCGCCACCGGGCCTTGCGGCGTGAAACGTTCGTAGGCGCGGGCGCCATGCGGACGATCGGTCTTCACGGAGCCCACCACCGCCACCTGCCCATAGTCCTTCTCGCGGAACGCGATGCCCGGGATGCGCCTCGCGTTCGCGCCTCCGTCGGCGAGCACGAGCAGGCGGGCGCGCACCTCGAGCCCCGACGCGAATGCGAGATCCGCTCCCCCGGCATCGAGCGCGATCCGTTCGCACGCCTCGCCGAGCCGCACGGGAATGCCCGCTCGTTCGAGTTGCGCGTGCAGTGCCTGGGAGAGCGAATCGAAGGCCACCGTGTAGCCGAGCGCGGGAACGCGCTGCTCCGCGGCGCTGATCACCGTGCGCCCGGGCCC
>Ga0335082_10005127_pt1 | contig 14286 bp, 10 predicted proteins | sample Lox_Sample_41_FD_206718 | JGI IMG/M metagenome (GOLD analysis project Ga0335082, IMG submission 206718) | Soil microbial communities from Loxahatchee National Wildlife Refuge, Florida, United States - Lox_Sample_4.1 | ecosystem: Environmental > Terrestrial > Soil > Wetlands | place: USA...
AGCCGCAGGAACTCGAGGCACTGAGGGCACGGCTGCTGCAACTTCCGGAGCCGCCGCCGATTCCACGGCTCGACAAGCGGGACGTGCTGGGCGCGGTGTTGGTCTGTCTCATCGTCGTCTGTTGCACATTCCCCGTCGTAATACCGTTCCTGTTCATGCACGATGGCACTCGCGCAGTGCGCGTCTCCCACGGAATCGTCATCGTGATGATGTTCTTCACGGGTTACGCGCAAGGCCACAATCTCCAGCACCGCCCATGGGCGATGGGCCTCGCGATGGTCCTGCTCGGAAGCGTGCTCGCCGGCCTGACGATCGCACTCGGCGGGTAATGAGCGCGCGGTCAGCGTCCACGTACCGGGCATTCTCAAGAACCTTTCGCCAGCGCGCAGGAGCGTCACTGTCTCTCCGCGTCACACCCACGCCTTTGGCACCAGCCACGTCTTGATGACCTGGGTCAGGGCGACTTAACACACCAGCGTGAGCGCCAGCAGCGGCCAGAAGAGTTGCGGCAGCGGAACGAAGCCGAGTGCCTCCGCGAGCGGGGAGTACGGCAGGTAGGCGCCCAAGGCCATGATCAGCACCGTCGTCAGCGTGAGCTGCCCGCTGGCGCGTGACTGGATGAACGGGATCTCGTTGGTCCGGATCACATGGATGATCAGCGTCTGAGTCATCAGCGATTCAACGAACCAACCCGTGTGGAACAAGGCCGCGGCATACGTCAGATTCGGATCCGTGGCTCGCTCGAACCGCGACACCAAGGCCGCTGGGGCGGCGAGCAGGAAAGACTAGCTTCAACTGTCTGCCGAGACGGGAAGCCTACGGTCGCTCCAAGCATTGGTGCACTCGAACGCGACTAGTTGGTCTGCGTGCGCCGAGCCGAGGCACAGAAGCGCGCGCACCGCGCGAGTTGAGCAGCGCGACCGGCCCCTACACGTCGGACGGCGGAAGCCCGGCGATGACTGGCCTCCGGAAGGCTCGCCAACGAAAAGCCCCGCTCGCCGATGAACGAGCGGGGCGTTCGTTTGTGCGTGGACACGACCGGACAGGCACGGACACGTTGGGCCATTGAAGGGGTAGCTCCATACGCTAGAGGGGCCGGGGGTGAAAACCGCGAGAGAGCAAGACGAAACGGTTTGGAGAACTGATGACTCGGAGCCACTTCGGCGCTATCGTCCCAGCCGTCGCTAGGGGCCGCATGATCGAGGGCCCACGCTTTCGGGGACGGAGGGCGTCCGCGCCGGATCGGTCAACCGACAGGAGGATCAGGATGAAGGCCGCAACTCCTCGCGGAATCGCCATCACCCTCGGGATGATGTTCATGGCCACGGGATTCCTGCTCATGTCTCCGGCCACACCTGCCGGAGCGCTGACGTTCCAACCACCAGTTGACGTGGCGGCAGGGTGGGCTCCGTATTTCATCGCGACGGCGGATGTGAACGGGGATGGCAAGCAGGACATGGTCGTCGCGGACCACTTCGCGGGTTTGGTGTCCGTGTTTCTCGGCGGCGGCGACGGCGCATCCTGGACCAGGAGGGATGTCGCTTCCCACGGAGCACCGTATTCGCTCCAGCTCGCGGACATCAACGGCGATGGCAAGCTGGACATTGTCATCTCATCGACCGATATCCCCGGCACTCTGAGTGGAGGCTTGACCGTCCTGCTGGGCGACGGGCAGGGCGGCTTCGCCCTCGGCGCGCAGGTTGCGACCGGGTCCTCACCCGCGACGCTCGCCGTCGGGGACCTGAATGGCGACGGCCGGGCCGACGTCGCGGTCCCGAACTATTACTCCGGAACCGTGTCCATCGTGCTGGGTGACGGCTCGGGCGGCTTCCTGCCCAAGACCGACCTCAACGTCGGAAACAACCCGCAGGCCGTGGCGATCGCCGACATGAACATGGACGGCAAGCCGGACCTGATCGTCGTGAACCACTCCAATCTCATCAGTGTCTTCACGGGTAATGGCACCGGGGCATTTCCCCTTCCGCCGTTCAGCGTCGGCTATCCTGTGGGTGACGCTCGGTGCCTCGCGGTCGGGGACGTAAACGGGGACAACAAGCTGGATGTCGTGACTGCCGACGCCGCTTCACAGACCGTCGCGGTGCTGCTGGGAAGCGGCACGGGCTACGTGGGATTCCCGTCGACGTATACGGTCGGAGCCAACCCCTACTCGGTTGCGATCGCCGATCTGAACGCGGATGGCCTGCCCGACGTGGTCGCCGCCAACGCCGGGGGGAGCACCGTCTCGGTGCTCCTGGGAACCGGTGGTGGAGGCTTCGCCAGCCAGCTCACCTTCGCCGCGGGGAACATCCCGTGGTCCGTCGCGGTGAGCGACCTGAACGGAGACGGTCGGCGCGACCTGGTGGTGGCGGACGAGGGCGCCAATGCGGTCTCCGTACTTCTCAACGAACGCGACTGTCCGAACTCCGTCAGCCTGACCACCGACCTGAACCCCTCGCACTGCCACGCCACCGTGAACTTCACGGCGACGACGAGCCCCGCGGGAGCCACGGGCACGGTGACAATACTCGATGGTGGTAACCCCTTCGGCAGCGCCCCGCTCGATACGAGCGGGATGTCGATATTCTCGTACGCTGACTTGCCCGTCGGGGCTCACACTATCACCGCTCGCTTTGATGGAGAGGGCTGCGCGAGCAGAACGTCGGACCCTGTGACGGAACAGGTCGACTTCATCCCGACCTCCGGCACCATGACGAGTGATGCGAACCCGGCCAGGTTCGGCACCAAGGTGACACTCTCCGCGGACATCCACCTGAACGGAAGCATCACCTTCTTCGATGGCACCATCCCGCTCGGGACGGTGCCGACCGCCGCCACGCTGTCGGTGACCACTTTCTCCATAGGCAAACACGATCTGACGGCGACGTACAGCGGTGATGGCTGCTACGGACCGAGCACCACGCCGGTCTACTCGCAGGTAATCGTTTCCGACTGCACGCCGTGCGACCAGGTGGCGTTCGTGCTGAAGTGGGGAGTCTTCGGCCCCGACAGCGGCCAGTTCAAGTACCCGACTGGTGTGGCCACCGACCCAACGGGCAACGTATATGTCGCCGAGCAGGGCAACAACCGTATCCAGAAGTTCAGCAGCACCGGCACATATCTCACCCAGTGGGGGACGGGTGGCAGCGGGCCCGGGCAGTTCAACCGCCCCTACGGAGTGGCCACGGACAACTCCGGATATGTCTACGTAACGGACGCGGACAATCATCGCGTCGAGAAGTTCACTAACGCCGGTGTCTACGTCACAAACTGGGGCACGTTCGGAAGCGGCGACGGTCAGTTCAATACCCCCGCCTTGCTGACGACCGACTCAGCGGGGGACGTCTACGTCGTGGATTACGGCAATGACCGCATCCAGAGGTTCACTGGCACGGGCACCTTTGTGACCAAGTGGGGCTCGCTAGGAACCGGCAATGGGCAGTTCACGTTCCCCACTGGCATCGCCGTAGATGCCGCCCACAACGTGTACGTCTCGGACTACAACAACCATCGCATCGAGAAGTTCACGGATACCGGAACCTACCTGGCGCAGTGGGGCGCGTTCGGCACCGGCAATGGGCAGTTCAATTCCCCCGCCGGGGTGGCGACAGATTGCTTCGGCGATGTATATGTCGCGGACTTGGGGAACCAGCGGGTGGAGGTATTCTCGGGCTCCGGCACCTACGTAAATCAGTGGGGCTCGTTGGGAACCGGCGACGGAATGTTTGACACGTTGATCGGCGTAGCCAGTGACTCCGCCGGAAACGTCTATGTTGCCGATTCGCACAATCACAGGATGCAGGCATTTGCATGCAGCAGCGCTCCGGCATCTGTGGGCGATCGGCTATCCTTGGTGTACGTGTCCTTGCTGACCACTCCGAACCCTTTCACAAGATCGACCCAGATTGCCATGACGACGGTGCGGGCCATGAGTAATGCAAACGTGTCGGTCCTGGACGTCAGCGGGAGGGTGGTGCGAACGCTGCACCGTGGACCGCTGGCGGCGGGAACGAGACAGTTCACCTGGGACGGGAGCGATGACCAGGGGCGGCAGGTTGGGAATGGGTTGTATTTTGTGAGTATGCGGTCACGGGAGGGGAGTTTGGCCAGGAAGATGATTCGGGTGCAGTGATCGTCGTCAATACCCGAATGCGGAGCAAGCCGTGGCCATCGTGCGCGAAAGCGAGCGCCAGGGCGTGACGGTCGCCCAGGTGGCGAAGCAGTACGGGATCACGGAGACTCTCGCCTGGACAACTCAGCCGCAGCGACAGAGACAAGCTCCACGATGCCGAGCGAAAGACGGCCATAGCCACTCAATGAAGCTGGGTTCGAGAGGACTCCAAAGGTGGGTGAGCCGCTGCTTCGGCGGGAGAGAAGGCGTCAGCAGTCAGTCGAGAACCATCGAGGAGGCGATCCTGTTATCAAGCGATCCGCTCTCCATGCCGCGGGCATCTCAGCTCGTCGTGCGCCGCGGATGCCTCAGCGCTTCATCAGCGGATCGAGGAACGTGAAGACATCGCGCTCCCAGGTGGCGACGCCCGTGTCGACGAAGGCGTGTCCGTCGTCCGGCGTATGGCCGACGGCGGGATAGATCCGCACTTGTCCACGCTTTCCCAGACGGTGCAGCTCCGCGGCCAGACTCTCACCGGACGCAATCGTGTAGTCGTTCGCCGCATGGATAAACAGCATCGGCGCATGGCTGCGAGCCACGGCTTCGAGCAGCCGTTCACGCAGCTCGGGCGAGCGCATCCAGCTGTAGCCCGCCGTCGCGAAGAGAACGGCCGCGCGGAGCGTGGTGTCGCGGCCCGCGACCAGAACGCTCAGCGAACCGCCGAACGAGTGGCCGACGATCGCGATCCGTCGCGGGTCGACCTCCGGCCGCGCGCGCAAGACCGCGAGCCCCGCAAGGGCGTCGTGCATGTCTTCGTGCTCGAGCCGCTCGATCTGGATCCGGTTCCTCTCATCCTGCCCGTGCTCCGCGGACTGATCGAGAACGTCGGCGTCCGCGCTCCCCTGACCCCGCGACAAACCGTCCCCGCGACGGAACAGATACAGCGCGGCGTAGCCATGAGCGGCGAACAGCGGGCCGTGGATCTCGGGGTGGCGATGGTCCGGCACTCCGGTTCGATCGACGCCGGCAGCATGCCCGCTGCCATGATTGATGAGAACGCCTGGAAACGGCCCGGGCCCCGCAGGGCGGTAGAAGAGAGCGCGGAGGTGGAGGCCATCGCTCTCCACCGCCAGCGTGTCAGGCTGGATCGGCAGCGCTCCAGCCGCACCCGCCGCGGCGACCGCCGATGCAACCGCGATCACGGCGATCGAGAGGAGACACGTGATGGTTAAAGTCACGTTGTTCTTCATCAAATATTCCTCCCAGCGAGTCGGACACCGTAGCACCGCCCGCGGCAGATTCCAGAGCTGAGGGTCACGCAATTCCGCGCTCGGTGTACGCCGCATTCAAGGCACGCTTCGCTGGCGCTGCCTGGGTCTTTGTCACCTCGGTCCTGGCTGAACGAAAGGCGCCGCGTCCTCGTCGGCTGAGGAGCGGTACAGGTGTTATGAGCAGCTCGTCATAAACGAGATTATGGGCAGGACGCGATTATGCGCATCTGACGCCCCAGGAGCCGTCCCGGCCGGCAGATCCGACCATTGTTCCTCAACATTACGGGAGGGGTGCACCATTCCGGTTCCAACCCGGGGAGGTGCACCATGACGCACTTCGATTCGGCCGAGCCGTGGGTGGAACGCGGCAGGGCCCACCTGGCCGCACACGGCTACACGGTCGAGACCTTCAAGCGCTTCCGCGCCAAGACGCGCCGATTCCTCGCGTTCCTGCAACGCCGACGTGTCGACATCAGCAGCGCCCAGTGCTCCCACGTCAGTTCGTACCTTGCGGCCGAACGCCGCCGTTTCCAGCGGCGCCACGGCCGAGATCCCAACGCAGGTGGATGGCTCACGCGTCATGCGGCGCCCATCCACCTGCTCTTTCGTTTGGCGCAAGGGAACTGGCCACCACCTACACCGCCGCCGACGACTCCAGGCGAGCGATTCCGCAGGGAACTGCATGACGGCTATCGCCACTGGATGATGGATATCCGGGGGCTCTCGGTCCTGGCCTTCACCAAGGACTGGTATGCCGCCGACGGATTCCTCGACTGGCTTGGAACTCGGGCAAGTCCGGCCTCGCTTCGGCGGCTCACACCAGTCGATCTCGACGGCTTCCTGGCCTCGCGTGCGCCCGGGATTCGGCGCGCGACCCGCGTTGGCGTGTGCCAGGGACTGCGCAGCTTCCTGCGGTACCTCCACGGCGCCGGCTTCATTGCCCGCGATCTGTCCGCATGCGTCACGCGCCCGCCGCTCTACTGGAACGAGGGCATCCCCTCGGCATTCACGGGCGCAGAGGTGAAGGCGATGCTCGCGGCGACACGCCGTGACCGCTCCGACGTCGGTCGGCGTGATTACGCGATCCTGCTTCTACTGGCGACCTACGGGCTGCGCGCTGGCGAGGTCACCCGACTGCGACTCGACGACATCGATTGGCGGCGGGAGCGTTTCTTGATCACGCGGTCCAAGAGCCATCGATCTTCGCAGTTGCCGCTGCTGGCGCCGGTCGGACGCGCGATCCTCGATTACCTCGAGCACGTGAGGCCTCGAAGCGAGCACCGCGAGGTGTTTCTCTTCACTCGCGCGCCGTACCGCCCCTTCGCCTGCGGCTCCTCGTTGGGCGCCACCGTCGGGCGCTGCCTACGGCGCGCGGGGATTACTCCGGCAGGTAAGCACGGCTGCCACGCCTTCCGCTACGCCCGGGCGGTCAGCCTGTTGCGTGCCGCCGTCCCGCTCAAGGCTATCAGCGACATCCTCGGCCACGGCTCGCCGAGTTCCACCGACAGCTACCTCAAGCTCGCCACTGAGGACCTTCGCGACGTCGGGCTGGACGTGCCTCCGGAGGTGGTGTCATGACCGGCTGGCCGGATGCCTCGTTCGCACTCCTCAAGCACTACGTCGATCAACTCGACTATCGCGGCCCACGTTCGCGGCGACCCTGTGCCTCGGTCCTGCGGCGCTTCCAGCGGTTCGTGGTGGCGTGCTCGCCGACGGCAGCCTTGTCACGAGGAGTGATCGAGGCATGGTTGCGAGCGGGAGATGCGGTCTCGCCGCGCTCCCTCGTGATTCGACGTGCCCAGATCGTGGACACCTTCCTCGATTGGTTGGTAGCCGCAGGCCACCTGCACGCCAACCCGCTTGCAGAGCTGCGGCAGGCGTGTCGACCCCGCGGCACACGCTCGATCGTGCCCGCCCTGCTCACTGAGGATGCTGACGCCGCTCTCGCACGACTGCGGCCACCACCGCGCTACGGCAGCCGCGTCGGCCCGGCACTGCGAGATCACGTCGAGCGCATGCGGTCACTCGGATACAAGTACGACGAGAGGCCGTACCTCCGCCTGGACCGCTTTGCCCAGGAGCGAGCCGGGGCTGACACGGAGCCGCTCGATGGCCTGATCCACGCCTACGCCGCCGAGCCCCGCTCGCCGGCAGTCCAGTATGAACACGTCCGGATCGGACGGACGCTATTGCGAGCCCTGCAGCGGGTCGACCAGCAGGTCCCGGCTCCGCCGGCTTTCGACCGGTTGCTGATGTCAACAGGCATCCAAATCTCCCCACCCACAGGCATCGAAAACTCCCCACCCTGGGTGATCAGCTGACGGCCTCGGTGGCCGCCTGGACGATGCCGGACTTGAGCTTGTCCTTGAGCCGGTAGCTGTTGCCGCGGATGTTGAGGGTGACGGCGTGGTGGAGAACGCGGTCGAGGATCGCGGCGGCGATAACGCGGTCGCCGAACACGTCACCCCAGCTGCCGAATGCCTGGTTGCTGGTGAGGATCAGCGGCCCCTTCTCGTAGCGACGGCTGATGAGCTGGAAGAACAGGTTGGCGCCGCTCTGGTCGATCGGCAGGTAGCCGATCTCGTCGATGATCAGCAGCCGCGGCACGGTGTAGAGCTTGAGCTTCTCCTCGAGCCGGCCCTCGACCATCGCCTTGGTGAGGGTGCCGATCATCCCGGCAGCGGTGGTGAACAGCACGCGGTAGCCGCACTCGATGGCCTTCAAGCCGAGCCCGACGGCGAGGTGGGTCTTGCCGACGCCGGGCGGCCCGAGCAGCACGACGTTCTCGCCGTGCTCGATGAAGTGACAGCTGGCGAGCGTCTGGAGTTGCTTGCGGTCGATCGAGGGCTGGTAGCCGAAGTCGAACGCATCGAGACTCTTGACGAACGGGAAGCGAGCGAGGCTGGTGCGCATGGTGACGTTCTTCGAGGTCTTGCTCGTCACCTCCTCGGTGAGCAGGCCGTCGAGGAACTCGGCGTGGCTCAGTTCGGCGGCGGTGGCTTCCTGCAGCAATGCCTCGATCCGCTCGCGGCTCTTGAACAGGCGCAGCCGCACCATCTGCGCGTGCAGGCGTTCGAGCTGGGGCGTGCTCATCGCTCACCTCCGACTGCGACCAGCGCGTCATAGGTGGTGAGGTCGCGCTGCTCGACGGCAACCGCGTCGGCCGCGAACGATGCCGGCGCCGAGGCGTGGGTCGCCCGGCGCATGCGAGCGTTGCGCACTGCCGGGCCCGGCCCATGTTCGGGCAGCACCACGAGCCCGTGACGACCCGGCAGCTCGGCATGCGTGACGACCAGCTTGCCGCGGTGATGGATCCGCACCTGGCCGTCGCGTCGCTCGGCTTCGACGGTATGGCCGATCAACGTGAACGGCACCGAGTAACGGTTGGTGTCGAGGCTGACGAGGAAGTCGCTACCGACGATGCGTGGGAAGCGCGCCTCGAGCTTGAAGCCCGGCCGTGCGGCGCGTGGCATGAGCTGGCCCTGCTCTTCCGCGAATCGGGCCAGCGGGGCCTGGTGCGTGGTCCCGTGTACGCGCACATCCGCGACGGTGGCGTTCCACTGCTGCCACTGCTCGCAGACGTCGGCAAGGTCCACGAACGATCTCCCGGCGAGGAAGTTGCGCTTCAGGTACTTCACGCCCGACTCCACCTTGCCCTTGGTCCGCGCCCGGTACGGACGGCACAGACGAGCCTCGAAGCCCCAGTAGCGGGCGAAGCTCTGGAACGTTGGGTTCCAGACCACGCCGCCCTGGCCGTCGGGACTGCAGATCGTGCGCGGTCGGTCGTAGAGGTGTTCGCGCGTGTGCCCGCCGAAGTGATCGAACGCCTGTTCGTGTGCGTCCAGCAACTGCGGCACGCGCTCGTCCAGCGTCGGCGCCATGAAGTGTCGGCGGCTGTAGCCCAACGTCAGGATGAACATGTGCAGCACCACCGGCTGGTGCCGGAAGTGCACGCGCGAGGAGCCCCAGTCGATCTGGCTCTGCTGCCCAGGCGGCGTCTCGAAGCGCACGCTCGCGCGCTCGGCCAGTGCCTCGGCCGTCCGCAGCGGCTGCACGAATCGCCGCACCGTGTCGTAGCCGCCGGCGAAGCCACGCATCCGCAGCTCCTGATACAGCACCTGTGCGCAGTACCGCACGGCCGGGGCGCGCTCGCGAAGATAGTCGGCGTGTTCCGCCAGCAGCGTGTCCGTGCGCGTCGGCCGCTGGTAAGGCAGCCACTCCGCCTGCTTCAGGCAGCGACGGACGGTCTTGCGGTCGAGATCCAGACGGTGGGCGATCCCGGTGATCGACAGATGCTCCTCGCGGGCCATCCGATGGACCTCCCGCCAGCGCTCTTCCTGGACCATGCGTTCCTCCTCGAGGCGATGCGCCTCGAAGCCCATGGTCCCATGCTCAACATCGACGGCGTTCTCCATCCCGAACCTCCGTGGTGGTCGGGTGGGGAACTTTCAATGCCGATCGGTGGGGATCTTTGCATGCTTGATGACAGCTGAAGCAGGCCGTGCTCCGCCAGCGGCGCCACCCGCACATCTACTCGCGCGAAGAGATTGGGCTCCTGTTGCGCACGGCGCATGAGTTCCCATCGCCGCACGCTCCACTGCGGCCCCCGACGCTCCATACCATGATCGTCCTAGGCTACTGCGTCGGCCTGCGGATGAGCGAGATCGTCGGGCTAGCACTGCGCGATCTCCGGCCCGGGGAGAACTCGCTCGAGATCCGCGGGACCAAGTTCTTCAAGTCCCGCCGATTGCCGATCAAGCCGACGGCAGCGGCCGCCCTCAGCGACTACCTCGAACTGCGAGCACGGGCCGGGCTCTCGCAACAGCCCGATGCTCGGCTGTTCTGCCATGAGTCGGGCGGCTAGGCGTACATCACTGCGGAACAACTCCTGCGCCGCGTCATCCGCGCCGCTGGCCTCAAGCCAGAGCCTGGTCGTCGCGGGCCACGCGTCCACGACCTTCGCCACACGTTCGTTGTCCACCGGATGCTCGAGTGGTACCGACAAGGGATCAACCCGCAGAGTCGGCTGCCCTACCTCTCGACCTATCTCGGGCACCGCGACATCCACGCGACGCTCGTCTATCTCACCATCACCCAGGAGTTGCTGGGCCTAGCGAGCGAGCGCTTCCGTGCTCACGGGGCGGCGCTCCTCACCGGCCCCGAAGGAGGACATCATGCTCACGATCCCGTCGCTCCCGCATCTGCTCCAGGCATTCTTCCACGATTGGCTGGCCCGGCAGCGCGACGCCTCACCCCACACGATTCATGCGTACCGCGACAGCTGGCGGCTATTCCTGCGCTTCGTTGCCGGACGTCGCCGCCGCGAGGTGGCCGCCCTCGCGCTCGCTGATCTCACTGCGGTGGAGGTGCTGGCGTTCCTCGAGCACGTTGAACGCGAACGACACGGCAGCGTCAACACGCGCAACTGTCGGCTGGCGGCACTGCGCAGCTTCTTCCTGTTCGTGGCGGCGCGCGAGCCGTTCGTGGCGGAGCAGTGTGCGGCCGTGCTGAGGCTTCCGACCAAGCGGTCGACGCGCCGATCGATCACTTACCTCGATCCCGAGGAGGTCGCCGCCATCCTTGCCCAGCCGGACAAGAAGACCCTCACCGGCCAACGTGATCACGTGCTCTTAGCGCTGCTCTACAATACCGGGGCCAGGATTCAGGAGGCCCTCTCGCTCACGCCGAGCGCCGTCCGGCTCGATGCTCCGGCCCAGGTTCGTTTCATGGGAAAGGGCCGGAAGGAACGCATCTGCCCGCTCTGGCCCGAGACCGCCGGCCTCATCGGCGCCTTGCTCAGGCGCTGTCCACGTGGCGCAGGCGAGCCAATCTTCACCAACCGCTTCGGCCAACCACTACACGCCTCGGGTGTGCGACTTCGGCTCCGCCAGTACGTGGCCGCCGCCGAGCGACTGCATCCGCACCTGCGCGAGAAGCGCGTCACGCCGCACACCTTCCGGCACACGGCTGCGGTCCACCTCGTTGCAGCCGGTGTCGACGTGACCGTGATCCAGAGCTGGCTGGGTCACGCGTACCTCGACACGACGTTTCTCTACGCCCAGGCGAACGTGGAGACCAAGCGACAAGCGCTCGAGCAGGTCGATGGCATTGCGCGTCCGTCACGGCCGCCGCGATGGAAGAGGGATGCGGCGCTGATGGCGTGGCTCGACTCGCTGTGATCCACCAAGGAGGCATTGACCCGAGTCGCACCGGGTGTAGTCTTGGCTCTCAAGGGGCGAGCGGTTCTCGCTCTCGACGCACATCAGTGTCGGGGCCGGCGATGCCGGCTCAGCGAGCGAGCCGGCACCTCGCACCCAAACGGAGGGCCGCCATAACGACTCGCGTGCCAGCAAAGAGCATTGTGCTCGTTGTGCTTCTTGCCATTGCGAGCGATGCCCGCCTCGCTGCTGGTCAGGTTCTGCCATCGAACGACGCTTCAGCGTTCAAGACATTTGCTCTTTACGCTGACCGAAGCGCAACGGCGGGCACCACGGATCACGTCAACCCCTACCCGGTGTCGCTCGGTGACGCCGCCTACATGGTGCTCCACACAGTGGGTAGCGTGACGGACACGGTGGCGCTCCTGAATCTCCAGCCCGACGATGCAACCGGCATGGAGGTCAACGGCGCGACACCGGCCTCCTATGCCGAGTTCGCTGTGGTGCCACCGCGGCTGGCGACCTCCATAGCTGTGAGCGTCAACGGATACAACCTATTCGCGGGCTTTGGTCAGTTCGACGACTTCCTCAAGCCGCTGGTGACAGTGACGGTCACGTACGAGGACAACTCCACTTGGCCGGCGACTCTGAACGTCGACCAGCATGTTCGCAACTTCATCCAGAGCAACACGACCTGCGGAACCACGACCATCTTCCCTGCCACCGGATTGCCTTACGACCCCTTGGTCGTCCCGCTCTATGCGTCGGGCGGATATTTCCTCGACATGCAAGAGCTGCGACTGCCGAGGGTGCCCAAGAAGGTTACAAAGATTCGCGTCGAAGCAATCAGCCTGGATCACTTCTGCAGTACGTTCGTGCCGCATATCTACGCGGGGTGTCGACTAAACGCAGTCTCGCTGTGGCCACGATTCGACCTGCAGAGTCGCACGGGGGCGGGCATCGTGCCGCAATACCAGAGTGGGCAGTCCTATTCAGGCGATGATTATGGCGGCTACAAGGATCCCGTGACGGGAGCAATCGTCGGCTCGTATCACACGGTCGGAGGGTACGGCTGTTTCCTTGCTGATCTGGCCACGGCGCTTACTTACGTTGGAACGCCGGTCAGCGTACCTGCCCTGAACGCTGCGCTTCAGATGGACCAAGGCTTCGAGGCAGAGGCCGTGTGCAAGATTGTCGGAGTAAGCGGGCAGGCCGTGGGCGACACCGTGACCATTAGCCCCCCACCGGGGCTGCCCTCCCTGGCGATAGGCAACTGGTCCGATTTCGTCGTGAATCGCACTCCGGAGAACTACAGTGGTGCCTTGGCCACTTTCACCGTGGTTGACAGCGCTCACGCCCTGATCCTCACGCATCCCGACCTGGGTTTGCCGATTGCTCCAGGGCAGCAGGGATGGGTGTACCGCGGTGTGAACGTGGACAAGGTCGCGAGACTCCTGACTGCGACCAGCACGACCAAGCTGGGCTTTGATTTCTTTGGGCCCTCACACAGCCCTGCGCAGGCAGTGGAATCGGCGATGATCGATTCGCTGCCGTCGCTTCTCTTCGTCGGCGAAAGCAAGACCAACCCCCACTGGGTGCTGTCAGCGGGATGGCGCCCCGCGTACGTTTCAGCTCATGCGGCGCGCGGCACGTATGGGATCGCAAATCCGATAGACCTGACAGGTCTCTCGAGTCTCTTCGCGTCCTACGCAAATCGCTTTGGTGGTGCCTGGGTTGGACGGCTACTTCCCGGATCCGAGCCCCAGCCTGGACCCTTTGCGGCAACGGGCGTTCAGACTGAACCCGCGACTGTGACTCTCTGGCAGACGGGGAACGCGCACCTGCAGTTCACTGGTTCGGGTGGCGAGGTGCTCACCTACGATGCGGTGGCCGACGACTACTCGACGAACATCCCGGGTGCCATCGCCGTTCGTCAAGCGCAGCCAGGGAACTCCACGGCTCCGTCCTCGGACAACGTCCCAGCCGATCTTGTCGTTCTGCCGGTAGGCGGCTCCACGACCTATGCGCTTACAGCTACAGCGTCAGCCGCAGGGGTGATAGCACTTGGCGCGACGTACCGAGATGGCCTTGGCTCTGCGCGCGGTGTCGCCGCGAGCGCAACGCTCTCCAGCGGTGGCAGGGGCTACTTCGGCATGACGGTTGACCCCGCAGCGCCGAACCCTGTTGCCCTCACCTTGAACTCGACCGTCGGGGTACTTGAAGGGTCAACCCCGTCGAAGCTGCAGATGCGCATTGCGCCCAATCCATCGGCTGGGGGTTCCCGGATCGCGTTTGATCTGCCATTCGGTGGAAGGAGGCGCATCGACATCTACGATGTGAGTGGACGACGCGTGCGCATGCTGGCCGACGGAGTGCTGGCGCCTGGGGCCTATGTTGAGGTTTGGGATGGCCGCGGGGACGGTGGCGCTCCCATGCGGGCCGGGCTGTACTTCGTTCGCCTTCAGGTGGCCGGTGAGACCATCGTGGCGCGTTGCCTGCGTCTCGCGTCTCGGAGCGAGTAGATGCTCCAGCGGCCATTCGCTCTTGTCCTTGCCGTACTGGCTGTCTTGGCATTGGCGGCCGCAGCCCCCGCCGTGGGGCGTAGCAAGCCTAGGCCCGACGCGTATCTCTCCATCACCGTGACCGGGATGTACGCTGACCTTGTGCTTGTCGACCCGAGAAGGCGTGTCAGTCTGATCACGCCCGCGGGAAGGGAGAGCACCTTCAAAGGATGTCAGCGACTCGACGT
>Ga0335082_10005128_pt1 | contig 14284 bp, 9 predicted proteins | sample Lox_Sample_41_FD_206718 | JGI IMG/M metagenome (GOLD analysis project Ga0335082, IMG submission 206718) | Soil microbial communities from Loxahatchee National Wildlife Refuge, Florida, United States - Lox_Sample_4.1 | ecosystem: Environmental > Terrestrial > Soil > Wetlands | place: USA: Florida...
CTTGGTCGAGGTCCACCACTTCGCGTCCCAGACCTCGCGCATGATCTGCTCCCGGGTGACCACCTTGCCCGCGTCGCGCAGCAGGATCCAGAGCAGGTCGAATTCCTTGGTGGTCAGGTCGAGCTCGACCTCGCCGTGCCAGGCCCGGCGGGCATCCGGGTCGATCCGCACACCGTGCGCGGCCGAGCCCTCGGCCGTGCCCCGGCGCAGCAGGGCGCGGACCCGGGCGAGGAGCTCGGCCAGCCGGAACGGCTTCGTGACGTAGTCGTCGGCGCCCGCGTCCAGGCCGACCACGGTGTCCACTTCGTCGGCCCGCGCGGTGAGGATCAGCACGGGCACGGCGTATCCCCCGGCCCTGACCCGGCGGCATACCTCGAGCCCGTCGAGTTCGGGCAGGCCGATGTCGAGCAAGATCAGGTCGACGCCCTCGCCCAGGGCCTTGTCGAGCGTGCTGGGACCGTCCGCCGTCACGTCCACCTCGTATCCCTCCCGGCGCAGCGCGCGAGACAGCGGTTCCGAGATCGAGGTGTCGTCCTCAGCCAGCAGTACGCGGGTCATGGGTAGATAGTAAAGGAACGGTAAAATATTTACGCCCGCCGGGGCCAAGAGTCGGAGCGCTTCCGGTGCGCGAGCGGGACCGTGGCGGCTCACCAGCACTGAAGCGGCTCGCCGAGGCGCAGCGTGCCGACATATCGCCCCAACCGCCCCACGAGTCACCACGATCGCGCTCCGCCGGGGCCGACGTCGCCGGTTTTCATGATCGCGGGCAGTTTCGAGCGGTTCGGCGAGAGAGGTCCGGGGAGACGGGGCGGGAGCAATCCCGCAACCGCGCCCCGGGCCTACTCAGCGAGTTGCCGGCCAGCGGGTGCAGGGCCGGCCGGGCATCGGCTCCGCGCTCGCCCCTCCCGCCCCGCCGACCCCTCCCGCCGCGATCCGGCGGCGCCGGCGACGGCGCCGCGACCGCCACGATGTGACATTGATGCGGTTATAACCGTCACGATGTCACATCGTGGCGGTTATGCCCGGGCTGCAAGCCCCTCCGGGCCGGACGGGCCGACAGCCTGCCCGCGCACCACGCCGCGCGCCAGCACCACGCCGCGCGCCAGCACCACGCCGCGCGCGGGCACCATCATGCCGGCCCGGATGACGCGAAGGGAACCACGACAGTGCCGCCCGCCGGCCCGGCACGGGGCCCGCCGCCCGCCGGCCCGGCACGGGACGCCTGAACCGCAGGTGACGCCAGCGGCGCACGGTGCCCCCGGCACGCTCACTCCGAAGGAGCCGCACCCCTGCCGCAGCCATGCCGTCAGAACTTGAACACGGCATTCAAGTCGTATGAGTTGGCGGTAAGTACGCCCCAGACGTCACGGCAGCAAACCGGAGCGCCACGGCGGGGCTGATGCCTCAGCGTCGGCGTGGGTGTGGCATTACGCGGGGCTGATGCCGTGGCGGCGCCGGGGCGGGGTGCGGTCCTTGCCGCGGGCGGCGGCGAAGCGGCGGATCAGTTCGGCCCGCAGGTCTTCGGGCTCGACTATGTCGTCGACGACGAGTTCGGAGGCCAGGCGGAGGATGTCGATGTCCTGCTCGTACTCGCGGCGGAGCCGGCCGGTCTCGGCCGCCCGGGCGGCGTCGTCGGGCAGCTGTTCCAGCTTCCCCGCGTAGACCGCGTTCACCGCGGCCTCGGCGCCCATGACGGCGATCTTGGCCGTGGGCAGGGCCAGCGTGGCGTCCGGCTCGAAGCCCGGGCCGGCCATCGCGTACAGGCCCGCGCCGTAGGCCTTGCGCACCACCACGCAGATCCTGGGCACGGTGGCGTCGGACATCGCGGCGATCATCTTGGCGCCGTGCCTGATGATGCCCTGCCGCTCCACCGCGGTGCCGACCATGAAGCCGGGCACGTCCGCCAGGAACAGCAGCGGGATGCCGAACGCGTCACAGGTCTGGATGAACCGCGCCGCCTTGTCCGCCGAGTCGACGAACAGCACCCCGCCCTTGAACATCGGGTTGTTCGCGATCACGCCGGTGACCTGCCCGTCCAGCCGGGCGAAGCCGGTCACGACCTCGCGCGCCCACAGCGCGTGGACCTCGAAGAAGGAGTCCTCGTCGACGAGGCCGCGGACGAACCGTCGCATGTCGAAGGCCCGCCGCTCGCTCTCCGGGACCATGGCCCGCAGGTCCGCGGGCTTGGGGTCCCGCGAAGCGGACACCGGCAGCGGCGAGGACCAGTTCTGCGGCAGGTAGGACAGGTAGTCCCGGACCGCGCCGAGTGCCTCGTGCTCGCTGGCAGCCAGGAAGTGCCCGCTGCCGGACACCGTGCAGTGCAGCCGGGCGCCGCCCATCTCCTCCAGCGTGGTCTTCTCGCTCACCACCATCTCGACCATCCGCGGGCTGCCCAGGTACATCGAGGCGTTGCCGTCCACCATCGCGGTGAAGTCACAGAACGCCGGGATGTAGGCGCCGCCCGCGGCCGAGGGCCCGAACAGCGCGCAGACCTGCGGGATCGAGCCGGACGCGCGGACCTGGGTGCGGAAGATCCGCCCCGCCCCGCGGCGGCCGGGGAACATGTCCACCTGGTCGGTGATCCGGGCCCCGGCCGAGTCGACCAGGTAGATCATCGGCAGCCCGGCGTCGTAGGCCTTCTCGATGATCCGGATGATCTTCTCCACGGTGCGGGCGCCCCACGACCCGGCCTTGACCGTGGAGTCGTTCGCCATCAGCGCGACCGGCCGGCCGCCGACCGTCGCGGTCCCGGTGACCACGCCGTCCGCGGGCAGCCCGTCGGCCAGGGCGTTGGCGTACCGGCCGTCCTCGGTGAAGCTGCCCTCATCGGCCAGGAACGCGATCCGCTCCCGGGCGAACAGCTTGCCGCGGGCCGCGGCGGCCTCATGGTACTTAGCCGCGCCGCCCCGTTCGATGGTCTCGCGCAGCTTCACGTAATCGGTCATGGGGCAATTGTCCTGGTGCGAGGGCCGGCCCGGAGCACCTGGGAGGGCAACTCCCGGCCGACGATGCCCTCTGCCTCGGCCGCGGCCGCGATCATCGCGTCCAGGTCGATGCCGGTCACCACGCCCATGTCCTCGACCATGTGCACGAGTTCCTCGGTGGCGATGTTGCCGGTCGCGCCGGGCGCGTACGGGCAGCCGCCCAGGCCGCCGACTGATGCGTCGAAGTCGGCCACGCCGAGTTCCAGGGCAGCCAGCACGTTGGCCAGCCCGGTGCCCCGGGTGTTGTGGAAGTGCAGGTTCAGCCCGGTCTCCGGATGAGCCGAACGGAACGCGCCGGTCAGCGCCCGCACCCGGGTCGGCGTGGCCATCCCGGTGGTGTCGCCGAACGAGGCCGAATCGGCCCCGTCCGCGATGGCCCGCCCGGCCACCGACACCACCCGGCTCACCGGCACGTCGCCCTCGTACGGGCAGCCCCACGCGGTGGACACGATCACCTGCACGGTGGCGCCGCGGTCGTGCGCGACCGCGATGATCTCGGCGATCTCGTCCAGGGACTCACCCGTGGACCGGTTGACGTTCTTGCGGTTGTGCGTCTCCGAGGCGGACACGACCGCCTCAAGCTCGGTGAAGCCCGCGTCCAGCGCGCGCAGCGCGCCGCGCAGGTTGGGCACCAGGGCGGAGTACCGCACCGAGGGCGCCCGGGCCGCCCGCTTCCACACCTCGTCGGCGTCGGCCATCTGCGGGATCGCCGACGGCCGCACGAACGACACCGCCTCGATCCGCTGCACCCCGGTCGCTGACAAGGCGTCCAGCAGCGCCACCTTCGCGTCGGTCGGCACCGGGTCCTCGTTCTGCAGCCCGTCGCGCGGCCCGACCTCGCGCACCGAGATCCGGTCCGGCAGTTCCCAGCTCACCTCTCCAGGCTAGCCCGTCGGCGGCGGTACCGGTCCAGAGGTACCGAACGGGCCTGGCTTACTGTCCCGGCCAGGCCGGCTTGCGCTTCTCCACGAAGGCCGCGATGCCCTCCCGCCGGTCCGCGGACAGCGCGGCGGTGCGCCAGGCGGCGTCCTCGATGTCCAGGCCGGCCTCCAGCGAGACACCCCAGCCGTGCCTGATCGCCCGCTTGGCCGCCCGGACCGCCACCGGGGAGTTGGCCGCGATCTGCCCGGCCAGGTCCAGCGCGGCCGGGCCGTCCTGACCGGCCGGCACCCGCCGGTCCACCAGGCCGAACCGTTCGGCCTCGTCGATGCCGACCTTGCGTCCGGTCAGCACCAGGTCCGCGGCCCGGCCCGGGCCCAGGCGGCGCAGCGCGAGCTGGGTGCCGCCGCCGCCGGGCACCAGCCCGACCGTCACCTCGGGCAGGCCGAAGACGGCGGTCTCGTCGGCCACCACCAGATCACACGAGAGCGCCAGCTCGCAGCCGCCGCCGAGGGCGAAGCCGTGCACGGCGGCGACGACCGGCTGGGGCAGCGCGAGCACCGCCCCGAACACGGCGCGGATCGCGAGCCGCTGGCGCATGATGTCCGCGTCGGTCATGCCGGCCCGCTCCTTCAGGTCCGCCCCGGCGGAGAAGGCCCGCTGCCCGGCCGCGCCGAGCACGACCACCCGGACCTCCGGCGCGGCGGCGAGCTCGGCGCAGGTCCGGGTGAGCTCGGCCGCCATCGCGGAGCTGATGGCGTTCATCGCCTCGGGCCGGCCGAGCATGATCTGGGCGATCCCGTCGCCGGGACGCGAGGTGGTGACGGTGCTCACGGCTGGCTCCTCTCGTTCCGCTCCAGCCTGCGCTGTTCCTCCTCCACCAGCCGGAACAACGTGGCCTGGGTGAACTCCACCCGGGGAATGTCGTTCAGCAGGATCTGGCCGTGCTCGCCCGCCGACTCGACTACGAGCCGGCCGCTGCCGAGCAGCCGGTCCAGCAGGCCCTTCTCGAACGACACGTCGTTGATCCGGGCCAGCGGGATGTCCCGGCCGTGCCTGCCCACGATGCCGGACCGGACCCGCAGCCGCCGGGTGGTCAGCTCGTAGGTCGTCGTCCGCCAGCGCAGCACCGGCACGATCAGCCACAGCATGACCGCGAGGATCGCGACCGCGGCGACCACGAGGCGCTCCACCGCCGCCCCCGAGTTCGGCGGGATCACCACCTCCGCGATCAGCGCCACCGCCACCACGAGCACCGCGACCGACACCGGCCCGATCAGCGTCTTCCAGTGCGGGTGCAGCCGCAGCACCAGATGCTCGTCTTCGGTGAGCGTGGGGTCCGAGGTCATAGAGGAAATAGTGGCACGTCCGGCGAGCCCGCGGGACGCGGCATAAACTCGCGCTGGTGGACCAGGTTGGGCTGGCGGCGAGGGCACGGCGGCACTGGCTGTTCGGGCTGGTGCTGGTGGCGGCGCTCGTGCCGCGGATCGGTGTCGCGCTGGCGTTCCGGCCGGTCATGTGGTTCGGCGGCGACTCGGCGTCATACCTGGCGACCGCGCTGCGGCTGATCCCCGATCCGAGCCGCGTCGGGGGCTACGGCTTCCTGTTGTGGGTGCTGCGGCCGCTGCACAGTTTCGCGCTGGTCGCCGCCGTGCAGCACCTGATGGGCCTGGCCATGGGCGTGCTCGTCTACCTGATCGCGCGCCGCTTCGGGCTGCCCGCCTGGGCGGCGACGCTGGCTGCTCTTCCGGTGCTCTTCGACGCGTACGAGCTCCAGCTCGAAGCGGACGCAGTGCCCGACGTACCGTTCGGCCTCCTGGTTTTGCTCGCCCTGTACCTGCTGCTGCGGTCACCCGGCGAACGGCGCCCGGCCCGTACCACGGCTTCCGCCTTCCTGCTCGGGGTGTCCGCCCTGCTCTGGCCGGTGGGGCTGGTGCTGCTCGCGGTGCTGCTGGTGGTGCTGCTGGCCGCGCTGCTGATCCGGCGGGCGGGCCTGGTGACCGTGCTGGCCGCGCTGCTGGCCGGTGCGCTGCCGGTCGCGGCGTACGCCGCCTGGTTCAGCGTGCACGAGCACCAGTTCAGCCTGACCAGGAGCGACGGGGTGTACCTGTGGTCGCGGACGATGTCGTTCGCGGACTGCGCGGTGATCAGGCCGCCGGCCGGCGAGCGGGCGCTGTGCCCGCCGCCGGGGCCCCGGAAGGCAGCGTCGCTGTACATCTGGGACGGCAACTCGCCGCTGCTGGCGCTGCCCGGCGGGCGGTTCTCGGCGCGGACCAACCGGACCGCGCTGCACTTCGCGCTGCGCGCCATCGCCGCGCAGCCGGGCGACTTCGCCGCCGCGGCCGGGCACGACTTCGGCCTGAGCTTCTTCTGGGACCGGCCGGTCCACCCCGACGCCGGGATCGTGGACCGGTACCAGTTCGCCGACGCGGCCACGGCCTGGGTGCCGGCCGGGATGCGCACCCCGGGCGGCGGGACGGTGGCGCGCGACCAGGCCGCGTATAACAACGGGCGGGACCACGGGCCAGCGCCGACCCGCGCGGTGCAGCCGTACGCCTCCTGGCTGGTGAGCTACCAGCGGTACGTGTACCTGCCGGGGACGCTGCTCGGGGTGATCCTGCTGGCCGCGCTGGCGGCGATGATCGCCCGGCGCCGGGTCTACCCCGCCGGGCTGCCGTGGGCGTTCGCGGTGACGATCCTGCTGGTGCCGCCGCTGGTGGCGGACTTCGACCTGCGCTACCTGGTGCCCGCGGTGCCCGTCGCCTGCCTGGCCGCGGCGCTGGCGTTCGCGCCGGGAGCGGGCCCGGTAACGGTTCAGCGCAGGTGGACGACGTCGCCGGCGGCCACCGCGACCTCGGCGCCCGAGGACACCCGGACCAGCAGCCTGCCGTCCGAGTCGACGCCGGCGGCCGAGCCTGAGAGCGCCTGACCGCCGGGGAGTTCGGCCCGGACGGTGCGGCCGATCGTGGCCGACAGCCCGGTGTATCCGGCGCGCAGGCCGCTACGGTCCGGGTCGCCGCCGGCCTGCTGCCAGGCCCGGTACCAGTGCTCGAGTCCGGCCAGGATGGCGAGCAGGAGTTCCTCGCGGTCCAGCGTGGTCGCGCCGGCCGCGGCAAGCGAGGTGGCGGGCAGCCCGCCGGGGCGCGGGGCTGGCAGCTCCGCGGGTTCGGTGGACACGTTGAGGCCGATGCCGACGACGATCGCGTCGCCGGCCGCTTCGGCCAGGATGCCGGCCAGCTTGGCGTCGGCCGTCAGGAGGTCGTTCGGCCATTTGAGTCCGGTATTGACGCCGGTCACCCGTGTGACCGCGGTGGCGACGGCCAGGCCGGCGAGCAGCGGGAGCCAGCCCCGGCGGGCGGACGGCACGTCCGGTCTCAGCAGCACCGAGACCGTCAGCGCGGCGCGCGGCGGCGAGGTCCAGGTCCGGCCCATCCGGCCGCGGCCCGCGCGCTGCTCCTCGGCGGCCAGCACCGCGCCCTCCGGCTCGCCGGCCAGGGCCCGGGCCAGCAGGTCGGCGTTGGTCGAGCCGGTGCTCTCGACGACCTCGGGGACGCGCCACAGGCCGCCGGGCCTGGCCAGGGCGCGGCGCAGCGCCGCCGGGTCCAGCGGCGCGCGGACCTGCGTATGGTTCTCGGCTCGCATGCCAACCCACTATTGTTCAGGAAGCCAGGAGAAGGGAAATCGGTGACCGGCCTCGGAACCAGCCAGCGTCGCGGCGCGGACGACGGCGACGCACCATCGGCAGGTGTCGCCGCGCCGGAGCGGGGGTTCCGGCTCTGGCCGCCGCAGGTCACCTTCGACGCCGCCCCGCTGGCCGCGAGGGCCCGGGGCGTCTGGGCGTCGCTGACGCCGGCCGAGCTGTGGCGCAACCACCGGCTGTTCACGATCGCGGCCTGCCTGTCGGTCATCCCGCGGGTGATCGCCGCGCTCGGCTTCAAGCCCGCGCTGTTCATCCAGGACTCCTTCTCCTACATGAAGCAGAGCGTCCAGCTGCTGCCGCTGTCCGAGCTCAGGCCGGCCGGGTACCCGCTGGTGCTGCACCTGCTCCAGCCGTTCCACAGCCTGCTGCTGGTGACCACGGTGCAGCACCTGATGGGCATCGCGCTCGGCTGTGTTATCTACGCGGTGCTGCGGGGGCGGGGGCTGCCGGCCTGGGGCGCGACGCTGGCCGCCGTGCCGACGCTGTTCGACCCGCGGCAGATCTGGCTCGAGTCCTCGATCCTGCCCGATACCTTGTTCACGCTGGTCCTGATGATCGCCGTGGCGATCCTCGTCGTCCGGCCCAGGCCGGCCATCTGGCAGGCGGTGATCGTCGGGCTGCTGGTCTCCTGGGCCTCGGTCATCCGCGGCAACGGCGCCCCGGTGTTCGTGGTCATCCTGGCGTTCCTGCTGGTCATGCGCGTCGGCTGGAAGGTGTTCGCGGCGTGCCTGGCAGCGTTCGTGGTCCCGCTGGCCGCCTACGGGCTGATCTTCTTCTCCGAGCACGGGCAGCTCGACATCACCAACAGCACCGGGCTGTTCCTGTGGTCGCGGACGATGTCGTTCGCCAACTGCGCCGTGATCAAGCCGCCGCCCAGCCTGGTCCCGCTCTGCCCGGAGAACCAGCCCGGTCACCCGGCCGCGCCCGCCCCGGCCTGGTCCGTGCCCGCGCTGCTCGGCGAGCGTACGCCGGCCGACTACCTGTGGGCCCCCGGCGCCTGGTACCGGGTCGACGCGCACCCCGGCATCAACGCCTCCAACAACAAGCTGGCCATGCAGTTCGCCGAACGCGCCATCGCCGCGCAGCCCCTGGCCTACCTCGGGACGGTGGGCAAGGAGGTGCTGGAGACCTTCTTCACCACCGACCGGCCGACCGACTACCTGGCCATGCAGTTCACCGTGATCCCGCACGTCAACCCGGAGGCCGCATACATGCGGTACTGGGAGAACCGGTACGCGCACGCTCGCTCGAACACGCACGTGGTGCAGCCGTGGGCGTACGTTATGTTCTTGTACCAGGAGCCCGTCTGGTTCCCCGGCTGGGTCTTCTTCCTGGTCATGGCGGGCGGGCTGGTCCTGCTCATCCGGCGGTGGCGCGGACCGGGGCGGTTGGCCTTCCTGGCCTGGGGGGTCGCGGCCGTCAACCTGGTGCTGCCGATCGCGGCGCACGAACTCGACTACCGGTACGCGATCTCCGCGGTCCCGTTCGCCTGCCTGGCGCTCGGCCTGACGTTCGTCCGCAAGCCGGTGCCTGCTGCCGGGGCTGCCTCGGCTGCCGGGCCCGTGCCTGCTGCCGGGCCCGTGCCTGCTGCCGGGACTGTCGCCGCGGACTAGGCTTCCGTCCCATGGACGACACGCAATGGCGCACGCACCGGCTCGAACTGGACGACCAGACCCTGCGTGAATGGGACGCCACGGTGCTCGCGGCCGGTGCCGACGGCATCGTGCTGGACCGTTCGGCCTTCTACCCGGGCGGCGGCGGCCAGCCGCCCGACCACGGGGTGCTGCTCTGGGGCGGCGTTCAGACTCAGATCGTGGGCGCGCGCAAGGGTGACGACCTGTACCTGATCCCGGCCGAGGGCGACCCGCTGCCCGCGGCGGGCACGTCGGTGCGGGGTGCCCTGGAGGACGGCCGGCGGACCGCGCTGATGCGCACCCATTCCGGCCTGCACGTGCTGTGCGGCGTGGTGTTCCGCGACTTCGGCGCGCTGGTGACCGGAGGCAACATGGAACCCCTGACCGCGCGGATGGACTTCAACCTGCCCGAGGTGCCGCCGGGCTTCCGCGAGGCCGTCGAGGCCGCGTGCAATACCGAGGTGAGCGCCGACCGGCGCATCGACGTCCGGGTGCTGCCGCGGGACGAGGCGTTCGCGCTGCCCGACATCATCCGCACCGCGACCAACCTGGTGCCGCCGGAGGTCAAGGAGGTCCGGATCATCGACATCGTGGGCCTGGACCAGCAGGCGGACGGCGGGACCCACGTCGCGTCCACCCGCCAGGTCGGCCGGATCGAGGTCGTCAAGATCGAGAGCAAGGGCAAGGGCTTCCGCCGCCTGCGCATCCGCATCGCCGACTAGCCGGACCGGTTGCCGCGGCGCGAAGGCGCGCTCGCGGCGCGCTGTCGGCGGCAGCAGCGTATTTGATGGCGGCAGCAGCCCGTCGATGGCGGCAGCAGCCCATCGCGTGTGTTACCTGTGCTACCTGTGATGTTTAAGTGCGCTATGCAGTTCTTCCAGGCCAACTTATCCGGGAGGATTGGGGCTCCGGGGAGAGTTTGGTGCACCATAGTCCCCAATAGTCTCCCGTAAGCCCGAATCCTCCCGGAAAGCCGAGGAGGATTCACGCCGGTGCGCTGAGCGTGGTGCTGGTGAGGTTCATGTGGTTCCTGGGGTGATTCCTGGGCGCGTGCGGTGGTCTGTGGCAGGAGGATCGCGACGAGGCACGGTAGCGGGACGCCGGGCGGGGCGGTGTGGACGTGGGTCAGCCGGTGTTCTGGAGGCCGGCGGCTACGCCGTTGACGGTGAGCAGGAGCAGGCGCTCCAGGCGCTCGCGCTCGTCGTCCTCGGGATCGGTGTCGCGGAGGGCGGCCAGGGCGCGGAGCTGCAGGTAGGACAGGGCGTCCACGTAGGGGTCGCGGAGCGAGACGGCGCGGGAGAGCACGTGCCGGTTGGCCAGCAGGCGGTCGTGGCCGGTCACGGCGAGCACGAGGCGGCGGGTGCGGTCGTACTCGGCGAGCACCATCTCGGTCAGGTCCTCGCGCCCGCCCAGGGCCAGGTAGCGCTCCCCGATCAGCCGGTCCGTCTTGGCCAGGCTCATCTCCGCGTTCTCCAGCAGCACGCCGAACAGCGGCCAGTCGCGGTACGCGCGGCGCAGCACGTCGGGGCCTTCGGCGTCGGCGTCGGCGACGGCGGCCAGGCCGCTGCCCAGGCCGAACCACCCGGGCAGGTTCATCCGGGTCTGCGACCAGGCGAAGACCCAGGGGATCGCGCGCAGGTCGGCCAGGTCCATTTCGGGCGCCGTGCCGTTCACCAGGCCGCGCTTGGCCGGGCGCGAGCCGATGCGCAGGCCGCCGATCTCGCCCAGCGGGCTGATCCGGGCGAACCAGGCGGCGAAGCCGTCCGCCTCGACCAGGCGGCGGAACGCGGTGCAGGCGGCCTCGTCGATCCGGGCGGCGACGTCGGAGTAGGTCCGCGCCGCGACGGCGGTCCGTTCGGCGATCCGCGCGGACGAGGCGAGCAGCACGGCCGAGCCCACCTGCTCCAGGTGCCGCTTGGCGATGGCCTGCTGGCCGTACCGGGCGAAGATGACCTCGCCCTGCTCGGTGACCTTGAACGAGCCGTTGACCGAACCGGGCGCCTGGGCCAGCACGGCCCGCCCGGCCGGGCCGCCGCCCCGGCCGAGGGCGCCGCCGCGGCCGTGGAACAAGGTCAGCCGGACGCCGTTGGCCGCGGCCCAGGCGGCCAGCCTGGCCTGGGTGTCGAACAAGCGCAGGGTGGCGCTGGCCGGACCGAGCTCCTTGGCCGAGTCGGAGTAGCCGAGCATGGCCTCGAGCTCCCGGCCGCTGGCGGCCAGCCGCTCCGCGACCTCGGGCAGCGCGAGCATGCCGGTCAGCACGTCCGGCGCGTTGGCCAGGTCGGCCGCGCTCTCGAACAGCGGCACCACGTCGAGCACGGGAGGCCGGCCGCCGGCCACGGCGTAGCGGGCCAGTTCGTGCACGGCGGCGATGTCGGCGGCCGAGCGGGTGAAGCTGACCACGTAGCGGCGGCACGCGTCCGTGCCGTACCGGTCCTGCACCCAGGCCACCGCGCGGAACGTGGCCAGCACCTCCTCGGTCGCCGCGGACAGCGCCGCGGGCGCGGGGGCGGGCAGCCCGGCGCCGTGCCCGGAGCCGGGCGGGCCGGCGCCGTACTCGGTGCCGGGCAGGCCGGCGGGGCGGAGTTCGGCCAGCGCGCGCGCGTGCACCTCGCTGTGCTGCCGGACCTCCAGGCCGGCCAGGTGGAAGCCGAACGTCTCCGCCTGCCAGACGAGGTTCTGCAGCTCGCCATGGGCCTGCTTGGCCGCGCCCGCATCGGCCAGTGCCTGCTGGACGGTGCGCAGGTCGGCGAGGAACGCGGCCGGGCCGGGATAGGCCAGGTCGGCGTGCCGGACCCGGGTGGCGTTGATCCGCTGCGCCGCGAAGAGCAGGTAGGTCCGGTACGGCTCCTGCGGCGAGCGCGCCTCGATCTCGGCCAGCAGTTCCGGGTGTGCGGCGTGCGCAGCGGCGAGCGCCCGGCGCAGTCCGGGCGAGGGCGGCGTCGTCGCCGCGTGCAGGGTCAGCGCCCGGCCGATCCTGGTGGTGGCGTTCTCCAGCGCGCGCAGCACGTGATCGGCCTGGATCGTCGCGGTCTCGCGGGTAACCCGCGCGGTCACGAACGGGTTGCCGTCCCGGTCCGCGCCCACCCAGCTGCCGAACCGCAGGAAGGCCGGCACCGGGGATTCCCCGCCCCCGGCCCCGGCCGCGGCCCGGTCCAGCTCCCGGTACACGGCCGGGACGACCCGGAACAGCGTCTCGTCGAACGCGGTCATCACCGTGCGGACCTCGTCGATGGGGTCCATCGCCTTGACCCGCAGCTGTGATGTCCGCCACAGCAGATCGACCTGCTCGCGCAGCTCGCGGCGCGCCTCGTCCCGGTCCGCCGCCGCGGTGCGCCGGTCGTCCAGCACGTCGAGCAGCCCGCTGATCCGGCGCAGCGCGGCCACCACCGCGCGGCGCCGCGCCTCGGTGGGGTGAGCGGTGAGCACCAGGTGCACGCGCAGTGACGCGAGCAGCTCGCGCAGGTGCTCCGGCCCGGTGTCGTGGCTGATCTCGGCCACGGCGGCGGCCAGCGATTCCCGCACCGGCTCGGCGCCGGTGTCGCGGTCCCTCAGGTTGCGGATGCGCTGGTGCTCCTCGGCCAGGTTGGCCAGGTGGAAGTAGACGGCGAAGGACCGGGCCACCTGCTCGGCCTGCTCCAGGCTCCAGGAGGAGACCAGCGAGACGATCTCGTCGCCGGCCGCGGGCTGGTGGTGTTCCTCGCCCCGCCCACCTCCCCAGCCCCCTTCACGCGCCTCGATCACCGCCCGGCGGAGCCGTTCCACGTCGGCCAGCAGCTCCGGCCCCTCGGAGTCGCGGATGATCTCTCCGAGGATGTCGCCGAGCAGCCGGACGTCGCGGCGCATCGGCTCGGGGAGGGCAGCCCGGTCGCTATCGCGGGTCCTCTCCATGGCTCTGTTCACGCCTCGAGCGTATTCGGCCTAGGTTAACGGCCCGCTAGCCTGATCCCCATGAGCACCCAAGCCGCCGAAACCGGAGCCGCCCCCGATCCGCACACCACCGCGGGCAAGCTCGCCGACCTGGAGCGGCGGCGGGCCGAGGCCGTGCACGCCGGCTCGGAGCAGGCGGTGGCCAAGCAGCACGAGCGGGGCAAGCTGACCGCGCGGGAGCGGATCGGCATGCTGCTCGACCCGGGCTCGTTCACCGAACTCGACGAGCATGCCAGGCACCGGGCGCACGACTTCGGCATCGATGCCACCCGGCCGTACGGGGACGGCGTGGTCACCGGGTACGGCACCGTGGACGGGCGCCCCGTCTGCGTGTTCAGCCAGGACTTCACCGTGTTCGGCGGTTCGCTCGGCGAGGTCTACGGCGAGAAGATCGTCAAGATCATGGATCACGCGCTGAAGACCGGCTGCCCGATCATCGGGATCAACGACGGCGGCGGCGCCCGCATCCAGGAGGGCGTGGTCGCGCTCGGCCTGTTCGCCGAGATCTTCTACCGCAACGTGATGGCCTCCGGCGTGGTGCCGCAGATCTCGCTGATCATGGGGCCGTGCGCGGGCGGCGCGGTGTACTCGCCGGCCATCACCGACTTCACCCTCATGGTCGAGGGCACCAGCCACATGTTCATCACCGGCCCCGACGTGATCAAGACGGTGACCGGCGAGGACGTGACCTTCGAGGACCTCGGCGGGGCGCATGCACACGGCGTCAAGTCCGGCGTGGCACACTACCAGGCCAAGGACGAGCAGGACTGCATCGACTTCGCTCGCGAGCTGCTGTCCTACCTGCCCTCCAACAACCTGGACGAGCCGCCCAGGCTGGCGGCGGCCGACACCCGGGACACCAGCGAGCCGAATGAGACCGACGGTGAGCTCGACACGCTCATCCCGGACTCGCCGAACCAGCCGTACGACATGCACGAGGTCATCACCCACGTGGTCGACGACGGCGACTTCCTCGAAGTGCACGCCGGGTTCGCGCCGAACATGGTGACCGGCTTCGGCCGGGTGGAGGGCGCGTCCGTCGGCGTGGTGGCCAACCAGCCGATGCACCTGGCCGGCTGCCTCGACATCGACGCCTCGGAGAAGGCGGCCCGGTTCGTCCGGACCTGCGACGCGTTCAGCATCCCGATCCTGACCTTCGT
>Ga0335082_10005129_pt1 | contig 14283 bp, 13 predicted proteins | sample Lox_Sample_41_FD_206718 | JGI IMG/M metagenome (GOLD analysis project Ga0335082, IMG submission 206718) | Soil microbial communities from Loxahatchee National Wildlife Refuge, Florida, United States - Lox_Sample_4.1 | ecosystem: Environmental > Terrestrial > Soil > Wetlands | place: USA...
GACCGGCGGGCGCTCGTGGCTCGAGCGGCCTTCGAGGACCTCCTGGTAGGTCGAGCCGCCGAACATCTGCTTCAGGCGTTCGCCCCAGACGCCGGCCGTCGAGGCGACCACGCCGATCGTGAAGCGCAGCTCCTCGTCGCTGAACTGCTCGCCGAGCAGCGTCTCGTCGAACCAGATCGCGGAGTGATCGGTGTCGAGCGCGAAGCGCCCGAACATAAGGCCGAAGTTCAGGCGCGCGAGGAAGAGCCCGAGGTCCGGGGTCACGTTCACACCGACGTTGGTGATGGCGAAGACGCGGACGACGATTGGCCCGCCCGGCGCCGCGCGCGGCGCGACCGTCACGTGGACGTTGCCCATCTGCATGGTGTAGTCGGCGTCCGGATCCTGCTCGGGGCGCCCGCCGGTCTTCTCCTGCAGCACGCGCTCGATCCGCGCGCGCACGGCGGCCAGGCGCTCCTGCGCCTCGTGCTCGGCGCGATGGCTGCCGTGGGTGACGTCGAGCGGGGCCTCCGGCTTCTCCTCGAAGGCCTCGACCAGCACGCGCTCGAGGAGGTCGACCGCCGCCCCCGCGTCGGAAGCGGCGCGCAGCCAGGGGCGGCCGCGGTCGGCCGGGTCGGAGGATGCAAAGCCGCGCTCGCGCAGGGCGCTGCGGACCGCCAGAGGGAGCTCCGGCAGCACCGGCGGCCGGCCCGGCACGCGCACCTCGAGGCCCCCCTCCGCGGTCCGGCCGATCTCCAGGGCGTGTAGCAGGTTGGCGGCGGGGCTCACCAAGACGAAGCCGAACGGCTCGAGCGCCTCGATCTCGGCGAGCAGGAACGCCCGCGCGGCGGGGGTTGCCATCAGCAGTCCCTCCTGGCGTGGCTCCGCTCGAAGCGCACCGGGAGGTGCCGGATCCCCGTGTGCTTGTTGCTGCGGGCCCACTCGACCGGCCCGTCGAGCGCGACGTCGCTCCAGCGCGCAATCACGGCTTCGAGCACCACGGCGATCTCGGTGCGCGCGAGGCTCGCGCCGAGGCAGTGGTGCGCGCCGTGGCCGAACGAGAGGTGCGGATTCGGCTCGCGCCGCACGTCGAAGCGGAAGGGCTCGCGGAACACCGACTCATCGCGGTTCGCGGACGGGTACCAGTGCGTCACCTTGTCGCCGGCGCGGATCTTCTCCCCGCCGAGCTCGACGTCTCGCGTCGCGGTGCGCCGGTTGTAGGCGGTGGGCGCGGTCCAGCGCAGCACCTCCTCCACGGCGGTCGGCAAGAGCGCCCGATCGGCGCGCAAGGCCACCAGCTGCGCGGGACGCTCCAGTAGCGCCAGGAGGCCGCCGGCGATGGCGTTGCGCGTCGTCTCGCTGCCCGCGACCAGGAGCAGGGTCAGGAACGACAGGATCTCGTCGTCGGCGAGCCGGCGCGGACGACCCTGCGCGTCGGGAAGCTCGGCGTGCACCAGGATCGAGAGCATGTCGTCCGCCGGCTGCGCCCGCTTGCGCGCGATCAGCTCGCGGCCGTAGCTCGCAATGCCCAGCGCCGCGTCGCGCAGGCGCTCCGACGACTCGCCGAGCTCGCGGTCCGCGTAGTCGACGAACGCGGTCGTCCACTCGAAGACCTGGTGGCGGTCGCCCTGCGGCACTCCGAACAGGCTCGCCGTCACCTGGAGCGGCAGCTCCGCGGCGACCTCGCGCAGGAAGTCGCATCGGCCACGCGCGCCCACCGCGTCGAGGATCGCCGCGGTGCGCGCGCGCAGCTCCGCCTCGAGCTTCGCGATCGTGCCCGGCTTGAAGCCCTTGTTGACCAGCAGGCGGATCGCGTCGTGGCGCGGCGGATCCATCATGTTGAGCATCACGCCCGGACCGACGCCGCGCGGCAGGTCCTCCAGAGTGGTGCCGCCTCCGGTGCGCCCGCCCCCGCCCTCCGAGGAGAAACTCGCGGCGTCGCGCAGCACGGCGAGCGTCTCGGCGTGGCTCGACACCACCCAGAAGCCCTCGCCGCCAGGCGCCCGGGCGCGCGGTGGATGCCACCACACGGGAGCGGCGCGCCGCAGCCGCGCGAAGAGCTCGTGGGGGAAGCCGGACGCGAAGCGGTCAAGGTCGACGAGGTCGACGTCCGCGAGATCGTCTTCGCTCACGCGAGCTCCGCTCGATACTCGGGATGCCCGGAGAGCCAGGACGAGAGGCTCCGCATCGAGGCCTCGTTCTGGCGATTGATGAAACGGTAGATCGGTCCCTCGAACCAGCGCCAAGGCGCCGAGACCAGGTGGTAGCGCTCCTCGAAGTGCAACAGGGTCCGGTGCGGGCCTTGCTGCTCGAGGCGCACGCGCCCGGTCTGGTCGTTTCCGGGCTGGCGACTGATCATGGCGTAGGCGTAGCCGCGCTCCGGCTCGACCTCGGTCACCAGCTCGAGAGCGGATCCGACCCGCCCGAGCGGCATGCGGTAGATCACGCGGCGCAGGAGGCCGTTGCCGCGCGCGTCGCCGGCGTGGAGCACCTCGACGCGCACGACCATCGGCGCGTACTCGGTCCAGCGCGGGTAGTCCTGCATGAGCGCCCAGACGCGCGCCGCCGAGTGGGGCAGCTCGAGGGTGTAGCGATGCTCGCGCACGGACCCGAGCATGCACGCGGGGAGCGCGGTTCGTCAACCGCCGCCGGCGCGCCACCGCGGCAACTTGGGGCCGGGTTCGAGGCGCAACCTACTCCGGGCGCGCGGAGCCGCGCCGCCCTCACCGAGCGCCCGCGGCGGCCCGGTCCGCGAGCACGTGCGCCGCATCGGCGCGCACGCGCCCGGCCGGGATCAAGCGGTCTCCGCACAGCAGGCGCTCGAGCATCGGGCGCTTGTCCTCGCCGGTCACCAGCCAGAGCACGCGCCGCGCGCGGTCGAGCGCCGGGTAGGTGAGCGTCATGCGGCGGCGTCCCTGGTAGGGCCGGGTCAGTGCGACGTCCGCGTCGGCCACCTCGAGCACCGGGTCCCCGGGGACGAGCGAGGCGGTGTGGCCGTCGGCCCCGCGCCCCTGGTCCCCGCGGCCCGGGGGGGGCGCCGCGCCGCTCGCGCGCGCGAGCTCCGCGGCGTAGCGCCTTGCCGCAGCGGCGAGGTCGCCCTCCTCGACCGGCATCGGGTGCAGCCGCTCGCGCGCGAGCGGGATGCGCGCGAGCAGGCTCTCGCCGAGGTGCGTCCAGTTGCGGTCCGGATCGCCGGACGGCGCGACGCGCTCGTCGACCTGGAAGAGCTCCGTCCGCTGCCACGGCATCTCCTCGCCCGCAAGCGCCGCGAGCATCGCCCAAGGCGTGCGCCCGCCGCTCACCGCAAACGCGAATCCGCCGCGCTCCGCCACGGCGTCGCGCGCGGCTGCCGCGATCAGCCCGGCCCCGCGGCGCGCGACCGCGTCCGCGTCGGCGAGCACCTCGAGCTTCAGAAGCAGCTCGCCGGACCGAGCGCGGTCCAGCCTCCAACCTTCTGGGCGAGCGCGGCTGCTTCATCCGGCCCCCAGCTGCCCGGCTCGTAAGGATACACGGGTGCCGGTTGACCGAGCAGCGGATCGACGATGCGCCAGCACTCCTCGACCTCGTCCTCGCGCGCGAAGAGGGTGGGATCGCCCAGCATCGCGTCGCCGAGCAGGCGCTCGTAGGGCTCCTGGCCCTCGCCGCGGTTCGCGCAGACGAAGAGCTCCACCGACTCGCCCGCGATGCCGTCGTTCGGATCGTCGCCCGGCTTGCGGGTGCGCGCGCCGAGCGCGATCTCCGCCTCGTTGCCGAGGCGAAAGCGCAGGTAGTTGGGCGTGCCTGGCTCGATCTCGATGCCGGCGAAGACGTGCTGCGGCGGGCGGCGCAGCGTGACGCGCACCTCGGTCGCGGTCAGCGGCAGGCGCTTGCCGGTGCGGATCAAGATCGGCACGCCGGCCCAGCGCCACGAGTCGATCTCGAGATCGAGCGCGGCGTAGGTCTCCACCGCCGATTCGGGGGCAACGCCGGATTCGCCCCGATAGCCGCGGAACTGGCCACGCACCAGCTGGTCCGGCGAGAGCGGATGGATCGCCTTCAGGACCTTCACCTTCTCGTCGCGCACCGCATCGGCGATGCCGCTGGTCGGCGGCTCCATCGCGAGAAGCGCCACCACCTGCAGGAGGTGGTTCTGCATCACGTCGCGGATCGCGCCGACCTCCTCATAGAACCGGCCGCGCCCCTCGACGCCGAACTGCTCCGCCATCGTAATCTGCACGTGTTCGACGTAGTTGCGGTTCCAGATCGGCTCGAGGAAGGAGTTTGCGAAGCGGAAGTAGATCAGGTTGAGGACCGGCTCCTTGCCGAGGAAGTGGTCGACGCGGAAGATCGACGGCTCGTCGAAGAGCTCGTGGAGCGTGCGGTTGAGCGCCTGGGCGGAGGCGAGATCGCGCCCGAAGGGCTTCTCGACGACGATGCGGGCGCCCTGCGCGCAGCCTGACGCGCCGAGCCCCGCGACGGTGCTCGGGAACGCGCTCGGCGGGATCGCCAGGTAGACGAGCGGCCGCTGCGCCTCGCCGAGCGCCTTGCGCAGCGACTCGAAGAGCGCGCGGCCGCCGTAGTCTCCGCCGACGTAGCGGAAGCCGCGCGCCAGGCGCGCGAACACCTCGGCATCGATGCGCAGGCCGCGGGCCTCGAGGCTCTTGCGCGCGCGGTCGACGATCCAGTCGACGCCGAGGCTCTCGCGCCCGACGCAGATCACCGGCACCAGCGCGTCGCGGCGCGCCAGCGCGTAGAGCGACGGGTAGATTTTCTTGAAGGCCAGGTCGCCGGTGGCGCCGAAGACGACGAGCGCGTCGGATCGCTCCCGCATCTCTCTAGACTAGCCCGTCTTCTTCTCCTCGTGGCCCCCGAACTCGAACCGCATGGCGGACAGCAACTTGTGCGCGAAGTCGGCCTCGCCGCGCGAGCTGAAGCGGTCGAAGAGCGCCGCCGACAGGACGGGCGCCGGAACGCCCTCGTCGATCGCCGCCTGGATCGTCCAGCGTCCCTCCCCGGAGTCCGCCACCGCGCCCTGGAAGCGCGCCAGCGTCGGGTCGTCCACCATCGCCCGGGCGGTCAGGTCGAGCAGCCAGGAGCCGATCACGCTCCCGCGGCGCCACACCTCGGTGACGTCGCGAAGGTCGATCCGGTAGCGGTAGTGCTCGGGCCTCTCGAGCGGCGTGGTCTCGGCGTCGCCAGCGCGCTCGCGCAGGCCCACGTCGGCGTGACGCAGCACGTTGAGCCCCTCCGCGTAGGCCGCCATCAGACCGTACTCGATGCCGTTGTGCACCATCTTCACGAAATGCCCGGCGCCCGACGGCCCGCAGTGAAGCCACCCCCGCTCCGCGGTGCCACCGAGCTTCTCGCGGCCCGGCGTGCGCGGCGCGTCGCCGAGGCCCGGCGCCAGCGTCTCGAAGACCGGCGCCAGCCGCGCCACGGCGGAGGCGTCGCCGCCGACCATCAGGCAGTAGCCGCGCTCGAGGCCCCACACGCCGCCGCTCGTGCCCGCGTCGACCCAGTGGAGCCCGTCCGGGAGGAGCTCCGCGGCGCGGCGGATGTCGTCGTGGTAGTGGGAGTTGCCGCCGTCGACCAGCGCGTCGCCCTTCGCGAGCAGCGGCCGAAGGCGCCCGATCACGTCGTCGACGAACGCGGCGGGCACCATCAGCCACACCGCGCGCGGCGCCCGGAGCTTGGCCGCCAGCTCCTCGAGCGTGAAGGCCGGCGTCGCGCCCTCGCGCTCGAGCGCCTTCACCGAGTCGGGATTCACGTCGTAAGCGACGCACTCGTGGCTACCGCGAATCAGGCGGCGCACCATGTTCGCGCCCATGCGGCCGAGACCGATCATGCCGAGCTGCATGGCGTCACTCCTTCCACGGGAAAGCGTCGAAGGGATAGGCGGCGCACCTCTCGCCCGCGGCCTTCTCGTACTCGTCCTTCGACCAGCGGAAGGTCTCGTGGTAGACCCAGCAGCGCTCGCGCTGCGAGCCGAGGCGCGGATCGGTGTCGATCGCTGCGAGCACCTGCTTGGGCTCCATCGGCTCCGAGCCCATGCGCACGCCGCCACCCGCCGGCGTGTCGAGGATCGCGTACTTGTGGCCGCCGGGTGCCGGATCCCACGCGGTCCACTCGACGAGCTCGCCGTTGCGGCCGCTCCCGGGCGTGCCCTTGGCGGCGAACTCCGCCCAGTACGACTGCATCTGCGCGGCGAGCGCCTCGCGCCCCGGCTGGTTCTCGGCGTTCATCAGGAATCGCCCCTCCCTGCCGAGGTTCCAGTGCCGGAACACGAAGGGGATCTCGAGCCCATGGCCCGCGCCGACGAAGCGGCCGGCGTCGAAGCCCAGCATCGAGGGCTCCTCGTCCCAGTCGAAGCGGTAGACGAAGACGTCGGCGCCGGAGCCGCGCATCGCCGCGGCGGGCTGGTCCGCCCCGGTCGCCTTCCACATCGCGCTCATCGCGTCCGCGGTGGCGAGGTAGAGCTTCTCGTCGCGCACCCGTGGCACGATGCCGAACCAGCGCTTCACGTAGAGCGGGTTCACGGCGAGGAAGAGCTTGTTCTCGTCGCGGTTCGTGCCGACGAGCACCGGGACGCGGTTCCAGCCGTCGGACTTGCCGAGGAGCGCGAGCGGGTCGCCGCTCGGGAGCACCGCGCCGTCAGCGAACACCGTCGGCATGTCGATCAGCTGCTCCTCGGGATCGGTCGCGTAGATCGAGAAGAGCTCGAAGGTCGGCTTCGCGCGCAGGTAGCGGGCGACGGCGCCGGGGGGCATCGCCGCGAGCTTCGCCTTGGCGTCGGCGCGGTCCTTCGCCGTCCCGTCCTTCACGAGGAGGGCGGCGATCACCTCGTTCGACGAGCGCTTGTGGCCCGGCGTCGGGTCGTCCGCGAAGTGCTCCGCCCGCTCGGGCGGATTCATCCAGGTGCCGCCGCTCTCGATGATCGCGCGCTGGAAGAGCCCCTTCGCAGCGGGCGACAACAGGAGCGTGTAGACGTTGTGGCCGCCCGCCGACTCGCCGAAGATCGCGACATTGCCGGGATCGCCGCCGAAGGCGGCGATGTTGTCGCGCACCCACTCGAGCGCGCGCACCAGGTCGAGCGTGCCGTAGTTGCCCGAGGCGTCGGCCGGGCTTGCACCCTCGCGCAGCGCCGCGTGGCGGAACCAGCCGAACGGCCCGAGCCGGTAGTTGACGGTGACGACCACCACGTTCTGCGAGGCGGCGAGGTTGCCGCCGTCGTAGAAGTCCGAGAGGCCGATGGTGTTGCCGCCGCCGTGGATCCACACCATCACCGGGAGCCGCGCCCCGCCCCGCGGCACCGAGTCCGGCGCGAAGCGCGGGGCGTAGACGTTGAGGAAGAGGCAGTCCTCGTCGCCGGTCGGCGTTCCGCGCGGGACGTCGGTGACGCCGCCGAAGCCGCTCGCGAGCTGCGGGCAGTGCGCTCCGAAGCGCAGCGCCTCGCGTGTCCCGCTCCAGGTCTCGGCCGCCTCGGGCGCGCGCCAGCGCCGTTCGCCCGTCGGCGGCTCCGCGTAGGGGAGGCCGAGCCAGACGTGGCTTCCGTAGCGACCGACGAAGCCGACGACGTCGCCGGCCGGCGGCTTGCGCAGCGATCCGGGATCGGGTGTGGGCGCGGCCTCGCCGGTGGAGGCGCGGCGGCCCGAGCAGGCGAGCGACGCGAGGAGCAGGAGGGCGGCCGCGATGGCGGCGATGCGGGCGGCGGGAGGGTGGGACATCGGGGACTCCGGCGATCCTCCGATGCTACTCGATGAGGGCGCCGCGGAAACGGCGGCCCTCCCGAGCGAGCTCGGGAGGGCCGCGCTCGAACACGCCCTGAGCTACTGGGCGGGGGTCGTCGTCGCCGGCTTCTTGGCGGCGGCCGTCTTCTTGTGCGGCGTCGTCTTGTGAGCCGTGGTGGTGCTCTTCTTGGGGGCGGCCTTGTGGGCCGTGGTCTTGTGCTTCGGCGCCGGCTTGGCGGGAGCCGTGGCTGCCGGCTTCTCACCGGTCGCGGTGTCCGCGGCCCAGACGGGCGCCGAAACCGCAACGAAGGAGCCGAGCACGATCGCAGACACAAGTCGCTTCGACATACGAGAGATCTCTCCTTTGGATTTCATCCACGAGGCGTGGCCGCTTTCGGCGGCTCCTCGAAGGCCCGTTCCGATCCCCACGATCGGAGGCGGGCGACCGAGCCAAGGTCACCGACCGATCGAGACCCTCGACCGGCCCGCCCACGACGCATCGGCGGCCGTTGCGTCGGGTGGCATTCGCTCTGCGGCGGACTCTATCACTTTGCCCTGCGCGGCGAAGCGGGCTCCCTGCCATCCCGCGCCCCCGCCCGTCGGATTCCCGAGCAGCAGCTGGCGCAGGTCGATGGTTCGCGGAGATGGGACGAGAGGGCAGGGGTGGAGATTCGGCCGGCGGTCCGGGGGCAATTTGCCCCATTTGTTGGAGGAAGCGCCGCTCGGTCAGCCAGTTGCCGGTCTGCGGCTCCGCAGGGGGCTCGCAGCGCGGCCGCACACGAGCGGCAGATCGAGGTAGGTGGCAATCCCGGGCGGGGCGGCGCAGACGTAGGGGATCGCGTTCACGCAGTGCATCGCCGTCGCCGCGATCCCCGGGTTGCGCTCCTGACCGGCCCGGTAGTCCGGCGGGTGGAGCCCGTGGAACACGACCTGCGCCGGCGGATCGCCCGCGATCTCGATCTCGAAGCGCTCGCGCCCGGGGCCGAAGCTCCAGGCCGGATCGAGGTGCTCCTCGCCCATGAGCCAGTTGACGCGCACGGTGACGACCGGCTCGCCGCGCACGGTCCCCTGCCAGGTGAAGCGCTGCGCCGCCACCGTGCCGGGCTCGAGGCGCCCTACCGGCGTCTCGATCGGCGCGCTCGCCACCGCCATCTCGTGCGCGGTTCGCCGCTCCGGATCGAGCGCGAAGCCGAGCGCCGCCGCGAGCATCTCGATCGACTGCCGGAAGCCGTGGCCGAGCAGCTTGAGCATCGGGCTGCGCGACGCCTCGGCGGGCTTCTTGCCGAAGAGCATCACGTCGCGCACCACGGCGGCGGTGGCGTAGCTGCGGATGTCGGAGAACTCCTCCGCGCGCACGTGGCGCACATCGCGACACAGGGCCGAGATCATGAGCGGAAAGCGCTCGGTGATGCCGCCGGGGTGGATGCCGGTGCCGTGCAGCGTCGCCCCTCCCCGCCGCGCCGCCGCCTCGAGCTCGGCGACGCTCGCGGAGCGTCGATCGGGGAAGAACCAGTTGAGCGGCGTCACCACGTTCTTGCCGGACTCGAGGAGCCGGATCACTACGGCCGGCTGCGCGAGCAGCGGGCTGTAGAGCACCGCGTCGGCCTCGAGCGCGACGAGGGCGTCGGTGTTGCCGCTCGCGCGCACTCCCGTCGAGGGAAGGCCGCAGAGCTCGCCGGCGTCGCGCCCCGCCTTCTTCTCGTCGTGGACCCAGCAGCCGACCAGCTCGAGCTCCGGGTGCGCGAGAATACCGCGCAGCGCGGCGCGGCCGACGCTTCCGGTCGCCCACTGGATGACTCGATGGCGCAAGCGCTCGGGTCCTCGCGACGCTAGGGAAGGAGCTTCTGCTTGCGCATCGCGCCGACCGCGGCCTCCACCACGCCGTCGATCGTCTCCTGCGTCGACTTCGGGTTCAGCGTCTCGCTGTGCGCCGCCCACACGAGGCGCGCCTGATCCACCGAGTAGAGCATCGTCTCGACCTGCACGACGCGGTCGGTGGCGAGATAGCCTGGCTGGTAGACCATCGGCGCCGCGTAGCCGTAGTAGCCCCACATGCCGCTGTAGCTGGTCGGCGGGACCCAGGTCTGTCGCTCGTCCACGGCCACCAGCCGGAACACCACGGCCCCGTCGATGCCGGCCTTCGCGAGGCGCGCCTTGACCTTTTCCTTGTCGGTGAGCTCGTCGTCGGGGATCAGCGAGTAGCCCGCCACGGCGTACTCGGGCGTGAGCGCCTTCACGAACTCGTCCTCGGCGACGCGGCGCAGCGTCTGGTCCTGACTCAGCGCGATTCCTGCCACCCTGTGGAACTGGATCGACTGGGTCGCGGGATCGCGCCACTGCGAGGTGAGCTTCGTCGACGCGCAGGCGAGCGCGAGGAGGATGCAGGCGCCGAGAGCGCGCGCGACGCGGCGCGGCATCAGCGCTCGATCGGGGAGGCGGAGCCGCTGCCGAACGAGCCGCGGCCCATGCCCGAGCCGCCGAAGCTCGAGCCGCTGCCGAAGCTCGAGCCGCTGCCGAAGCTGCTTCCGCCGCGGCGGCCGGTCTGGCTGCCGAGGCCCGAGTCGCCCGATCCCGAGCGCAGCCCGGCCTCATCCGTCCGCCGGCTGCCGCGCCGATGGCTGCGCCGCCGGCGCTCGCGCCGGTGCGACCGCCGGCCGCCGCGATCGTCCATGCTCGAGGAGCGGCTCGAGTCCCCGAGGCTCGAGGAGCGGCTCGTGTCGCGCAGGCTCGAGCCGCCGAGGCTCGAGCCCCCGACGGCCTCGACGGGCGGCGCCTCGAACGCGATGAGGGCGAGCGCGACGATCGCGAGGGCGCGAATCGACATGGCGCGGGGTCTCCTCGCAGGGAATGGTTAGCCGAGCCGCGGCCGGCGCGCCAAGGCGCCCTCATCCGCCGGCAGCGGCGCGCCCCGCGCGCCGGCCAAAGAAGGTTCCGTCGCCGAGCGAGAGCCCGCTTGAGTAGCCACCCACCGAGAGCCCCGAGGTGGAGCGCCCGGCCGCGTAGAGCCCGTCGATCGCGATCCCCTGCGGGTCGAGCACGCGCCCATCCACATCGGTGTGTAATCCGCCGAGCGTGAAGGCGGCGTAGAGCGAGCCCTCGGTGGTGCAATCGAAGGCGCCGAAGGGCGGCCGAACGAGCGGCACCACGTACTCGGCCGCCTTGTGGAAGAGGGGATCGGCTCCCGCGGCGGCGTGGCGGTTGTACAGTGCAAGCGTGGCGTCGAGACTGCCCGCGGGGAGCGCGAGCTCGCGCTCGAGCTCGGCGGCCGACTCTCCCACCGCGGCGACGCGCCGCGGGTACTCGGGCTTCTCGAAGACGGCGTCGTCGACCACGAGCCAGGCGCGCCCGCCGCGCTGGAACAGCGCGAGCTCGCCGAGCCGCCCATAGTAGGCGTCCTCGTTCGCGAAGCGCTGACCGGCGCCGTCGATCAGGATCCCGCGCTTGAGGCCCCAGGGCTGGGTCGCGGGCAGCGAGATCGAGGCGGCGTCCATGTGGATGGTGGCGGCGCCTGCCGCGACGCCGAGCTGGATCCCGCTGCCGTCGTCCCCCTCGGCGCCGACCCGAAACTTGCATCGGCGCACCAGCGGCGCGTGCGCGGCGAGCATCGCATCGTTCTGGATGAAGCCGCCCGTGGCGAGGACGACGCCGCGCCGCGCGCGGATCGCCCGCTCGGTGCCGAACGCGCTGGCGACGGCGCCGACCACCCGGCCGTCGGGCTCGCGGAGGAGCGCCACGCAGCGGTGATTGGCGGCGACGCGCGCGCGGCTCGCCGCCGCGGCGGTGAGCTTCTGCATGAGCAGCGGGCCGGCCTGGTGCGGCATCGCCGGCACGTGGCCGCGCGGCGCCGGCGCCGCAAGCTCGCGGTAGGGATGCGCGCGCTCCGAGCCCGACCAGACCAGCCCGTCGTCGGTCGGCGGCTCGCCGGAGACGCCGTAGTAGAAGGCGGGCTTGAAGGGGACGCCCTGCGCAACGAGCCAGTCGTAGTGCTCCGCGGAGCCCTCGCAGTAGAGCCGCATCTTCGCGGCGTCGGGCGCCTCACCGCACGAGGCCATCAGGTAGGCGAACATCGCCTCCGGCGAGTCGTCGAATCCGCACGCGCGCTGCAGGGCCGTGCCGCCGCCGAGGTACAGGACGCCGCCCGACATCGCGGACGTGCCGCCTCCGGCCCCCGCGCGCTCGAGCACGAGCGTCTCGGCACCGGCGTCCGCCGCGGCGAGCGCAGCCGCGGCGCCGGCCGCGCCGAGGCCGACGACGAGCACGTCCGCGCCGTCGTCCCAGACGCGCACCTCGCGCGCATCGCGCACTCCGCTCGGCATCCGGCCGCGGAGTGTACCGTCGCGGCATGCGCGCGCGGCGTCGGCGCGACGGCCCGTGGCGCCGGACGAAAGAGAGCTAGCCTTTAGACCAATGCCCTGGGCGTTCCTCGCCGTCACGCTGGTCGGGGCCTGGTTCACCTTCAACGCCTATCTCCCGCACCGGCGGCAGGGCGGCCTGCGGGTGCCGAGCTTCCTCGCCGGCTGGCTCACCAGCGAGCTCCCCGGACACCACTTCGCGTGGCAGGTCGTCGCGACGGCGTTCTTCGTCTGGGCGGGCGCGCTCGCGGCGTGGCCTGGCTGGCTCGGGCTCGGCATCACGCTCGCGTCGTGGCTCGGGCTCCTCGCGATGGTGCCCCTCGCGAGGCGCTCGGCGGGTGCGCTCGAGGGCTCGCTCGCGAGCGCGCTCGGGCGCGACTACCGGGAGCGCGTGGAGGCGGGCGGCCGCCGGCGCAGCGCGCCCCCGTCGCGCAGCCAGCTCCTCGTGCCGCTCTGGATGCGCGACCGCGCCGTGCGCGTCTCCCGCGACCTCCGCTACGCGCCCGGCGCGGGGCGGCGCCACCTCCTCGACGTCTACGCCCCGCTCGAGGGCGTGCGCGACGCCCCGGTCCTGCTGCAGATCCACGGGGGCGCCTGGGTGGTCGGCCACAAGCGACAGCAGGCGCTGCCGCTCATGCTCGACCTCGCGGCGCGCGGCTGGGTCTGCGTCGCCATCAACTACCGGCTCTCTCCGCGCGCGACCTTCCCCGACCACCTCGTCGACGTGAAGCTCGCCGTGCGCTGGATCCGCGAGCACGTCGCGGAGCACGGCGGCGACCCGAGCTTCCTCGCCGTGACGGGAGGCTCGGCGGGGGGCCACCTCGCTGCGCTCGCCGCGCTCACGCCGAACGACCCCGCCTACCAGCCCGGATTCGAGGCCTTCGACACGCGCGTCCAGGCGTGCGTTCCCTTCTACGGCGTCTACGACTTCACCGACCGCCTCGGCATCGACCCGGGCTTCGTGCGCTTCCTCGAGCGCGTGGTGATGAAGCGGAAGATCGCGGAGGATCCGGAGGCCTTCGAGCGCGCCTCGCCGATGGGCCGCGTGCGCGTCGACGCCCCGCCCTTCTTCGTCGTGCACGGCACGCACGACAGCCTGGTGCCGCTGGCGACGGCGCGCCATTTCGCCGAGCTGCTGCGCAAGACCTCGCGCCAGCGAGTCGCCTTCGCCGAGGTGCCGTACGCCCAGCACGCCTTCGAGGTCTTTCACTCGCTGCGCACGCGCTGCGCCGTCGAGGCGGTGGGCCGTTTCCTCGACTTCGTCTACGAGGAGTGGCGCGCCGAGCGCCCGGCGCGCGCGATCGGCTGAGCGCGCTCAGATGTGCGAGATCGGGCCCCACGCGATCCAGTGTCGATCGCTGGCGACCTCGACGTTCACGTCGAGAAGTTCCATGGTGTCGAGCTGCTCGCGGACCTCCTCCGGCCGGTAGGCCGCCAGCAGCGAGTTCAGGAAGTCGCGGCGCAGGACCTCCGGCTCGCCCGCGGCGTAGCGGTCGACGATGCGCTGCGCTTCGCTGCGGCTCGCCGGGCGCAACAGGTCCATGACGAAGAGGTCGGAGCGCCCGCGGCCGAAGCGCTGCGTCGCCTCCCAGAGGTCGAGCGGCTCGGCGAGGTGGTGCAGGAGGCTGTTCGAGAAGACGAGGTCGTAGCGGATGCGCGGCGGGTCGGCGTGGGGAATCCGTCCCTGGCGCAGCGTGATGCGCTCGACGAGGCCCGCGCGCGCCACGGCCACGCGTCCGAGCCGCAGCATCGCGGCGGAGCCGTCGAGCCCGTCGATCGTCCAGCCCGGCAGCGCGCGCGCGAGGCGGATGGTCACGTCGCCGGGCCCGCAGCCGAGATCGAGCGCGAGCCCCTCGGTGTCGAGATCGGGAAGCCGCTCGCGCAAGAGCCCCACGAAGCGGTCGTGCGGCTCGCTGAAGTCGGCCGCCGCGTAGGCGCGCGCCTGCGCCTCGTCGTCCATCAGCTCCGGCTCGGGGATCCTCTGCATCGCGCGTCCACGATAGCGAGCGGGAGCGAGGCGGCTCGCTACCCTCGCGAGGTGCCGCCTCGCCTCGCGCTGCTGCGGGACGCGCCTGCGGGTCGCCCGGCGCTCGACACGGCGCTCTCGCGGGCGCTGCTCGAGCTCGTCGCCGAGGGCGCGGCGCCCGAGACGCTGCGCCTCTACCAGCCGGGCGACGTGCTCGCGTTTTCGTCGCTCGACGCGGCGAGCCCCGGGTTCGCGGCCGCGGCCGCCGCGGCGCGCGCCG
>Ga0335082_10005130_pt1 | contig 14281 bp, 11 predicted proteins | sample Lox_Sample_41_FD_206718 | JGI IMG/M metagenome (GOLD analysis project Ga0335082, IMG submission 206718) | Soil microbial communities from Loxahatchee National Wildlife Refuge, Florida, United States - Lox_Sample_4.1 | ecosystem: Environmental > Terrestrial > Soil > Wetlands | place: USA...
GTACCAGTTGCCGACGATCGAGTAGACGCAGTACGCCGACGCGGCCGGCGTCACGTGGGAGGTCACACTGCCGCCCTCGGTGCCGCTGCCGTTGACGAAGTCGCTACCCGGGATCGCCTGGTCGTAATTCGACTTGAGCAGGGCGACCGTCATGCCGGTGTAGCCGCTGTCGGTCGTGCTGGCGTCCGGGTCGTTGGCGCCGGACGGGACGTTGTCCGCGTTGTACGACTCGACGCTCGGGATGAGCGAGCGGACGTTCGCCGCGGCGGCGGTCTTGTTGGCGCGATCCTTGAAGCTGAGGTACGACGGCACCGCGATCGCGAGCAGGATGCCGAGGATGATGATGACGACAAGGAGCTCGATCAGGGTGAAACCCTGCTGAGTCTCCAGCCGCCTCTTCACGCGGTGGATCATCTGACGTGCTTCTCCTTCCATGACGGGGATGGCACCTCCGGTATCGACTCGACGACCCGGTTTGGTGACCCCCAATGGGGGATTTCGATCCCCCAGGGCGGGCGTCCAAAGCCGCTCTCAAGGGCATGGGCGGCACTGCCGATAGCCCATCCGAGGGACGATGCCGCAACTGACTTCAATCGATGATCTGCTGGAGCAGATGGTGCAGATCGGAGCTTCCGACCTGCACATCACGGTCGGGAGCCCGCCTGCATTCCGCGTGCGCGGCCACATCCAGCGCGCCGAGGGCTTCGAGCCGTTCGACGCGGACGACACGCGCTCGACCCTCTATCGCATCCTCTCGAGCGAGCAGCAGAAGCACTTCGAGCTGAATCGCCAGCTCGACTTCGCGTACTCGATGCCGGGCCTGGCCCGCTTCCGCGTCAACGTCTACTTCCAGCGCGAGGCGGTCGGCGCGGCCTTCCGCCTCATTCCGCAGGAGATCAAGTCGCTCGAGGAGCTGAGCCTCCCGCCGGTGCTCCACCAGCTGGCGGAGTACCCGCGCGGCCTCGTCCTCGTGACCGGGCCGACCGGTTCCGGCAAGTCCACGACTCTCGCCGCGGTGATCGACGAGATCAACAGGACACGGTCGGAGCACATCCTCACCGTCGAGGACCCGATCGAGTTCGTGCACCGCCACAAGAAGTGCATCGTCAACCAGCGCGAGATCGGCCCCGACGCCACGAGCTTCGGCCTCGCCCTCAAGGCCGCTCTCCGCCAGGACCCGGACGTGATCCTCGTCGGCGAGATGCGCGACCTCGAGACGATCTCGACCGCGCTCACGGCGGCCGAGACGGGCCACCTCGTGTTCGGCACGCTGCATACGCAGAGCGCGCCGTCGACGATCGACCGCATCATCGACGTCTTCCCGCCCGAGCAGCAGGAGCAGGTGCGGATCATGATCGCCAACTCCCTCCAGGCGGTCGTGACGCAGTCGCTGCTGCCGACCGCGGACGGCAACGGCCGTGTCGCGGCGCTCGAGATCCTCCTGCCCGACGACGCCGTGCGGAACCTGATCCGCCAGTCGAAGATCGAGCAGGTCTACTCCGTGATGCAGACGAACACCGCGCGCGGCATGCAGACGATGGAGCAGGCCCTTGCCGATCTCGCGCTGCGCCGGGTCGTCAACCTCGACGACGCGATTTCGCGCTCGAGCCGGTCCGACCAGCTGATCGGGATCCTCGAGCGCGCCGGGATGCCGGTCGAGACGATGCTGCAGAACGGGTCGGGCGGCCACGGCCAGCCCGCCGGCGGCGGCCTCCGGACGGCGGTCTAGCGGTGGCCGACTCGTTCTGGAAGAAGGAGCTCTCCTTCGGCAAGAAGCCGAAGGGCGAGAGTGCCGAGGCGCCCGAGGTCGACGCAGCGCCGGTCGAGCCGGCTGCGCCGGTCGAGCCGGCCGCGCCCGCCGAGCCGAAGCAATCGTTCTGGAAGAAGGAGATCGGCCCGAAGAAGAAGTCGAAGGACGCGGCGCCCGCGCCCGAGCTTCCCGTCGATCCCGTCGCGGCCGCGCCTGCAGCGCCCGCGGCCGAGGAGAAGTCGATGTGGAAGAAGGAGATCTCGCTCAGCCGCAAGCAGAAGGTCGAGTGGGACGCGGCCGAGCCGAAGCAGAAGGTGCCGGTCTGGAAGAAGGAGATCTCGTTCGGGAAGAAGAAAGGCCCGAGCGAGGTCGACGTGATGGCGCTCGAGGCGGCGCAGGCGGTCTCGCCGGAGTTCGCGCCGCCGTCGGTCGCGCCGGTGCCGGCGCCCGAGGTGCCGCCGACGCTCGTCGCCGAGGCCGCGGTCGCGGCGATGGCCGAGCCGCCGGCGCCGGTCGAGCCTGTTGCGCCCGTCGAGCCTGTTGCACCCGTTGCGCTCGAGGCCGTGCCGGACGAGCCGACGCCCGTCGATTCCGACCCGGCCGAGCCGGTCCCGGACGAGCCGGCCGCCGACGACGACGCGCCCGTCCCCGTGCCCGAGCTGCCGGTCGGGCTCGCCGCGGTCGCCGCGGTCGACCACGCCGCCGACCCCGAGCCGCCTGCGCCGGCCGAGCCGGTCGCGGCCGTGCCGGACCCAGAGCCGGAGCCGGAGCCGGAGCCCATGCCCGGGCCGGCCGCCCCGTATGTCGGCCTCTCGCCCGCGATCCTCGCCGCGTCGGCCGCGGCCGACGACGCGCCGGCCGCGCCGGAGCCCGTCGCCGCGCCCGAGCCGGACTCGTGGCTCGCCTCGCCCGAGCTTCCCCCGGAGCCGGAGGCTCCCGTGGTGCTTCCGGCGGCGGCCGCGCTCGCCGCGAAGCCCGCGCCCGCGCCGGAGCCGGAGCTGGCGACGCCGGCCGCGCCGGAGCCCGCTGCCGCGCCCGCGCCCGCCGCGCCCGCGCCCGCCGCGCCAGCGCCCGCCGCGCCCGCGCCCGCCTCCGTCGATGTGCCGGCCCAGCGCACGGTGTTCCCGCCCGTCCCCGCCGCCGCCCTCGCGCCGGTCGTCGAGAAGAAGACGCCCTGGTACAAGAAGGAGATCGGCGGCTCGAAGAAGGCGAAGGCCGACTTCGACGCGATGGACGCAGCCGTGCTCGCGGCCGCCGCGACGCAGAAGAAGACGCCCTGGTACAAGAAGGAGCTCGGCGGCAAGAAGAAGGACACGCCGCCGGACGTCGCGGCCGCGGCCGTCGTGCCCGGTGCGGTCGACGTCGCGGCGCTCGCGCCCGTCGAGCCGAAGACGCCCTGGTACAAGAAGGAGCTCGGCGGCGGCAAGAAGAAGCAGGCCGCCGCGCTCGGCGTCGCCGCCGGCGCCGCGACTGCCGTCGCGGTCGACGCGGCCGCGCCCGCCGCGAAGACGCCCTGGTACAAGATGCAGCTCGGCGGCAAGAAGAAGGACGACGCCGGCGCGACCGATTTCTCCGCTCTCCCGGATCCGGACGCGCCGTCCGAGCCCTTCTGGAAGAAGCCCGTCTTCACGCTCTCGATGCCCGCGCTCTCGCGCGGCAAGGGCGGCGGCGGCGGCTCCGGCAAGTCGCTGAAGGGCCAGAAGCTCGTCGGCCTGAAGATCGGCGCATCGCAGATCGCCGCCGCGCGCATCTCGAACAACGGCGTCGCCGAGCTCGAGCAGGTCGCGCGCCAGCCGCTCCCGATGGGGATCGTCGTCGGCGGCGAGCTCCGCGACCCCGACGCGCTCTCCGAGGCGCTCAAGGTCTTCTTCGCGAAGAACAAGCTGCCGAAGAAGGGCGTGCGGCTCGGCATCGCCAACGCGAACCGCATCGGCGTCCGCATCTACCCGGGCCAGTCGGACGACGACAAGAAGATCGCGAACGCGATGGAGTACCAGGCGCAGAGCCTGCTCAACATCCCGCTCGACGAGGCCGTGATCGACTGGCAGGTCGTCGACGAGAGCGTCGACGCCGAGGGCGTGACGACGAAGAAGGTCATGCTCGTCGCCGCGTACCGCGACCTCGTCGACCGCTACGTCGACGCGTGCCGTAAGGCCGGGATCTCGCTCGCCGGGGTCGACCTCGAGGCGTTCGCGATGCTGCGCGCGCTCGGCGCTCCGACCGAGCCCGGCGGCGGCGCCGGCACGGTCGCCGTCGCGATCGGCTTCGACCGCTCGACGTTCGCCGTCACCGACGGCCGCACCTGCGACTTCACGCGCGTGGTCGACTGGGGCGGCTGGTCGCTGAACACGAAGCTCGCCGACGCGTTCAACTCGTCGCCGTCCGAGGTCGAGGCGCTGAAGTGCGCGATCTCGCTCGACGGCAGCGTCGTGCCCGACGGAGTCCCGGCGGAGACGATCGCGCTGGCGGTCGACGTCGTCAAGCGCGAGCTCCATGCGTTCGCGGGACAGCTCGTCGGGTCGCTCCAGTTCTACCAGAACCAGTCCGGAAGCCTTGCGATCGGCGAGATCGTGATCACCGGCGGCACCGCGCAGATGCCCGGCATCGCGGAGGAGCTGCAGCGCGTGATCGGCGTGCAGGTTCGCGTCGGCAACCCGCTCGCGCGCCTGAAGGTCGCGAAGCGCGTCGCCGCGCAGCCGCAGGCGGTCGGGTCGCTGGCCGTCGCAATCGGACTCGGGATCGAGGACTGAGGGGCCACTGATGCGTGCCGTCAACCTCCTCCCGAAGGACGACCTCAATGCGAAGAGCATCAAGAACGAGGACCCGGCCGTCGTCATCGGCTCGGCGCTCGGCCTCGTCGTGATCATCGCGCTGAGCGGGGCGTTCTACATGGCGCATCACAACGCCGGCCAGCAGCAGCGGGAGCTCGACGCCGCGCGGCTCCAGCTCGGGAAGCTCTCGCTCGTCAAGAAGCCCGTCGTCCACGTCCCGAAGCAGACGCGTCCGATCATCGCGGTGCCGGCCGTCACGGGCGAGGAGTCCGCGCTCATGACGGCGGTCTCGTCGGCGATGTCGACGCGCATCGCGTGGGACAGGATCCTCCGCGAGATGTCGCTCGTCGTGCCGGACGACATCACCGTCACCTCGCTCACCCTGACCGCACCGTCGAACGCACCGGTGCCCGCGGGCACCGACCCCAATGCGGGCGCACCGACGGGGCTCGCGCTCTCGGGCACGACGTTCTCCCACGACAGCGTGGCGCGCCTGCTGTCGCGGCTGATGCTGGTCCCCGACCTGTCGGACGTGACGCTCTCGAGCAGCTCGGCCGACCCGTCGAGCGGAAAGGTGACGTTCTCGGTGATCGCGAACGTGAAGGGCGCGCCGCCGCCCATCCTCCCGCCGCCGCCGACCGAAGTGGGCACCGACACGACCTCGGGGTCCAGCTGATGAAGACGACGAAGCTCAACCGCACCGCGACCATCGCGCTCATCGTCGGCGGCGACATCCTGCTGCTCGTCCTCGGCTGGGTCCTGCTCGTCTCGCCGCAGCGCAGCAGCGCCGCCTCCATCGCGAAGGCGACGCAGGCCGCGCAGAGCCAGATCGTCGAGGCGCAGAAGGCGATCCAGCAGGCACAGCACCCCGTGTTCCCGAAGCAGCCGGCGATCCGGACGGCGAACCTCTACCAGCTCGCGAAGGCGATGCCGTCGACGACCGACATGCCGGATCTGCTGCTCGAGATCGACCAGATCGCGCGCGCGGCGGGCGTCACCGTCGGCGCGATCACGCCGAGCCAGCTGACGGCCGTGACCGGACAGCCGTACAGCTCGGTCGAGATCCAGCTCACCTTCTACGGCGACTACTACCAGCTGACCGACCTCCTCTATCGGCTGCGCACGCTCGTCGCGGTCGAGAACGGGCAGCTCGTGACGTCGGGACGGCTGCTCGCCGTCGACATGATCGGAATGACCCCGTACGTCGGCACGGCGCTCAACACGACGATCACGATCAGCGCGTACGTCTACGCGCCGGCAGCCGCGACCGCCGGCACGACGACGCCGGCGACGTCGCCGTCGACGTCGACCGGCACGACGGGCAGCACCACCTCGTCCACCACCACCTCCGCGTCGTCTGACGTGGCCCCCTAGTCGGCACGAAAGGAGCAGCAGTGGCTAAGAACAAGATCGCCGACGCGGCCAAGGCCAAGCAGGCGAAGCAGAAGAAGATGGTGATCATCCTCTCCGTTGTGTTCGTTCTCGCGATCGGCTACGCGGCGAAGACGATGATGGGCATGAACAGCGGCGGCGGTGCGAAGCCGGTCGCCGCGTCGACCGACGCGACGTCCACGACGCCGGCGTCGACGACGCCGAGCACGACGCCGACGACGGCGCCGACCCTCTCGGGCTCCGGCACGCCGACGACGTCCTCGACCGGCACGTCGGACAGCACGACGACGACGCCGCAGGACACCTCCGGCCTCGTCGCGGTCGTCACGCCGCCGATGGACACCGGCCAGCTCCAGTCGTTCGGCCAGTTCACGAGCAAGGATCCGTTCGACCCGGGCGGCCCCAGCAAGAAGAGCTCGGGCTCGGGCTCCGGCTCCGGCTCCGGCTCGGGCGGCGGCTCCGGAGGCGGCGGCTCGACGCCGAAGACTCCTCCGCCGCCTCCCTCGGCACCCGCGACCTCGGCCGTCATCTCGGTCAACGGGACCGCGGAGACGGTCGATGCCGGGTCGACGTTCCCGGCGGCGAACCCGCTCTTCCAGCTCGTCTCGGTGTCCTCGACGAGCGCGAAGGTCGCGATCGCGGGCGGCTCGTACTCGAGCGGCCAGCCGACGGTGACGCTCAAGGTGAACGACCCCGTGTCGCTCGTGAACACCGCCGACGGCACGAAGTACACGCTGATCCTGCTCCCGCAGGGGTCGGCCACGTCCAGCAGCAGCAGCAGCGGAAGCAGCGGCTCGTCGACGCCGACCACGCCCAGCACCCCGACGACGCCGACGTCGCCGTAGCGCATGGCCTCCTTCGCCTACACCGCGATCAACGCCGAGGGCGCCGAGTTCGACGGCGTCATCAGCGCGGCCGATCTGCCTGCCGCGCGCGAGGTCCTGCGCGGCCGCGGCCTGCTCGCGCGGACGCTGAAGGAGGTCAGCGAGGGCGGCGGCATCGGCTCGACGAGCATCTCGTTCGGCAAGGTCGTCAAGCCGAAGTCGCTCCAGATCTTCTCGCGCCAGTTCGCGACGATGATCGAGGCGGGCCTGAACGTCGTCGGCGCGCTCGTCATCCTCGAGAACCAGACGACGGACGCCGTGCTCCAGGAGGTGATCTCGGCGCTGCGGCGCGACGTCGAAGGCGGTCTGCTCCTCTCCGAGGCGATGGCGCAGCATCCGAAGGTGTTCTCCCGGCTCTACGTCTCGATGGTCGAGGCCGGCGAGGCGGCGGGCATCCTCGACATCGTCCTCGACCGCGTCGCATACCAGATCGAGAAGCAGGAGGCGATCCGGCGCCGCGTCAAGGGCGCGATGGTCTACCCGACGATGGTGCTCATCTTCGCGACGCTCGTGCTGATCGGGATGCTGATGTTCCTCGTTCCGATCTTCGTCCACATCTTCGCGTCGCTCGGCGGCCAGCTGCCGACGCTGACCCAGTACGTCATGTACGCGTCGAACTTCCTGCGCGACTACTGGTGGATCGTGATCCCCTCGCTGATCTCGGCGCCGTTCATCTTCAAGAAGTGGAAGTCGACGGAGAGCGGTCGCAAGATCTGGGACCGCGTCAAGCTGAAGATCCCGATGAAGATCGGCGACACGGTGCTGAAGGTGACGATGGCGCGGTTCGCGCGGACGCTCTCGACCCTCGTCGCGGCCGGCGTCGACATCATCAAGGCGCTCGAGATCACCGGCCAGACCGCCGGCAACTGGGTGATCGAGGACGCGCTCGACAAGGTGCGCACCGCGGTACACGAGGGTATCCCGATCGCGCAGCAGCTCATCGAGAACGACATCTTCCCGCCGATGGTCAGCCAGATGGTGAAGATCGGCGAGGAGACGGGAGAGCTCGAGAAGATGCTCTCGAAGATCGCGGACTTCTACGAGGACGAGGTCGACGCGGCCGTCGGCTCGCTCACCAGCATCATCGAGCCGATCATGATGATCGGCGTCGGTTGCATGGTCGGCGTGATCATCATCGCGATGTACATGCCGATGTTCAAGATGCTGACGCTCATCAAGTAGAGCGAGTGGAGCGTCTCGATGGTCGTCCAGCGCGGTGTGGTGCCGGCGGTCGCCGTGGCGCTGCTCGCGCTACTCGCGATCGGCATGCTCGCCTCGCTCGGCGCGCGCAACGCGCGCACCACGCGTACCACGCGCACCACGCGCAACGCGCGTAGCGTCGACAGACATCCGGCGTCGTCCGCGCGTGCGGACGCGATCGAGCGGATCGCCGCATCGGAGCTCCCGGCGCAGGTGCGGCGCGACGCCGCGCTCAGGCGCGCCGACCGGGAGACGCGTGCCGACGCGCTCCGCTGGCTCGACACGGCGCCGCTCGGCGTCTTCGTCCACTACGGCCCGTCGTCGCTCCTCGCCGCGCCGACGAACGACGTGTGGTGGACGGACGTGCACGCGCCCGGCTATCCGGCGGTCGCGCGGCGCTTCCACCCGGACGTCGCCGCCGCCGTCGCCGACTGGATCCGCCTCGCGCGCGACGCCGGCGCGTCGTACATCGCCGTGACGGTGAAGCACCACGACGGCTACACGCTCTGGCACAGCCCGGTCGCCGCGTGGGGACAGCCGAGCGACGCGGACATCCTGAAGGTGCTCGCGCCGGCCGCCCGCCGCGCACACCTCCGGCTCTTCCTCTACTACTCGACGCTCGACCTGCACGAGCCGACGTACCGCTCTGCTGCGTACGTCGTCGAGGCCCGGACGCAGCTGCGCGAGCTCCTCACCGGGTACGGCCCCGTCGCCGGCGTGTGGTTCGACGGCACCTGGGACCACCGCTTCACGAACGCGCAGCTCGAGAGCCTCTACGCGCTCGTCCACCGGCTCCAGCCGTGGGCGCTCGTCACCACGAACCATCACCACCTGCCGCTCCCGGGCGAGGACTACCAGACGTTCGAGGCCGGCTTCCCGGGGCATCCGCCGAAGGGCTGGCCGCAGACGCCGATCTCGGGCCTCGCGCACCAGTCGGCGATCTCGCTCGGGCCGACGTGGTTCTGGGACGGAAAGGACGTACCGCGGACGCCGGCGCGGCTCGTGGGCCTGATCCGCGAGGCGCGCGCGTCCCACACGAGCCTCCTCGTCGACATCCCGCCGCGGCCGGACGGGACGTACGGCGCCGGCGTCTTCGCCGCGGTGCGCGCCGCCTCAAGATCGGCCGCCGCGGCGCCGACAAACGGGCCATGAGCAGCACTGCGGAACGCGTCGGCGAGCACGACGTCGTCGTCTCGCGGATCTCGCTCTCGGCGCGCGCGCAGCTCGCCGGGCTCGTCGCGCTGAGCGTCGTCGTGTACGCGCTGCTCGCGCGGCTGCGCAGCGTGCCGACCGCGTTCCCGGACGAGTACCTCTACTCCGCGCTCGGCCGCTCGCTCGCCGCGGGCCACGGGCCGAGCGTCCGGGGAGCGCCCGCGCACTTCCCGGCGCTGCTCGAGCCGCTCCTCACCGCGCCGGCGTGGTGGCTGCCGCACGTCGAGCAGTCGCTCCGCGCGATCCAGGTCGTCAACGCGGTCGCCGTGAGCCTCGCGGCGGTCCCTGCGTACGTCCTCGCGCGCCGCGTGCGGCTGACGCACGGGACCGCGCTCGGGATCGCCGTGCTCACGCTCGTCGCGCCGCAGCTCACGCTCTCGAGCCAGGTGCTCTCCGAGCCGATCGCGTACCCGCTCGCGCTCGCGGCGATCGCGTCGGCCGTCGCGCTCGTCGACCGGCCGTCGGGACGCGCGACCGCCGTGTTCCTCGCCTTCGCGTTGCTCGCGACGCTCGCGCGCGTGCAGCTCGCGGTCATTCCGGCGTGCGCGCTCGTCGCGGTCGTCCCCGTCGGCGCACGAGGCGACGGGATCCGCGCGGCGCTTCGCCGCCACCGCGTGCTCGCCGGCGTCGTCGCGCTTCAGCTGCTCGGCGGCGTCGCGGTCGCGGCGAGCGGCAGCGTCGGCTACTACGCGACGCTGCTCCCGTCGCGCGCCGCGTTCCTCGGCAGCTGGAAGCTGGCGCCCGTCGACGTTTACGTCTTGTTCCTGTCGGCCGGGGTCGTGATCGTCCCCGCCGCGCTCGTCGGCGGCGCGCTCGCGCTCGTCCGGCCGCGCTTCCGCGCCGAGCTCGCGTTCGCGACGGTGTCCGCGGTGTTCTTCGGCGCGCTCGTCCTCGAGGCGTGCTTCTTCGGCGACGTGAAGCTGGTCCAGGAGCGCTACCTCTTCTACGCGGTGCCGCTGCTCGGGATCGCGTTCGGCCTCCGAATGACGCGGACGCAGCGGCGCTGGCACGCCGAGGCCGCCGTCGCCGCGGCCTTCGCCGCGTTCGCGGCGCTCGTCCCGCTCGCCGGCTACGTCGCCGCGCAGACGTCTCCCGCTCCGCTGCAGGGCGCCGTCCGCAGGCTCGAGCTCGCCGTCGGGAACCAGGGCAGCGGGTCGCTCGTCTTCGCCGTCGCGGCGACCGCCGCCGTCGCGCTCGGGATCGCCGCCGTCGCGCGGCGCCGCGGCGTGCAGACCGCCGCGCTCGCAGCGTCGGCGCTCGTCGCCGTCGCGATCGCCGCCGGCGCCCTCTCGTACGAGCGGCTGACGAACTCGATCGTCCGCGCGTCGCTGCCCGCCGACCTGACGTGGATCGACGACGCCCACGCGGGCCACCCGGCGTTCGTCGCGTCGCCGGGGAGCGCGCGCGACACGATCCTCGAGACGCTCTTCTGGAACCGCTCCGTCGGCCGCGTCTACCTGCTGCCCGGCGCCCAGGCGCCCGACAAGTTCGCGGCGCCCGCCGTCGACGTCGACGCGGCCGGGACGCTGCTCCACGACGGCCGCCCCGTGACGCAGGCCGTCGTCCTCGACGACTCCGCGACGACGACCCGCCTCGCCGATGCGCGCCGGCTCGCGGCCGGCGGCCCGGTGAGCCTGTGGCAGCCGAACGGCGCCGCCCGCCTGTCGCTCCTGATGTGGGGGCGGCTCGACGACGGGATCCTCCTGAACGGCGGCGGGATCTGGCTCTGGCCGAAGACGACGCACGAAGGCTGGGTCGAGCTCCGGCTCACGACGGTGAGCGCGGTGAAGCCGGGCACGTTCACGCTCTACGATCACCACCGCCCCGTCGCGACGAGGGAGCTTCCGGCCGGCCGCGTGACGACGCTCCGCGTCCCGCTCTGCGACGCCGGCCGGTTCGCGCGCGGGTTCACGTCGAACAACGCGGTCGCCGCGGTGCCGCGCTACGTGCCCGACCCGGGCGCGTGCAGCCGGCCTACGCTGTGATCGTCAGCTTCGCCTTCAGCTGCTCGGTCCTGTAGCGGACCCCGAGCACGTAGGCGCCGGCGGTGCTCGGGTTCCCGAGCTGCGCCGCCTTCGTGACGAGGATCTTCGCCGTGCCGGGCGCGATCACCATGCACGTGATGCCGGTGCGGAGCGGCATCGTGATCGAGAGCGTCCGGCCGGTGAGGCTCACCTTCGCCGGCTTCGCGCCGTCGACGCGGACCGCCGAGGGGCCGACCGTCGCCGGCAGTGCGAAGCCGCTCGGGAACGTGACCGCGAGGAGGCCGGCGCGGAGCTTCCCGCACTGGAGCTCCGTGTGGAGCGAGACGAGGAGCGAGACCGGTTTCGCCCCCGCCTTCCGGCTCGACAGCGCCGCCGACGCAAAGTCGGACATGTCCGTCCCGGGCGGGACGGCGGCGGACGCGGCTCCGGTGGCGAGAACCGCGCCGCAGACGACAGCGCAGACAGCCCTGAGCACGGACGCAGAGTACCACCGTCGGTTCGAGTTGCACCGGATCCCGAAGTGGTCCACGATCCATCGGCCGGGTGTGGGGCCCGGCGCATAACCCTGGGAGGGGGAGGAGTCGTTACATGACGTCGAATCGCTTTGCGCGCGTCGTCGTTGCCCTCGGAGGCGCGACGATGATCGCGGCGCTCGTTGTCACCGCAGGAGCCTCGGCGAAGACGAACGGCCCGTTCGGGTCGAGCCGTCACGTCCTGCCGGGCACGAGGCCCTCGTGGACGACCGCAGTGCCGCAGACCGCCGCAGTTCCGTCGGGCAGCCTCGTGAACGCGCGGGTCTGGCTCACGACACGGAACTCGGATCAGCTCGACGCGCTGGCGCAGGCCGTCAGCGATCCGTCGAGCGCGCAGTACGGGCAGTTCATCTCGGAGGACCAGTACGCGGCGCAGTTCGCGCCGACGGACGCGCAGGTCGCCAGCGTCAGCCAGTGGCTGACGCAGTCCGGCCTCAGCATCACCGCGACCGGCCCTGACAACCACTTCGTCGCCGTCGCCGGCACGCCGTCCGCGATCGCGACGGCGTTCGGGACGACGCTCGCCGAGTACCTCGTGAACGGGAAGCAGACGCAGGCGCCGGTCGCCGACGTCTCCGTTCCCGACTCGCTCGCCGGGCTCGTGACGGCGGTGACCGGGCTCAGCACGTTCGGCCACACGGTCCAGCCCGCCGACTTCGGGGCGCCCGACGCGTTCGTCAACGCGACGCCGTGCTCGAAGTCGTACGGCGACCAGACCGCGCGGACGCTGCCGAAGTTCCAGCACCAGACGCTCCCGTACGCCGTGTGCGGCTACACGCCGGACCAGCTGCGCGGCGCGTACGGCGTCGACGGCTTCGGCCCGACGTGGAACCTCGGCCGCGGCCAGACGGTCGCGATCACCGACGCGTACGACGAGCCGTCGCTGCTCGCGGACGCGAACAAGTACGCCGTCCGCCAGGGCGACCGCGCGTTCGACCGCGGCCAGTTCCAGGACCGCAGCGTTCCCGAGGATCCGACGACGGGCGACGACTGCGGCGGCAACGGCTGGTACGGCGAGCAGGCGCTCGACGTCGAGGCCGTGCACGGGATGGCTCCCGGCGCGAACGTCTACTACTACGGCGCCGCGAGCTGCTTCGACGACGACCTGATGGCGCAGCTGTCGCAGGTCGTGCACGACAACAAGGCGTCCATCGTCACCAACTCGTGGGGCGAGCCGACGTTCGTCCTGATCGACGGCACGCTCTACTCGACGATCGACGACGAGCTCGTCGCCGCGTACGAGAGCATCTTCAAGCAGGGCGCCGTCCAGGGGATCGGCTTCATGTTCTCCTCGGGCGACGAGGGCGACGAGCTCCTGAACGCCGGCTACCTGCATCCGGACTACCCGACCGGCGACCCGTGGGTCACCTCGGTCGGCGGCACCTCGCTCGCGATCGACAGGCGGGACAACCGCATCTTCGAGACCGGGTGGGGCACGGAGAAGTACGGCCTCTCGAGCAACGGCTCGAGCTGGGTCCAGACCGTTCCGTTCCTCTACGGCGCGGGCGGCGGGATCAGCCAGGTCTTCCCGCTGCCGTGGTACCAGCGCGGGATCGTGCCGCGCGGGACGACGGGCCGCGCGGTGCCGGACGTCGGCATGGACGCCGACCCGACGACGGGCATGCTCGTCGGCGAGACGCAGAACTTCTCGCTGCCGAGCCGCTTCGGGCCGCCCGGCGTGCACTACGGCGAGTACCGGATCGGCGGGACGAGCCTCGCGTCGCCGCTCTTCGCGGGCGCCCAGGCGGTCGCCCAGGCGAACGCGGGCGGCCGGCGGATCGGCTTCGCGAACCCGATGATCTACGCACTCGCTCGGAACCCGAACGAGTTCTACGACGTGACGCCGCAGGGCGACCCGGGCAACGTCCGGGCCGACTACGCGAACGGCCAGAACGGCGACGACGGGATCCTGTACTCCGTCCGCTCGTTCGACCAGGACTCGTCGCTCCAGACGAACCGCGGCTGGGACGACGTGACCGGAGTCGGGAGCGTCACGCCGCGCTACTTCGGCTGGTGGGGCGACCTCGGCCGCCACTAGCGACCGACCGACCGGCGGGCCGGGGCCTTCGCGCTCCGGCCCGCCCCCTTCTCTAGCTCGTGGCCCTGCTCTTCTTCTTCAGCGCGCGCTCGAGGGCGCGGACGAACGGGCCGACGACGACGGGCTTCTCGAGGTAGGCGACGGGCTCGAGCAGCCAGCCGGAGATCACCCGGCGGCCGCTCGTGACGCAGACGACCGGGAGCTTGCGCGCCTCGCGCGCGCGGGCCTCGCGGGCGAGCGCGACCGAGTCGCGCGAGAGCGGCTCGACGACGACCGCGTCGACCGGGCCCGCGTCGAGGTCGGACACCACCGTGTGCCCGAGGGCTTCGACGATCGCCGTGAGCGCGAGCTTCCAGTGCGCGTCGGGATCGCTGACGAGGACGACCGCCACGCGACGATTCACTCGCACTCCGATGGTGGAAACGGACTGCGGGCCGTATGAACCGCGTATGACCTGTCCGGGCTAGCGGAACCGGGAGAAGAAGCCCCTCGGCTGCGGCGGCTCCTCGGTCGGCG
>Ga0335082_10005131_pt1 | contig 14278 bp, 13 predicted proteins | sample Lox_Sample_41_FD_206718 | JGI IMG/M metagenome (GOLD analysis project Ga0335082, IMG submission 206718) | Soil microbial communities from Loxahatchee National Wildlife Refuge, Florida, United States - Lox_Sample_4.1 | ecosystem: Environmental > Terrestrial > Soil > Wetlands | place: USA...
CCGACTATCGCGGCATGGCGCAGGCCGAGGCGACCCGGCCCGACGGCGCCGAGGTGGTCAGCGTGGTGACGCCCAACGTCTCGCACCACGCCATCTGCAAGACCTTCCTCGAGGCCGGGATCGACGTTATCTGCGACAAGCCGCTGACGCTCAGGCCAAGGACAAATTTGCGCCAGACACGACGTCAAAACAGTGCAGCTTGTGGGGGTTCCAGCCGAATCGCACAGCGCTGTCGATCGGAAATTCCAAGGCGGCCGGTGTTGTCGCCCGCAGCAGCTGCTCGTCGACCCGGAGCGTCACAATCTTCTCTACGCCGAGATTCTCCACGTCATGGACTCGCGCCTCCGCGACCTCTCCGGGACCAATGCGGATGTCCTCGCAACGGATGCCGAGCGTGACAGGACCCGGGCCGCACGGCAGGCGCTCGCGTAGTGATCCCCCCGCGGAAAGCTCGATCCTGCCCGCCAGCGCCATCAGCCGCCCGTCGCGGACCTCGCCCGGCATGAGATTCATCGCGGGCGAACCAACGAAGCTAGCGACGAATAGATCGCGCGGCCGGTTGTAGATCTCATGGGGCGTGCCGACCTGGATGATGCGGCCCTGATTAAGCACGCCGACCCTGTCGCCCATCGACATTGCCTCAATTTGATCGTGGGTGACAAACAGGAAGGTGGCGCCGAGCTTCAACTGCAGTTCCTTCAGTTCCGCCCGGAGTGCTTCGCGCAGCTTCGCGTCAAGATTCGAAAGCGGCTCGTCCATGAGGAAGGCCCTGGGATCGCGGACGATCGCCCGGCCGATCGATACACGCTGCATCTCGCCGCCCGAAAGCCGGTCGGTCTTGCGCTCGAGCAGGTGTTCGATCCGCAGGGTCTTTGCCGCCCGCGCAATCCGATCAGTGATCTCGGCCGGCGAATAGTTCCTGATTCTCGACTTGAGCGGAAAGGCCAGATTCTGGCGCACGGTGTAGCGCGGATAGAGCGAATAATATTGGAACACTAGTGCCACGTCGCGTTCGGCGGCACTCCACTGGCGGACGTCCTGTCCGTCGATTTCGATGGTTCCGGCGTCGGGCCGTTCGAGCCCCGCGATCAGCCGCAGCGTCGTCGTCTTGCCGGCGCCGGTAGGCCCCAGAAGGATGAAGAATTCCCCGTCCGCAATTTCCAGGGACAGATTGTCCAGTGCCGCATGCGAACCGAAGTGCTTGGTGACATTTGCGAGCTTAATATGCGCCATCACCGGACCTTGTCTGCAGCGAATTTCCGGTTTTCGTATCGAAGAAGTGCGTTTGCGCCGGATCCAATCGCGCCCACACCTTGTCGCCCGCCCTGGTGACCAAGCCGCTCGGCGTACGCGCCCTGACGAGTTGCGGGCCGATCTTGAGATCGACGATGTCATAGGCGCCCAACGGCTCGATCAGATGAGCCTCGACCGGGACGTGCCCTGGGGCCTCGGCAAGCGAGATCAGGACGCCCTCGGGTCGGACGCCTAGAGTCAAACCCGAAGTCGCTGCCGCGGTTTCTGCAACGCGCAGGGCCAGCTGGGTGGGGAATTCGAACGCGCCGGGGCCGTCGCCCAGGACGACCCGCGCCGTATCGCCCTGCGTTGCCAGCACCACCGCCGGAGCAATATTCATCACGGGACTTCCGACAAACTGCGCGACAAAGAGATTGGCCGGCTGATGATAGACGTCGTCGGGCGTGCCGACCTGCTGCAGCACGCCGTCATTCATGATGGCGATGCGGTCGGCCAGCGACATCGCCTCGACCTGGTCGTGCGTGACGTAGACCGTCGTCGATTCGTTCTCGAGGTGCAGCCTCTTCAGTTCCGTGCGCATCTCCTCGCGAAGCTTCGCATCGAGAGCCCCGATTGGTTCGTCCATGAGCATGGCCTTGGGCCGGCGCACCAGCGCGCGACCGATCGCGACGCGCTGCATGTCGCCGCCCGCCAGCGTGGCCGGGCGCTTGTTCAGCAGATGCTCGATCTGGAGGGAGCGCGCGACCTGCCGGACCTTGGCATCGACACTCGCCCGGCCTTCGCGTGTCGCGCGCAGGGGAAAGGCGATATTCTCGTAAGCCGTCAGATGCGGATAGAGCGCAAAGAGCTGGAAAACGAACGCAATGTCGCGGTAGCCGGCCTCGAGCTGCTGAACCGGAACGCCATCGATCAGGATATCTCCCGCATCGATTTCCTCCAGCCCGGCGATCGCCCGGAGCGTTGTAGTCTTGCCGCAGCCGGAAGGACCAAGCAGCACCACGAACTCCCGGTGCCGGATCGTGAGATTGAGCTTCCGGACCACGTAGGCGGCGCCAAAATACTTCTCGATGTTCCGCAGTACGATTTCGGCCATCGCTTGTTCAGGAGTCCTAACGGAGTGGCGGCTTGATCTTGGAAAAGACGGTGAAGCCGACCAGTCCCAAGAGGATGATGGCGACACCATAGCTATGCAGCGTGAGGTTGAGCGGCTGACACAGCGCCACGATGCCGAGGATCATGGTCCAGATCGAGGCGGGTTCCAAGTATTTGGCACTGATTTCCTTGAACGTCATGATTCAATGCCCCTATTTCCGGATCGCGCCGAAGGTGACGCCCCGCAGCAGATGCTTGCGGAGCGCAAATGTGAAGATCGCTACTGGCAGCAGGAACAAAAAGGTGCCGGCCGCGATTGTCGTCCAGTCGGGTAGGCCCGAACCGATCTGTGATGGGATGAAGGGGGGTGCTGTCTGCGCCCGGCGGTTGGTCATGATCAGGGCGAAGGCATATTCGTTCCAAGCGGTGATGAAGCAGAACACGGCGGTCGCCGCGATGCCGGTCGCCGCCTCTGGCAGGACGATCTTGAAGAAGGACTGCATGCGCGTGTAGCCGTCGACCAATGCCGCCTCTTCGTATTCCTTTGGGATCTCGTCCATGAATCCCTTCATCAGCCACACCGAGAAGGACAGGTTGAAGGCGACGTAGAGGATGATGAGGCCGATGTGGGAATCATTCAGCCCGACGACGCGGTACATGAGGAACATCGGGATAGCCACGACGACGGGCGGCAGCATGCGTGTCGACAGGATGAAGAACAGCAGGTCCGCCTCTCCGGCGATGCGGAACCGCGAGAAGCCGTAAGCGGTGACCGTCCCCATCGACACGGCGAGCACGGTGCTGATGATCGCTACGATCAGGCTATTCTCGAAGCGGTTGGGATATTGCGAGAGCTGCACGGCATCGCCGACCTTGAGCACCCGCTCGCCGCCGTCATAGATGCGCTTCTCCCACCATGGCGCCGCCGCATAGGCCGCGGGATCAGTCTCGCCTTGTATCTGCACGCGCTTGGTGAAGAGGCGGATCATCGGCGTGATCTCGGGCGTGAAGATCAACGTCGGCGGCACGGTTACGGCAAGCTCCTTCGGTTTGAAGGCGGTCGAGGCGATCCAGTAGATCGGGCCGAGGAAGACCAGCATCGCAACCAGCGCTCCCGCAATTGCCAGGCGGTTCAATACGGCCTTTCGCACCGAACGGACGGCCGCCATCTCAGCGTTCCTTCACGCGGTTGAGATATTTGACATAGATGTTGGTGATGGCGAGCACCATGATCAGGACGATGTAGGCGAGGGCGCAGGACTTGCCCGTATCCCACTGTTGGAACGCCTGCTTGTAGAGCCGGATCGCGATGAGCTCCGCCGTCGGCTGCGTGGTCATCGTGTAGGCGATATCGAAAGTCTTAAACGCCTCCATCGTGCGGAAGATGAGCGCGATGAGAAGAAGCGGAGCCACCAGTGGCAAGGTGATGCGGGTGAAGGTGTACCACGCACCGGCGCGATCGATGGCCGCCGCCTCGTAGAGGTGCTTAGGCACGGCCGACAGACCGGCAAGCGACAGCAGCATCACGAAAGGCGACCACATCCAGATGTCGGTGATCGCCACGGCGTAGAGTGCTGCATCGGGATCAGACAGCCAGGCGAAATCGCCGAGGCCGAAGAGGTAGTTGATTGGCCCCCAGGACGGGCTGTAGAGCAGCTGCCAGAAGAGCCCCACCACCGCCGCCGACAGCATCATCGGCAGCAGCAGCAGAGTGGTGACCAGCCCTTTCAGCGGAAAACTGCGGTTGAGAAGAAGAGCGAGCCCGAAGCCGACCACCATCTGGCCGGATACGGAGACGATCACGTACTTGGCGGTGATGACGAAGTTCGACCAGATGTGTTCGTCGCTCAGCAGGTCGCGATAATTCTTCAGTCCGATGAAACTCCAGGGAACGCTGCGGTTGGCGGCATAGTCGGTGAACGAGTATCCGAGCGAGTAGATCAAGGGAAAGATGTTGAAGACGATCAGGAAGAGGAGGGTCGGAATGACAAACAGATTGCGGATTGTGAGGTCGCTCCAGCCCCGCGTGGCCGCTCGCGAGCGTGGGTCAAGACTCGTCATCGCGTTCGTCGCCAAACGGCTCCCCTTGCCGTTCAAGGCCGAGGGCAGTCGAACTTCCCCCGGCCTTGATCGAACCCTGAACTAGTAGCGGCCATATTTCGTGAAGGTCGCCGTCCAGTCCTTGGCGGTCGCGTCGAGGGCTTCCTGTGCGGTGCCCTTGCCGCCGACCACGAACGGATAGATGTTCTGGTTGAGCTGATCGAGAACCTCGGCATATTCGGGTGTCGCCCAGAAGTCCTTGACCATGAACATCGTGTCGTAGAACGCCTTGTTGTACGGCGTGGCGTTCTGGAACTCGGCTGATTTCAGCACGGCCTGGCTGCAGGTGTAGCCGCCAAGGGCCGCCCACTTCTTCTGGGTCTCGTCTTTGATGAACCACTCCAGGAACTTCATCGAGGCTTCCTGATTCTTGGAATAGGACACGACCGAGATGCCCTGGCCGCCGAGGGCCGCGAAGCGCTGTCCGCCGGGGCCGGCCGGATTGGCAAAGAAGCCGGTTCCCTCAGCATTGGGGTTGGTTGCCTTGTTCACCAGCGGTGGGAAGAAGGCGAAGAAGTTCATGCTCATCGCGGCCAGGCCGCCGGTGATCGCCTGGTTGTCCTCGACGAAGAAGGTCTTGCCCCAGCCCGGCGGCGTGTACTTGTAGAGTTCCTTGTACATGGCGAGCCCATCGGCCGCCTGCTTCGAGTTCGTGATGCCTTCCACCTGGTAGGTCGCGTAATCGCCGAGCTCGCCGCCGTAGCTGAAGATGGCGCTTTCGACGCCCATCGCCATCGCATCATAGGAATTGTCGGTATAGATGGCGATGCCGTAGCGCTTTTGGTCGGGCCGGTAGAAGAATTCGGCGATATCGCGGAGCTGCGCATAGGTCGTCGGCACGGCCAGGTCGTAGCCGTACTTTGCCTTGAAAGCCTCCTTTTCCTTCGGGTCCTCGAACCAGTCCTTGCGATAGGCCCAGCCGATGGCGTCGCCCTCGAGCGGGATCGCCCAGTACTTGCCGCTGCCGCCGGGGTACTCGGCGTAGTATTTGATCGTCGCTGGCGCCATCACGTCGTTCAGCTTGTGCTGCTTGAAGAAATCCGTGAGTTCGACGTAGTGACCCTGGGTCGAGCCGGCGCCGAGCCATTGGGAGTCGCCGACGACCATGTCGTAGGCGTCTCCATGGGCATTGAATTCCGTGAAGGCCTTGGTCTGGAAATCCGGCCACGGCGTCGTCTGCACCGTGACTTTCACGCCGGTCTGCGCCGTGTACTCGTTGACGAGTTCCTGCAGGTAGTTGGCCGGATCCCATTCCGCCCAGAAGATGGTGAGTTCGTCCGCGGCCATGGCCGCGCCGCTGACCAACGCGACGGAGGCGCCGGCCAGCATTCCAAGCAAGGATTTCTTCAGCATCTGCTTCTCTCCCTAGACTAAGAACCGCGGCCGGCAGAAAACCGACAGCGAACTATTCGTTCGTTGGACTGATCTCCCTCTTGCGCGGTCTTTCATCCGCGTTCTCCTTGACATGGGCCGGCGACGACGGGGCCGCTCGTCGCAGCCTCCGCGATGGTGGTCCTGACGAATGCACCTGATCAAGTGCCCAAGCAAGATTGCCCTGTTTGTATCTGTCTGCGACTGGTCGGTGATCCCGATCAAGCCACGAACGAAGCCCGCTGATCGCATGAGAGCTGTTCCAGAATCGAGGGCTGGGCGCTCGCCTATGGACGCTACTTTGCCCGCCTACAGCCCGTCTGTTCCGGCGAAGCATCTGGCGCGGCACGTTCACAGCACCCTGGCGATGGTTCCGGGTGCACTCGGACCCACGAAATCGCGCCGATTGCTTCCCCCCTGCTTCCCCAACAAGCATCTGCCTATCCCAGCCACCTTAGGTTGTTGAAATTATACGTATTTTCCGAAAACATCGGATGTTCTCCATCTAACGCAAGAAGAGATGCGTGTCCGCCAGCGGCACCTCGACGTCGATCGTGCTGCCCAATTTATAGGCAAGGGCCAGATCTTCCGGCAGCACCATCTTCAGGACCGCCTCGCCGACACCGACGTCGATCACGGTGACGTCGCCGAGCGGTTCCGTCAAGCGCACTTGTCCGCGAAAGGCGGGACCGCGCGGCGGCTGGCGCGCCGGACCGAGATCGTGCGGCCGGATGCCGATTAACAGCTCGGCGCCGGCCGGGAATTGCGCAGCCTGGCGCCGGTGCGAAAGCGGCAGATCGAGGAAGGGCAACCGCGCAACCGGGCCGTCGGCCGCGTGCTGCAGCGTGGCCGGCAGCAGGTTCATGGCCGGCGCGCCCACGAGCGTCGCGACGAAGCGGTCGGCGGGCTCGGCATAGAGATCGCTGGGCGTGCCGACCTGAACGATCTCGCCCGCCCGCAGCGTGGCGATGCGCTGGCCCATGGAGAGCGCCTCCAGCTGGTCGGGCGTGGCGTAGAGCATAGTCATGCCGAGCTCGCGGTGCAGGCGCTTGAACTCGGCGCGCGTGTCGTGACGCAGCTTGGCGTCGAGGTTGGTGAGCGGCTCGTCCAGCAGCAGCAGCTTCGGGCGACGGATCAAGGCCCGGCCGATGGCGACGCGCTGCTGCTCCCCGCCGCTCAGCGTGGCCGGCTTGCGGCGCAGCACATGGCCGATGCGCAACTGCTCGGCCATCTCGCCGACGCGGCGGGTGATCTCGCCGGCCGCCATCCCGGCCTCGCGCAGCGGATAGGCGAGGTTGTCATGGATCGTGAGGTGCGGATAGAGCGCGAAGGTCTGGAAGATCATGGCCATGTCGCGGCCGCGCACCGGCCGATCCGTCAGGTCCTGGCCGCCGAAGACAATGCGGCCGGCTTCCGGCCGTTCCAGGCCGGCGATGCTGCGCAGCAGCGTCGTCTTGCCGGCCGCGCTCGGCCCCAGCACCACGAAGAACTCGCCGGCAGACACCGACAGCCCGATCCCGCGCAACGCCGCGACGGACCCGTAACTCTTGCTCAGGCCGGTGACGACGAGATCCGACATGGTCTTCGGCGCAGCCTCCCTCTCGTTCTTGTCGGCGCCGCATCAGAGAGGCGATGCCGTGGCCTCTATGGACCCGCCGCACATTAGACGATGGCGGGGACCGCTGCCAACGGCCAAGGCGATACAAATGTATATGGGCCGGATCAACTATTCGCAGGCGGCCAGGGCCGCGCCGACGAGCCCGGCATCAACGCCGAGCGCCGCCGGCAGCATCGGCAGGTCGCGGCAGGAGGCGGCCCAGATATGGGCGCGGGTCGCGGCGATCAGCTCCTGCCGATACGGACCTTCCGCGAGACCGAGGCCGCCGCCGAGCACGACCGCCTGGGGATCGAGCATATTCACGATGAGGGCAACCAGTGGACCGAGCTGGCGGGTCGCCGCGGCCACGATCTCGCGTGCAGCCTCGTCACCTGACGTCGCGGCCGCCAGCACTTCGGCCGCGCCGGCGACAGGACGACCCGTGCGCTGCACATAGGCGGCGGTGATCGCGGGACCGGATGCGATCTCCTCCGGCACCGGCGTGTTCACGTGTCCGCAGGCTGCGCAGGGCACGTGCAGCGCGCTCGAGGCGAAATGGATGGCGAAGCCGTTGGCGCCGGCGTGCGGCCGTCCGTCGATGACCAGGCAGTAGCTGATGCCCGTGCCGATGGTGACGTAGGCGAAGAGGCGGCGGCCCTTGCCGGCGCCGAAGCGCGCCTCCGCCCGCGCGGCCGCGCGCACGTCGGACTCCACGACAGCCGGCGCCAGCATCGAGAGCTGCTCGCGGACGGGAAGGTCCGTCCAGTCGAAATTGTAGGCGCTGCGAATTCGACCGGCATTGTCCACCAACTGGGGCACGCCGACGCCGATCCGTTCGACCCTGCGGTCGGCGGTCGCGATCAGGCGGCGGGCGAGATCGAGCGTGTTTGCGAAGACGGCGGCGCCGCCGCGCGCCGGTTCGGTTGCGATGGTCTCGCGGGCGACGATCGCGCCGCTCGCGGGATCGACGATGCCGGCCGCGATCTTGGTGCCGCCGACGTCGATGCCGAGGACGCCCGAATCGGCGCCCGTCATTGTCCGGCTGCGGCCCGGTCGAGATAGACGCGGCCGCGGCGACATTCGTGGATCAGCGTCGCCGGCCAGGCCGAATCGAAGCTCGCGACCGCCTGCACCCGTCGTGCCGACTCGTGCTTGCCGGCGCCGTGCATGACGAGGATAGCCTCCTGCGACAGGCGCGCGATCGTGCCGAGCCCGACCGACACGCCGTGCGTCGGCACGTCGTCCAGGCTCTTGAACTGCGGGAAGGTCGCGAGATTGTCCTGCCGGGTCTCCTCCGACAGGGCGACGATGCTCGAGCCGCCCTCGAGCGGCGAGCCCGGCGGATTGAAGGCGACGTGGCCGTCGGAGGCCCCGCTCGCCAGCAGGAAGAGGTCGATGCCGCCGGCGTCCTGAAGCCGCGCGTCATACTCAGCGGGATCGGCGGGATCGGGAATCCAGATCTGATGATCGGGAATGCAGGCGTCGGCCGGCAGCTCCCGGTTGATCGGCGCCTGGATCTCGCGGAAGGCGAAGCCGAGGCAGCTGTAGTGGGCGTTGATGGGACAGGTGACGAAGCCGCCCTTGTCGTCCGCATTCAGATACTCGTCCATCATCACGATGACGACATGCGAGAGGTTGTCGTTGGCTTCGGCGGCGCGCCGCGCCAGCGCCTGGTAGATCGGGCGCGGCGTGCGGCCGCTCGGGCAGCCCAGCAGGAAGCGGCGGCGCCGGCGCAGCGCGGTCCGCGCGCGCTCGAGGATCTCGCCGGCCAGGTCCCAGCCGAGCTTCTCCGGCGTCTCGAAGATCGTGACGGGGGCACCCATGCGCATCAGCCTCGATAGCGCGTCAGCCAAAGCGCGATCTGCGTCGTCCCGACGGTCATGAGGAGAATAAGTGTGCCGACGGCGTTGGCCTTCGGCGTGAGTGCCGAGCGGATCATGTTGAATACGAACGTCGGAAGCGTCATACCCTTGCCGATGGTGAAGTAGGTAATGATGAAATCGTCGAGTGAAAAGGCCATGGCGATCAACGCGGCGCCGATCACGGTCGGCCGGATGATCGGAAGCGTCACGGTGAAGAACGCTCGCAGCGGCGAGGCACCCAGATCGCGCGCGCTCTCCACGACGCGGTAGTCGAAATTGCGCAGGCGCGCGAAGACGACGAGCACGACGAACGGCAGGAAGGCGAGCAGGTGGCTCAGGATGACCGTCTGCCGTCCCATGGGGATGACGTAGGCCTTCGAATAGAAGCTGAGCAACGCCACCGCCAGCACGAGCGGCGGCAGCATCAGCGGCAGGCAGATCAGGACGGTCACGAGATAGGCCCGCACGGGCTCGAGCCGCGCCAGGCCCATCGCCGCCATGGTGCCGACGATCGCTGACAGCAGTCCGACGGTCCCGCTGATGACGACGCTGTTCCAGAAGGCCGGCGCGAAGTTCGCATCGGCGAACATCTCTCCGTACCATTTCAGCGACAGCCCCTCGATCGGGAAGGCTGACTGCGCGCGACTGGTGAAGGAGAACAGGACGACCAGGGCGAGCGGCGACAGCAGGAACACGACGAAGACCGCGCCGACCGCGCGCCAGGCGATGCTTGCGCCGCGGTTCATCGCGGCCGCCACTGCGCCAGAAGGGAGACCACGACGACGACCACGACGAGCGACAGGCCGACCGTGACGAACGACATCGCGGCGCCCATCGGCGGGTTGTAGATGCCGCCGAACTGGGCGCCAATCTGCACGCCGATCATGTTGACCTTGCCGCCCACCAGCTGCGGCGTCAGGTAGTCGCCGGCCGCGAGCAGGAAGCAGAGCGCGAAACCGGCCATCGTGCCGGTGTGGCAGCGCGGCACGACGATGTCGGAGAAGCTGCGCCAGCCGCCGGCGCCGAGGTCGCGCGCCGCCTCCAGCTCGATGTCGGTGATCCCGCGCATGGAGGCATAGATCGGCAGGACGGCAACCGGCAGCAGGAAGTTCACCAGCGTCACGACCACGGCCCCCGCGTTGTAGAACAGCCAGGGCAGCGGCTCATCGATGATGCCGAGGGTCAGGAGGGCGGTGTTGAGCACGCCCTTGATGCCGAGGATGGTCATCCAGGAATAGATCTTCATGAGATAGCCGCCGAACAGCGTGATCAACGCAATGAACAGCAGCGCCGGTCCCCAGCGCCCCGCCTTGAAGCGGACGAGAAAGGCATAGACGAAGGCGAGCGCGGTGGTGAGGAGGGCGACGATCAGTGCCAGATACAGCGTGAACACGAAGGTGGGCAGGTGAAGCGCGAAGGTCTGCTCGTAGTTCACCAGGCTGAAGCCCGGCTTCATCGCGAACAGCAGCATGCGCCAAAAGCTGATGACGAAGAAATAGGCGAGCGGCACCACGAACAGGATGCCGAAGATCGCCAGGGCGGGCACCAGCAGGAGATAGGGGGCGGTGCGCTCGCGCATTCTAGCGTGCGATCGTTTCCTTGAGCGACATAAGGCCCTTGAAGGCCGTGTAGCCGGCATCGACGGGGAAGATGCCGCCGGTCACGCGCCTAGCGCGGTCGGAGGCCAGGAAGACTCCGAAATCGGCGACGTCCTCGGGCTGGAGGATGCCCATGAGATGGAGATCCTCGATCTTCTTGCGCTCGATGGGATCGCTGAGGAAGGGCGCCTGATGCGGCGTCTCGACGAAGCTTGGGCAGACCGCGTTCACGCGCACGCCCGCCGGCGACAGGCCGGCGGCCAGCGAGCGCGTCATCGCGACCACGCCGCCCTTGGCCGCCGTGTAGGCGTCGATGCCGGCCTGGCCGATGAGGGCGTCCGTCGTGGCGGTCAGCACGATCGAGCCCGAACCCTGCTTCAGCATCTGCTGGCCGGCATACTTGCAGCAGTAGAACGTGCCATTCAGCACGAGGTCGATGATTTCGCGCCACGTGCCCTCGTCCAGCTCGGTGGCGCGGCCGTCTCCGCGATTGACGAGCGGCACGTTCATGGCGTTGTGAAACAGCACGTCGACGCGGCCGCAGCGCGCGACCGTATTGGCGACCATGCGTTGCACCTGGAGGGTGTCGCGCACATCGACCGGCTGGAACTGCGCGCGCTCGCCGATCTCCTGCACCACCCGCCCGCCGCCGTCCTTGTTGATATCGGCGACGATGACCGTCGCGCCGGCCGCGGCGAACGCCCGCGCGCCCGCGCGGCCGATGCCCGAGGCGGCACCGGTGACAATCGCGACCTTGCCCGTCAGATCCGCCATTGCCAGCGCGCAGGGGCGGACCGCGCGATCCGCCCCCGCAGAGGATGCTCAGGCCGCCTTGAACTTCTGATACGCGTTCTGCCAGTCCTGATAGCTGGCGTGCACGCCATCGGGCTGGAGCGGCGGCATCGGGAAGAATTTCGCCTTCTTCGCGAACTCGCCGAGGTTGTCGTAGGGATAGAGGGCCTTGGTCGAAGGCTGCAGCTTGGCGATCGCATCCGGGATGACGATCGCCTGATAGGTCTTCTCGCCGAAGGCCACCTGGGCATCGACGTCGAGCGCCTGGTTGGCGCATTTGTGGGCGGCCTCGCGGTTCGGCGCGCCCTTAGCGACGCAGTAGCTGTCGAGCCAGGCGAACGTGCCCTCCTTCGGATAGGTGAGCTCGATCTTCTTGCCGGCGTCGCCCGCGAACTTCTTCAGGAACTCGCCGCCGCTATAGGTGATGACGACCTCGCTGCGGGCCAGCGCATTCGCCAGCTCGCCCCAGCTCACCGCCAGCTGCCGCGCATAGTCCTTCTTCAGCATGATCAGGAACTCGGTCGCCTGGTTCAGCTGGTCCTGCGTCAGCATGGTCGGCACCTTGGCATCGGTCGCCAGGATGGCGGCCAGCATCTGGTTGCCGATGGGATCGTCGGCCATGCCGACCTTGCCCTTGTATTCCGGCTTCAGGATGTCCTTCCACGACTCCGGAGCGGTCGGGATCACAGCCGGATCATAGGCCATCGGCGCAGAACCCCAGGTGAACGGTACGGAATAGCGGACGTTGTTGACGATGACGTTGGAGTCGTTGCGGAACACCTCCGGCACGTTCTTCAGGTTGGGCACCAGCGATTCGTCGATCGGCTCGATCAGCTCCGACGCCGCCAGGAACGGGATGTAACCCATATAAGGTGTCACGATATCGATCTGACCGGCGCCGCCGGCGGCGAGACGGCTGATGATCTCGTCGTTGTTGCCGATGCCGGTGAAGGTGACGTCGATGTCCTCGCGCTTCAGGAAGTCGCCCACCCGCAGGCCGGCATCGTAATCCTGCCAGCCGAACATGCTGACGGTGGTGGCCGCCGACGCCGGCCGGCCGGCGAGCCCGGTCGCCGCCAGCGTACTGAGCGCGGCCGCACCTTTCATCGCATCGCGCCGCGACACGGTCATCATCGTGCGCACGCGCATGAGTCCGGATTTGTCCATGATAAGCCTCCCAGTGCTTTGTTATGGGACAAGACTGACGGCAGTAGACCGCAGGGCATTGCGGGCGTCAATGGCAGCGCCGGAGCGGCTCTCGCCAAAGCTTCGGTGACGCCCTAGAGTCGCCCCCCACGATCGTGCAAGGCCGATTTCCGGCGGCCTAAAGACAAGGCAAGGGGAGGCACTATGACCATTTCCGCACGCACGCCCACTGTCGAGCAGCTTCTCGACATCGCCGATTCGTTCGGCCTGCATCTGACCATCGATGACGCGAAGTCGTTCCAGGGCATCATGGCCGGGACCATGGCCTCCTACGCCCGCGTCGACGAGCTGGTGGAGCCTCGGCCGCCGGTCAAATACCCACGCGATTCCGGCTACCGGCCGGACGAGAAGGAGAACCCGTACAACGCCTGGTACTGGAAGTGCGAGATCAAGGGCGCGTCGCGCGGCCTGCTCGCGGGCAAGCGCGTCGCCGTGAAGGACAACATCTGCGTTGCCGGCATTCCCATGGCGAACGGCTCGCGCGTCCTTGAAGGCTACGTGCCTGAGGTCGACGCCACGGTCGTGGCGCGCATCCTCGACGCCGGCGGCATTATCGCGGGCAAGGCGGCCTGCGAGGATCTCTGCTTTTCGGCCGGCAGCCACACCTGCGTCACCGGCCCGATCCGCAATCCGCACAACCCCGCCCACTCGACCGGAGGCTCCTCCGGCGGCAGCGCGGCGGCGGTGGCGGCGGGCGACGTCGAGATGGCGCTCGGCGGCGACCAGGGCGGCTCCATCCGCACGCCCTCCTGCTGGTGCGGCGTCTACGGGCTTAAGCCGACCTGGGGACTGGTGCCGCTGACCGGCGCCATGCCGATCTCTTATGCCGTCGATCACTGCGGCCCCATGTGCAACAGCACGGAGAATCTGGCCAAGCTGCTGACGGTGATCGCCGGCCAGGATCCGCTCGATCCACGCACCACCATCGCCAAGAAGCAGGACTACATGAAGGCGCTCGGCCAGGGCGTGAAGGGCATGAAGATCGGGATCCTCAAGGAGGGCTTCGGCCATCCCGGCGCCAGCGACAAGGAGACCGACAAGAAGGTGCGCGACGCCATCCTGTCGTTCAAGAAGCTGGGCGCCACGGTGGAAGAGGTCTCCGTGCCGATGCATCGCGACGCCCCGCATGTCTGGACCGCGATCATCCTCGAGGGCGCCACCGAGATGATGATCAAGGGCAACGCGCTCGGGAACAACTGGAACGGCGGCTACACGACCTCGCTGATCGACGCCTTCGCGCGCGGCTGGCGCTCGCGCCCCGACGACATGTCCGAGACCTGCAAGCTGGTACTGCTGCTGGGCGAATATCTCAACCGCTTCTATCACGGCCGTTACCACGCCAAGGGCCAGAACCTGAAGCCGCTGGTGAAGCAGTCCTACGACGCCGTGCTGAAGGACTACGATCT
>Ga0335082_10005132_pt1 | contig 14277 bp, 14 predicted proteins | sample Lox_Sample_41_FD_206718 | JGI IMG/M metagenome (GOLD analysis project Ga0335082, IMG submission 206718) | Soil microbial communities from Loxahatchee National Wildlife Refuge, Florida, United States - Lox_Sample_4.1 | ecosystem: Environmental > Terrestrial > Soil > Wetlands | place: USA...
TTGGGTTACCAAAGCCCAGCGCGATTTGTTCAACAACTTCCATCCCCGTCTACGGTCGGGCTACGCCCTCCCTTCGTCGGGGATGGACAAACCCCAAGCCCTAGTGCAACATCAACCTCAGCTCTAGACTAACAATGCACTGGCCCGGAAAAGCGAGTCTGGTCAGGATCTTCACACTCCATTGAAGTGCTACAGGATCCAGCGACCGATAACGTCGGCAGGCGGCTGCGGCGAGAGATGTCGGGGCTCTCCTCACCGCCTGCCTCTGCACGACAACTGGAGTACCTATAACGTGGTACAGGAGCGATTTCGCTCGCGAGCCGGCACGGCGCCGAACGCCAGAAAAATGCGCTGGGAGAAGACGGGGCGGTGTGGTACCACGATGCCATGGAGTGGGCGGAAAACACAGCTGAGGGCCTGACGATCATTAGCTTGAAGGGGGAGATTGATTTGCAGCAATCTCCGAAACTGCGCGCATTGCTGCAAACCCAACTGAAACGGCGAGTGGCGGCTTTGTTGCTGGATTTCAGCGACGTCAGCTACATAGACTCGTCGGGCCTCGCCACGCTGGTGGAGTATTATCAGCAGTCTCGGGAGCAGGGAGGGCGGATCGCGCTGGGGGCGCTGAGCCGGCGGGTGCGGAGCATATTCGAACTGGTGCGGCTGAACGAGATTTTCCCGATCTTCGAAACCGTGGCAGCGGCTCGGGCGGAGCTGTTGCGGCCGGGAGCGACGGGACCGGGCGCGGAGTGAAAAAGTATTTCACGCTGAATCTGCGGATTTTTTACTGGTTGCTGCTGGGGCCGGCGCGGGGGCAGACGTTGAAATTGCACCACGTGATCCACCAGATGACGCGGATCGGGGCGAAAGCGTTGCCCATGGCGGCGCTGACTTCCTTCAGCATCGGTCTGACCCTGGCGATGCAGGGGGCGCACGAGTTGCGACGGATGGGCGCGGAGATGTTTGTGCCGAATCTGGTCTCAGTGAGCCTGCTGCGGGAATTGGGGCCGCTGCTGATCGCCGTGATCGTCATTGGCCGCAGTGGCTCGGCGGTGACAGCGGAATTGGGCACGATGAAGGTGTCGGAGGAAATCGAGGCGTTGCAAGTGATGGCCATCAACCCGATCCGGTTTCTGATTGTGCCGCGCTTTCTGGCGATGCTGATCATGCTGCCGGTACTGACGGTGTTCGGCAATTACATTGGCATGTTGGGCGGATGGACGATCTGCCATTTCGCGCTGGATATGAACACGGCCTTTTACGTGATGCGGTCGGTCGAGGCGGCGCACCTGAGCGACCTTTACACCGGCTTGCTAAAGAGCCTCGTATTCGGTTGGCTGGTCATCACTATTGCTTGCCATGCTGGCTTGGAGGTCGAAGGGGGAGCGGAAGGCGTGGGCACGGCGACCACCGCCTCCGTGGTGTATTCCATACTGGCAGTGCTCATTGCCAACGCGATCCTGACGAGCGTTTTCTTTTTCCTGTGACCATGACGACCGAATCCACACCGGTGATTGAAGTGACAGACCTGGTCAAGAAACTGGGGAGCCGCACGATCCTCAACGGCGTCAACTTCCGCGTGAACCGGGGCGACACGTTGATCATCATGGGCTGCAGCGGTTGCGGGAAGAGCACGCTGCTGCGGCACCTGATCGGTGCTCTCCAGCCGACCTTTGGCTCCGTGAAAGTGTTCGGGGAAGACATCAGCCGGATGTCCGAGCGTGAGTTGGCCCGCCTGCGTAAGCGGTTCGGAATGCTGTTTCAGTCGGGCGCGCTGCTGCAATCGCTGACCGTCGGGGAAAACGTGGCGCTGCCAATTCTCGAACACAGCCGCGTCGATCCAGCCATTGCCGACCTTGAGATCAAAATGAAACTGGAACTCGTCGGCCTGACCGGCTTCGAAGACCTCAAGCCCGCCGAGATCAGCGGCGGCATGAAGAAACGCGTCGGACTGGCCCGCGCGCTGGCCCTCGATCCCGAACTCTTGTTCAGCGATGAACCCACCTCGGGGCTGGACCCGGTCATGACCGCGGTGGTGGATCAATTGACCCGGGACCTGACCCGCAAGATGGGGATGACCGCCGTGGTGGTTACCCACGATATGACGAGCGCGTTTCGCATCGGCACGCGAATGATCATGCTCGGTTCGGGGAAGAACCAGGGCAAGATCATCGCCGAAGGCACCCCGCAGCAGATCCGTGAAAACCCCGACCCGATGCTGCAACAATTCGTCAACGGCCTGGCTGATGGACCGATCCCGTTGCGATTGTCGAAGGACGATTATATCCAACGGCTGCTGGGCATCCCCAGCCGCGTGGAGCAATTATGAAACTGAAAAACTTCTCCGAATACACCCTCACCATCACGGTCGTTCTGTGCAGCGCCATCCTGCTGGGGGCGCTGACTTTTGCCCTCGGTGGACTGCATTGGCGGCGACCCGGGCGGAGCCTGCAGATCGAAATGCGGGACGCCACGGGTGTAAAAATCCATTCCACCGTCCGCTACGCGGGAGTCGCCGCCGGCACCGTCAGTAGCATCCGCTATCTCACCCCCTCGGAACGAGGAGGATCCCAGGACCCGAACAGTCTGGTGCGCATTGTGGTCGCGCTCTATCCAGGTGTTCCGCGCTTTGACGCCGACATCACGGCGCGGCTGATGTCGGAGTCGCTGCTGGGAGAGAAATTCGTCGCGCTGATCCCCGGGTCGACAGCGTCGGGAGAACTGCCCGACGGCGCCGTGATTCGGGGGACGTCCTCCTCGGGATTTGAGGAACTGACCCGATCGGCACAGACAACCTTGGGCACCGTGAACGACATTCTCGTAAAACTGAACACCGATTATCCCGCCCTGATGCCACAAGTGGCCATGCTTCTCGCGCAAGCCAACAACGTGGCCACCAACGCTGCCGTTGCCGTGGAACACCTCGACGATATTTTCGTCAAAGTAAACGGCGACATCACCGCGCTGATTCCGAAGTTGGAGGTCCTTCTCGATCAGGGCAAGACGACGCTGACCAGCGCGAATCAGACCGCGCAAAAAGCCGGCGGGTTGATGGATCACGCCGATCAACTGGTAGTTACCAACCAGGCGAACCTGACGCAGTTGATCGCCGAGTTGCGCGTGATCTCGCAGAACCTCAAGGTCGTCACGACTTACGCCAAGGCGCTGTCCGCGACCCTCGGCGGCAAACCGTCGCGTCTCATTTGGGGCGGCGGCGAAACCAAATTGCCCACCGAGCAGGAGATCCTGAGAAGCACCGAGCCGGTCCCGATCCACCCCGCGCGGGCATCGGCCCCAGCCCCCGCGGAGGAGCCGCCAAGACCATAGGCCGCCCACGGGACTCAGCGATGGCACCTCAAGACCAAGTGGAACGTTATCAGGCTCTGCTGGATGCCGCGCGTTGTTTCGGCCGGGCAATGGACCTGCCGACCCTGATTGACGAAATCCTAGAGCGCGCTCAGTCCGTCATGCGAGCCGAAGCCTGCTCAATACTTCTGCCCGACGCCCAAACGGGCGAACTGGTCATTCATTCCACCAAGACCAAGCATGCCGACGTACTGAAGACGGTGCGCATCCCGCCCGACGTGGGCATAGCCGGGACTGTCTTCCAGTCGCACCGCCTGCTCAACATCAGGGACGCCCGGCATGATCCACGGCATCTTGCGGCCGTGGACCAGAAAACCGGTTTCGTGACGCGGGCGATGATCGCGATTCCTCTATTGGAAGGGACGCGCTGCTTGGGCGTCATGGAGGTGCTCAACGCCCGCGACAGCGACAGCTTCGACGAACAGGACGAGGAAGTTTTTCAGGGTTTCGGCGGGCTGATTGTCAATGCATTGATCCGCCTTGAAGCCCAAGAACGGGAGGTGGAACTGGCCCGTTCCCGGCGCGACTTGCAACTGGCCAGCGAAATCCAGCACTCGTTCCTGCCGCAGCCTGTCCAGACGTTTCCGTTCTGCCGGGTGCGAATACAATACTTCCCTGCCCGCGAGGTCAGCGGCGATTTCCTCGTGGTCCATCGAGTCGGTTCCAGGCGGCTGCTGCTGGGTTTAGGCGATGTCAGCGGCAAAGGCATGCCGGCGGCCCTCACCATGGCCCGCGTGACGGCGATGATCGAGGCGTGCGCCGAGCAGCTCGGCACCGACCTCGGCGAATGGGTCAGCCTGATGAATCGTCAACTGTCCCGCGAAATGAAGGCCGGCCGGTTTGTCGGGCTGACCTTTCTCCTCGCCGACGCCGCGGAATCTTCACTGCAAGTCTGCGCCGCCGGTCAGTTCCCGCCCCTGCAGTTTGACGGTCGCCAATGGCAGCGCCTAGGGGTGAAAACGCAGTTGCCGCTCGGCATCGTGTCGTCGCGAGCGTTTACCGCCGACCGCGTGCCACTGCGCCGGGGGGATTTCTGGCTGCTGTTCTCCGACGGTATCACCGAGGCACGCAACAGTGCGGGCGAGGAGTTCACCGAGGAACGGTTTGTTGCCACCTTGGCGATCGATCAACCCGCGCCGCCGACGCTTGCCGCGGCGGTGACCGCTTGGAACGGGTTTGTTAACGCTGCCCCGCAACATGACGACGCGTCGCTGTTGCTGCTCGACTGGCGGGGCGTGCCGCCGCCGCCGGAGTTCCACACCACCTGCGCCCCCGACCAACTTGGTTACGGGCGCGAGTTTGTGGGGCAATGGGCAACCTACGCCGGCTACGACCACATAACCGTCGGCCAGATCGTGACCGCGTGCGACGAAGCAGCGGCCAACATCCTCCGGCATGCCTACCACCGGCGTACCGGCCCAATTCATTACTACGCCTCGCTGGACGAACAGATGCTCACCATTGAGATCGTGGACGAAGCCCCGCCCATCGAGCCGGCCCAGATCAAGTCACGCGCCCTCGACGACTTGCGCCCCGGCGGCCTCGGCACGGTCATCATCTCCAAGGTATTCGATGAAGTCACGTATCTCCCGCTTCCCAACGGGAATCGCCTGACGCTGCGAAAACATCTATCCAAAGAGGCCTAGGGGAAGTGGCTACCAATCCACACCACCAGCACCAACAGATACAGAATTCGGCTTGCTGCTTCCGCCACGTCTCCATTCCGCGTGGCAAAACTGCAAACGTCATACGCTGAGAATCCGGCGCACCCGACGCCCCACTTCCACAAGGAGCACCGCCCACCGCCACAATGACCGACCCTTACGCGCCGCGTAGAATCCCGCAACGGGGGCGGCCATCGACGCCAGCGGCTTGAGGTGTTGCCAGGCACGGTGAACAGAATCCAACCACCCCAGCGCGTGGACGATATTCTGTGCGTCCAGCGCGATCAGTTGCCGGTGGGCGTCGGCCTGAACGAGCAGCAACTCCTTGCGGGCGTGCAATTCGTTCAGTTGCCTTTGCCCAAACATTCCCGGTCCTTCTTGAATTCGGCCAACGTGCCGGCAAATGGCGGCGGGCCGCGCTGCAATCGCTGTTTCAGACTGTAGCCCATCCCGGCCGCCGTCAGCCCGTACAACAGCGTGACGATGGCCAGCACCGCGACGGGCGAGGTGTCCCAGAGCCAAACGACAACCAAGGCCGTGGCGGCGATGAGGGTCATGAACCCAAGCACCACCAGCACCGCGGCTCGCAGGAGCAGGTCGAAGAGACGAATCCTTTCTTCCTGCAACTCGACAGTGAACACCTCGAACCGGTTCTGCACCAACGCAAGCGCGGCGTCGAGCAGCCGTCGCAAGGAGGCGAACAGACCACCTTCCTTTTCACTTGGCTGATCCATGGCTTACTTGCGAGTGACGAGCACGCCGATCAGCAGTCCGACACCGAACGCCACGCCGATGGACTCATAGGGATACTCGCGGATGACTTTGTCAGTGGCCTTCGCGCCGGCCACAACCCTTTGCTCGAGGTCATGGCAAGTCTCTTTCATTCGTCCCACCGAAGCCTGCAAGCGGGACTTCAATTCCTCCATCTTGCCGCCCGCGTCCGTCGCACCGGCCTTGAGCAACGTCTCGGCATCACGAATCAACACGCGCAGATCTTGCGCGAGTTTTTCCCGGCTCACTTCACCCGGGGCGTCAGTCATTTGTGGAAATGCCGTTTCCATTGTTGCCTCCTTATTGGTTGTTCATCTCTCATTGCCGCGAACTCTCGTGCCGTGGCCGTCGAGATCGCTGTTCTTCTCGCACCAGTCTAACCCTCGACCAATCCCGCCACAAGGCAACAATCCAAAATAACTTTTCCCGATCGCAAATGACAGAGGGGTTTGGTTGCCTCGCTGGGATTCGAACGCAGGTGTTATTTCAATTTGACGCCAAAGGCCGCAACAGGCGGTGTCGACCCAAGACCCATCCAAGAATCTCCGGGATAAAACAGTCGCGTGCGCAGTGGTCGTGCAGTATCCTCGACTTCAGTTGCCGAGGACTGCATGTGAAAAGCATTCGCGCACAGATGAGGATGTTGTTGGACCGTTCCAAGGACCGGGCGCAACTTCAGGAATTGAAGAACTTGTCACTCTTTCGGGAGTTTAGCTTTAACGAATTGCGTGTCGTCGATGAGTTGCTGCACGAGCGGGTGTACCAGAAGGATGAAATCGTGTTCGACGTCGGCGATGCCGGGCTGGGGTTGTTCTTCGTCGTCAGTGGCCGGGTCAAAGCAATCCCGCCTCCCGAACTGGTCAAGGCCACCGTGGTGGAATTAGGCGCGGGCGAGTTTTTTGGCGAGATGGCGCTGTTTGAAGATGCGCCCCGCATAGCGCAAATCGTCGCGCTAGAAGAAACCCGATGCGTGGTGGTATTTCGCACGGACTTCTTCGCGCTGTTGCAGAAGGAAAAGAACATCGCGGTGAAGATTCTGTTTGAGTATGCACGAACAATGACGCGGCGAGCGCGCCGGATTCTGGTGGGAGAGATGCAACAGCCCGGCTCATGAAACAGTTCTCCCAACCGGGCGCGGTCACGTGGTTGGTGGCGATCGTGGTGACGTGCTCTGTTCTCTTCGTATTCCAGAAGATCGTCTGGCTGTTGGTGCCGGGCTTGCTGGCGTTGATGCAGTACTATTGCATTCGGCCGGTTGTGGAGAAGGGTGTGCGCCGCGGGCTGAGCCAGAACGCGGCCGTGAATCTCGTCATGGGAATGTTTTTCCTCATCACCCTTGTCCTAGTGGTCGTTGCCGCGATTTGGATTGGGGCGCGGATTGCTGATTGGCAGGCCGGGACCGCACGCTACGTCGCTGGGGGACAGAACCTGATACGCCGCACGATTGCGTCCCTCGAAAAAGGCATTCCGGCGTTGCAGCGGGCGCATCTGGGCGCGCCGTTTGAACGTCCCATTGATGAATCCGCCGGCGAGTTCGCGATGAAGCACCTGGTGCCGATTGCGATCGGGTTACTTGAATGGACACCCTCTTTGTTATTGGTGCCGTACCTCACGTATTTCATGTTGAAGGACGGTAACCGGCTGAAGAAATATCTGGTGCGCGGTGTCCCGAACGCCTTCTTTGAGAAGACGCTACTGTTGTTTGAGCTGCTTGATGAGAGCTTGCAGAACTACTTCCAAGGGTTGTTGCGGCTGACGCTGCTCGACACAATCTCTCTGGCGGCTGGCCTGTGGATCTTGGGTATTTCGCATCCGTTGCTGCTGGGGTTGTGCTGCGCTGTGTTGGCTTGGATCCCGTATGTCGGCTCGATCGCAGGTTGCATCGTGGTGGTGTTGGTGGCGGCAACCGATTACCCGGATCGGGTGGGAATGGCCTATGGTTGTTTGGGATTGTTCCTCGTGGTCCGCTTATTGGACGACTTCGTGTATCTGCCGCTCACAATCGGCCGCAAGATGCACCTGCACCCTGTGCTGGGCGTGCTGATGCTGTTCCTCGGCACCACGGTGGCTGGTGCAACCGGATTGGTGTTGGCGCTGCCGGTTTTGGGCACCGTCGCGGTCGTCGGGGAAGTGATCGCACAGATTGTAACGGACAAGCAGTTGCGGGCGCGCTATCGGCAAGCCAAGGGACTTGCGACCACTATCAGTGCCGCCACGTTGCGAAGAACAGGTTGAGATCTCTATCCGCCTACAGCCGGATAGAACACTTTGATGCGAACGGGATCCAGACCCGTATAGTGTTCCTCGCGCAACTCCTCCTGGGTCTTCAACGACTCCCCGATCAACACATAAACAGGCTCCGTCATCAGAATGTATTCATGACTCGGAATGGTGTTCTTCAATAACCGATGAGCGAGGATCACTTCTTGTCCGGCCAATTCGTCGAATTGACGTATCTTCTTGAAAGCCACCTCCCCTTTGTGAAGAATCGCCTTTAATCTCAAGTCCAGAATCTGTTGGCACGCGTCACATTGACACTTCGTCCGACAATTCGACAAATCTTGGATCTTGGCGCGGAATGCGGTAAAGAACGTTTGAACCTGCCGGACCACATCTCGCACGCCGGCCTCTTCTGCACTCCCCAATTCCGCGTACAGAAGTGCAGCGTCGCCCTCCAACTTGTTCAAAGTCAGCGGATAGTCGGCCTTGTCAATGACGGCTTCCAGCAGTTGAGAGATGATTTCCTCGGCGTGAAGCAGACTGGTCTTGTGGAATTTAACGAACTGGGAATACCCACTGATGTCGGTAATAACGAGCGCAACCGTTTTGAGTTCCATGAATGCCACTTTCTTCGGATGACAAGATCGCTCAACTTGAGCTCATTCTACCCTTTTCAGTCAACACGATCCTACAGTTGCAGGAATTATCCGGCATTCTCGGGAGGAATCAAGTGGCAGATTCTTGCTCTGGGGATCAGCATTCGCGAGCCGGAATCGTCGTCGGCACAGCCAGGCAAAACCGCCATCTTAGACATGCGCAAGGTCAAAAAGTTCGTCCTCGCCGATGTCCTCTGTTAGCATTGCGGCGAGGGAACTGCATGCCCTGGAAACGGATGCTGGTCTATATCACCGGCAGCGGGGACAACATTCGGAACCTACACGCAATTCGCGCTGTATGGATTCTTGATAAAGTACATGCCGCCACCACATGACGCGTTGAGTTTGTGCGTCGAAGTCAGACGAGTTTTTTTGACCGACGTGTTTCTAACCGGAACTCACTAGCGCCCAATCTTTGTTTTATCCCCCGAAGATTCGTCGGCCAAATGATCAATGCGATCGAGGTTGCGATTTACGGCCTCGAGATAAAGGTTGCGTCCATTGCCGAAGTGCTGCGGTAAGACTCGGTGGACCTGACCCCATTCCTCATTGAGCAATTGCGCAACACGTCCTTCATAAAACTTCCGGGTTTGGCGCATTAGGTCTGTCGCGCTACTGTACGTCGCGATGCCGGCTTCCACGAACTCGCGGTACAACTCCGGCAACCGCTCGGGGTAGTCGTCGCCAGCCATTTGGCCAAGCATGTCACCCGCGCCGAGGGCGCAGCCAAGGAATCTTTCACGCTTGTCCCGAAACTCAAGCTTCGAGGTGTCAACTTGGATGCCGGTGCAGCTAATGGCTAGCCGCACCAAGCGCACTTCGTCGGTCGTGACCCCCAGCGGCGGCAGAAACTTAGCGGCGAACTCACCGCTGCGCTCGACATGGGTCAGTGTGTACTTGCCGCCGGTGCCTTCGTTGTCGCCGTTCTGCTTGATGTAACCGCAGTCGTGCAACAAAATAGCGGCCACAGTCAGCTCAAAATCGCGCGCTGAAAGTGCCGGCGGTTGACCGCTCTTGATATGCCCGTCCAGTATTCGCATTGTCGCTGCAGTCGCCTCACAGGTATGGACTAGGTCGTGAAACTTCGTGTCGCAAGCCTGATAGCCCGGATAGCGGCCGGCAAAAAGATCACACACATTCTTGAACACACCGGTCAAGAACTCCGGGCTGGAGCCCGGAAAGGACTCGTTGAAGAGGTCGCAAACGAATCGCAACGTCTCATGCGGGTTTCGAAAATCGAGCACACCACTTATGGGTTTTCGGCTGGGCATGGATCTTGAAACTCGCCAATCCACGGCCGAGATGCAACTCTAAAATCCCTGAGCACTCGTCGGGAAGTAGCCGAGGGACAGTGGAATCAGATGCGGAAGAACTCTTGGAGTTGGTTGACAAAGCCAGCGGCTTCCAGGTTGCGTTTCGTCAGTCACTCGCTGATTGTCTGCGAGCGGCGGATCGCGACGAACCGTCGATCATGGCCATCTCGCCGAAAGCCATGCTCGGGCAAGAGGAGGCGATGCCCTTGGTGGCGCCTGACGCAAGGTTGACAAGGGAGCTCACACTGCTCTCTGTGTTAGAGGAAATGGGTTCGCAAGCTCCACCTGGCTGCAAGCTCACCCCAGCACTTCGTTGCGCAGTCGGAGGTGGGCGATCTGTTCAACCCGAAGCGCGTCAAATCCATTCTGCAATCCGTTTTCCAAAACGGTGGCCATTTGTGCGGCGGCATGGAGCCACGGGACAAACACGTAATCGGCTCCCGCGTCGTAGAGTGCCAGGGCACCCGCCGAGTTCTTGGCCGTAACGACCACCTTGCATCGGGGGCTAAGCCGACGGGCCAGCTTGAGCAGCCGTAGGTTGCTGGTGCCCTTGAGAATCGCGTCGTGAATTGTCGAGACAACCAGCGTCGCGTTTTCGATGTGCGCGTGATGCAGCGTGTCCATGTGGGCAACATCCCCGTAGATGCAGGCAATCTGACGGCGCTTCAATTCGGCGTGAACCTGCGGATTGAAATCGATGACCAGCAGCCGTTCCAGAAACGGATGCCGTCCCTGACTCGATCCCATTTCGAATTCGTGAACCAGTGCGCTCGCTTCAGTGAAAAACCCAAGCAGCACGATGTCCTTACCCGTATGCGCGGTCGGTGCTGCTGGTCCGGTCGGCTCGGTGTCCAAGTCCTTCAAACCCGCCTTGCGCAACAGCTCCGCCAGCCATTTGTAGACGGGATCGCTGTAGCCGATCAGATACGTCGAAGTCACGGAAGTAAAGGCAAACACAAAGATCAGAACACTGACGACTTTACGGTCAATGTGCTGATAGCTCAACCCGATCGAGGCGATGACCATTGAAAACTCGCTCATCTGCGCCAGATTGATCGACGGCAAGAGGCTGGTCCGATGCCCCATTCTCAGCCGGCGCAGAATCGGAAACACGACGACCAAGCGGCTTACCATCAAGAATGCAGACGCCAGCAACGCCAAACCAATCACTTCCGGAGTCGGCAGGGGGATTTGCATACCCAACGCCACGAAGAATAAGGTCACGAAGAAATCGCGAATGCTAATCACCTTCGCCACGACGTCCAGGTTGTAGGGGAATGTGGAAATGCAGATCCCGGCAATCAGCGCGCCCATCTCTCGCGATAGGCCAGCGGCGTCAGCCGCCGCGCACACCATGAAACACCAGGCCAGCGATCCGATCAGCACCAGTTCCGGCAGTTTCGCGACCGAGCGAAACAAGGGTGGCAACAGCGTCTTGCTGATCAACAGACTGAGCGCTACCAAGAGCACGCCTTTGCCGAGCGAACCCAGCACCATGCCGAGATGTGGCTGGAGCAGGTCTGGCTGGATTCCCAGGACCAAGATCGCCCAGAGGTCCTGAAAAACCAACACGCCCAGCGTGATCCGCCCGGGCAACGTATCCAGCTCAAGCTTGTCGTAGAGCAACTTCACGACAATCATCGTGCTGCTCATCGCCAGGCACACCGCCAGATACAACAACCCAAAATCCCCGCCCCCGATCCGAAAGCCGAAAGGCAAAAAAACCCCAACACCAAGTGCGACGCACAAAGGAAACTGCATGGACCCGGTCAGCAAAACAGGCTTGCCTGCCACCAGCAGTTTCTTGAGATCCAGTTCCAGCCCGATGATGAATAGCAGTAGAATCAGGCCGATTTCCGAAACCGTCTGGATGCTATGTTGATCGTGGACCCAGCCCAGACCGATTTGTGGACCGATGAGCACGCCTGCCAGGAGATACGCCAACAGCAGTGGCTGTTTCAGTTTGTGGGCTGCGAACGCCAACACCGCCGCGACCGAAATGCACAAGCCGACACTGGACAGCAAATCTGCGCGGTCAATCACGCACCTCGTTTAGCAGCCGCCGCCGCTCTTGTCCAGCGATGGCGCGTGCTGTTGTGGCCGTCTGCCAAGCTTTACATAAGGATGCCAAGCCAGTATAAAACGAGCAGGCGGTTGCTCACGATGACAAGATGCGCTGGTGACGGACTGCGTCGATTACTAGTTTGGTTGCTTGCTGTGCTTTGGTTAGGCACCGGTCCGGCATTTGCGGCTCCAATAGGCGTGGGCAACATCAATGACCAGATTGCGGCCATGATCAAACTGGCCGCAACTTACCAATCGTCCGGCGAACAACAGCGTGCGGAGCAACTTCTCCAGGAAGCCGTCGATCTCGCCAAATCATCCGGCGACCGTCACACGCTGATTCTGGCAAAGAGCAAGCTGGGCGCTGCCTGCACGATGACACGCCAACTCACCCGGGGGGAGTCATTGTTGCGCGAGAGCTTAGAGATGGCGCGAGCCGACGGGGACTCGCAAATGACTGCCGCCATCCTGAATGATCTCGGCAATGTGCTAGGGCTGCGCCAGAAGTACGCGGAGGCACTGGCAGCATTTCAGGAAAGCGTTGCCGAGGCTCGCAAAGGCGACAACAAGCTGCTCGCTGCCCAAGCCCTGTGCAATGCGGCTTCAACTGCCGTGCGATCCGGGATGGCGCAGCAAGCCGACACTCTGAACGTGGAGGCACTCGAACAGATCACGCAACTGGACGCATCGCACGAGAAAGCATTCCTGTACATCACCGCCGGCGAGACCGACGTTGCCCAACAGCATTCGCAGCGGGCGCAAGAATCCTTCCAACACGCGCTGGAGGTTGCCGAGGCGATTGGCGACCACCGCGCCGCCAGCTACGCGCTCGGATACTCCGGCCAACTCTATGAGCAAGACAAGCAGTTTGACCAAGCGTTGTCGCTCACGCGGCGGGCAATTTTCGAAGCACAGCAAGCCCAGATGCCGGAAGCGTTGTACCGCTGGGAATGGCAAACTGGCCGGCTGTTGAAAGCGCAGGGCGAAGTGGAGCCGGCGATGGTGGCGTATCGGCGCGCGATTCAAACATTGCAGCCGATTCGCTACGATATTTCTCTCGGCTACGGCAACGCGACGACACTCGCTTCATTTCGCGAGGCGGCAGGCGCGCTCTTCTTCGAGATGGCTGACCTATTGCTGCAACAAGCCGACCATTCAAAAGATCCACAGCCGCTGCTGCTGGAAGCGCGCGACACCGTCGAGCAACTTAAGGCGGTTGAGTTGGAGGATTATTTCCAGGACGAATGCGTCAACGTGGCACGGGGGCGGACCAAGTCCCTAGAATCGGTAGACAAGCACACGGCGATTGTGTACTTAATCCCGCTCCCAACGCGCACGGAAGTGTTGGTGGGTCTTTCGTCCGGCATGCTCCACGTCACGGTGGACGTCGGCGCTGATGCACTGACGGCGGAAGTCAGGGAATTCCGCCACAATTTGGAAACGCGCACGACGTACGGTTACCTCGCCGAAGCCCGACAGCTTTATGATTGGATCATCCGCCCGATCCACGAGTTGTTGACTAAGAATCACGTCGACACGCTGGTGTTCGTGCCGGACGGCGCGCTGCGCACAATCCCGTTCGCCAGTTTGCATGACGGAAAGAAATTTCTGATCGAGGAGTTCGCGGTGGCGGTGACACCGGGTCTGTCGCTGATCGAGCCGCGTCCGATCCAGCGGACAAACGCGCGTCTGCTGTTAAGCGGGCTGTCGGCGTCCGTGCAGGGGTTTCCGTCCTTGGACTTCGTGCCGGCTGAGCTGAACAGCATCGAGCCGATGTATCCGAGCGAGACGTTGTTGAACAAAGACTTCGTGCTGCCAGCGATCACGCAGAAACTCACCCAGGAACAATTCACCATCATTCACATTGCCTCGCACGGTAAGTTCAATCGCGACGCGCATAAGACGTTCGTCCTCACCTTCGATGGCAAATTGACGTTGAACGATCTGGAAGCATTGATTCGTCCCAGCCAGTTTCGCGGTAAGCCGGTGGACCTGCTGGTGTTGAGTGCTTGTCAGACCGCTTCCGGCGACGATCGCGCCGCACTGGGGCTGGCGGGCGTTGCGGTCAAAGCCGGCGCGCGCAGTGCGCTGGCCTCGCTGTGGTTCGTGAACGACCAATCCACCGCCGCGTTGATTTCCGAATTCTATCACCAGTTAAATGAGTCGGCGTCGATCTCGAAAGCCCGCGCACTGCAAGCCGCGCAAATCAGGATGCTGCATGAC
>Ga0335082_10005133_pt1 | contig 14277 bp, 14 predicted proteins | sample Lox_Sample_41_FD_206718 | JGI IMG/M metagenome (GOLD analysis project Ga0335082, IMG submission 206718) | Soil microbial communities from Loxahatchee National Wildlife Refuge, Florida, United States - Lox_Sample_4.1 | ecosystem: Environmental > Terrestrial > Soil > Wetlands | place: USA...
CGATGCGTCGCTATGAGACCGATCGCTACGGCATGATCTCGTCGTTTGACATCGCGGACGCACTCCGCCGCGCCGAGCGGAGGCGGCTCGAGAACGAACGCCGCGAACGGGAGCGCGCCGCCGGCAAGGCGGCCCGCGCCGGGATGTTCGAGCGCGTGTGGTCGCTCCTGGCCGCGCCGCGTCGCTCGGCGGCCTGAACGCGGCGAGCGCGCGGGCTCTCAGCTGGGTGATCGCGGCGATCGCGATCGCCGCGTCGGCGTGCGCGGGCCGGCCGAAGCCCGAGTTCCCGGGGGCGCCGCGCCCGACCCACGGGGTCGCGGTCGGCGACGTGACCGACTCGCGCGCCGTGGTGTGGTCGCGCGCGGACCGCCCGGGCACGATGCGCGCGGTGGCGATCGACCTCTCGAGCGTCGGCTCGAGCGAGACGATCCAGGGCGCCTCGCCGGTCGCGCCGGAGTCCGACGGGACGGGCCGGGTCGTGCTCACCGGGCTGCGCCCTTCGACGCACTATCGCGTCACGGTTTGGTTCGAGGACCGCGAGGGTCGCCCGGGCCGGCGCCACGATCTGCTCTTCCGCACGGCGCCTGCGCCGGGCGACCCCGCGCCGGTGCGCATCGCCTGGGGCGGCGACGTCGCCGGCCAGAACGTCTGCCGCGACCTGCGCGAGGGCCTGCCGGTCTTCCGCGCCGTCCTGAACGAGCGCCCCGACCTCTTCATCGGCCTCGGCGACATGATCTACGCCGACGACGTCTGCGAGGCGGTCGGCCGCTACGGCAACCCGCAGGTGCCGGGGGATTTCGGCAAGGCCGCCGATCTCGAGGCCTTCCGCGCCCACTGGCGCTACGTCCGCGACGACGACGCGCTCCAGGATCTCCTGTCGCAGACGCCGTACGTGGCGGTCTGGGACGACCACGAGGTGGTGAACGACTTCGGGCCGCAGCAGGACACGCGCGAGGAGCCGCCCTACCGCTCCGGCGTTCCGCTTCTCCCTCTCGGGCGCCGCGCCTTCCGCGAGTACAACCCGGTGACGCCGAACGCGCCCTTCTACCGCAGCCTGCGCTGGGGGCGCAACGTCGAGCTCTTCGTGCTCGACACGCGGCAGTACCGCGACCCCAACTCGCAGCCCGACACTGCCGAAATGCCGAAGACCATGCTTGGAGCCGAGCAGCGGCGCTGGCTCGAGGAGCGCGTGGCCGCCTCCGACGCGACGTGGAAGGTCATCGTCTCGAGCGTCCCGATCGCGGTCCCGATCGGCAACCCGCCCGAGAGCGGACGCGACGGCTGGACAGGCTTCGATCAGGACACCGGCTTCCAGCGCGAGCTGGTCTCGATCCTGGGCGCGCTCCACGAGGCCGGCGCGCGCAACCTGCTCTGGATCACCGCCGACCTGCACTTCGCGGCGGCCTTCCGCTACGTGCCGATCCCGGACGACCCGGGCTTCGTCTTCCACGAGATCGCGGCCGGGCCGCTGAACGCCGGGGTCTTCCTGAACCGCCGCTACGACCGGAAGCTCGGCGCTCAGCGCCTGTTCCTCTACGCGCCCGCGAAGCCGAGTGCGATCGCGTCGTTCGCCGAGGCCAAGCGCTGGTTCAGCTTCGGCGTGCTGGACGTCGCGGCGGACGGGGCGCTGGCGGCGCGGATCGTGAACGCCTACGGCGAGACGGTCTCCTCGCTCCGCATCGCGCCGGCCAACCCCTGAGCGCGGGCCAAACCCTCCGTGCGATGCGGGCTTGCGCCCGGGGCTGCGCGCGCACGCGCCGGCAGCTCGTCACCCCCGGCTCGCCGCCGGCCACCCACGGGCGGTGGACGTCCCCCTTGGACCGGGAGCGATCATGCACGACCACGAGATCCCGAGCGCCTTCCTGATCCGCGCGCTGGCGCGCGGCGAATCGCACCCCTGCGAGGGCTGCGGCGGCCGCATGTTCGTGCGCGCCGCGTCCGGGCTCTGCCCGTTCTGCGCGAACGGCCAGGACCGCTCTCGCAGCGCGCGCGACGCGGCGACGAGCTTCCCGCTTCCCGCGGCCGCCGACGAGCCCTTCGTGCCGCGCCTCGCGGACCAGACGGTGCAAGCCGCCGGGCGCTGGCAGCAGCTCCGCATGCGGCGGGCCCGACGCAGCTCCGGCCGCGCGCTGCGGGAGCTCTCGCCGAGCCAGCCGCATCCCACGACGGGCTGACCCGACAAGGCGCGGCGCGCCCGCTTCGAGCCACTTCGCCGCAGCGTCGACCAGGCACGCGACGAGCTGGCTGCTCCCCTCAGCGCCCAGCGCGCCCCTCGCCCTCTCGCTCGATCCGCCCGAGCAGGCGCAACAGGCCGTCGAGGATCGAGATCGGATGCGGGGGACAGCCGGGGACGTACAGGTCGACCGGCACCACCGAGCTCGCTCCCCCGAGCACCTCGGGGTGCCCGACGAACGGGCCCCCCGAGATCGCGCACGCCCCGACGGCGATCGCGATCTTCGGGGAAGGGACTGCGTCCCAGGTCTTGCGCAGGGCGAGCTCCATGGCTCGGCTGACGGCTCCGGTGATGAGCAGGCCATCGGCGTGGCGGGGCGAGGCGACGAGCTGGATCCCGAAGCGCGCGATGTCGAAGACGACGGTCGTGAGGACGTTCACGTCTGCCTCGCACGCGTTGCATCCACCCGCGCTCACCTGCCGCAGTCGCAGCGAACGGCCGAACAGGCTGCGCATCTTGGCGTCCAGCGCCGCGGCCAGCGGGATCTCCCCCCCGCGCAAGACGAGCGCCTCGCGGGTGCGCGTCGCGAGCCGCGGATCGGCCGTGAAGGCCACCGCACCTTCGGGGCAGGCATCGACGCAATCCGTGCAGAAGAGACAGCGCCCGAGGTCAAGGCGTGGACCCTCGCCGTCGGCAGCGAGCGCTCCGGTTGGACAGGCGGCGACGCACGCGGCGCAGCCCGAGCGGCAACGCGCGAAGTCGAGCGCAGGCGCTCCGCGCATCCAATCGGGGAGCGCGGCGGGGTGCTCCGGGAAGTCGATCGTCCGGATGCCCTCGCGGAGCCGCGTTTGGAGCGTCTTCCACATCAGCCCGCCCTCTAGAGATCGAAGCCGCAGTAGGAGAGGTTGAAGCTCTTGTTGCAGAGCGGGAAGTCGGAGATCGGCTGTCCCCGCATCGCCACCGCGAGCGCGCTCCAGTTGTGGAACGAGGCGTCCACCACCTTGTAGGCCGCGAGTCGTCCGGCCTCGTCGGTCCAGGCCGTGTGACAGACCTCTCCGCGCCAGCCCTCTTCGAGCGCCACGGCGATCCGACTCGGCAACGCGGCGCCCGCCGCGACCCGGACGGCGCCCTCCGGAAGCGCGCCGAGCTGCGTTCGCACGAAGGCGGCGGAGCGTTGGATCTCGAGCCATCGCACGTAGGCCCTGGCGAAGACGTCGCCCGAGCGCCAGGTCGAGACCGGGATGTGCGCGAACCGATAGATTCCAGCCGGGAAGCTCGACCGGACGTCGCGCTCGAGCCCGCATGCCCGCGCCGTGAGACCAACGACGCCGAGAGCGCGCGCGGCCGCGGCGTCGATCGGACCGGCTGCCTCGAAGCGGGAGAGCACCGAGGGGACCTCCCAGAGCCGGTCCACCGCGGGCCCGAGGTCGCAAAGCGCTGCATCGAGGCGCTCGATCATGCGCTCGGCGCGTGCGGCATCGAGGTCGAATCGGACTCCGCCCGGTCGCACCAATCCGCGTCCGAAGCGGTTGCCGCAGAGCTCCGCGCCGAGGTTCAGCCAATCGCCGCGCACGCGGCCGCACAGCGCCGCCGTCGGCAGGTAGCCCACGTCGCCGGCCAGCGCGCCGAGATCTCCGGTGTGGTTGGCGAGTCGCTCGAGCTCGAGCGCCACTCCGCGCAGCGCGAGGGCGCGGGGCGGCACGCGGATCTCGCCCAGCCCCTCGACGACCCTGCAGTACGCCGCGGCATGGGCGATCGTCGTGTCGCCAGCGAGGGTCTCGGCGTAGTGCAGACGCCGCTTCACCGGCTCGGCGACGAAGGCGCGCTCGACCCCTCGATGCTGGTAGCCGAGCGAGATCTCGAGATGGATCACGCGCTCGCCGTCGCATTGGAAGCGGAAGTGCCCCGGCTCGATCACGCCGGCATGCACCGGCCCGACCGCGACTTCGTGCGCCGTCTCGCCCTCGACGCGGGACTCGCCGGCGGGCGCGCCGCCCGAGCGCAGCGGCCTCAGCCATGGGTGGCCCGGCACCTCGACGCCCAGCTGCTCCGCCAGCTCTCGCTCGAAGAGATGCAGCTCGGGACACTCGGGCGTGAGCGCCGGCCAGACGCGGTCGGACAGCACGCTGCTCCCGAGGCGGAGGACTCCCGCGCCGTCGTCGGCCACCACCGCGGTGAGCAGGACTCCGTCCTCGGCGTGCGGCGAGCCGAAGAAGGACGCCACGCGCGCGCCGCTGCGCGAGGCATCGACGACGGCCTCGGCCAGACGCTCGCGCGGCAGGATCGGGATCTCGGCGCGCGCCAGCGACGCGCCGTTCGGAAGCGGCGACAACGCGTCCCGCGCCGTCACGGCGTCGCCCCCAGGAGCGCCGCCGCGCGATCGAGAAGGCTCGCGAAAGGCGCCGGGAGCCAGAGTCCCAGCGCGAGCACGGCGGCGCCGAGCAGCGCCGGCGGGACGATCGCGGACCAAGGCTCTCGCCCGCGGCGCGCCGCCGCAGGCGCGGGTCCCAGCGCCATCGGCAGGGCCAGCGCCGACATCGCGACGAAGACGAGAGCCAAGAGCGCCAGGTAGAGCGCCGCGACGCCGCTCCTCCCGGCCGCCAGCGCACCGCGCAAGATCGACAGCTCCGAGAGGAACGGCGCGAAAGGGGGGGAGCCCACGATGGCGAAGAACCCGGCGATCCAGAGCGCACCGGACACGGGCGCCACGACCAGCGCCCCCTGCACGTCGGCGCTGCGCTTGGTGAAGAAGCGGGCGAGGAGATTCCCGGCCAGCAGGAAGAGCATCGCCTTCGCGAGCGAGTGGTTCACCGCATGGAACAGCGCCCCGCGCAGCGCGCCGCCGCCGATGCCGACCCCGAGCGCGAGGATGCCCATGTGCTCCACGCTCGAGTAGGCGAGCATGCGCTTGTAGTCCGGTTGCCGCACCAGGAACAGCGCGGCGAGCGCCATCGAGACCAGTCCGAATGCGACGAGCGGCCCCGCGGCGAAGGTGACGTCGCCGGCGGCGCCGAGCAGCTGCACGAAGCGCAGGATCCCGAGGAAGGCGCAGTTGAGCAGAGCGCCCGACAAGAGCGCCGAGACCAGCGAGGGCGCCTCGCTGTGTGCGTCGGGCAGCCAGGTGTGCATCGGCGCGAGGCCCATCTTGGTGCCGTAGCCGACCAGCACCAACAAGAACGCGGGCTCCAGCCACTCGCGCCGCAGCTGGGAGGCGTTGGCCAGTAGGTCGTCGAGCAGAAGCGAGGAGGTCGGCCCGCTCGCTGCGGCTGAGACCGCGAGGAACAGGTTGCCCAGCAGGGCGAGGCCGATCCCGACCGAGCACACCAGCAGGTATTTCCAGGTGGCCTCGAGCGAGCGGTGGTGGCGGTGGAAGTAGATGAGCGGGGCGGTGGCCAGCGTGGTCGCCTCGACGGCCACCCAGAGGAGTCCCTGATGACGGGCGAGCGTCACCAGCGTCATGCTCGCCAGGAAGAGGAGCAGGCAGCCGACGAAGGCGGCCTCGGGCTCGTTCGAGAACGCGAATCCCTCCTCGAAGTCGGCGCGGACCGCGGCGCCTTCGCGCCGCAGGTAGCCCACGGCGTAGACCGCGGCCGCCGCGAAGAGCGCGCTCGTCACGCCCAGGAAGAGGAGTCCCAACGCATCGAGCCCGAGCCAGCCCCCCCAGGCACGCGCGCCGAGCGCGGGAGCTGCGATCGCCACGCCGGCCGCGTGCGCGAGCGCCGTGCCGAGTAGCAGCGCCTCCCGACTGCGCCGCCCCGGCAGGACGAAGGCGAGGCATCCGGCCGAGGCCGGGATCCAGACGAGAGCGTCGATCACGGGAGCTCCCGCCTGCGACCGCCCGCGTCGTCGCGAAGCGCTACCAGCCGCTCGACGTCGATGTGCTCGAAGTCGGTCTGGATGTGGAAGACCGTGATTCCCATCACGAAGACTGCGACGAACAGGTCGAGCAGCACCCCGAGCTGCACGAGCCACGGTTCCTCGTGCGCGATCGCGAGCCCGAAGCCATAGATCCCGTTCTCGAAGACCAGATATCCGAGTACCTGCGTGATCGCCATCCTTCGCGCCACGACGAGGAACAGGCCCGCGAGACCGGTGAAGAGCGAGGCCGGCACCAGCAGCGCGGGGGTATCGCTGCGCGGAAGTGGAAGGCCTGCGGCGAGCCAGCCCGCGACCGCGAGCGCGAGGACGCCGAATCCCAGCGACGCGCTGTAGCCGAGCAGCGGCTCGACCTCGCGTCGGATCTCCACGCGGCGGATCGCGCGGAGCATCAGGCGCGGGAGCAAGAGGCCCTTCACTGTCATGGTGGCCAAGGCCAGCGCCGTCGCCGTGTCGGCGCGCAGGCCTGCCGCGATCGCCGCGAGCGCTCCGAGCAGGGCGCCCTGCACGCCGGCGATGCGGATCATCGCGGCCAGGCGGCTTCCCCCGAGCAGCCGGAAGTCGGTGACCAGCACCGTCGCGAGGATCGCCACGACCAGCGATCTCACGGACCCACCTCCGGTGCCGCGCCCAGCATCACGCCCAGCACGGCGAGCACTCCGATGCCGATCAAGAGCTGGGGGACGCGGGCCAGGCGAAGCCGCGCCGTCGTCGACTCGATGGCGCCGAGCGCAAGCCCCACGGCGGCGACGCCCGCGAGCTGCGCCAACCCGTCGATCCCCGCCACGCCGGTCCGCACCGGCACAATCACGGAAGCCAGCAGGCTTGCGAAGACCCAGAGCTTCAGCGCCGCCGCGAGCTCGACCATCGCCAGGTCGACTCCCCCGTGGTCGAGCACCATCGCCTCGTGGACCATCGTGAGTTCGAGATGCGTCGTCGGATCGTCGAACGGGATCCGCGCGTTCTCTGCAAGAAGTACACCGAAGAGGGACGCCGCGGTCAGCGCGAGCGCGCCGCTCGAGGCGCTCCATGCGGCGGGGCCGAGGGCGCGCTGAACCGCCGAGACCGAAGAATCGTGCGCGACTCGCGCGAGCGCCGCGAGGCACAGGAGCAGCGCGGGCTCGGTCCAGGTGCCGAACCAGGCTTCCCGGCTCGCGCCCATGCCGGCGAACGCGGACCCCGTGTCGAGCGCGGCGAGCAGCATGGCGAGGCGCCCGAGAGCGAGCACGCCCACGAGCAGCAGCAGATCTCCCGGAAACGCGACCAGCGCGCTCGTCCCGCCCATCGGGAGCAGCGTCAGCGCGGCGAGCGCGCAGGCGAGCCCGAGCGCCGGACCGGCGCGGAACAGCCACGTGGTGGTGCGGCTGTAGACGGCCCCTTTGCGCGCCAGCTTGAAGAGATCGGCGTAGACCTGGAGCAGCGGATCGCCGCGTCGGCCCGCCGCGATCGCCTTGGTGCGCCGCACCAGTCCGACGAGGAGCGGAGCGAACAGGAGGCCGGCGAGGAGCTGCATCCGGCTACCCGCGCTTCCAGAAGAAGATCGCCACCGTCGCGAGGACCAGAAAGAGGACGTAGCGATGGGTGCTGCCGCTCTGGAGCCAGCGCAGGCGCAGCGCCAGGGAATCGACCGCCGCGAAGAGCGGCGCGAAGCCGCGCTCGCCGATCGGATCGGGCGCTCGCTGGTCGAGCCGAGCGGGCGCCGCGAACGGACCCACGGGCGGCGCCTCGATCCGCGTCGGACCGAGCAGCGTCTCGAACTGGCGGATGATCGGCTGCACGAGCGAGGCGCCGGTGTACTGCATGCGGCTCGTCGGAGCGGCGTAGCCGCAGTCCCAGGTCGGTCCGACGCGCACCTCCCGCTCGCGCAGCAGCGCGCGGCGCACGAGTCCGAGGGTCGCCGCCGTCGCCAGAACCCCGGCGCCGAATCCGCCGACCCGCCACAGCAAGGCCTCGAGCCCCCGAAGCGCGGAATCCAAGCCGGGCTCGGCGCTCGCAATCAGCTCGATCGCGGGGCGCGCAGCGCGGACGACCACGGGGCTCGCGATCCCGAAGACGATGCTGGCGGCCGCGAGCCCCGCGCAGGTGCCCGCCATCGCCCGCTTCACCTCGCGCGCAGCGGCGGCCGCCGGTGAACGCGGCTCGCCGAGGAAGGCGATCCCCATCGCCTTCGCAGCGCCCGCGGCGGCGAGACCGCCGACCATCCCGAGGCCCGCGATCGCGACGAGCGAGAACGGCAGCAACGAGCCGTACCCGATTCCGCGGAAGCTGGCCAGGAGCGCCGCGAACTCCGCCGGGAAGCCGGCGAACGGCGGAAGCGCGCAGAGCGCCGCGGCCCCGACGGCGAAGGCGGCGCCCGACAACGGCATGCGCTGCAACAGACCACCGAGGCGCTCGACGTCGCAGCCTCCCGTCGCCTGGAGCACGCTCCCCGCCGACAGGAAGAGCAGCGCCTTGATGATTGCGTGACCCCACACCTGGAGCAGGGCCGCGGCGAGGCCGAGGGCCGCGACCGCCGGTGCGTGCACGCTCGAGCCGAGGAGGCCAAGCCCGAGCCCGACCGCGATCACGCCCACGTTCTCGACGCTCGAGTAGGCGAGGAAGCGCTTCAAGTCGCGTTGGCCGAGCGCGAGCAAGACCCCGCCCGTGGCCGACGCGATGCCGAGAGCGAGCAGCGCAACCCCGAAGGACTGAGGCGGCGGACCCAGCCACGTGAGGGTGCGCGCGATCCCGTAGATCCCCGTCTTGATCATGACCGCCGAGAGCAGGGCCGATACGGGGCTCGGAGCGGCCGGATGCGCCTCCGGAAGCCACACGTGGAACGGGAGGAGGCCCGCCTTGGTTCCGAAGCCCACCAGCGCGAGCGCGAAGAGTGCTCCGGCCCCGGATCCCCGAGCCGCGAACGATGCGAAGTCGAGCGAGCCGGACGCACGACCTAGGGCGGCGAAGAAGGCGAGCAGGAACGCGGTGCCGAGCTGCGTCGCCGCGAGGTAGATCCAACCGGCCCGCCGCACCTCGGCGCGCTCGTGGTGGAAGACGATCAGGAAGTAGGAGGCGAGCGCCATCGCCTCCCACGCGACCAGGAAGAGGACCGCATTGCGCGCCGTCACGACGACGGCCATCGCCGCGAGGAGGGCGTCGAACCAGAACCAGAACGCCGCCTTCGAATGGTGCCCGGCCTCCCGCCGCAGATAGGCGGAGCCATAGACGGCCGAAGTCGCGCCGATCGCGAAGATCGGAACGAGGAAGAAGGCTGAGAGGGCATCGACTCCGAGTGCCAGGCGTCCGCCGGGAACGCTCCAGGGCAGGTCGAGCGTCGCGAGTGGCATGCCCGCGAGCACCTGGAGCGCCGGAACGAGACCAAGCGCCGCGCCCGCCACCGCGCCTCCCGCGCCGAGGGCAGTGGCCGTTCGCTCGCTCCGCCACGCAGCGAGCGCGCCGGCGCCGCCCGCGATCAGCACGAGGAGTGCCGAGAGCAGGAGCGTCACCCGCTGGCCTCCGCGATCGAGCGCACGGCCTGCGCCGCCACGTCTACCCGTTCGGCCTCGGACAGGATCTCCCCCCGCGTTGCCTGCTTCATTACTGCCTGTCGGAAGCCGGGCTGGTGGAGCGCGAAAGCCAGTCGCGACAGCAGATGCAGGTGGGCACGCACGGTGGGGCTCAGGATGATGAAGAGGGCGAAGACGGGCTTGCCGTCGAGGGCACCGTAATCGATCGGGGTCTCGAGGAAGCAGAGCGCGATCGATGGCCGGATCACGTGGACGACGAGCGGGTGGCGCGGATGCGGAATCGCAAGGCCGTCACCCATCGCGGTCGAGCCGAGCAGCTCGCGGGCGCGCAGGACCTGGAAGAGGAAGTCGGGATCGGTCCCGTCGGGAAGCCGGAGCGTACGGGCCACCGAGCGCAACACCGCATCGCGGTCGTGTCCCTCGACGCGGTAGTAGATCCCGCCGGCCTCAAGCGCCTCCGCGAACCGCGGCAAGGCAACGGCCGGCTCCTCGAACAGGTCCGGCGAGGCGTTGATCCGGTTGGCGATCACCCATTCGAGCACCTCCGCGCGGTTGAAGCGGTACTGCTCTCCCACCCGGTGGGCAGGGAGTCCTCGATCGGCGACCCAGCGATAGACGGTCTTCTCCGAGACCCGAAGCATCCGGGCCGCCTCGCGGACGGTGAGCTGCATCTCAGATCCCCACCCGCGAGAGAGTTTGAGACAGATGGGAGTTGCTGTCTAGGAAAGTCTAGGCGGAGGGAGACCTGCCTTCTCTCCTGTCTACCTCGAACTTGGAAGAGAATCGATCGGTGCGGAAGGCCATCGCTGCCTCGGGAGGCGCCTTGCCGCACACGAGCCCGGCGACGAGCTCGCCGGTCACCGGGGCGAGCAGGATGCCGTTGCGCGAGTGGCCGACGGCCAGCAGCAGCCCCTCGGGCCCCGCCGGCCCGACGAGCGGCAGACCGTCCGGGGTCGCCGGGCGCAGGCCGGCCACCGCCCCCGCGAAGCTCGCGTCGGCGAGCGCGGGCACCAGGTCCGTCGCGGCGGCGAGGAGACCGCAAACCCCAGCGCTCGTCACGCGGCGATCGAAGCCGACCCGCTCCTCCGTGGCGCCGACCAGCAGGCGGCCGTCGCAGCGCGGGACGAGATAGACGCCGCTCGCGCGCAGGAGCATCCGCAGGCCGAGGCGCTCGGGTCGGAGCGCGACGATCTGTCCGCGGACCGGCTCGACCGGCGGCTTCGCGCCGAGCGCCGGGCCCTCGCATCCCGACCACGGACCGGTGGCGACGATCGCGAAGGGCGCCGACCAGTCGCCGGCCGGCGTGCGGACGCCCCGCACGCGCTCGCCGTCGAGCAGCAAGCCGGTCGCCGGCACGCCGCACTCGATGCGCACGTCGAGCCCCTGTGCGGCAGACGCGCAGGCCGAGGTCAGGAGCTCCGCGTCGACGTGCGCCTCGCGCGGCGACCAGAGCGCCCCCGTCACCGCGTCGGTGAGCGCGGGGCACTGGGCGCGCGCCGCGGCGGCGTCGACCCACTCCACTCCGTGCGCGCCGAGGCGCGCCGCGCGGCTCTGCAGCGCCTCCGCCTCCGCCGCCGAGCGGGCGACCCGCAGGACGCCCGACCGCTCGAAGTGCGGATCGATTCCGGTGCGCGCGCGCAGCTCCTCGACCCACTCCGGGAAGAGCGCGAGGCTCTCGACGCCGAGCGGGAGCGCCTCGGCGCCGCCGTGCGCCTCGGCGAACGGCGCGAGCATCCCGGCGGCGACGCCCGAGGCGTGCGCGGCGATCGCGTCGCGCTCGATCAACACGACCGCGAGCCGCTCGCGCGCGAGCGCGAAGGCGGTCGCGCAGCCGATCGCGCCGCCGCCCACCACGACGGCGTCGGCCGTCCTCAACGCGAGGCTCCCGCAGGCGGCGCAGGATCCTCCGCGAGCACCGCCTCGACGCCCTGCCGGAGCTCGTCCACGTCGTGCTCGAGGCCGACGTAGCGCCGGGCGATCCGGCCCTCGGCGTCGATCAGGTACGTAATCACGAGATGCGCGATCGTGCCCTCGGGCTCGCGCGTGCTGCCCACGGCGTACGCGGCGAGCACCTTCGCCACCTCGTCGGGGGGGCCGGTGAGGAACGACCAGCTCGACAGGTCGGCGCCGCGCTTCTGCGCGTACTCTCGAAGCGCCGCCGGGGTGTCGCGCGCCGGATCGAGCGTGATCGACACGAAGCGCAGCCTGCCGCGCGCCGAGGGGTCGAGCGCGCGCTGTAGGTCGACGTGGACCCCCGTGAGGATCGGGCAGGGCCCGGGGCAGTGCGTGTAGATGAAGTCGAGCACGACGACCTTGCCGCGCAGGTCGACGAGCGCCAGCGGGTTTCCGTCCTGGTCGATCAGGCGAAAGGCCGGCGCGGGATCCTGGTTCCCGGGGGCCGCGGCCAGCGAGGGCCGTCCGGCCCCAGGCGCCTCGGCCGGCCGCACCTGCTTCGCGATCTCGGCGTCGACGACGCGGTACGCGCGGCCCGTGAACTCGAGGCGGAAGTCGATCACCTGTCCCGGCGCGAGCCGCGCCAGGAGCTGCGGATCGGGCACGTCGAAGTTCATCGTCATGGCGGGCATGAGGCCCGCGATGTCGTCGTGCGCGACCAGCACTTGCCCCGTCTCGCGCTGCACTTCGACCACCACGCCGTGCGCGTCGAAGACCCGGGTGCCGCGCCCGCATCCCGAGACCAGGAGGAACGCGGCGCAGGCGATGGCGGCCGTCCGCACCGGCTCATCCCATCGGATAGCGGATCTCGCGGGAGATCTGGTCGACCGCCGCGAGCGCGTCCGCCGGGAGCTTCGCGTCGGCGGCGGCGAGCAGCGCGTCGAGCTGCGCGAGCTGCGTCGCGCCGATCAGGGTCGAGCCCACGAAGTCGCGGGTGAGCGTCCACGCGATCGCGAACGTGGGGAGCGAGAGGCCGCAGTCGCTCGCCACCCGCGCGAAGCGCTCGGTCGCGGCCAGCGTCGCCTCGTTGACGAAGCGCGCCGTCATCGCCTGGGTGCGCGGGCTGTGCTCGCGATAGCGCGTGAAGCGCGCGCCGGGCGGCCAGGCACCGCCCGCGTACTTGCCCGAGAGCACGCCGCCCGCGAGCGGGCTGTACGCCAGCAGGCTCACCGACTCGCGCCGGCACGCCTCGGCGAGCTCGTCCTCGAAGCGGCGGTTCAGCAGGCTGTAGTTGTTCTGGATCGTCTCGTAGCGGACGGATCCGCCGCGCTCTGCCGCCCAGAGGCTCTTCGTGAGGCCGTAGGCGCCCTCGTTGCTGCAGCCGGCGTAGCGGATCTTGCCCGCCTCCACGAGGCGCGTGAGCCCCGCGAGCGTCTCCTCGTAGGGCAGCCCAGGCTCGGGCCAGTGCGTCTGGTAGAGGTCGATGTAGTCGGTGCCGAGCCGCCGCAGGCTCGCCTCGACGGCCCGCGCGAGCGAGTGGCGGTCGAGCGAGCCGAGGCCGGCGCGCACCGGCGCCTGGAACCAGCCGCCGCTCGGGCCCGCGATCTTGGTGGCGATCACCACCGCGTCGCGCGGCCGACCCGCCAGCCACTTGCCGAGGATCTCCTCGGTGCGGCCGGCCCACTTCGGGTCGGGCGGAACCGGATACGACTCCGCGGCGTCGAGGAAAACGAGCCCGGAGTCGAAGGCCCGGTCGAGGATCGCGAGGCTCGTCGTCTCGTCGGCCATGCTGCCGAACGTCATCGTGCCGAGGCAGATCTCGGGCACGCGCAGGCCCGTGCGCCCGAGGCGGCGATGCTTCATGCTGGCCTCCGTGGCCGCGCAGTCTATCGCCCGCAGCGCGCTCCTGCTCTCCGCGCTCTCGGTGGCTTCATGCGCACCGCCCGCGCCTGCCGAGCCCGACCCCGCGGAGGACGCGTCGCGCACGGCGCCCCTGGTCGCAGCGCTCGACCGCGCGTCCCACGAGCGGCCCCGGGCGGCCGGCGCGCTCGCGGTGCGGCTCGCCTTCGGCGCCGCTGCCGATCTCGACCTCTTCGTCACCGATCCTCTCGGCGAGACCGTCTACTTCGCCAACACGCCGTCCCGTGCGGGCGGCGCGCTCGACGCCGACCGCGGCTGCGCCGACGCGGCGCCGCGCGTCGAGACGGTGGTCTTCGAGCACCCTCCGAGCGGCCGCTATCGCATCGGCGTCGACTACGCGAAGTCGTGCGACGGCCGCGGTGATCCCGCGTGGTACGCCCTGTTGGCCGAGCGCGACGGCGCCGCGGACGTGCGCCCGGGAGCCGTCGCCACGGGCCGCTTCGACCCGATCGTGCTGGAGCTCGACGCTCGCTGAGCTACGGCTTGACTTCGACGCCGCGCCAGAAGGCGTACCAGCCGGCGATCTGCGCCGCCGCCGGCTTGGGGCTCGGGTAGTACCACGCCGCGTCGGCGTTGGTCTGGCCGTCGACGACGACGCTCTTGTAGGAGGCCTCGCCCTTCCAGCTGCAGGACGTGTGCGTCGCGCTGTCGACGAAGTAATCGGGGTGGAGGCTCTGCGGCGGGAAGTAGTGGTTCCCCTCGACGACCCGCGTCTCGTCGCTCTCGGCGAGCACGCGACCGTTCCAGATCGCTCTCATCGGTTTGCCCTCCTCACTCCCCGAGTCCGAGGCTAGCGCCATCCGATCGGGTCGTAGCCTCGTTCGCGAAGACAGCGCTCGACGAAGCGGCGCTCGATCTCGTCGGGGCCCCGCTCGCCGAAGATGCCGCGCAAGAGTCCCGCGGTCCCCA
>Ga0335082_10005134_pt1 | contig 14277 bp, 11 predicted proteins | sample Lox_Sample_41_FD_206718 | JGI IMG/M metagenome (GOLD analysis project Ga0335082, IMG submission 206718) | Soil microbial communities from Loxahatchee National Wildlife Refuge, Florida, United States - Lox_Sample_4.1 | ecosystem: Environmental > Terrestrial > Soil > Wetlands | place: USA...
CGCGCCCAGCAGATCGAGGAAGACTTCGGCCGTCGTGCCGGAGCCCAGGCCGACCTTCATCCCGTCCTTGACGAAGTCGAGGGCGCGCAGGGAAGCCGCGCGCTTGAGCTGATCCTGGCTGCTCATGGGCGGCAATGAACCCGATCCGGCGGCGTTCGTCCAGGGTTTAGGGCCCGAGCCAGAACAGGTCCTCGACCTTGCGGCCGAGCGCCGCAGCCAGTTTGAGCGCGAGGATGGTGGATGGCACGAACACGCCGTTCTCCACCGTGTTGATCGTCTTGCGCGAAACGCCGACCCGCGCGGCGAGCTCGGCCTGGGTCAGGCCGAACTCCGCGCGCGCCTCTCTCAGGCCGTTGTGCAGCGGCGCGTCGGGCATCAGCCGCCCGTGTCGCGTTCGAGCCAGACGAAGGCGAGCAGCGGCACGCTGACGGCAACCATCGTCAGCATCTGCGCCATGGTGAGCGCGTCGACGAGATTGAAGGCGGCGGCAACGACGGCCACGGCCAGCGCAAACAACAGAGAGAAATAGCCCACCGTCCAGCATTGCTTGCGGTTGGCGGCGGTGAGCTCGTCGTTCAGCATTCCCGCGATCACCCGGTTGCGCCGCATGAACGCCATGAAGCGGAATATCAAGAGGAGCGCGACCGCCCATACGGCGAAGCCGCCAAGCGACAGCACGCCGACCGGCAGGCCCTGCCTTGCGATCAGCACCGCCACCGGCTTCAGCATCAGCCCCTGCCAGACGAACCAGCCGGCCACGTAAATCAGTATCAGCCACCAACGCCGGCGCGCCATCCGTTCGGCGCGCTTTTCGATGCTCTCTTCGGCCATCGCCCGCTCCATATCACCTATAGGTGACATGATACCTATAGGTTACACGATGTCAAGGGCCCTTTTGTCAGATGTCGAATCGCCCGGCGCGGGCCTATAGAGCGGATGCGAATTATTCAAAACGAAGGAGAGGCACATGGCCCCCAAGACCGCAACCGGCCCCGCGATCGACATCGGCATCGACACCAAGAAGCGCAAGGCTATCGCCGACGGGCTGTCTCGCCTGCTGGCCGACACCTACACGCTCTACATCAAGACGCATAACTACCATTGGAACGTCACCGGCCCGATGTTCAGCACCCTGCACCTGATGTTCGAGACGCAGTACAACGAGCTGGCGCTGGCGGTGGACCTCGTCGCCGAACGCATCCGCGCGCTGGGCTATCCCGCGCCGGGCAGCTATGCGGCATTCGCCAGGCTGACGGTCATTCCGGAAAGCGAGATCGTGCCATCGGCCAAGGACATGGTCGCCGACCTCGTGAAAGGCCAGGAGGCCGTGGTGCGCACGGCGCGCAAGGTGCTGCCGACGGCCGAGAAGGCCAACGACCAGGCCACCATCGACCTTCTCACCCAGCGCATGCAGCTGCACGAGAAGACCGCCTGGATGCTGCGCAGCCTGCTGGAATAGGCTCCCGGCGATCGAGGGACGGACCGAAGGTCAGTCCTTCAGCGGCACCAGGATTTCCGGGCCGCCGGTTTCGGTCGCCAGATCGTAGCCGGCGTCGAAGCGTTCGATGAATTCCGGCGTGCCGTCCCGCCTGTCCGCCGGCACCAGACCCGCCTCCGGCAGCAGCCGGCCGAAGATCGCAAAATAACTCGAAGCCAGCATCTGCTTGGGTCCGCGGTAACGGAACGCCGCGCAGCGGAGCGGCGGCAAGGCGAGCAGCGACAGATCCGCCGGGAGCCGGCTCTCATCCGGTATTCCCAGGCCGCAGAAGTAATCGAACGCAGTATCGCCGTCGGACACCCTGAGGCAGACGCCGTAGGCGTCCCCCGCGTGGGGCCAGCCCAGCTCGATGAGACGCGGCCGCAGGTCCGCCCATTGCCGGCCGACGCCCTGGACGATCGCTTCCAAGTCGCGCGCCAGCGCGTAGCGCTGCTTCACTCCTGCGACCAAGAAACCGCCCAGCCGTTCGATGCGCGCAGCATCGAGGAGCGGGATTTCAACCATCCCGAAGACTCCCATCTGTGCGGCCAGCATATCGGGCAGAAGAAATACATGAAATCGAAAACACGCATATGGCGAGTGAATGCGCACTCCCGCGATTGCGGATCATTCCTGCGGTAGCGGAAAGTCTGCAATGCACGGCGCGACGCTGCCGAACAAACGCAGCGCCGGCTATTCGACCGTGACGCTCTTGGCCAGATTACGCGGCTGGTCGACGTCGGTGCCCTTGGCCACCGCGGCGTAATAGGCCAACAGCTGCACCGGCACCGCCAGCACCAGCGGCGCGGCGAACCAATTCACCTCGGGAACCTCGACCGTCGCCCACACCTGGGCGCCCGCCCCGGCGATGCCGCTCTTGTCGGAGATCAGGATCACCTTGCCGCCGCGCGCCATCACCTCCTGCATGTTGGAGACGGTCTTCTCGTAGAGCGCGTCGTGCGGGGCGATGACGATGACCGGCACGTGCTCGTCGATCAGCGCGATGGGGCCGTGCTTCATCTCGCCGGCGGCATAGCCTTCGGCGTGGATGTAGGAGATTTCCTTGAGCTTGAGCGCGCCTTCCAGCGCCAGCGGGAAGTTCTGACCGCGGCCGAGATAGAGCACGTCGCGCGCCTTGGCCACCTCCTGGCCGAGACGCTCGATCTTGGGCTCCTGCTTGAGGAATTCGGCGATGTGGCGCGGCGCGCCCAGCAGCGCAGCGCACAGCTTCTTCTCGGTCGCTTCGTCGATCAGGCCGCGGGCGCGGCCGGCCGCGATGGCCAGCGGCGCAAGGGCCGAAAGCTGGCAGGTGAATGCCTTGGTGGACGCCACGCCGATCTCGGGGCCTGCGAAGGTCGGCAACACGATGTCGGCCTCGCGGGCGATCGAGCTTTCCGGTACGTTGACGATGGCGAGCGTGGTCTGGCCGTGCGCCTTGGCATCGCGCAGCGCCGCCAGCGTGTCGGCGGTCTCGCCCGACTGCGACACGAACAGCGCCAGGCCGTCCGGCGGGAAAACCGGGTCGCGGTAGCGCAGCTCCGACGCCACGTCGATCTCCACCGGCAGCCGCGCCAGCTTCTCGAACCACAGCTTGCCGACCAGGCCCGCGTAATAGGCCGTGCCGCAGGCCGAGATGGTGAGCCGCGAGGCTTCCGCCAGCGCCTTGAGAAGCTTCGGATCGTCGAGCTTCACCGTCAGCGAGTCGGGATCGACGTAATTGCCGAGCGTATGGGCGACCACTTCCGGCTGCTCGTGAATCTCCTTGGCCATGAAGTGGCGGTGGCCCGCCTTGTCGACCAGGCCGGCGGTGGCCGACGTGAGCTTGACCTCGCGGTTGGCGGGGCGGCCGGCGGCGTCGTAGATCGCCACCTGCGGGCCGCGCACGACGGCGACGTCGCCGTCCTCGAGATAGGCGACGCGATTGGTGAAAGGCGCCAGCGCGAAGGCGTCCGACCCGAGATAGGCTTCCTTCTCGCCATAGCCCACGGCCAGCGGGCTTCCCATCCGCGCGCCGACGAGAAGGCCCTCCTCGCCCTTGAAGATCATCGCCAGCGCATAGGCGCCGGTGAGATGGCGCACCGCCTCCATCGCGGCCTTTTCCGGCGGCAGGCCCTGCTCCAGATAATCGGTGACCAGATGGGCGCAGACCTCGGTATCGGTCTCGGATTCGAACTTGTGGCCCTTGGCGGTGAGGGCAACGCGCAGCTCGCGGAAGTTTTCGATGATGCCGTTGTGGACGACGGCGACGCGCTCGGTGGCGTGCGGATGGGCGTTCGACTCGGACGGCTTGCCGTGGGTGGCCCAGCGGGTGTGGCCGATGCCGGTGCGGCCGGGCAGCGGGCGACGCTCCAGCGCCTCGCCCAGCTTGGCGAGCTTGCCCGGCGTGCGGCGGCGCTCGATGCGCCCGTTCACCAGCGTGGCGATGCCGGCGGAATCGTAGCCGCGATATTCCAGGCGCCTGAGCGCGTCGAGAATGGCCGGCGCGCAATCCTTGGTCCCCGCAATGCCGACAATGCCGCACATCCTACTTGTCCTTCGTCTTCGCGGATTTCTCCGCCCTCTTGCGGGCGCGGAAATTCTCCGCCCAGCCCGGCAATTCCCTCTGCTCCGCCCGCGTCACCGCCAGCGCGTTCGCCGCCACGTCCTTGGTGATGACGGAACCGGCGCCGGTGACGGCGCCGTCGCCCACCTTGACCGGCGCCACCAGCGCCGTATCCGAGCCGATGAAAGCGCCGGCGCCGATATCGGTCATGTGCTTGGCGAAGCCGTCGTAATTGCAGGTGATGGTGCCGCAGCCGATGTTGGCGCCCGGCCCCACCCGCGCGTCGCCCAGATAGGTGAGATGGTTCGCCTTGGCACCCTGCTCGATGCGGGCGTTCTTCACTTCGACGAAATTGCCGATATGCACGCCCTCTTCCAGCACCGCGCCCGGCCGCAGCCGCGCATACGGGCCGACGATGGCGCCCGGCCCGACCTCGGCGCCTTCGAGATGCGAGAAGGCGCGGATATGCGCCCCCGAGCGCACCACCACGCCCGGCGCGAACACCACATAGGGGTCGATGCGGCAGTCGGGTTCGAGCACCGTGTCGTAGGAGAGGAACACCGTCTCGGGCGCGGCCATGCCGACGAAGTTGTCCAGCGCGCGGGCGCGCAGGCGCGACTGCATCGCCGCCTCCGCCGCCGCCAGCTCGGCGCGGCTGTTGACGCCCATCATCTCGGTTTCGTCGGCCACCACCACGGCGCAGCGCACGCCTTCCTCCCTGGCGAGCGCGGGAACGTCGGTCAGGTAGTATTCCTTCTGCGCGTTATTGCTTTCGAGCTTCGAGGTCCAGCGGAACAGGCTCCTGGCATCGGCCGCGAGAATCCCGGCGTTGCACAACGTCACCGCGCGCTCTCCGGCGCCGGCATCCTTGAACTCGACGATGCGGTCGAGCAGGCCCGCCGGATCGAGGATCATCCGTCCGTAGTGGGCCGGATCGGCGGGGCGGAAACCGACCATCGCCATGCCGATCCTCGCCTGCGCGGCGAACGAGGCCTCGAAGGTCTGCGATTGCACCAGCGGCATGTCGCCATAGGCGATCACGACGGAGCCCGAAAAATCGGCAAGCGCCTCGGCCGCCATGGCGGCGGCATGGCCGGTGCCGAGCTGCGGCTCCTGCACCACGCTCGCGGCGCCCGCCTTTTGCGCGAAGGCGCGCACCTCGCCGCCGCCCCGGTGGGTGACGACCACGATGCGCTCGATACCGGCGCCGCGCATGGCGGCAACCACGTGCCCCAGCATCGGCAGCCCGGCGACGGGGTGCATGACCTTGGGGGTGGCGGATTTCATCCGCGTCCCCAGCCCTGCGGCCAAGACGACTCCTGCGCGCGCCATTGTTGCTCGATAGACCACCCTGCTCTATGCGTAAAGTGACTATTTGCGACGCTATGTTGCCACCATGCCCGCGCCCGCGACATCTCAAGTCTTCATCTTCGATCTCGACGGAACCCTGGTCGATACCGCGCCCGACCTGCTTGCCACGCTGAACACCATCCTGACCGGCGAAGGGCGGCAGGCCATCGGCCCGCAGCAGGTCCGCCGCCTCGTCGGGCACGGAGCGCGGGCGCTGATTACCGAGGCCTTCAGGATGACGGGCGCGCCGATCGATCCGGCGCGGCTCGAAATCCTGTTCAACGTCTTCCTGACCGACTATGCGAGCCATATCGCCGCCGCGAGCCGGCCGTTCCCGGGCGTGGTCGAAACCCTCGGCCGCCTCAAGGCCGAAGGCGTGCGGATGGGCGTCCTGACCAACAAGCCGCACGAGCTGACGACGGCGCTGCTGGCGGCGCTGGGACTCGACCGATGGTTCGGGGCGGTGTTCGGCCAGGGCGTGCGGCCCTATCTCAAGCCCGACCCGCGGCTGTTCGACGACATCGTGGCGGCGTTGGGCGGGCGCGGCGCGGGCGCGCTGATGATCGGCGACAGCATCACCGACGTTCAAACCGCACGCGGCGCCGGCGTGCCGGCGGTTCTGGTGTCCTACGGCTACACGCCCGAGCCGGCGCGAAGCTTGGGCGCCGATGCCATGGTGGACGAATTCCGGCAGATCCCGGAGGCGGCAAGGCGGCTTCTCGGCGGGCGCTGACCGCCTGCTTGCACCGGGCGGCGGCCGGCCGTATAGGCACCGTTCCCGGGCGCGTAGCTCAGCGGGAGAGCACTCCCTTCACACGGGAGGGGTCACAGGTTCAATCCCTGTCGCGCCCACCACCCTTCGCCGTTAAGCAGTTATGCCGCGCTAGATCCGATTGCGTAAGGGCGCAGCGACAAAGCAGCCTAGGCGCCGCTCAGTTGCCACCTGCAAATATGCGGACTGCCCCCGGGGCGCGAACGCACGGCGTCAAGGCTTTCGCAGGATAACCGCCACGCGATCCTGAAAAACCTCGTCAAGGATCGGAACGTGAGCCAGCGCAGTCGTGAACAGGCGGACGATGCGGAACGGCCATTTCGATGCGCGGTGCCCAAGCTTCGGAACGCCCCAGGTTTTGTCCTCTATCACCTGCCAGCCTTGGGAGCGGATCAACCGCATCGCGGCACGCTTCGTCAGTCCGTTCAAAAGCGGAATCTTGTACTGTTCTGGCAGCGTATCGTGGAAGTGGTCGAACTCGGGCCCGCGGCTTTTATGGATGGCGTTTTGCGCCTCGTTGATGGTGCGACCGGAAAACAGCCAGTGAAGTGCCGGGAAGAACGACACCTTCAGGTGATGCGCGAACGGGCCGTGGAACGGCGGGAATACCAAGATCAAATGCCCGCCTGGAACCAACATCCGCCAACATTCGCGGAAGCATGCAGCAGGATCGTAAACGTGCTCAAACACGTCGAGCGCGACAATCGTGTCGAACGAGTTGTCGGGGTATGGTGCAGCCTCGCCAAAGCCCGCCTTGAACACCGCCGATGACTTGACGTGACCGGCATAGGCATTCGCCCCGTCCGCATAAATCTGAGAGACGTCGAACCCGGCCATGCTCTTGGTGCCGTATTTCTGTTCCCACGCAATCGCGGTTCCGCCGAAATAGCAACCGAAGTCCAGCACACGGAAGCCGCGAAGGCACTTTTCCACGTTCGCGCCGAACATGAGTTCGAGGAAACTGTCCTCGATCTCTTTCAGGTATCGCTGGTGCGCTGCGCGAAACATGGCGTTTTGGATTTCAGCCGCCGAGAGTTTCGCCAGGTGCGAAGCCTCGAAATAGTAGTCATAGCTGATGTCGTCTGCCGCCACGTATCTGGGGACGGCGCGCATCAATATCTCAGCGCTCTTAGCTGCGATCCCCACCGCATTCTCCCGCTCCGATGGGCACGGTCGCGAAGGTCATATCCGGTCTCAACAGTCCACTTGGGGGCGCCGGCGGCAAGAAGGTGCGCGAGTCGATCGTCCGGCATAGACGGTGATCCGGGCGTGCCGATCTGGTCGAAGTTTGGCCAAAAACGGTCATGCAGCGCCAGCCATCCCGGTTGACAAATCTCGGTTAAGCCATTGAGCGGTGAGGATAATATCCAAATGGCGGACTGGAGACTGTTTTCTGCGGCATGGAGACATTTTTCAGCGCGCTGCGCAAGCGGCCGACGAACGGCGGCGCGGCAGCTTCATTCCGCGGCCTTTTCCCGCCGCACCTGCACGGCGGTGACCTTGTATTGGGGGCAGCTGGTGAGCCAGTCGAAATAGTCCGTGGCAACGACATTCGCCTGCGTTTCGGGATGCTGGAAGCTGGCGCGGACCGCGCCCGGCGCCACCCGGCCGGTGATATGCGCGCGCAGGCTGGCGGCGCCGGACCGGCTCGCCAGACTGACCCAATCGCCGTCGCGGATGCCGCGCTCTTCGGCGTCGTGCGGATGGATCTCCAACCGGTCCGGTTCGCGCTCCGCGATATCGTCCGCGCGCCGCGCTTGGGCATCGACACCGTACCGACCGGGGCTGCGCCCGGTGGCGAGCAGGAGCGGGAAGCGGGGGCTGGTCTTTTCGTCGGTCGGCGCGTATTCGGCGACGACGAACTTGCCCTTGCCGCGCACGAACTTCCCGACATGCATCACGGGCGAGCCCGACGGTGCCTTGTCGTTGCACGGCCATTGCACCGAACCCAGCGCCTCCAGCTTGTCATAGGACACCCCGGCGAAGCTCGGCGTGGTCCGCGCGATCTCGTCCATGATCTCGGAAGGATGGCCGTAGTGCATGGGATGGCCCATGGCCTGGGCCAGTTCTTGGGTGATCTCCCAATCCGCACGACCGCTCTTCGGCGCCATCGCCTGGCGGACCCGGCTGATGCGTCGTTCGGCGTTGGTGAAGGTGCCCTCCTTCTCCAGGAAGCTGGAGCCGGGCAGGAAGACGTGCGCGAAGCCGGCGGTCCGGTTGAGGAACAGGTCCTGCACCACCACGCATTCCATGGCGGCAAGCCTGGCAGCGACGTGGCGCGGGTCCGGATCGGACCGGGCGATGTCCTCGCCTTGGATGTAAAGGCCCTTGAACAATCCGTCCAACCCGGCGTCGAGCATCTCGGACGTGCGCAGCTCCGGCTCGACGTCCAAAGCGTCGCGCCACAACGATACCTGGCGGCAACCCGGGAACTCGTGCGGAAAAGTTCCCATCTCGCCGGAGCCCTGCATGTTGTTCTCGCCGCACAAGGGGTTCACTCCGACCCCCGGCCGACCGATGTTGCCCGTCGCCATGGCAAGATTGGCGATCGCCGTCACCGCCGCGGCGCCTTGGCTGCGTTCGGCGACGCCGGGGCCGTAGTAGATCGCGCCGTTGCCGCCGGTGGCGTAGAGGCGCGCGGCGGCCCGGATGGCGCCGGCCGGCACGCCCGAGATCTTCTCCGCCTCTTCGGGGCTCCAGCGCGCCTCGCCGACGAACGCGGCCCATGCCGCGAAATCCTCGCAGCGTTCCCGCACGAAGGTCTTGTCGACCAGGCCCTCCTTGACGATCACGTGGGCCAGCGCCGTGAGCACCGCCACGTCGGTGCCCGGCCTGAGCGCGAGGTGATGCGTCGCCTCGAGATGCGGCGCGCGCACCAGATCGATGCGGAACGGATCGATGACGATCAGCTTGGCCCCGTCGCGCAGCCGCCGCTTGAGCCGCGCGGCGAATACCGGATGATCGCCGGTCGGATCGGCGCCGATCACCACGATCACGTCGGCCTGCTCGACGGAATCGAAGTCCTGCGTGCCCGCCGCGGCGCCGAAGCTCGTCTCCAGACCGTCGCCGGCCGACGCCTGGCCGACCCGGGCACCGGCGTCGGGCTTGGCGTCGTCGAGCCCGGCATGCACGAGCTTCTGCACCAGGAAGGCCTCCTCGTTGGTGCAGCGCGAAGAGGCGATGCCGCCGATCGCGCCTCGCCCGTGCCGCTCCCGGATGCGGCGGAACTCGGAGGCCGCCCGCCCGATCGCCTCCTCCCAGCTCACTTCCCGCCAGGGATCGCCGATCTTCTCGCGGATCATCGGCCTCAGGATGCGGCCCTTGTGCGTGGCATGGCTCCAGGCGAAGCGGCCGGTGACGCAGGCGTGACCCCGGTTCGCCTTGCCGTCCTTGTAAGGCGTCATGCGCACCAGCTCGTCGTCGCGCGTCTCGGCCTTGAAGCTGCAGCCGACGCCGCAATAGGTGCAGGTCGTGACCACCGAACGCTGCGGCACGCCCGCGGCGATCACCGATTTTTCCATCAGGGTCGCCGTCGGGCAGGCCTGCACGCAGGCGCCGCACGACACGCATTCCGAATCGCCGAAGGGCTCGTTCGCGCCGGCGGCCACGACCGAGTGGAACCCGCGCCCCGCGATGGTCAGCGCGAATGTTCCTTGGACCTCCTCGCAAGCCCGCACGCAGCGCGAACAGACGATGCATTTGGCGGGATTGAAGGTGAAATAGGGATCGGACTCGTCCTTCTCGGCGCGCAGATGATTGGCCCCGTCAAAGCCGTAGCGCGTCTCGCGCAAGTCCACGACCAGCGCCATGTCCTGCAATTCGCAGTCGCCGTTCGCGGCGCAATTGAGGCAATCGAGGGGGTGATCGGAGATATAGAGCTCCATCACGCTGCGGCGAACGCGCTTCAACGCTTCGGTCTCGGTGTGCACCACCAGGCCTTCGGCGACCGGCGTGGTGCAGGAAGCGGGCATGCCCGCGCGGCCCTCGATCTCGACCAGGCAGAGGCGGCATGAACCGAACGCCTTTTGGGAATCGGTGGCGCAGAGCCTGGGTATCTCGATGCCGGCTTCCATCGCGGCGCGCATGATGGAGGTGCCTTCCGGCACCCTGACCGCAACGCCGTCGATGCTAAGCGTGACCTGACGCGCCGCCCTGGAGGGTGGCGTACCGAAATCGACTTCGCGGACCAGCGCCGGGCCGCCGTCCTGAAGGTGGCCGCCAAGCCCGACTTCCTTGGCCGCCGTGTCGGCGCGTTTGCAGGCCGGACAGGTTTCCAGCTGGGCCCGCCGCTCCTCGATCTGCGCCTCGGGCAGCTGAGACTGGCGGAGCACGGCGACGAGGTAGTCGATCTCCTTCTTCGGCGCGAACGGCACCCCGCAGGCGCGGCAGGCGGCGAGGCGGAATTCCGCCGTCTGATAGAGGTCGGCCCGGTCCATGACCGCAAGCTCGTATTCCGGCGACAGGACGATCGCCTGCGTCGGGCAGACCTCTTCGCACCGGCCGCAGAACACGCAGCGGCCGAAACAGATTTCCCAGGTGCGCTTGCCCGCGGCAACGTCCGTCGTCATCGCCAGCGCATTCGCCGGACAGGCGATCGTGCAGGCGCCGCAGGCGATGCAGCGCTCCGGATCGTATTGCGGCTTGCCGCGGAAGTCCGGCGACGCCGGCAGCGGCGCGAAGGGGTAGCCGACCGTCGCGTTGCCAGTGCGAAACACTTCCTTCAGCAGCTTGAACATGGCGAAGCCCCTATTTCAGCGGCGAGTTGGTCCGCTCCCGGCCATAGCGTTCCATTTCATGGTAGGGGATCACGCTCGCATGGCGTTTGCGCACGTCGACGACGGTGACGCGGTCGGTGCAGGAATAGCACGGGTCGATGCTGGCGATGATGATCGGCGCGTCGGACACGGTGTTGCCGCGCAGCATGTAGCGCAGCGACGGCCAGTTGTTGTAGGTCGAGGCGCGGAACCGGATGCGATGGACCTTCTGGTTGTCGCCCAGCATGCACCAGTGGATGTCCTCGCCGCGCGGCGCCTCGGTCCAGCCGAGCGCGAAGCGGTAGGGCGTGTAGTTGAAGCCCTCGACCAGGACCGGACCGCCCGGTGCGTTGTCCAGGCAATATTCGATGATCGCCAGCGAATCGAAGAACTCCTGCGCCCGGATCAGGACGCGCGACAGCACGTCGCCCGCCTCCAGCACGTGTCGGCCCACCGGCACGCCGGCATAGCCGGCATAGGGATGGTCGATGCGGACATCGCGGGGATGGCCGCTGGCGCGCACGGTCGGGCCGACCGGGCTGTAGTCGCGCGCCACCTTGTGATCCAACACGCCGATGCCCTCGGTGCGCTGGCGCATGTTGGCGGTGCTGAGGAGGATATCGATGAGCCGCGTGACCTCGGTGCGAAGTTCGGCGATCACCTTGCGCGTGCCGGCGTTCTGCTCGGCCAGGATGTCGCGGCGCACGCCGCCGATCAGGTTGAGGGCATAGGTCTTGCGCGAGCCGGTCAACAGTTCCGCCAGCTCCATGGATTTCTCGCGGACGCGGAAGAAATGCATGAAGCCGGTGTCGAAGCCGACGAAATGGCAGGCCAGGCCGAGATTGAGCAGATGGCTGTGCAGGCGTTCCACTTCCAGAAGGACGGTGCGGATGGCGGCGGCGCGCGGCGGCGCGTGGATGTCGAGCGCGTTCTCCACCGCGCCGGAATAGGCCACGCTGTGGGCGAAGCCGCAGATGCCGCAGATGCGGTCGGCAAGGAACGTCACGTCGTTGTAGCCCATCCGGGTCTCGGCGAGCTTTTCCATGCCGCGGTGGACGTAGAAGATCCGGTAATCGGCGTCGATGATGTCCTCGCCGTCGACGAACAGCCGGAAATGGCCGGGTTCGTCGGAGGTGATATGCATCGGGCCGAGCGGAATTTCGGTGGTTTCCGACTTCGCCGCATTGATGAATTTGTAGGTTTCGGTCTCCGCTGCGAGCTCCGGGCGCAGCCGGTAGTCCATCGCGTCCTTGCGCAACGGATAGAGATCGTCGGGCCAGTCGTCCGGCAGCACCAGCCGGCGTTCGTCGGGCAGGCCGACCGGCCGCATGCCGAACATGTCGCGCACTTCGCGCTCGCCCCACACCACGGCCGGCACCTTCGGCGTCACCGAGGGAAACTCCATGCTGTCGGGCGGCACCAGCGCCCGCACCACGACGTGGCTCTTCTCCGCCCCCTCCATCGAGAGCACGTAGTAGACGGCGAAATTGCCGTTGAGCTTGCGCTCGTCGCTGCCGACGACGACCGACATCCAGCCGTCACGGCCGTAGTAGAGGGTCTCTACCGCCTCGGGCAGCGCCTCGCGCGCGACCGTGAGGGTCACCTGCTCCGGGGTCTGCCAGGACTCCTCGATCACGGAATTCGGCAGCTGCCGCCGCAACGCCGCCACATGAGAGGTGCCACGTCTGGTCGCGGTCGATGCGGACATTTTCCCCTACTCCTCACTTCCCGCGCGCGGCGAGCTGTTCCCCGCCCTGCCACGGCGCGCGCACGGCCAGCGTTGTCGGAGGCGATTGCAGCACGACGCCGGTCGCCTTTTCGACCAGTTGCGCGACCGGCCGCGGCACGGCGACGCCGAACATCACGACCAAGGCGGCCAGCGCCAGCATCGGCACGATTTCGACGGCGCCGACTTCGCCCTTCGGAACGTCCTTGGGGCGCGGGCCGAGCAGCGAGCCGCCGACGAAGCGCAACAGCGCGGCGAGCGTGATCGTCAGCAGCAACAGGCAGATCACCATCAGCCAGCCGTAGCCGGCGCCCAGTCCGGCGCTGACCAGCATGAACTCGCTGACGAAGATGTTGAACGGCGGAATGCCGCACAGGGCGAAGGCGCCCGCGCCCAAGAGCAGCGCCGTCACCGGGGCGATCGCCGTCAGTCCCTTGACGTTGCGCAGGTCCCTGGTGCCGTACTTCATCAGCACGTTGCCGGAGCCGCAGAACAGCAGGGTCTTGGTGATGCTGTGATTGATCAGCTGCAGGATCGCCGCCGCAACCGCGAGCGGGCCGCCGATGCCGAAGCCGAGGAGGATCAGGCCGATGTTCTCGGTCGTGCTGTAGGCCAAGAGGCGCTTCAAGTCGGTCTGCACGAATATCATCAGCGAGCCGAAGGCGACCGACAGCGTTCCGAGCACGAGGAACAGCGTGTGCGGCAGGCTGGGTCCGGTCGCGGCGGTGGTGATCGCGGTGTAGCGCATCAGGACGAACAGCGCGCAATTGACCAGCACGCCCGACAACAGCGCGCTGACCGGGCTCGGCGCTTCGCTGTGGGCGTCCGGCAGCCAAGCATGCATGGGGAATATGCCGGCCTTGGTGCCGAAACCGACCAGCACGAAGACGAAGGCAAGGCGCATTACCCCGGGGTCGAGCGCCGCGGCGTGATCGATCAGCGCCGTCCACAGCGAGGCTTCGCCGGGGTGCGGCATCACGGCCGAGGCCTCGGCGTAGACCAGCACCGTGCCGTAGAGCCCGAAGGCCACGCCCACCGTGCAGATGATCACGTATTTCCAGGCCGCCTCCAGCGACGCGCGCTGGCCGTAGAAACCGACCAGGAAAACCGAACCCAGCGTCGTCGCCTCGATCCCCACCCACATCATGATGATGTTGTTGGAGGTCACCGCGCACAGCATGGTGAACAGGAACAGATCGAAGAAGCCGTAATAGCGGCACAGCTTGGCCGGTCCGATCGCGCCGGAGGCCAGATCGTGGCGCACATAGCCGAGCGAATAGATGCCGGTCAGCAGGCCGACGATGCCGATCAGTGCCGCGACGATCGCCCCGAACGGATCGAGGTAGAGCCAGCGGCCGAGAGCAAACACATGACCGTCCGCCAGGACCGTCGCGCCGAGGACAAGGGCGATGCCCGCCATCAGCGCGATCGCGACGACGTGGGCGCTCTCGGCAACCAGCGGGCCTCCCCTGGAGCCGAACAGCGACGCGGCAAAGGCCACCGTGCTGCCGACCAAGGGAGCGATGAGGAGAAGAACGAGCAGGTTCGAGGCGTTCATGGCGCGGTCATCCACGCAACGAGGTGAGCTGCCGCACGTCGAGCGTCTGCAGCCGGGAGCGAATCATGGTTCCAATGACCGCCATGATGATGACGGCA
>Ga0335082_10005135_pt1 | contig 14276 bp, 15 predicted proteins | sample Lox_Sample_41_FD_206718 | JGI IMG/M metagenome (GOLD analysis project Ga0335082, IMG submission 206718) | Soil microbial communities from Loxahatchee National Wildlife Refuge, Florida, United States - Lox_Sample_4.1 | ecosystem: Environmental > Terrestrial > Soil > Wetlands | place: USA...
TTCGATGTGGAAGCGGCCACGCAGGCCACCGACCCGGGCGCCAACACCACAACGCATGGCCGTGGCATCGCCATGATGCGCGGCCTGATGGATGAGGTCACGTACCGGCGCGGCGGCGCGGAAGTGCAACTACGAAAGAAGCGCGCGGAAGCATCGAGCGCGGCCTAGCCCTCCCCTTTGCTGCTCACCCACATTCGGTGATATTGTTTGCCCCAACCAATAAAGTTTAATTCCGCTTGCGGAGGGTTTCATTCCTTGGACACGGACCAAACCCGGCGAATTTTCCTGGGCCAGGCGGGCGCGTCACTGAGCCTGCTCTGGCTTGGCTCGTTGACGCCTGACCTGCTGGCGCAGGCCCACGCTCACGCGCAATCGGCGCGGGCGAGCGGCGCCCAGTCGTACCGCTTTTTCACCCCGCTGCAGGCGGCGGACTACGACGCGTTTGCAGCGCAGATTATTCCCACGGATGATACGCCCGGTGCTCGCGAGGCTAACGTCGTCCACTTCACCGACTTCCTGCTGAGCGGGATTGACCGCGATCAGCAGGCGCAATTCGCAGACGCGCTCAAGACGCTCGAGGAACAAGCGTCCAAGACGGTTCCGGGTGCGAAATCGTTCGCCGCGCTGACCTCGGAGCAGCAGATTGCAGTGATGAGGGGGATGGAGAAGATGCCGGCGTTCTGGACGCTGCGCGGCATGGTGCTCACCGGATGCTTCTGCGACCCTTCGCTGGGCGGCGGCAACAAGGACCAGGTGGGCTGGAAGCTCATCGGCTTCAAGGACGACTTCTACTTTGCGCCCCCGTTCGGCTACTACGATGCCCACCACGACGAGGGGAAGTCATGAGCACGCTTCCTCCCCAGCGCAATTACAAACTGACCGACAAAGTGGACTTCGTGATCGTGGGCTGCGGCGCCGCCGGCGGCGTGCTGGCGCGCGAGCTGTCGCGCAACGGCTTCAGCGTGGTGGTGCTGGAGCAAGGGCCGTGGCTCACCACAAAAGACTTTACCCATAACGAGTACATGGTCTGGAACCACGCGTCGTTGACCAACGACTTCCGCAAGCAGCCGACGACCTTTCGCAAGACGCCGAAGGACAAAGCCGTCAAGCAGCCGGCCCTCACCTACGGGCGCATGGTGGGCGGCGGGCCGGTGCACTTCACCGCCAACTTCTGGCGCTTTCACGAAATTGATTTCATCGAAGCCAGCAAGAAAGGCACGATCGCCGGCACCGGCTTCGCCGACTGGCCCATCACCTACGCCGACCTGGAGCCTTACTACACCAAGGCGGAGTGGGACCTGGGCGTCTCCGGGCAGGCGGGAGTGAGCCCGTTCGATCCGCCGCGGTCCAAGCCGTATCCGCTGCCGCCGATGCGTATCAAGTCCAGCGGTGTGCTCTTCGAGGAGGGGGCGCGCAAGCTCGGCTATCATCCCTTCCCGGCTCCGGTGGCGATCCTTTCGCAGTCGTACCAGGGGCGCATGGCTTGCGCCAACTGCGGCTTCTGCATGGGCTTCGGATGCGAGATGGGCGCCAAATCGAGTCCGCTGCCCAGCATGGTTCCGCAGGCCATCGCGACCGGGCACTGTGAGATTCGTCCTCACAGCTACGTGCGCAAGATTGAACTTGACGCGAATGGACGCGTGACCGGCGCCATCTACTTCGACCAGAGTGGCAAGGAGAACCTGCAACGGGCGCGCGCGGTGGTGGTAGCGGCCAACGGATCGGAGACGCCGCGGCTGCTCCTGATGTCGAAGTCGAACCACTTCCCCGACGGGCTGGCCAACTCCAGCGGGCTGGTGGGCAAATACCTGATGTTCAACACCGACTGTCTTGTAGGCGGGCTGTTTGAGCACGACCTGAACGACTACAAGGGCATCGAGGTCACGCGCGTCATTCACGACTTCTACGAGATCGACGCCAAACACGGCTTTTATGGCGGTGGCGGGATTGATGCGCGCTTCTTCTTCTATCCCATTTCGTTTTCCCAATGGGGCCTGCCGCCCAAGGGCCCACAGTGGGGCGCGGACTACAAGAAGGCGCTGCAGAAGTACTTTCTACGCAGCATGTATCTGGCGGGGCACACCACGTCGCTGCCGGTGGAGGATAACAGTATCTCGCTCGATGAGACGGTGAAGGACGCGTGGGGCCTGCCCGCCATGCGCGTGACGTACAAGGACCATCCTGACGACCTGAAGGCCAATCAGTTCATGATTGACCGCTCCATGGAGATTCAGGACGCCTCCGGTGCGCTGGACCGGTGGAACTATGGCGTGCAGGAGTCGAACTACGGCTTCCATCTGCTGGGAACCTGCCGCATGGGCAACGATCCGAAGAGCTCGGTCGTTAATGCCGACCACCGCACGCACGATGTGCCGAATCTCTTCTTGTGCGATGGGTCGAGCTTTGTGACCAGCGGGCGCGGCCAGCCGACGGAGACAATCTCGGCACTGGCCTTCCGCGCAGCGGACCGGATTACGGGACTGGCCAAGCAGGGGCAGGTCTAGGACCCTTCATGGCAACTGCTTGCCGTTCGGGTGGGTGATAGGGAGATAACCGCAACGAGTGGACAAATCAGGGGGCGTAGATCTTGTCTCGTAGACCGGGCGGAGCCAATACCCTGAAATCTGAAAGATTGAACGTGTAGATGCGATTCGCGCCGCATTTCGCTGCACAGCGCAGCAGAAGTGCGTCATAAGTCTTTGGCCCGGCCCAGCCGCCGTCCTTTACGGTGTTCATTGCTTCCAGATAATCTGCCTTCGCCATGGGAACGGCTTCAAAATGGAGCAGGAGGTTATTGGTTATGACGCGCGCCGCTTCCACGGGATGAACGCGAGGCTCGACGGGCACGCGGGTAAGTGCGGCATACACGTCGGCAATAGAGTGGTTGCAGATGAAGCCTCTGTCCTTCCCTGCTGCCACCCTGCGGAGCGCCGCGAAGGCCTGTGCATAGTGAGGATGGCTCTGAACGGAGGCTGCGACTAGGACGGTGGTATCGAAGAAAATATCCATTAAGGCTTAAGAGTTGCTTGGCTCCGTTCCTCGCGAACGTCGCTCAGCAGACGCTCCACATTGGCACCAGGCTCGGCCTTTCCGCAATGAACCCAGAGACCGTCAATCAGGACCATTGCTGGTTGAACTGCCACGGGACGCAACAGCACGCCGCCGGGCTGTTCGACAACCTCCAACTCGAGTGCTTGCCCTAGCCCAAGTCTTTTCCGCAGCGGCTTGGGAAAGACACTGCGGCCTGCCTTGTCCATCTTCAATTTCATGGCATGAATTATGCCATTTGGCTACCTTATGGCAATCGACCCGGCTCACTTCTTGACTGCCGCAGCCGCCTGGGCTTTGACGCTCTTCTCCGCTAGCAACTCGCGAACCTTCTCGCGCATTTTCTGGCGCGCTTTGCGGATGCGGTTCTCGCGGGACTTGTCTCCATTGCGAAACGACATGAAATCACCTCACCGCGATGCTACAGCATTTGCGGGAGTTGTGTGAGCGAGCCACACGCGAAGCTTCCCGCGCCGCCAGCCGCGGGTTTGTCACTATCGCCGGTTTCGCGATATTGTAGGCTGGATCTGTGGGGCCAATCTGCTGACCATTCATCGCAAACTCTCCCCTGATCGCCTGTATGGTACCGGCGTTGAACGCCGCTTAAGGCAGCCGGTGCGTTCTGGCATGGGGCATTGGCAATGAAGGGCCACGCCGAAGCCAGGGCGGGAAGAGGCTTTGACCGGCGGCATTGGGTCAGCATCATGCCCTACGGCCTCAACGAGCAACACCCCAACAGCTATAAGGAAATTCTCGACACCCTGTGGGAGAACCGGGACAATCTGCCCTACGCCTACCGCATTCTGCGCGACGGCTGCTGTGACGGTTGTTCGCTCGGCACCAGCGGCATGCGGGACTGGACGATGAAAGGCATCCATCTCTGCGCTGTCCGGCTCAATCTGTTGCGCCTGAATACCATGCCGGCGATGGATTGGCATCTCCTGGAGGACGTAGATTTACTTCAACATCAAAGCGAATTGGAGCTGCGCAAACTGGGCCGGCTGCCGGTGCCGCTGGTGCGGCGCAGGGGCGATAAAGGATTTCGCCGCATTTCCTGGGATGAAGCAACGACCCTGGTCGCGGACCGTCTGCGCCTAACCGACCCGCGCCGCATCGCCTGGTATCTGACTTCGCGTGGCCTGACCAACGAAGCCTACTATGCGCACCAGAAGGTGGCACGCTTCATCGGCACCAATCACATTGATACCAGCGCACGCATCTGCCACGCGCCCAGCACCGCCGCACTGAATGAAACTGTCGGCTGCGCCGCCACCACCTGCTCCTACTCCGACTGGATCGGCACGGACCTGCTTGTGCTGGTGGGAACGAACATTGCCAATAACCAGCCGGTGACCACCAAGTATCTCTATTACGCGAAGAAAGCGGGGACCAGAGTCTTCGTGGTCAATCCTTACGTTGAGCCCGGCCTCGAGCGCTACTGGGTCCCTTCCGTGACGGAAAGCGCACTGTTCGGGACGCGTCTGGCTGACGACTTCTTCCAGATTCATGCCGGCGGAGACATCCCCTTCTTTTACGGGGTGCTGAAGCACTTGGTCGAAAACGGCAGGATCGACCACGCGTTTGTGTCAAACCGCACGGTGGGCTGGGAGGAGGTCGAGTCGAAGACGCGAAGCCTCTCCTGGGATGCCCTGGAGCGTGGGTCGGGGCTGACGCGGGCGGAGATGCTTCGCTTCGCCGAAGCATTCGGCAAGGCGCGCTCCGTCATCATCGTGTGGAGCATGGGCATAACGCAACATAGCTACGGCAGCGACAACGTGCGGGCCATCGTGAATCTGCAACTGGCTCGCGGCAACGTAGGGCGCGAGCATACGGGACTGATGCCTATCCGTGGCCACAGCGGAGTGCAGGGCGGGGCGGAGATGGGAGCCATGCCAGGCGCGTACGTGCTGGGCTCTCCGGTCAATGAGGCCAACGCCCGGAAGTTTGCCGGGCCGGAGTTCTGGGGCTTTGAGCCTCCTTCGTGGAAGGGGTTGAGTGCGGCCCACATGGTCCTGGCGGCGGGACGCGGCGAGATTGACTTGCTGTGGCAAAGCGGCGGCAACTTCAAGCACACCCTGCCGGAACCGGTGCTGGTGCGCGAGGCGCTGGCGAAGATCGGGACGCGCGTGCATCAGGACATTGTGGTGAACCCCACCATGCTGGTTGAACCTGCCGATACGGTGGTGCTGCTGCCCACGCGCACGCGCTATGAGCAGCGGGGCGGAGGCACGGAGACCAGCACCGAACGGCGTGTCATTTACAGCCCGGAAATTCCAGGACCGCGCCCGGCGGAGACGAACGACGAATGGGAAATCCCTGTGCTGGTGGCGCGCAAGTTCGATCCTCAGCGCGCCGGTGGAGCATTCGCCTGGCGTGACACGCAGGACATTCGCGACGAGATCGATCGCATTTGCCCGACGTACAGCGGCATTGGCAAACTGCACGAGAAGGGCGATAACTTCCAGTACGGGGGCACCCGCCTGCTGACGGACCGCTTCCTGACGCCCGACGGCCGCGGGCACTTCAGTGCCGTAGACTTGCCCGAGGAGCACCTGCCCGAGGGCCAGTTTTTGCTCACCACTCGGCGCGGCAAACAGTTCAACAGCATCATTCATTCCGACATGGACCCGATTACCGGGGCACGGCGGGATGAAGTTCTGATGTCAGCCGAGGATGCAGTGCGGCTGGGTCTTCGTCATGGCGACGCGATTGTGCTTCGCAATGCGCATGGCGAATTTCGCGGGCGTGTGAAGACCGACCGCATCAAGCCGGGATGCCTGCAGGCGCATTGGCCGGAGATCAACGTTCTGATTCCGGCAGGACGGCTCGACCCCAGCGGAGTGCCCGATTACAACGCGATGGTAGAAGTGGTGGGTGCGGCGTGTATGGCGACGGAGGCGGTGCTGACCTGAGAGCGGAAACCCCGAGGGCAGGCTGCGGGGGCAGTCGCTGTTGTCGCGGGTTGCGGGCCAGAGTTGCGGTCAGACTCTGCGCTTAGTGGAGATGCAACGAGGACGCCGCGAGCGTGAACGCCTCACTCTGCTCTGCGCCGCAGCCTTCAGTTGTTCGATCTCGGCCAACTGACGGGCTGCCATCTCCATGACCACATCGAGGACCGTCTTTTGCCTGATTTCCCCAATCTGTACGAGTTGCATGGGAAGTAAGATTAGTGCACCGCTAAACTCTTATCATCCCCAGGAAGTCGCAGGCATGCTACCACGTCGGACGTAGATTGCAAGAGGGAGTACCGGGGCGCCGGGTGGTACAATCCGGCTCTTCCAGCACACCCGTGAGCGTACCTTCCCAACCCGACCAACTAGTGCCCGCACGGCGGATTGTGGCGCTGACCGGCTTTATGGGAGCGGGCAAAACCTGTATTGGCCGGGCACTCGCTTCCCTGCTTGGCTGGACCTTCATTGACCTCGACCACGAAATCGAGACGAACCAGGAGAGGCCTATTCGCGACATCTTTCGTCTCGAGGGCGAGCCGCGATTTCGTGAGCTGGAGAGCCAGACACTGGGCCGGATCCTTCGGCAGGTGACTGCATCCACGGTGATCGCGCTGGGCGGCGGCACGTTCATCCAGCCGGCCAATGCCCAGTTGCTCCGGGAGGCCGGGGCCCGGGTGGTCCTCCTGGAAACGCCCATCGAGCTGATGCTTCAGCGCTGCGGCTTTTCGCTGCATCCCTCGCCCGACAATCTGCGTCCGCTGGCTTCCCATCCCGCTGCCTTTCGGGCGCTCTATGCGGAGCGGCTTCCGCAATACCGGAAGGCAGACCTGACGGTGGAAACCGCGGGACGGATGGACGAGGAGAACGCTCGGGAGATTGCTGACCGCCTGCAACTTCAGCGCGATGAGCGCTAAGGGAGAGCCGGCCCCCTGAGCGCGGAAGAGGGCTGCCCGAAACAGACAGCAATTTTCCCGAACACTCTTACTCCCTCGTCCGTCTTAGCAGATGAGAACGGCGGTCATCGGCAATGAACATGGCAGCCCAGGCAACCAGCCCCGCATTTTCCTGGCAGGAGACAGGCAGAGTGGCCGAAGCAGGCGAGTTGGCGACGCTGGAATCGGTGGTTCGCGAGCATGCCCGCTTCGTCTTCAAGGTAGCGTACGGCGTCCTGCGCAATTCACATGATGCCGAGGATGTCGTACAGGAAGTGTATCTCCGCGTGCACCGCTCGGGCTTCAGGGATGTGAAGGACATGCGGGCCTGGCTGGCGCGGATTGCATTTCGTCTGGCGATTGACCGCTTGCGCGCGCCGCAGGGAGTTGACCTTGCCGATATTGAACCACCCAGCCGCGAGCCGGACGCGGAGCATCTCGCAATGCATCGGCAACAGGTGAACTTTGTGCAGAAGCTCATCGCCGCCCTGCCCGCGGAGCTGCGCTATCCGCTGGTGCTGTCGGCGATGGACGAGCTGAGCTCACGTCAGATTGCCGAAGTATTGGACACAACCGAGTCCGCGGTGCGGGGGCGCATCTTTCGCGCGCGGCAGTTGTTGCAGGAAAGACTCTCCGCCAGAACGGAGGCGAAACGATGACCGACAACAACGAATTCGATCAGGTCCTCGATGATGCGCTCGCCGAGTATCGGGTGGCCGAACCGCTGGCGGGGATGGAAGAGCGTGTGTTGCAGCGTTTGAGCTTGCAGGCAGCGCATCGGCGAACGCTCTGGGGGAGCTGGAGCGCGGTCGCCACCGCGGCAGTGGTGTTGGCGGTGGCAGCCTGGATTGGATTGGCCCGTCGCCCGCAGCAGGAGGTCACGGCTCCATCCACCGTGCGGAAGCAAGCCATTGCTCCCGGGCGGCCAGCGCCGGCCAGCGACACGGACACTGCCAGTCAACAGTTAACAACGAAGCAACCGTCCGGCGCGAGGACCGTTTTGCACAGCACCCGTGTGTCCGCCAAGGTGCAGCTCACCGGCAACGAACCTGTGCCGATGCGCGAACGCTTCCCGTCCCCTGCCCCGTTGCAGCCGGAGGAGCGGATGCTGCTGGCACTGGCCACGACACATCCGGAAGCCCTGCTGAAGGAACCGGAGAGCGACAAGGAAATCGCCTTTGCCCCCATCAACATCACGCCCCTGGTGAAGGAAGCCGGTGGCTATGAAGGAGAAAACTGATGCGCACCCGACTGGCCTATTTTGCAGCCATAGCTCTATTACTCCCGGCAACTTCCCGGCTGGCAGTCTCGCAACAGGACACGCCTGCGCCCAAGGCGGCGCCCGCCGCCCAGCAGCCGGGCCCGAAACATTACTACAAGCTCAACTTCGTGCTGCAGGAAACAGATGAAGGCAAAGTCCTTAACCAACGGACCTTTGGTATGGACATCAGCGCCGAGCCTCCCCGAGCCAACGGCATGCTTCTCGACTGGTGGAACATGCGTTCCGGCACGCGTGTTCCCATCCCCGACTCCAAGAAGGACGTCGCTTACATTGACGTGGGAGTAAACCTGGACGTGCGCGCCGAGGAGGCGCCTGAAGGACTCCAGTTGCAGATTGCTTCGGAGATTTCGTCGGTGGGGACCGAGAGCGGCACCGGCGTTACCGCTCCCGTCATTCGCCAGGTGAAGGTGAAGTCGGCTGTGCTGGCGCCAATCGGCAGGCCGACGGTTGTCTTTACAGCTGACGACCCCGCCAGCAAACACCGTTTTGAACTGGAAGTGACCCCCACGCAGGTGAAGTGACTCCGGGCTCATTTGCGGTTATAGAGGTCCTTCGACTCATCAGCGCGCGAATCACGCCAGCGCCAGCGCTTCTCGCGCACCCGCGATAGTGTCGGCGATGTCTCTCTCAGTGTGCGCCACGCTGAGGAATGCGGCTTCGAACTGTGAGGGCGGCAGCCAGACACCGGCGTCGAGCAGGGCGCCGTGGAAGCGGCCAAACTTCGCCGTGTCGCAGCCGGACGCAGTTTGCCAATCGCTGACCGGCTTGTCGGTGAAGAAAAAGGTGAACATCGAGCCCACGCGGTTGGCGGTCACGGGAACTCCGGCTTCGTTGGCGGCTGCGGTCACACCAGCCGCCAGCTTCTCGGCTATCTCATCGAGCTGCTTGTAGAACGCCTCGCGGTTGGCTTTCAACTGGCACAGCGTCGCAATGCCCGCCGCCATGGCCAGCGGATTGCCGCTGAGTGTGCCTGCCTGATACACCGGGCCAACCGGCGCGACCAGGTCCATAAGCTTGGCCGGCCCGCCGTAGGCGCCCACCGGCAGGCCACCGCCGATAATCTTCCCGAGCGTGGTGAGATCAGGCTTGATGTTGTACAGCTCGGACGCGCCACCGAAGGCGACGCGGAATCCTGTCATCACCTCGTCGAAGATGAGCAGCGCGCCTTCGTGAGTCGTGATGTCGCGCAAGGCCTGGAGATAGCCGGGCCGCGGCGGCACACATCCCATATTGCCGACGACGGGCTCGACAATCACGCATGCGATCTGATCTTCGAACTTGTGAAATGACGCCTCGACCGCGCTCACATCGTTATACGGCAGGGCCAGAGTGAACTCGACAAACTCTTCCGGCACGCCCGCGGAGCCGGGAATGCCGAGGGTCGCAACGCCTGAACCGGCCTTCACCAGCAGCGCATCGCTGTGTCCGTGATAACAGCCTTCGAACTTGACCACGAACTTGCGCCCCGTGGCCGCGCGCGCCAGGCGTATGGCCGACATGGTGGCTTCGGTACCCGAACTGACAAAGCGCACCCTCTCGATGGCCGGAAAGGCCTCGGTTACCAGCGCCGCCAACTCGGCCTCGGCGGGAGTGGACGCGCCGAAGCTGGTGCCCTTGTGAGCAGCCTGTACGACTGCTTCGATGACTTCCGGATTGGCGTGACCGAGGATCAGCGGCCCCCACGAGCCGACGTAGTCAATGTAGCGGTTGCCATCGGCATCCCAGACGTGCGAGCCCTCGCCCCGCACCAGGAAGGGTGGGTCGCTGCCCACGGAGCGGAAGGCTCGAACCGGCGAATTAACTCCGCCAGGAATGAGTTGCTCAGCACGTTGTTGCAGTGCGCGGGATTGTTGCAGATTGCGGGCCATGGTTCCTCGTCATTGAAACAGTGGAGTCTAACAGGGTGGGTACAGGTGGAATTGTGAGGAAGGTCACAGTGCCACAGTACCTTTCACTACGCTCGAACGTCCAATTCCCAGCCGAGGTGGGCGGGATGGTTCGGGCTGGTCGATTTGCTGCCACCTGCCGCATTATCCGGCATCGAAGTACGATAGAATGGGATTGAGCCCACGGGATTTCCTTCCCATCAGCGAATTACAACATGTCAAGAAGCACGAAGGTTATCGTTCTCGGATTCTCCTTCCTGCTGGCCACTTTTGTCGTCGCCGGCGGGCTGGGTGTTAAAGCCAAAACCAACGACGACGGTTCTTATCGCCAGCTCGGCGTTTACAGCGAGGTGCTGTCGCGCATCCGCACCGAGTACGTGGAGGAGCCCAACATTCCAGCGGTGACCAACGGCGCGCTACACGGGCTTCTGGAATCGCTCGACGCCAACTCCAGTTATCTCGATCCCACCGAGTACAAGGAATATAAGCAGCGCAAAGAAGGTAAAGCGGGCATTGGCGCCGCGGTTTCCAAGCGTTACGGCTACGCGGCGGTCATCTCGGTGATTCCCGGCGGCCCTGCCGACAAGGGGGACATTGCCAGCGGCGACATCATCGAAGCCATCGAGGGCAAGACCACACGTGAGATGTCGCTGGCGGAGATTGACGGCTTGCTGACCGGAACGCCGGGCTCAGTCGTGAATGTTTCCGTGGTGCGTCCGCGACGTGTGCAGCCGGCCAAGGTTGCGCTGACGCGCGCCATCGTGAGCGACCCGCCGATCAGCGACAAGATGATGGAAGACGGCATCGGCTACATCAGAGTGGATGACTTTCCCAAGGGCCGCTCGCAGGAGATCGCAGCGAAACTGAAGGCGCTGGAGAAGAGTGGCGCCAAGAAGATCATCCTCGACCTGCGTAATTCAGGCGGCGGCGAGGAAGAGGAAGGCGTAGCAACCGCGAACCTCTTTCTGAATCACGGCACCATCACGTACTTGCAGGGCCAAAAGTATCCCAAGCAGGCCTTCAATGCCGACCCGCAGAAGGCCATTGTCACCAGCCTGCCGCTGGTCGTGCTGGTGAACCGTGGTTCGGCCGGCCCGGCCGAAATCGTCGCTGCCTCCATCATGGAGAACGCGCGCGGCGATGTGCTGGGCGACAAGACCTTCGGCTCAGGCTCGATCCAGAAGGTGATTGACATGCCTGACGGCGCGGCGCTGATTCTGTCGGTCGCCAAGTATTATTCGCCTTCCGGCAAGGCAATTCAGGACACGGCGATTACGCCCAACATTCTCGTTGCCGATGCAAACGATGAATTCATCGCGCCAGACGAGGACGAGAACGCGCCTAACGAGCCGAAAGAAGAGAAGGAGAAGACCAACCAGCCTGACGATCAGCTCAATCGCGCCATCCAGGTGCTGAAGGGCCAGAACACTAAAGCGTAAGAGTCGCAGCCAGATAAACTAGGGCACGGAGGATGCAGTTCTTCGTGCCTGTTGCTCTTTCCCTCCCAGTAATTCCCCTTCCTGTTCAACTTCCGCGTGGAACACCTGAACGAACGGCTCGACGCGCTGCGCGAGGAAGGCGTGACCGTCGATCACTAAGTCGAGCGATGCGATTACGGTAACTTCGGCTGGATTCTGGATCCGGAAGGAAATCGGTGGAGTTGTGGGAGCCGCGGGAAAGACGGCGGCCAGTAGTCAGTTGTCAGTTGTCAGATCTATTCCGTCCATCGTTTGAAGACGAGGCAGCCATTCGTGCCACCGAAGCCGAAGGAGTTGGACATGGCGTAGTCCATGGTCACCTTTCGGGCGGCGTGGGCGACGAAGTCGAGGTCGCAGCCTTCGCTAGGGTTTTCAAGATTCATGGTAGGAGGCACGATCTGGTCACGCAGCGCCAGCACGGTGATGGCAGCTTCCAGTCCGCCGGCGCCTCCCAACAGGTGACCGGTCATGGACTTGGTGGAGCTGACCAGCATCCTGTAGGCATGCTCGCCAAAAGCGCGCTTGATGGCGGTGGCTTCCAGTTCGTCGCCCAGCGGGGTTGAGGTACCGTGGGCGTTGACGTAGCCGATCTGCTCGGGCTCGAGGTCGGCGTCGCGCATGGCATTGCGCATCACGCGGAACCCACCTTCGCCCTCGGGCGCAGGCTGGGTGATGTGGTTAGCGTCCGCGCTCATGCCATAGCCAACGACTTCAGCGATGATGTTTGCGCCGCGCTTGCGGGCGAACTCCAACTCTTCCAGGATGAGGATGCCGGCGCCTTCGCCGATGATAAAGCCGTCGCGGTCGCGGTCCCAGGGGCGGCTGGCATGGTGGGGATCGTCGTTGCGCGTGGAGAGCGCGCGCATGGCGCCGAACCCTCCGACGCCCATGGGCGTGATGGCGGCTTCGGTGCCGCCGGCGATCATCACGTCTGCATCGCCATACGCGATGATGCGAGCCGCGTCACCAATGGAGTGCGCGCTGGTGGTGCAGGCAGTGCAAGTGGCTTCGTTCGGGCCTTTGGCGTGATGGCGGATGCTGACCTGACCGGCGGCAAGATTCACGATGGCGGCGGGAATGAAAAACGGCGAGATCTTGCGCGGGCCGCCGTTGAGCAAGTTAGAATGTTCGCGCTCGATGATGTCGAATCCACCGATGCCGGAACCGATGTTGACGCCAGTTCGCTCGGCGAGGTCTTCGTTCTCGACCTTGTAGTTGGCCATCTGCAGCGCTTCATCGGCAGCAGCGATGGCCAGATGAATAAAGCGCGCCATTTTGCGCGCTTCTTTTTTCTCGATGTAGTGGAGCGGGTCGAAGTCCTTGACCTCGGCCGCAATCTGGCAGGCGAACTGCGATACATCAAAACTGGTAATGCGCTCGACGCCACTGTTGCCGGCGAGCAGAGCCTGCCACGCGCCGGGGACATTGTTGCCGACGGCGCAGATGATGCCGATTCCGGTTACAACCACGCGCCGCCGCAAACTACTTCGATCCTTTCGCGTGCGCGTTGATGTAATCGATGGCGTCTTTGACGGTACGAATCTTCTCCGCGTCCTCGTCGGGGATCTCGATTTCGAAGGCCTCCTCGAAGGCCATGACCAGTTCGACCGTGTCCAGTGAATCCGCGCCGAGATCGTCCACGAACGATGCGTTGGGCGTGACCTCGCCCTCGTCCACACCCAGTTGTTCCACAATAATCTGCTTTACGCGCTCCTCTACGGATGCCATGAGGTCAGCAATCTCCTTTCACTCCGTCTGCCGCGGGCGGCGAGCAACCTGATTTGTCGGCCGGACTGGGGACTCTACTTCTTGGCCTTGGCGTGCTCCTCGATGTAGGTAACGGCATCCTGCACGGTGCGGATCTTCTCCGCGTCCTCGTCGGGAATCTCGATCTCAAAGGCCTCCTCGAAGGCCATGACCAACTCCACCGTGTCCAGCGAGTCGGCGCCGAGATCATCCACGAAGGACGCGCTGGGCGTCACCTCCGCCTCGTCCACACCCAACTGCTCCACGATGATCTGTTTCACGCGTTCTTCAACGGAAGCCATCGATTTCTCCTGTCGCGCCCTGGCCCCTGCCGCGGCGGGCAAACTGGTAAGTGTAATTGCAGCGAGGAAACGTGTAAACCATTGCGCAAGGGTTCCCGGACGGCAGCACTACCCTCTGCGCGGGCGCTCGACCTTGGCCGAGACGAGCCCGATTCATCCTACCCGTTCGCGTTTGCAATGGTCAACGCGGGAATTTCCAGAGCTTCCATTCACTTATCCCAGGCGGTAGAAGCTTAACGAGGCGTCGCCCTGATCGAGGCGGCGGTAGCGCAGCAGCGCTCCGGAGCGTTCGCCGGGATCAAACTTCTTCTCATGCTCGGCGATGACGACGGTGGATCGCTGCAAGAGTCGCGACTGCGACAGGTAGCCCAGGGTGCGCTCGTAGCTGCCGCGCATACGGTAGGGCGGGTCGAGAAAGGCGTAGTCGCAGACCACGCCGGTGGTTTCCAGCAGGGGCAGCGCCTGTGCCACTTCGCGTTCGTGCAAATCATAACCGTCGGAGACGCCAAGCGCCGCCAGGTTCTGGCGCAGCAGACGAGCATGCTTCTTCGCCGACTCCACGAAGTACACCTGGCGCGCGCCCCGGCTGAGGGCTTCGATGCCGACCGCTCCGGTTCCGGCATAGAGATCCAGCCAGACGCTGCCTTCGAG
>Ga0335082_10005136_pt1 | contig 14276 bp, 14 predicted proteins | sample Lox_Sample_41_FD_206718 | JGI IMG/M metagenome (GOLD analysis project Ga0335082, IMG submission 206718) | Soil microbial communities from Loxahatchee National Wildlife Refuge, Florida, United States - Lox_Sample_4.1 | ecosystem: Environmental > Terrestrial > Soil > Wetlands | place: USA...
CTCGGGCACGAGGGCGAGGTGCTCGAGATCGACGGCGCCGAGGCCCTGGTCCGCGCCGGCGCGCTCAAGGTCCGCCGCCCGGTTGCGGACCTGGTGCCGCTCCGCGGGAAGGCGCGGGCCGGACCGCCGCTGGCGCGGACCCGCGCCGAGCGGCTCGCCGCGGCGGAGGAGGCGCGGCCTGACGCGGTGCGTTCAGCGGAGCGGCGCCTGGACGTCCGGGGCCTTCGCGTCGAGGAGCTGCTCCGCGAGGTGGATCGGTTTCTCGACCGCCTCTATGCCGATGGTGAGGCGGATTGCCTCATCCTCCACGGGCACGGGACGGGTGCGCTCAAGCAGGCGCTCCGGGATCACCTGGGCGCCTCGCCGTATGTCGCGGCCTTTCGCAGCGGAGACCGGCACGAGGGTGGCGACGCCGCAACGGTCGTGACCCTGCGTCGTTGAGCAAAACCCGGCAGTTCACTCTCCTGTACCCAAAAAGTTCGAATCCCGACACAAGCAGGTGGGCAATCCTGCGCCCGGCTGTCGATTGTCGTGCTACACATCCGGGCCGTCCAGCCAGACGACGGAGACGCTGGACGCTCGCGCTTATCGCTCTTGGAGGAGCTTGCATGCACGCTCGTCGGATCCTCGCATCGCTCGTCACAGCCCTCGTTCCCCTTCTGGCGATCGCCCAGACGGCGCCGCCCGCCCAGCCCGCGGAGTCGCCGGCGGCGGCGCCCGCCCCTGTCGCCGCGCCCACGCCGCCGGCCGCGGAGCCGGCGAAGCCCATCGAGGTCAAGGTGGGCGAGGTGAAGTTCAGCCCGTACGGCCAGATCGTATTCGCCGGGTTCTTCAACGACACGAAGATGGTCTCCCAGGAGTACGGCGGCTACGCGGCCGGCGGCTCCGGCAACGTGATCTTCGGCGCCCGGCAGTCGCGCTTCGGCGTCCGGATCGACCTGCCGGAGGCCCTCGGTGCCCAGCTCAAGGGCGTCATCGAGGGTGACTTCTACGGCGGCTTCCCCGTGACCAGCGCGACCGCGCCCAACAACAGCGCCTGGTACCAGCCGGTCCCGCGCCTCCGCCTCGCCTGGGGCACCGCGGTCTGGAAGTTCGACTCGGGGACCTTCGGCTTCGGCTTCGGCCAGGAGTACGGCCTGGCCGCGCCGCTCTTCGCGGTTTCGTCCGCCTACGTCGCGAACCCGCTGTTCCAGTTCGCCGGCAACCTGAACCGCCGCTCGCCCCAGCTCCGGCTGTTCGGCGACGTCAACGCGGGCGGCCTCGGCGTCAACTGGGCGGCTGCGGTGCTGTCGCCGGTGGACCAGCCGATCTTGAATCCCCCGTCGAGCGTCAGCGTGGCCACCGGCACGGACAACGGCACGGGCAACCAGAGCCGCATGCCGGACGTCGAGGCCCGCGTGGGCGTCGGCTACAAGGCGGGCGGCAAGACCGTGGCCGAGGTGGGCGTCAGCGCGGCCTTCGGCAAGGAGCGGATGTTCAGCACGACGACGCTGGACGTCAACAAGAAGATCTGGGCCCTCGACGCGCTGGTCAACGCTCCATTCGGCTTCTCGCTGCGCGGCGAGCTGTTCACCGGCCAGGACCTCGACAGCTGGCGCGGCAACTTCGACGGCGCCGGCGTGGTGCTGGTGCCCAATCCCGCCGACACCCACAATGCCAGCGACGCGCGCGCGATCCGTGAGCAGGGCGGCTGGGCGCAGGCCGTCTGGGCGCCGGTGCCGCTCGTGCAGCTCACGTTCGGCGGCGGCTTCGACAACCCGAACGACGCCGACCTCGCCAAGCCGACCTCGGACAAGACCCGGAACACGATGGTCGCCGGCGGCCTCATCCTGAATCCGTCGAAGAACTGGCGCGCGGGCGTGGAGTGGGTCCACGTCATGACCAAGTACGGCCACTCGTCGACGATCGGCAACCAGATCGCGCTCTCCTCGGCCTTCGTGTTCTAGACGCCTCGCACGCCGAGCGAATCCTGAAGGGGGCGCCCGCGGAGACGGCTCCGCGGGCGCCCTTTTTCGTCAATAATGGGTCGCTTCCGGACTAGAGTGTCGTCGCTCCGGTTCACCCGAGGAGGACCCATGTCCAAGCACTCGCTGCTGACGCTCGCCGCCGCGGCCGTGCTGGCGGCCCCCGCCGCCACGCCTGCCCAGGTGAAGATCGGCTTCGTCAACTCCATCACCGGCCCCGAGGCGCCCATCGGCGAGGCGCTCACCAACGGCGTCGACCTCGCCATGGACGACCTGAAGAAGAAGGGCGTCCAGATCCAGCTCATCCGCCAGGACGACACCGGCAAGCCGCAGGTCGGGATGAGCGCGATCGAGCAGCTCGCCACCGGCGACGAGGTCGCGGCGGTGGTCGGCCCCTACTCCTCCGCCGTCGCCAACGCGATGGCGAAGCAGGCCCAGTCGTACAAGGTGCCGCTCCTCATCCCGGTGGCGTCGAAGGAGGACATCACCAGGCAGGGGTACACCTGGGTCTTCCGCCTCAACGCCCCCGCTCACGAGTACTCGAAGCAGCTCATCGACGCCTCGATGATCCTCGGGAAGCCGAAGACCATCGCCTTCATCTACGAGGCGACCGACTTCGGGACGTCGGTGGCCGCGCAGGGGAAGGAGTACGCGAAGCAGAAGGGGCTGCAGGTCGTCGCCGACGAGTCCTACCAGAAGGGCGCGCCCGACTACCGCTCGACCCTCACCGCCATCAAGGCGAAGAACCCCGACCTCGTCCTCATGGTCTCGTACGTCGCCGACGCCATCCTCCTCATGCGGCAGTCGCGCGAGGTGGGCCTCAAGCCCCAGGCGTTCCTGGGGGGCGGGGCCGGGTTCGACACGGCGCAGTTCCAGAGCGAGCACGAGATCTCGAACGGCGTGTTCTCGGTGACCCAGTGGACGCCCGACACCGGCGCGCCCGGCGCGGCGGACTTCGCGAAGCGCTACGAGGCCCGGTTCGGCAAGCGGCCCACCTACCACGCGGCCACGGCATACGAGGCGATGATGATCATGGGCGACGTCGTCCAGAAGACGGGCGGCGACCGCACCAAGATCCGCGAGGCGCTGGCGGGCGGCGCCTGGAACGGGATCATGGGCGAGGTGAAGTTCCAGACGGTCGAGGGCTTCACCAACCAGAACCTGCTCGTCATGCCCGTCATCCAGTACCAGAAGGGGAAGGTCGAGACCGTCTACCCGCCGAAGTTCGCGAGGGCGAAGGCGGTGTACCCCTTCCCCGGCTGGAAGTGACGGATCCTGGCGCCGGGTGGGGGGCGGCCGCCGCCCCGCCCGGCCCGGTCCCCGCTCCGCCCGGCCCCCCCGCACCACCCGCCGCGCCGGCTCCCGGCCGGACGTGACGGAGGGGCAACGAGCCCGTTGCCCTCACCGCCGACGAAGGGTAGCCTCCCTCGACCTCGCGCAGTCTCCGCTGCGCGACGCGCGGGATGAACCGACCCCCAACGGCCCGAGGAGCAGCCTCGAGATGACGGTCTTCCTGCAGTCGGTGCTGAGCGGGGTCCTGGTGGGCGGCGTCTACGCGCTCATCGGGATCGGACTCACCATCATCTTCGGCGTCATGCGCGTCATCAACTTCGCGCAGGGCGACCTGCTCATGCTCGGGATGTACCTCGCCTGGCTCGCGTTCAAGCGGTACCACGTGGACCCGTACGTCTCGATCCTCATCGCCGCGCCGCTGCTCTTCCTGTGGGGCGCGCTCCTCCAGAAGGCGCTCATCAACCGCGTCCTCGACGCGCTCCCGCAGAACCAGATCCTGCTCACCATCGGCCTCGGCCTGGTGATGAGCAACACGGTGATGCTGGTCTTCACCTCCGACTACCAGCTCGTCACCACGAGCTACTCGTCGTCGAGCTTCCCGCTGGGGACCCTCTCCGTCTCGCAGCCGCTCCTCTACTCGTTCCTCATCACCGCGGCGATCACCGCGGCGCTCTACTGGTTCCTCATCCGCACCGACACCGGCCAGGCGATCCGCGCCACCGCCCAGGACCGCGACGCGGCCCAGCTCATGGGCATCAACGTGGAGAGGATGAGCGTGCTCGCCTTCGGGCTGGGCGCGGCGCTGGCGGGGGCGGCCGGCACCCTCATCGCCCCCACCTACTACATCTTCCCCCAGGTGGGCAGCGCCTTCACCCTCAAGGCGTTCGTCATCGTGGTGCTGGGCGGCATGGGGAGCGTGGTGGGCGCCACCCTCGGCGGCGTGCTCATCGGCATGACCGAGTCGCTGGCGGCCGTGTACGTCGCCTCGGGATTGAAGGAGCTGGTCGTCTACGTGCTCTTCCTGCTGGTGCTGCTCTTCCGGCCGGCGGGCCTGCTCGGCAAGTCGAGGATGTGACGATGCGCCCACCCTCCCCGCTGCTCCGCTCCCCGCGCGGCGCCTCGATCGTGGCGGTGGTCGTCTTCCTGGCGGTGGCCGCCGGGCTCGCCCTCGTGCCCCAGCTGGTGCGCAAGCCCTACGTGCTGCACATGTGGATCGTCCTGTTCCTCGCCATCGCCCAGGGCGAGGCCTGGAACGTGATCGGCGGCTACACCGGCCAGTACTCGGTCGGCCACGCCGCCTACTTCGGCGTGGGGGCGTACACCACGGTGATGCTGCTGGACATGGCCAGGATCCCGCCGTGGTGGGGCGCGTGGGCCGCCGTGGCCTGCGCCCTGGTCGTGTCGCTGGCGATCGGGAGCATCACCTTCCGGCTGCGCGGACCCTACTTCGTGCTGGCGTCGATCGCGGTGGCCGAGATCATCCGGCTCGCCACGCTCTACTTCAAGGGCTTCACCCGCGGCGCCGAGGGCTTCCTGGTGAGCGACATCCCCGCCCTGCACCTCTTCGGCGCGGAGATCGAGTTCGTCACCAAGCGGCCCTTCTACTACGTGGGCCTGGGCCTGGTGGTGCTGGTCATCGCCGCCAACTGGGCCGTGCAGCACTCCAAGCTCGGCTACTACTTCCAGGCCATCCGCGAGGACCAGGACGCCGCCCACTCGCTCGGCATCCACCTCGCCTTCTACAAGAACGTGGCGCTCGCCATCTCCGCGGTGTTCACCGCCCTGGCCGGCGCGTACTACGCCATGTACGTGAAGTTCATCGACCCGAACTCGGCGTTCGGCCTGGACCTGTCCGTCCAGATCGTCCTCATCTGCATCATCGGCGGGATCGGCACCATCCTCGGCCCGGTGATCGGCGCCATGGTGCTGGTGCCCCTCTCCGAGATCCTGCGCAACCCGAAGGGCCTGGTGCAGGTCGGGATCCTCTCGCCCGACTCGCGCGCGGTCGCGTTCATCGAGGCACACTTCGCGAACGCCCACGTCCTCGTCTACGGCATCCTGGTCGTCCTCGTGATCCTCTTCGCGCCGGACGGGGTGCTCGGGCTGATGCGCAACGGCACGCGCCGCGTGCGGCGCAGGCTGGCCGAGCGGCGGGCCGGCGTCGAGGCGCCCGCTCCCTAGGAACGGACCATGGCCCCCCTCCTCGCCATCCGGCACGTCTCCAAGTTCTTCGGCGGCCTCGCCGCCAACGCCGACGTCTCCTTCGAGGTTTCCCCGCGCGCCATCCTCGGCCTCATCGGCCCCAACGGCGCAGGGAAGACCACCCTCTTCAACTGCATCACCGGGTTCTACCCGCCGTCGAAGGGGGACGTGCTCTTCAAGGGCGCGCGGATCAACGGGCTGCAGCCGGACCGGGTCTGCCACCTGGGCATGGTGCGCACCTGGCAGAAGGTCCGCCCGCTCGCGAGGATGTCGGTGCTCGACAACGTGATGGTGGGCGCGCTGGCGCGCACCGCGTCGCTGCGGGTGGCGCGCGAGGTCGCCCTCGAGCAGCTCCGCGTCGTGCGCCTGGATGCCAAGGCCGCCGCCCTGGCCGGCGGGCTGCCCATCGGCGAGCGGAAGAAGCTCGAGGTGGCGCGCGTCCTCGCCACCCGGCCGGAGCTGCTGCTGCTCGACGAGGTGATGGGCGGCCTCAACCCCGCCGAGTCGGAGGAGATCATCCAGCTCATCCTGGAGCTGAAGAAGGGCGGCCTCACCCAGATCGTCATCGAGCACGACATGAAGGCGATCATGCGGATCAGCGACCGCATCGTGGTGCTCAACTCCGGCGAGAAGCTGGCCGAGGGGAGCCCGCAGGAGATCGTCAACAACCCCGAGGTGGTCGCGGCCTACCTGGGCACGCACGCGGAGGCCTGAGGATGCTGGAGATCCGCCAGCTCGAGTTCGCCTACGGCGACCTGCAGGTCCTCTGGGGCGTGGACCTGTCGGTGAAGGACGGGGAGATCGCGACGGTGGTCGGCGCGAACGGCGCCGGCAAGTCGACCATCCTGCGCAACGTCTCCCGGCTCGTCCGCCCGCGCTCCGGCACCGTCCAGTTCGAGGGCCACGACCTGCGCCGGCTCCGCAGCCACGAGGTGGTGGAGCTGGGCATCGTCCAGGTCCCCGAGGGCCGCCGCATCTTCCCGGAGATGACGGTCCTCGAGAACCTGAGGATGGGCTCGTTCCTCAAGGCGAACCGTACCCGGCGCGCGCAGAACATCGAGCGCGTGTACACGCTCTTCCCGAGGCTCAAGGAGCGCGCCGGGCAGCTCGGCGGCACCATGTCGGGCGGCGAGCAGCAGATGCTCGCCATCGCCCGCGGCCTGATGGCCAACCCGAAGCTCCTCCTCCTCGACGAGCCGTCGCTGGGGCTCTCGCCCCTCCTGGTCGGCGCCATCTTCGAGATCATCAAGGAGATCAACCGGCAGGGCACCACCATCCTGCTGGTGGAGCAGAACGTTTACCAGTCGCTCCGGATCTCCCACCGGGCCTACGTCCTCGAGACCGGCCGGGTGGTACTCTCGGGGACCGGGGCGGAGCTGCTCGACAACGCGCACGTCAAGAAGGCGTTCCTGGGGATGTGACATGGCCAACGCGAAGCTCACCGTCGGTGACTGGATGACGTCGAACCCGATCACCATCGACGCGACCGCGTCGGTGATCGAGGCGCTCCACCTGCTCAAGGAGCGGAACATCCGCCGCCTGCCCGTGATGAAGGGCGGCAGGCTCGCGGGCGTGGTGACGGAGAAGATGCTGCTCAGCTACTCGCCGGGGAAGGCGACCTCGCTCGACCAGTGGGAGCTGCACTACCTCCTGTCCAAGACCCCGGTGACCCAGGCGATGAACCCCAAGCCGCACACCGTGAAGCCGTCCACCCCCATCGCCGAGGCGGCGAGGCTGCTCCACGACCGCAAGCTGAACGGCGTGGTGGTGGTGAACGACGCGGGCGACCTGGTCGGCATCATGACCACGACCAACGCGCTCGAGGCGCTCATCGGGTTCGCGCACGAGGCGGGGAAGTCGCCCTAGGCGAGCTGGCGGGAGCCGCCCGCGAGGTCCCCGGTCGCCGCGGCGACGTCACCGCAGCATGATGCGGACCGCGGCGTAGAGGCCCACCAGGATCGAGAACCCGCGCATCCCCGCGGGTGGCAGCCGCTTCGCGAGCGCCGCGCCGATGAAGCCGCCGACGATCGAGGCGATCGCCATGAGGGTGGCCTCCACCGGCAGCACGGCGCCGGCGAACATGAAGTAGAAGGCGGCGATGCCGTTGATGAGCAGCGAGAACAGGACCTTGAGGGCGTTGGCGTGCTGGATGGACGAGGGAAGGAAGATGCCCATGGCCGCGAGCATGATGATGCCGATCCCCGCGCCGAAGTAGCCGCCGTAGACGCCGACCAGGAGCTGGATGAGCCACAGCACCGCCGGGTGGTCGCCGTGGCGCACGCCGGACAGCAGCTGCTTCAGCTGCCCCTGCAGCGCCAGCACCGCGCAGGCGAAGATGATGAGCCACGGCACCGCCCGCTCGAACACCGCGGGAGGCAGCTTCATGAGCAGGATCGAGCCCAGCAGGCCGCCGGCGAGGGAGGGTACCGCCAGCACGAGGGCCCGGCGCCGCTCGTCGGCGAGGTGGGACCGGTAGGCCCACGAGCTCGCCATCTGGCCGGGGAACAGCGCCACGGTGTTGGTGGCGTTCGCCGTGACGGCGGGGATCCCGGCGGCGAGCAGCGCCGGGAAGGTGAGGAGCGTGCCGCCGCCCGCGATCGCGTTCACGATGCCCGCCAGCACGGCGGCGCCGGCGAGGAGGACGGCCTGGGTGATCGTCACGGGGGTACCTCTTTAGCAGGCTGCCGGCTGCAAAGCACCTGCCCGATCGCCTTGCCGCCGGAGCGGCGCGCCGGCAGGATCCCGGCGTCCGCATGCCCGCCTCGACCGATCGCGGCGACGTCATCCACCTGGCCGGCTTCCACCGGCTCTCCCCGGCGCTGCGGGACGGCGCCCCGGCGCTGGTCGCGCCCGGGGAGACGGCGGCGCGCTGCGGGTGGGCGGAGTTCTTCGGCGCGCTCTCGGCGCGGCGCGCCGCGGTGGCCTGGAGCGTGGGCGGCGACGCGGCCTCGGTGCGGATCGTGCCGGGCGGCGAGGCGGGCCGCGACCCGCCGCACCGCGCGTCGCTCGGTCGCGCGCTCGCCCAGGCGGGCGAGTTCCTGCGCGCGTGGCGCCGTGCCTGATCTTCCGCCCGCCGTCGGGGCAGACGTGTAGACTGCCGCGCGCCGGGGGGCGCCGCGTCGGCGGTCCCCCGAGCCAGCTCGAGGACGAAGCGGGACGGATGGAACGAGAGCGACCCACTGGACGGCGCCGGGAGGCGCTCCTCGACGAGCTGCGGCGGGCGGACGGCAAGCCCCTCGGGCTCGGCGAGATCATGCAGCGGGCGAAGCTCCACCCGGGCGAGCGCACGGACGTGAAGCGCGCGCTGCGCGATCTGGTGCGCGAGGGAGCGGTGGTGAAGGACGGCAAGCGGTTCTCCGTCCCCGGGGCGCGCCCGCCGGGCGAGCACGGCCGGCTCGCGCCGCCCCGCCCCGGCCGCACCGGCGGCCGCGCCGGCGCCGTGGTCGGCACGCTCAAGCGCCACCGCGACGGGTTCGGCTTCGTGGCGCGCCTCGACCGCAAGGGCGACGACGTCTTCGTGCCGCCCGACGAGGCCGCCAAGGCGCTCGACGGCGACCTGGTGCGGATCGACATCGTCCCGGGGCGCGGCGGCCGCACCATGGGGCGCATCGTGGACGTGGTCGAGCGCCGGCGCCGGCTCCTGATCGGCACCTACCACGAGCGCGGCCGCCAGTCCTTCGTGGTGCCGCTCGACCCGGAGCTGGAGGGCCACGTCCCCGTCCCCGAGAGCGCCGATGCCCGCGACGGCGAGGTGGTGAAGGTCGCCGTGGACCCCGAGGCGAGGCGGCTCTCCGGCCACGTCCTCGAGTCCGTGGGGCGCCCCGGGGACCCGCGGGTCGAGGTGCTGCGCGTCGCCTACGCCAAGGGGTTCGCGGACGTCTTCCCCGACGAGGTGGCAGCCGAGGCCGAGGCGGTGCCCGACCACGTCCGCGCCGACGACCGCCGGGACCGCCGGGACCTCACCGCCCTCCCCCTCGTCACCATCGACGGCGAGGACGCGCGCGACTTCGACGACGCGGTGTACGTGGAGCGCCTCGGCGGGAAGGGCGGCCGGCAGGAGTGGCGGCTGGTGGTGGCGATCGCGGACGTGGCCCACTACGTGCGGCGCGACACCGCGCTCGACGCGGAGGCGGCGCGGCGCGGCACCAGCGTCTACTTCCCGATGCAGGTCCTCCCCATGCTGCCGGAGCGGCTCTCCAACGGGATCTGCTCGCTCAACCCCGACGTGGACCGGCTCTGCATGGTCGCGGACATGGTGGTGGACGTCCGCGGCGAGACGCGGCGCGCCGAGGTGTACCGGGGGGTGATGCGCAGCCACGCCCGCTGTACGTACACCGAGGTCGCGCGGGTGCTGGAGGGCGTTCCCGTGCCCCACCGGGAGGCGCTCCGCGGCCGGTTCGAGGCGATGGCCGAGCTGCAGGAGAAGCTGACCGCCATGCGCCGGCGGCGCGGCTCCATCGACTTCGACCTCCCCGAGGCCAAGATCGTCCTCGACCCGGACGGCCTGGTGGTGGGCATCGAGCGGCGGCCGCGCAACCGCGCCCACCGGATCGTCGAGGAGTTCATGCTCGCCGCCAACGAGGCGGTGGCCCGCTGGTTCGGCGCGCGCGAGCTGCCGACCATCTACCGGGTGCACGGGCTGCCCGACGAGGAGAAGCTGGCCGCGTTCCTCGACCTCGCCCGCGCCCACGGCTTCGACGTGCCCGAGAAGTCCGACCCGCGGGCGCTGAACGCCTTGCTCGAGCGGATCCACGGCCACGCCCAGCAGCGCGCCCTCAACCAGCTGTTGCTCCGCGCCATGATGCAGGCCGTGTACTCGCCGGAGAACATCGGCCACTATGGCCTCGCGGCCGAGCACTACCTCCACTTCACCTCGCCCATCCGCCGCTACCCGGACCTCATGGTGCACCGGCTGCTCGAGGAGGAGTGGGCGCGGCGCGAGCGCCGCACCTCGCACCGGACCTCCGAGCGCGCCATCGAGGAGTCGGCGGTGATGTCGTCGGAGCGCGAGCGGGCCGCCATGGAGGCGGAGCGCGAGATCGCCGCCTTCTACGCCGCGCTCTTCATGAAGGACAAGGTCGGCGAGCGCTATCAGGGCGTGGTGTCGGCGGTGGTGGAGTTCGGCTTCTTCGTGGAGCTGAAGCGCTGGTTCGTGGAGGGGCTGGTGCGCCTCGAGGACCTCGGCGCGCGCTTCGAGCTCGACCCGGTCCAGCACGCCCTCGTCGACCGCGCTTCGGGACGAACCTACCGGGTCGGCGACGAGGTCGAGGTGGAGGTGGTCTCGGCCTCCCCGGCGCGCCGGCGCATCGAGCTGGCGGTGGTGGGCGGGGCCCACGAGGAGCACGTCCCGCGGGCGCAGCGGCCGGAGCGCGGCAGCGGCGTCCTCCTGCCGGAGCGTCCGGAGCGGCGCGACCGGCCCGGCGCCCGGCGGGACGTGCGTCGCGAGACCGGGCGCGGCGCAGGCGGCCGGGGCGGCAAGCCCGGCGGTACCACGACCCGCGGTCCGCGGCCGCACAAGGGATCGGGCCGGCGGCGCAGGTAGGTCGCGCCGGGGGCCCCGCGGCGGGACGCGGGTCCCGCTCCACCGTCCCCGGGCCCGGCGCCCGGGACCCCGCCACCCCGGGCCTGCGACCCCCCCATCCCAGCGGCGCCGGCGTGCGCCGTGCGTGCTATGAACCGACCGTGCTCTCGCCCGCGGCCGCCCTCGACCGCGTCCTCGACGCGCTCGCGGACGTCGCGCCGCTCCCCCCCGAGCGCGTCCCGATCGGCGCGGCGCTGGGCCGGGCGCTCGCGGAGGACGTCGCCGCCGAGGGGCCGCTCCCCGCCTTCGACGCCTCGACCATGGACGGCTACGCGCTGCGGGCCGCGGACGCTCGGCGCGCCGGCACGCGGCTGCCGGTGGCGTTCGAGGTCTTCGCCGGCCGCGCCTCGGCTGCGCCGCTCCCCGCCCGCGGGTGCTGCCGGATCTACACGGGCGCGCCCCTCCCCCCGGGCGCGGACTGCGTCGAGCAGCAGGAGCAGGTGCGCCGCGCCGGCCGCGCCGCGACCTTCGCGCGCGCCGCCGAGGTGGGGCGGTTCGTGAAGCCGGCGGGCAGCGACCTCGCCGCGGGCGACGTCGCGCTCCGGGCCGGCGAGGTCGTGGACGCGGGCTCGATCGGCATCGCCGCGGCGCTGGGCCGCGGGGAGCTGGCGGTGCGGCGCCGGCCGCGGGTCGCCATCCTCCCCACCGGCGACGAGATCGTGCCGGTGGGCCGCGTTCCGGCCCTCGGGCAGATCGTCGAGTCGAACGGCCACGCCCTCTGCGCCGCGGTGCGCGAGGCGGGAGGCGAGCCGCTGCTGCTCCCGGTGGCGCGCGACGACGCGGCGGACCTGGCCCGCGCGCTGGCCGCGGTCCGGGGGGTGGACGCCCTGGTCACCAACGGCGGCGTCTCGGTCGGCTCGCGCGACCTCGTCCGCCAGGCGCTTTCGGCCGCGGGCGCCCGCGTGGACTTCTGGCGCGTGGCGATGCGCCCCGGCAAGCCGTTCACCTTCGGGCGGTGGGGCGCGGTGGCGGTCTTCGGGCTCCCCGGCAACCCCGCCAGCGCCCTGGTCGGGTTCGAGCTGTTCGTCCGTCCGGCCCTGCGCGCGCTGGCCGGCCTCCCCGGCTCCGGCCGCCTGGTGCTGCCGGTGCGGCTGGCGAGCGCGCAGGAGAAGCCGCCCGAGCTGGCGGTCTACCTGCGGGTCAAGCTCCGCCGCGACCGGGGTGACTGGCTCGCCGAGCCGCTCCGGACCCAGGCGAGCGGCCACCTCACCTCGGCGGCCGGGCACGACGCCCTGGCGATCCTCCCGGCCGGTCCCGCCCGCCTGCGGCGCGGCGCGCGGGTGGACGCCGTCGTGCTGCGCGCGCCGGCCGGCTGAGGAGCGGATCAGATGGCGAAGGTGCGCTGGGAGCGCCCCGACGAGTTCGACCACGTCCTCCTCCTCGCCGACGACGACGACGCGCACCGCGAGGCGATCCGGGAGCACCTGGCCCGGGTCCCCGGGCGGCAGCGCGCCGACGTCCTCGGCCGCTACCCCCGCTTCAAGATCGTCACCGCCGCCGACGGCGCGGAGGCGCTGCGCCGCGCGAGCGCGCAGGTCACCGCCGCGGCCATCGACCTGGTGATGCCGCGGCGAAACGGGCTGGAGGTGATCCAGGAGCTGCGCGCGCGCCGCCAGGACCTCGCGCTGCTCGCCTTCACGGCCGCCGCGCCGGCCTCCGAGGCGGTGGCGGCGGTGATGGCCGGGGCGGACTTCTTCTACGAGTGGCGCAGCGAGGAGGGGTACCACGGGCTGGAGCGGGCGCTCGAGCTCGCCATCGACCGCCGGCGGCTGGCCCGCCTCATCGAGAAGAACGAGGCCGAGGTGGAGGCCGCCCGCGGGCGGCTGGCGCAGCTCTCCGGCGATCTGGCCCGCTCCCTCCCCGGGTTCCGGCCGCCCCACACCCGCCAGGACGTGGTGCCGTTCAGTGACGCCGCGAAACGCTATCTGACCGCCGCGGCGCGGCTCTACGAGGGCGACGCCAGGGCGCTGGCGGACAGCCTGGGGCTGTCGTATTTCGCGCTCCGTAGACTTCTCGCGAAGTACGGGGTCCCCTTCCCCAGGTCGCGGGGACACGGGACATCTTCTCGCTAGCGGGACTACGCTGAGAGTGGTATTCCTGCCGTTGCGGAAATCGCAAACTGGTTTTGCGGAATCCGCAAAATCACCCGAAGCGAAACGCCAGGAGTCGATCGATGCCCGCTCTCGCCGACAAGTTCGCCGTCAACCTCAAGAGCGAGCGGCTGCGCCGCAAGCTCTCCCAGGAGGCCCTCGCCGCCAAGGCGGGCCTGTCCGTCTCGTACATCTCCATGCTCGAGCGGGGCCAGCGCACGCCGCCCCTCGACACGCTCGAGTCGCTCGCCAAGGCGCTCGCCGTGGCGCCGACGTCCCTGCTGTCGTAGTCCTGCAGCGCCACATTCCCCGCGCCCCGCCGCGGGAGCGCAGCCGGTCCGGGGGGGCCGGCGGCCGCTCCGGCGGCAGGGCGCTCGCTTCTCCGGCGGCGTGCATCCGGGCTCGGGATCGCTTATGTTGCCGGCCGGTTTCGCCCCCTCCTGACCCGGAAAGGACGTCGATGGCCCGGATGGTTCAGTGCAAGAAGCTCGGTCGCGAGCTGCCCGGCCTCGCCCACAAGCCCTTCCCGAACGAGCTGGGGCAGCGGATCTACGACAGCGTCTCACAGGACGCCTGGAAGATGTGGCTCGAGCACTTCAAGATGATCATGAACGAGTACCGGCTCTCTCCCGCGGACCCGCGGATGCCCGGGGTCCTCTACGAGCAGGCCGAGCAGTTCTTCTTCGGCGAGGGCGCGCAGCTCCCGCCCGACTACCGGCCGCCGCCCTCCAAGGGCTAGCGCCCGCGGGGCGGCCCCGACGCGATGCGGGCCCCCGGCGACATCCTCCTCGTCTCGACGTACGAGCTGGGCCACGTGCCGCATGGCGTGGCGGTCCCCGCCGGGTTCCTCGCCCGCGCCGGCTACCACCCCGCGGCGCTGGACCTCTCGGTCGAGCCCTGGGACGCGGCCCGGGTGGCCCGGGCGCGGCTGGTGGTCTTCTCGGTGCCGATGCACACCGCGCTGCGGCTCGGGATCGAGGCGGCGCGCCGCGTCCGGCGGGAGCACCCCGGTGCCCGGCTCGCCTTCCACGGCCTCTACGCCCCGCTCAACGCCGACCTCCTCGTCTCGGAGGGCGCCTGCGCCGTCCTGGGCGGCGAGTGCGAGGAGGACCTGGTGGCGCTCGCCGGCGCGGTGGAGCGCGGCGA
>Ga0335082_10005137_pt1 | contig 14275 bp, 11 predicted proteins | sample Lox_Sample_41_FD_206718 | JGI IMG/M metagenome (GOLD analysis project Ga0335082, IMG submission 206718) | Soil microbial communities from Loxahatchee National Wildlife Refuge, Florida, United States - Lox_Sample_4.1 | ecosystem: Environmental > Terrestrial > Soil > Wetlands | place: USA...
GTACGCCCTTGCGGTGACGGCGACGAGCTATCACTCCGGGAAATCGTTCACCTTCATCCAGGGGCAGCCAGGCCATCCGATCTGGCGCAAGGCGCGGCGCGTGGCGTTGCCCGCAGAGCTGACGCTCGACCACATCCTCGCCTCGGCGGCGATCCCGATCGTCTTCCAGCCCGTGCGGCTGCGCAGCGCCGCCGGCGAGTTCTGGTTCGGCGATGGCGGCCTGCGACTGGTGACGCCGTTGAGCCCGGCCATCCGCCTGGGTGCGTCGAAGGTGTTTGCGGTCGGCATCCGCTGCCAGCGCTCGGCCGACGATTTGTCGCAGACCGAGTTGCTCGGCAGCGGCGACGGCAAGCCGGTGATGCCGCAGCCGCCGTTGTCACAGATCTGCGGCGTCTTCCTCAACGCCATTTTCCTCGATCATCTCGACACCGATCTCGACCACCTCAAACGCATGAACGAGCTGATTCTGGCGCACGCCAGCAACAGTACACCGACGGCAGCGCCGAACGGCGGGCCGGCACCGAGCGAACCGATGCGCATAGTCGAATCGTTTGTGGTCAATCCTTCGGAAGACCTGGCAATCGTCGCGCGCCATCTCTCGCACCGCATGCCGCGCCTCGTGCGGTATCTCTTGGAGGGGCTGGGTAAACCCGACGCGCAGAGCGCCGACCTGATGAGCTATCTGTTGTTCGACTCCCGATACACGAGCGCCCTCGTCGACATCGGCTATCGCGATGCCGGCGCGCGCATCGACGCAATCGAGAGTTTCCTTGCCGTGCCGCAGCGCGCTCCTGCTCCGCCGGTGCGTTCGCGCCTGCGAGCCGTGCCGAACGACGCGCAGTGAGAGCCACGCCAACCAGGCGAGGACGCCGTTGAAAGCGCAGGCGTCCCAGGTCGGCGACGGCGGCGTGGCGGCCGATCACGGCCATGGTGCCTTTGTCGAGATAGCGGAAGGCGGGCAGCGTTTCTGCGCGAACGTAGCGCAGCAAGTAGGCGAAAACCGTAGACGAAGTCAGACGGAGCCCGGTGGCGCATGATCCTTCCGCCCGACGAGCAGGACTTCATCGAGGACGTCATTGGCGGCCAAGCTGTTTGCCGATGTGAAGCGATCGATGGAGTTGACCGCAAGACCACGGGTGGAGTCGCCTAACGGGCGACTCTTGACGCCGCCGGGTGCGCAACTGCAAGTCGGGCCTTGCAAGATTTTCGGATCACGCCCTAACGGCTCGCGGAAGCGCCGCCGACTTGGGTGAATGACACCACCTCAACCACGGGACGGAAGTGCCCGTCGGACCGTGCGGGTAGCGGTTCAGGGGCTCGGTACGTGAACGGAACGCTGGCGCCCGGCGGTATCGGCCCGCTCACTCTGTACAAGTCGGCGCGCCCGGGGTTGTTCCCTCCGGGATGACGCTCGTTGTTCCAGAACCAGGTGTAGCGGACGAGCAATCCGACGTCGCCAACGGGGTTTGATGACTCGTTGGCGAGCACGCCCGACACAGTATCCCCTTGTACCCGCACGTCGCGCACGCTCAGCGCCTGAGCGGCTTCCTGTTGGCTGGCGACAACGATTTCAGCAGCCGCGCTCATTGCCGGCATGCCGGGAGTGATGATCCCAAGCGTCGTCCCAACCAGCGGAACCAGCCATGCACGTTTCATCGCGCTTTGCCTCCTTCGTCTGTGTGGGAGAGAATGCAGCACATGCTGTGCCTGCCGCTGCGACGCATTTTCGCAGGATCGCCGACGTTCACGCTGAAGACGCGATCGGCGCAGATTTGTTCACAATGCGCGCCGTTCGCCACCGCAGATCAGCAAACGCCAGGGCGGGACGAGCGTCCCCTCGAGGAGAAACTATTACAAAGGACGGTGCAAAGATTTCACGGCAACCGCCACGCCGTTGCGAGGCAGGCCGTTCTCACCTTACTTGGACTTGCCGGCCTTCTTGGCAGCGCCGGCCTTCGCCTCGATGGAGGTGGCGGTCATGCGATACATCACCGTGACCTTGTCGCCTTCCTTCACATCGCCAGTCGTCTTGGTGGCGGCGTCCTTGCCGATCTCCCATTTGTCCTTGCCCTTCATGACGGTGATCGTGTCACTGGTGACGCTCACGACCGGTCCGGTCACCTGATAGGTCTTGGCGTCGGCGGCAAAGACAGCCGTCGACACCGTTAACGCCAGTGCAAGACCAAGAGCAACTCTCTTCATCCTCCACCTCCGTGGGACAGGGTTCGCGTTTGCGAAGCAGTCCTAGCGTATGCCACATACTGGAGGGGGGTCAATACCAGCCTGGATATCGTCGGACTTGGAAGCCTGCGACCAGCAGAGATAAGGACGCCGCCCGCAGGCCCTACCGTCGCCGGCTTCCCCCGAACAGCGAGCCGAGGACGCCGCGGATGACTTGCCGGCCGAGCTGCGTGCCCATGGCGTGCGCGGCGCTCTTTGCCATGGCACCGAGGATGTCGGCGGCCTGGTTCACGACCGGTGAGTCGGCAGTGGCCGTCGAGGCCGCGCGCGCCGTGAGCTTCTCGTACGCCGACTCGCGATCTACCATCTTTTCGTAACGCCCGTAGATGGCGGACTGGCGGATGAGCTGCTGGCGCTCCTCCGGACTGAGCGGCGCAAAGCGGCTGCGCGGCGGATAGATCAGCGCCCGCTCGACGACGCTGGGAATGCCCTTGTCGTCGAGCACGGACACCAGGGCCTCGCCCACCCCGAGTTCGGTGATCACCTTGTCGACTCGCAGCGCTTTGTTGGCGCGGAAGGTGTCGGCCGCCGCTTTGACCGCCTTCTGATCCTTCGGTGTAAAGGCGCGCAGCGCGTGCTGCACGCGGTTGCCGAGCTGCCCGAGCACAGCCTCCGGGATGTCGAGCGGGCTTTGCGTGCACAAGTACACGCCTACCCCCTTCGAGCGAATCAGCCGCACCACCTGCTCGATCTTGTCCTCCAACGCCTTCGAAATGTCGTCGAACAGCAGATGGGCTTCGTCGAAGAAGAACACCAGCTTGGGTTTGTCGGGGTCGCCGACCTCGGGCAAACGCTCGAAGAGTTCCGACAACATCCACAACAGGAACGTCGAGTACAGCGTCGGCGACTGCATCAACTTATCGGCGGCGAGGACATTTACCATGCCCTTCCCGCCGGGCCCCGTCTGCAGGAGATCGTCGAGGTCGAGCGCCGGCTCGCCGAAGAACTTGTCGCCGCCCTGCTCTTCGAGCGCCAACAGGTTGCGCTGGATCGCGCCGACGCTCGCGGCGGATACATTGCCATACTGTGTCTTGAACTGCGCGGCGTGGTCGCCGACGTGCTGCAACATCGCGCGCAGGTCCTTGAGGTCGAGGAGCAGCAGCCCGTTGTCGTCAGCGATCTTGAAGACCAGCGTCAACACTCCGCTCTGCGTGTCATTCAGATTCAAGAGCCGCGACAGCAGCAGCGGACCCATGTCCGAAACGGTAGTGCGCACCGGGTGCCCTTGCGCACCGAGAAGATCCCAGAGCACCGCTGGGGAGGCGGCGAAATCGAAACCGGTGATGCCGAGCTGCTGGACGCGTTCGCTGATCTTCGCGTTGTCGCTGCCGGCGCAGGCCAGTCCGGAGAGGTCGCCCTTCACGTCGGCGACGAAGACGGGGACACCGATGCTCGAGAACAACTCGGTCAGCACGCGCAGCGTGACCGTCTTCCCGGTGCCCGTCGCACCGGCGATCAAGCCGTGGCGATTGGCCATAGCGGGCAGCAGGCCGATGGGCGCGACGCCCTTGGCGAACGTCAGGTCGGATGGGTGGGGCATGCGTCGTTCCCTTTCAGTACGGGGCTCCGTTCACTGTTCGCCATTCGCGATGCGCGATTCTTTCCAGGGCGCAGGCGACTCCCAGACTCGTTCATGGAGCTGGTCGACGAGGTCGGGGTCGGAGAGGAGGACGCGCCGTTCACGCGCCGTGAGCGCCGCCGGCCCGTCGGCCAGCGCCCGCTCCAACAGTGTGGAGCGCGCCGCGCGGACCGTGGCCTTCACTGATCTGCTCCGCCCGCGCAGCGCACGGTGCAGCGCGTTGATGTACGGGTCGACGACAACGCGCACAAAACCGTCGCGCTCCGCTGCCGGCACGAGCGCCCCCCTCTCCTCGGCGACACGCAAGTTGTGCTCGAGGTCGCGCAGTTCGGTGGGCGGCGCCCCTTCTTCAGGGATCTGAAACACTCCCCAGGCGCGCGCCCGGTTGCCAATCCGAATGCGGCTCGCGAGGACCGAGATGGGAATCGACGAGATCAGTCCAGCAATGATCGGCGTCACCCACCAGAAGTACCGCGGGTTCAGCCAAAAGAGCGACACGCCCCACGCCGTGGCGAAGAGCGTGTCGAGGCCGTGGTGGCGGATGGCCTCCCACCATCCCGTCTCGGCGTCCTCGCGCGTCTGCGAGCGCCACGACACGGTACGACCGAGCAGGTTCTGCACCACGAATTTGCTGTGGAACAGCATGCGAATGGGCGCGAACAGGGTCGACAGCAGAATCTCCAGCAACACGCTGAGCGCCAGTTTGACCCCACCGCCGTAGGCGCGCGCCTGGCGCCGCGCGACCAACATGATCACGCTGAGGATCTTCGGCAGGAAAAGGATCATGGCGGTAACGGCCAGCAACGACAACGCCCAGTTGGGTCGCCACACCGGCCACTCGGGAAACAGGCTCGGCCCGGACGGGAAGTAGTCGGGTTCGACCAGCACGTCGCGGATTGCTTCTGCTGTGCTCAACGTCAGGAAGCAGAACCAGAGCAACGCCGACACGTACGACATCACCCCGTTGATGAACAGGGCGCGATGCGCGCCGAACAGGCCCTCGGTGGGCAGGATGCGCAGGTGCTGCAGGTTCCCCTGGCACCAGCGGCGGTCGCGGTTCATCTCTTCGAGGAGCGTCGACGGCGTCTCCTCGTAGCTGCCGGGCAAGTCGAAGGCGAGCCAAAGCGCCCAGCCGGCGCGGCCCATCAGCGCCGCTTCGACGAAGTCGTGACTCATGATCTCCCCCCCCAGCGGCGGTTTCCCCGGCAAGCGCGGCAAGCCGCACAATGCCATGAAGGGTGCGACGCGAATGATCGTGTTGTGACCCCAGTACTGCCCGTCGCCCAGCTGCCAGAAGTGCAGCCCGGCAGCGAACATCGGCCCGTACACGCGGCTGGCGAACTGCTGTACCCGTGCGAACAGCGAGCGCCGGTTGACGGCGCTGGGCGCGGTTTGGATCATGCCGGCGTCGGGGTGCCGCTCCATCAGGCGCACCAGCGCCACCAACGTCTCGCCCGCCATCACGCTGTCGGCGTCGAGCATGATCATGTAGCGATACTGCTTGCCCCAGCGGCGGCAGAAGTCGGCGACGTTGCCGCTCTTGCGTTTCAGCCGCACACGACGGCGCCGGTAGAAGATCTTGTCGAAGCGACCGAGGCTGCGGCACCAGTCGAGCCACGCTTCTTCCTCCTTCACCCATGTTCCGGGGTCGCTGCTGTCGCTCAGGACGAAGAAGTCAAAGTGTGGCAGTGCGCCGGCGCGCTGCAGGGATTCGTAGATCGCCCGCAATCCCGCGAACACACGGTCGACGGGCTCCTCACAGATCGGCATGACGACCGCGGTACGCCCGCCCGGAGCAAATTCGCTGGCGTCGTCACGATCGAGGTGGGTGATCGCAAAGCGATCGCGCCGACCCACCAAGGTGAAGAACCCGAGTAGCGCCGTCCAGAAGCCGATGGAGATCCAGCCGAAGAGCGCACCGAAGAACAGGACAATCGCAAATTCGAGCCAGGTCCGGCCTTGATGCGGCAGGACGTTGACCATGAAGCCGCTGGCGATGACGCTCGGGATCAGTACGAGGATCATCAACAGCGCCCGGCGACGGTGCGCGACACGCACCCACGGATAGAGGCGCCGGCGGCTCACGGCTGAATGCTCGCCCTGTGCGTCCGCCAGCCGCGCGGCCGCGCGCACCTGCCGCTTGCGACCGCTGCCAAACCAACGGCGCAACCCGTGCGGCTCGAACGTGGGCACCATTGCCCCCCGGCTCAGCTCCGGCATTGACGACGGAACGCCACTGCCACGCTGCGGCAGCGTAGCGGTCGCCGCGGAGCCGTGCGCCGCAAAGCGGCCCGCGAGCGCAGCGTCGAGTCGCCATGCGAGGAATTCATCCTTGAGCGCGGCTGCGGGTCGACGTGAGGCTGGGTAGCGCTCCGGGAGCAGCTGCCGCAGCGCGCGTAGCGTCTCCCCAACCGCATTGCCGCTGGCCTCCCAAGGCTGTGCGCTCAGCGCCCGCGCGATCGCTTCCCCAGCCAGCGACTCGCGGTCGTCCCGTGGAATCCCGAGGGCATCCAGGTACGCGAGGGTGCGTGCATGCGCTTCTTTCCAATCCTGCAGCAACTTGTGGGCTGGGACCTCGAAGACACGCGGGCCCGCAGAGGCCTCGTGCTGCACGGGCGCCGCGGGCGCACCAACTCGCGCCGCGGCCGCATACCGTAGCTCGGTCACGGCACCACTCCGTAGGTCCACGTCTCCGTGAGCGCGTTGCCACCCTTATCCAGGAAAGCGCGCAGCTCCAGCGGCTTGTCGGTTTTCGGCTGCACTTGGAACGACAGCCGCCAGCCCCCGGTCACCGGGTTTTTGATGACGTGCTGATCCAGCAGCCCACCCGTCGCCGCATCGCCGCCGGCGACCGTCACAACGCCACGCACGGGCGCGCTGGCGGGCAGCGCGTTGAGGGCCTTGCCGGCGAAATCGATGACGAAGCGGTATGCACCCGGGCTAGTTCCCGACTCGCGCCGCGTAGCCACGACGCGCCCGCCCGGCGGCCGTGTCCGGTCGTCGCCATACCAGTACATCGTATACGAGAACGACAGTGGCTCACCCAGCGGCGGCATCACCGCCGGCACCCAGTAGGCAACGATGTTGTCGTTGATGTCCTTCTTCGTCGGCAGTTGCACCAACTCGACGCGGCCGTCGCCCCACTCGCCGCGCGGCCCGATCCAGATGCTCGGACGCAGCTCCTGGCGCGTCTCCAGATCCTGATAGTGTTCGAAGTCGCGATCGCGCTGGACGAGGCCGAAGCCCAGCGGGTTGTGCAGCTGGAAGCCGTTCACCTGCAGCGTGCGTGGGTTGTCGAGCGGCCGCCACAACCACTCGCCCGTGCCGTTGAGCATCATCAGCCCGTCGGAGTCGTGGATCTCCGGGCGGAAGTTGTCGAACGTGTGCGGCGTGTTCTCGCCGAAGAAGAACATGCTGGTGAGCGGCGCGATGCCGAGCTTGTGGACGTCCTTGCGGCGAAACAGACGCGTGTCGACGTTCACGGTCGTCTGCTCGCCGGGCTGGATCACGAAGCGGTACGCGCCGGTGATGCTGGGACCATCGAGCAGCGCGTACACCGTCAGCGCCCGCGCGCCCGGCGCCGGTTGCACCAGCCAGAACTGGGTGAAGTACGGGAACTCTTCGCCCGACGGCTCGACCGTGTCGACGGCCACGCCGCGCGCCGATGCGCCGAACATCTCGTGCTTGCCGAGGGAGCGGAAGTAGCTGGCGCCGAGGAAGACGATGACCTCGTCGAAATACTTGGGCGTCTTGATCGGCGCGTGAATCCGGAAGCCGGCATAGCCGAGATCATGCGGGATGGCGCTGGCAAAGTCGTTCTTACCGTAGTCGAAGTCGGCGGTGGAGAACGGCAGATGATGCACGCCGTGCGCGTCGACGACGTTTACGGCCACGCTGCGATCGTAATACAAGCCGGCGTGAAAGAATTGCACCTCGAAGGGCAGGTGCTGCGCGCGCCAGAGCGCGTGATCCGGACGGAAGCGGATGTCGCGCCACTGGTCGTAGTTCATCTTCAGCATCCACTCCGGCACCTTGCCCTGCGCAGCGTCGTATGGCTGCTGCGCCAGGCGCTGCGCTTGCGCGGCGACCTCATCGAGGCCGAACGTCGCACCGGCCGCGCCAGCGGGGGATGCGATCCCCACGAACATCACCGCAGCCGCGGTCAACTTTACGATGAACCCCACGGTCCCTCCTCGGCCCAACACTAGCGAGGCAGGGCCTTGGATAACAAGTCTACCGCGACTGTTGCCCCACAGGAGTTCCGCCGGGGAATGAATGCCCTGGCTCAGTGTAGACTCCCTACGGTCGGCTCAGGAAGCGCTCGACAATCTCATTGAAGATGGCCGGCCGCTCGAAGTACACCGAGTGCCCGGCGGCCGGGACCAGTTCCAATCGGGCGTTTGGGAAGCAGGCGGCGGCGATGGAGAGCATGCGCGGGGGAATGACGACGTCTTCCTCGCCCGCAACGAACAGCACCGGGATGTCGAGCGTGGCCACATCGGTGGCGGTTGGGGCGCCGGCGGCACTGAGGAGTGTGCCGAGCGTGCTGAGTGAGCGCGCCGGATTCAGGCCGGCGATTTGCGTGTAGAGGAAATGCAGGGCTGGCTCTTCTCGCGCCATGCGCACGCCTGCCGCGGGGTGCACGCCCGCCGGAAGTCCACCGACAGCCTGCAACGCCGCGCTCCACACCTGTGCGATCTCCTCGGAGGCGAGGCCACCGTGCGTGTCGCACATGACCAGCTTGTCGACACGCTGTGGGTAGCGCAGCGCCAACCCGAGACATGTCCAGCCACCCATCGACTGCGCCACCAGTGACGCGCGCTCAATGTGCAGGTGGTCGAGCAGCGTGCGCAGGTCCTCTACGAAGGCGGCGCCGCCTGGACCATCGTCGGGCTCGATCGATTGCCCAAAGCCGCGGTGGTCGAACGTGACGCAAGTAAAGCGGCTGCTGAAGTGCGGCACCTGCTGCCACCACGACAGGTGGTTGCCGCCGGCACCGTGGGCGAAGACGATGACCGGTGCGCTCCCCGGCTCGGGTCCGTGCACTTCGTAGTACAACTGGATCGTGCCTGCGGTGACGAATGGCATAGGGCAACCACGGGCAGCGTTACACCAGCCTGCGCCGGGCGGTCAAACCGGTCAAAACCCGCTGACCTTGCCAAGCGGTCCGGGCCGGGTAAGATCCTCGACAGGGTGCGATGCGGGACCGGCAGGTCATGGGATTTCTCCGCGAGATTTACGATCAGTGGCAGAAGGACAATGCTCTGAGCCATGGCGCGGCCCTCGCCTATTACACGCTCTTCTCGATGGCGCCGCTGCTCATGCTGATTATTGCGATCGCCGGTTTCGTGCTCGGCCACGCCGCCGCCCAGGGTCAGCTCTTCGGACAGATCGAAGGCGTCATTGGGCCGGATGGTGCGCGCACTGTCGAGGGCATGATCGCCAGTGTGAGTGCGCCCAAGTCCGGGCTCATCGCCTCCGCTGTCAGCTTGCTGACGATGCTCTTTGGGGCCTCGGGAGTTTTCGGACAGCTCCGGACATCGCTGAATCACATCTGGGAAGTGACTCCCACCAGCGGAGGCGGCATGCTTGGGGTCGCACGGCAGCGCTTGGCGACCTTTCTCGTCATCCTCGGCATTGGCGGCCTGCTCTTGGCCTCGCTCGTGTTGACCGCGGCGCTGGCCGCCGTGCAGGAGCTGCTCACGCGCCACTTACCGCTGCTGGGCGAGTTCCTGCCGAAGCTGAATTTCCTGTTGTCCCTGGTCCTCACCACAACGCTGTTCGCGATGATCTACAAGATCCTGCCCGACGTACAGATGAACTGGCGCGACGTCTGGCTGGGTGCTGCGGTGACGGCGGTGCTGTTCACCATCGGCAAGACGCTGATCGGCGTGTATCTGGGACGCACCGGTGTGGCGTCGATCTATGGCGCCGCGGGCTCGCTCGTGCTGGTGCTCTTGTGGGTCTATTACTGCGCGCAGATCTTCTTCGTCGGTGCCGAGTTCACCGAGGTCTACTCGCGCTGGTACGGATCGCGGCGCAGCAGTACGGAACCGGGCGAGTAAGGCCGAATTTCGGATTTGCGGCCGCTGCAGGTTCATTTCCACCCGATCGGTTCGTAGCCGCGTTCGCGCAGGCACCGGTCGACGAAGTTGGCGTATACCGGGTCGACCTCTTGCGAGTGCCACGAGTCGAAGAGGCCGGACAGCAGCCCCGCCGTCGCGCCGCTGGCCGCGCCGATTGCGGCGCCTTCACCCGGATTACCCGCAATCGCCCCGCCGACTGCGCCAGTTGCCGCTCCTATCCCCCCGCCGACAGCGGCGCGCCCGCCGACCTCCTTCGCTGTCTGCGCCTCGTGGCCGCCCGATTTGACGTACTGGCTAGCGCGCTGCATGCAATCGTCGACGTCGCGCTGTGCCGCCGCGTCACCGACTTTGTTCAACTGCTCGTTTGGATAGAGCACTGGGCGGCTGGCGGCGCAGCCGGCGACTACGAGGGCGACTGACAATAGCAGAAAGCGAGTGTGTGATCGGTACGTGTGGCTCATAAGCGGTCGCCTCCTTGGCGCAAGATGAATCGATCGTAGCTTCTGCAATCAATCGAACAAGTCCCACCTCCTCTATCCCGCCGGGAACGCTACCGCCGGCATTGGCCGATACGCTCGTTCGACATAGTCGAACGTCCCTTTGCGAAGATTGAGGAACGCCAGCTCAGGCAGGCTGAACAGCACTCCCTTCACGCCTGCGACTAGAGTACTCCCACCGTCGAACGGCAGGGCGGCGAGTCCAACTGCGCCGGCACCCACCCCCGCGGCGACGTTGACGGCACCCAACAGCGGGCGCGTCGGTACCGCGTCGGTGAAGAACACGAAGAAGGAATCGCGTGGGTTCGGCCCGTAGACGGTCGAGGTAAGGGTGTTCGATTCACGCAGGAAGACCACGAACGGGTTCTCCCGGCGATACATCGTCTCCAACCGCTGGCTACGGTACGACAGCAGCTCTTGCGTCGCGGTGACGTTGTACGTCTCGCGAACGGCGCGCGTCGAGACGAACGGAATGAACGTCAACGCGGCTCCCGGTTCGATGTAGCCGCCGAGACCCGCGCGTACCGCGGCGTGGAGCCGACCGTCGGTGGCATCCGCAGCATCGCCTGTCCCGGCCTCCGCTAATGCACCGTTCAGACCGCGGAAGATCTCGGAGACACAGTTTCTGGTGATCAGATTGTAGGCGTAACGTTGGTGCAGCTCCTGCTCGATGGCCCGCTCACGCGCCTGCGCTGCGGCGAGGTCCTGCTGCAACTCCGTCACGCTGCGCACCGGCAGGATCAGGTCGGAGCGCCGCGCCGCACGCGACGGCAGCAACAGGCCGGCCTGCACCCGGACGTCGAGTTGCTCGCCAATGCCGCGATACAGTTCATTGAAGCGATTGCTGGCGGATTCGAAACGCGCGAAGTCTGCCTCACGCAGAGTGCCCCCGCTTGTCAGGCGAGCGCGTGCGGCGGCCAACTCGGCGTGCGCCTCATCGAGCAGGTCGACCATCATTGCCGCGCGCCCGTGCCACGCGGCCGGCGAAATGACGTGCGCGCTCGGGCCGAATGCGTCGAGGAAGACCAGCCGGCCGGTGCGCACCGACTCATGCAACGCGACCAACCGGGCCATGCCGACCAGCAACGGGTACCCCCAGTCGGGACGCGGCGAGTGCAGGAGGCCGACCAGCTCGTCTGCGAGCCGCGCCGCGAATGCCCAGAGCGCAGATCGTTCTTCGTCTCGCAGAAGGTATGCGTCGTTCGCCAGCGCGTGAAAGCTGCCGGGCTGCAGGGGCAGGGCGTGCTGCAAGGCGGTGAGGGCGAGCAGGCCGCTCATCAGGTCGGTGTAGCGGCGCGAGAACGAGGAGCCGCTGTTGGCGGGCGTGAGTTGGGTCAGCGCGATGCGCGTCTCGGCGCTGCGTTGCTGCAGGAAGTCCTTGCCGTAGAACTCCTGCACACGACGCCGAAGTTCCACGAGTGGTGCCGACTCCGCGCCACTTGCTTCGCCGGCGCCGTCAGCGAAGAAGTAGCCGGCACCGCGAAGGGCGATGCCGCCCGCCGGAGCCCCTGTTGAAATGCCGTTGGAGTCGCGCAGCAACAGCTCGACCAATGCACGATCGCCCGACACGGCATCGAGCGCATCGAACTGCATGCCTTCGGTGAGGTAGCGGCGGTTGAACCAGTCGCGCAACCGCGTGTAGGTGTCGTCGGAGACGGCGATACGGCTGACGGCGATGCCGCGATTCTGCAGCAACCTATAGGTGAACAGAAACCCGTCCGCTTCTTCACGATGCAGGCGCAGCAGGCCGGGCGTGTGGTGCTGGAAGTGGTACACGACGTCGTCGAAGCGGAGGGCGGCGTGGCCGCCGCTGGACCCGCCCTCATTGGCTTCGACGGACAGATACTCGATGCTGCGCTGCTCCGCTGCCTGTACCGCAGCGGACAGCAGCAGCACAGCCGCGCTGGCACGGGCCGCCAAGCGAGCAGTGAAGCGCATCGCCGATCGTCTACTTCTGCTTCACCGAGTCGTACCCCTGCTGGACCAACTGCACCTTCTTGGCATCGCCGCCCGACACGTTCTTCGCAAAGACCTCCACCTGGGTCTGGGTGAACTTCGCTTTGCTGAGGCCCTGCCCGATACCCACATAGGTGGCATCGTCGGCTTCCCAATTGGTGATGCCATGTCGTTCCGCGACGCTGGCAAGGCCCTTCAAGAAGGTGTCGGCCTGCCCGGCTGAGATAACATAGGCGTACGTGTAGTCGGCGACGTCGTTCTGATACGCCTCCGTGCCACCGGGGCTGCTGGCAGAGCTCGACTCGAACGGACTGCTGATCGACTTGGAGATGCTCTCCGAGCTGTCGGAGAACGAACAGCCGATGGCGGTGGTGAGCAGCAGCATCACGGGCACGGCATGCTTGGCACGATGGGTCATCGACACCTCCTTGACACCTCCTTGGTTCGCGTCGCATCCAGGAAGCTGGCTCCGTTGTCAAGCCGGGCTGGCACGCCGCCACCCTCTTCTCACGCACGGCAATTTTGGTACACTCGCCGCAATTCGTAGCTAACAGGAACGCGGTCGGGAGTCCGCGTTGACCGCAGAGGAGGGACCAGCAATGAGCATGTTGAGCGAGTTCCGTGAATTTGCCGTGAAGGGCAACATGATCGACATGGCCGTCGGCATCATCATCGGCGGCGCCTTCGGAAAGATCGTCTCGTCGCTGGTGGGCGACGTGCTGATGCCCCCTCTGGGCGTAGTCCTGGGCGGGGTCGACTTCACCGACCTCAGCATCACGCTGAAGCAGGCGGTGGATAAGACGCCGGCTGTCGTCCTTGGTTACGGCAAGTTCCTGCAGACCAGCTTCGACTTCCTCATCGTGGCGTGGGCGATGTTCATGGTCGTCAAGGCCATCAACACGCTGAAGCGGCAGAAGCCCGCCGCTCCGGCCGCGCCTCCGGCGCCGTCCAAGGAAGAAGTGTTGCTCGAAGAGATCCGTGATCTGCTGGCACGGCGCAGCTGACCCGGGCGCCGGGTGGACCACGCGCGCCGGTCCAGCGCCGCCAGCGCGTCGCTAGCAAACCTCCTGACAAGTCGGCGTGAAATTCGTCAGACGCGTTGGTCGCTCCCTCGGCCCTCCAACGCCAGCGTCTCGCGCAGCGCGTCGATGAACGAGCGGTTGCGCCAGCCCAGGTCGCGCGTGGCGCGACGGTGATCGAACGATTGGCGCACGGGGACCGGCAGTGGGATCGTCAACCACGGCGCCGCCCCGCCGGCGTCTTTCCACGCCTGCACGAACTCCTCGATCGGCAGGTCGTCGCCGGTGATGTTGTACGCCTTGCCGATCGCCACCGGCTTTTCCAGCGCCAGCGCAATCGCCTCCGCAACGTCGCCGGCGTACACCAGCGGCAGGTACAACCACACCGGGACGAGGATGACCGGGAGACTCAGCAAGCGTTTGAAGACCGCCATGAAGTTCGGATCGAAGGCGCCGTAGATGCCGCAGGGACGCACGGTCGTGAGCTGCAAACCATGCTGCTGCGCTCGTCGCCAGGCAACTTGCTCGGACACGGCCTTGGAGATCTGATAGGCGTTCCACGGCATACGCCGGCTGCGTTCGCTCAGCTGCGGATGGTCCTCGTTGATCGTCGGCTGTGTGCGCCCGGCGTAGACCGCCACGGATGACACGTGCACCACGCGCCGGACGCCGGCGGCGCCGATGGCATCGAAGACGTTCTGGGTCCCTTGAATGTTCGCGCGGTGATGCTCCTCCCACACGCCGCTGCCGAGCGCGAACATCTTGGTGACGGAAAAGAGCGCGGCATTGGAGACCACGGCGTCTGCGCCGGCGAAGCCGCGCTTCAGCTTGGCGGGCTCGGCGAGGTCCGCCTTGCGCAGCTCGACGCCGCGCTCCGCCAGCTCCGGTACGCGATCT
>Ga0335082_10005138_pt1 | contig 14275 bp, 12 predicted proteins | sample Lox_Sample_41_FD_206718 | JGI IMG/M metagenome (GOLD analysis project Ga0335082, IMG submission 206718) | Soil microbial communities from Loxahatchee National Wildlife Refuge, Florida, United States - Lox_Sample_4.1 | ecosystem: Environmental > Terrestrial > Soil > Wetlands | place: USA...
ATTCAAAGAAGGCGTACTCGGCACAGGCATCGCATTCCCAACGGTGCCGGAAGGCAAAGCCCGCATCCGCACCATCATGACGGCCACGCACACGAAGGAGGAACTGGAGAAGGCGTTGGAAGTATTAAAGTCTGTCGGAAAACGAATGGGAATCCTGCAGTAGCGCCGCCGTCCCAGCGGCTGTCGCGGGGCGTCTCGCCCCCGCGTAACTAGTCCGGCACAACTTCAATCGCCGACACGGTCGCGTACCGCGTCACCGGCACGAACTCCAGCAGCAGCTTCCGCTGCGCGTTTGGCGTCAGGCCCTTGATCTTCCGCACCAGTGGATGGTTCTCTCCTGCCTGATCGAGAATATTCAGGTTCGACAAAATCGTCTTCCCGTTACAGAAGACGTTAAACACGCGATCCCGTGCCGCCGCGCTGTTTCCCTGCGGAATACTCACGCTCCCCGGCCCGGCGTGGTGCTCGATGAAGTGCAGCGTCACCGTATACTTTCCCGGCGCCACGGGGATCGCATACGAGAAGTGTCCCCAGCGCTCGGTTTCGTAGAACTCGGGATCATCCGTGCCCTGCGCCGGCTCCTGGCTTGAACTGACCTGCCCGCCCTTGAAGTACATATCCGGACTCCACCAGCGGCTGTCGTCGGAGTAGTACGGCACATCGCGCGCCACAATGCGCACCGGACGAATCTGCCCGCGGACGCCGGGCAGAATCTCGATCGCCGACACCATCGCGCTTCCGCTCTTCGCAGAAGAAAAACTCAGGTGAAGCTGCCCATCCGACGCGGGCGAAACATCGTGGAACACCTTCACCTCCGCTGTGCGTTCACCACCTGCATCCGCGAGGACGTCGAAGTCCTGCAGCAGCGGGAAGCCGTTCGCCGCGACTGTCATGGTGCGGCTGCCCTCGCCGCCGCCTCCTGAATTCTCTGGCCCATAAAGCGTCTCGGCAAAGTGCAGCCGTAGCTCGTAAATGCCGGCCTTCAGAGGGATGTTATAAGTGAAATCACCCTGCCGGCTGCTGCGATAGAGAATCGGATCCTGTGTCCGCGAAATGTGCTGCACCGTACTCTGCACCGCGTTCCCGCCCGCGAAGTACGCATCCGGACTCCACAGCTTCCCAGAATGATCCACATACTTGCGAGTCGATCCCGCCAGAATGTGAATCTCCTCGCCAACCGGCAACCCGACCGTAGGTTCCGGCGGCGACTGTGAAGATGATGGAGCAGTCTCAACGCGCGGGCTGGGCCGACGAGTCAGCAAGAAGGCCCCAACCATCATTCCCACTAGTACAACCGCACCGATCAGCCAATAAGCGCGCGGCTTCCGACGTGACACAACAGCAGGCGCGGGCTCTTCAGGCACGACAATCGAAGTCGCCCTCTCCATTGGCTGGAAGGTCGGCACATACTGTCCCACCGGAATCGTGATGTGCAGCGCATGCTCAGCGCCGTCGCTCGCGTAATACTCACTCAGCCGCTTGCGCAGGCGATTGGCCTGCACGCGCACAATCGAATCCGTATCCTGATCGAACGAGTCCTGACGATCAAACACATCGACCGCCACCGAATACTCTTTGATCTGATCGGTTTCTCCGGCGAAGGTCTTCTCGCACAGATAAGAAAGCAGATGGCTGAGCGCGGGAGAGCGGGCAAACAAAGGAGAGTGCAGCACTGCCTGCAACTCAGCCCGCTGCTCGTCCCAGGAAACCGACTCTGCCGTAGTCGAAGGCACAGGACCCTCCCTTGCTCTTGCCCTAGGGGCCTTCTGCCTTCTTTATACGCCTCTTCCGGCCATTCTGGTTCCCGCAAACGGTTACGTAACCCCTGTAACCCTGGTTTTCAGGCGCGTCACCGAGCGCTGTTGCTTTTCACATCATCAGCGCCAAATGCCTGACCCGCCGACACATGTTCCCGCCCCGCGACTGAATTACGCCGGCCTAACCCCCGCGTAGCGGATATAGCGTTGTGGCGCCGCGGTTCCGCTGGCATAACTGGCTCAGTCGCGGAGAGCAGAGCCGAAGCAAGGGCACCCACCCAAGGCGGACACGAAGCCACTCCGGAAGAAAAGAGGCCCCATATGAAACGCATCACACTGAAACTCACGCTGCTGGCCATGCTGCTAACGCTGGCGCGATTCAGCGCCGCCAAGCCCTCCCCCGAGCAAAGCGACGTCAAGATGAACTCCATGAGCGTCGCGGAGCTCGAAAAGGCTGGCGACACAGCCCGCGCGCAGAAAGACTACGACACGGCCATCGACTACTTCCAGGCCGCGCTGCGCAAAGACCGCAAGAACGCGGGGATCTACAACAAGCTCGGTCTCGCCGAGTTGAGGAAGAACGATTTGGTCTCGGCCCGTCTGCACTTCGAGAAGGCGACCAAGGTCAACTCGAAATATCCCGAGGCGGTCAACAACCTCGGCGCCGTCGAGTACATGCGCAAGAATTTCGGACAGGCGGCGAAGTACTTCAAGAAAGCCGTCGCCCTGGACGAGACTCGCGCCACCTATCACGTGAACCTGGGTGCAGCCTGGTTCAGCCAGAAGAAGATGGAGCGCGCCATCGCGGAGTACACTCGCGCCATCGAACTCGATCCGGACGCGCTAAGAACCGAGTCGAAGACCGGCATCGCAGCCCAGATCTCGAGCCCCGAAGAGCGCGCGCAGTACTCCTACACGCTGGCCAGGATCTATGCCAAGCGTGGCGACGTGGATGGCTGCTTGCAGTGCCTGAAACGAGCGAAAGAAGACGGCTACCGCAATATGGCGAACGTCTATCGAGACGAAGAGTTCAGCCATTTGCGTGACAACCCGAAACTGCAGGAGGTGGTACCTCCGCCGGTCGCGAAGTAAAACCGGACTTCGCGGCTTCTCCCCCGCTGCAGGGGCGGGGGAGAAGCCCGGCGGAGTCTCACTTCTGCGGGAACAGCACCCGGTTCATCTCCTCGACGTTCGACGTATCCAGATGCTCCGCCTTCCACCGCATCGCCGCCGTGATGCGAACCCGCCCGCTGGGATGATCGTAGAAGATGAATTCTTCCACCGGCCCGGGATCAAGCTTCCGATACTCTCCCAGGAACATGTCCACGTTGGCTTCGGCGTCGGGCTGCCGCGCCGCGTTCAGGCCGTACATGTCGGCTTCGTACTCCATCGTGCGCGTGATGGTGTTATTGATAGGTGTCGTCAAGAAGAAGAAGAGTGAAAGCACAATTGACGCCAGCGGTAACACCGCAATGTCAGTGATTCCTCGCACCTCCCACGCCGCTCCCCACCGCGCCAGCGCGAAGTTGATTCCCCAATTTAAGAAGGCAAACCCGATCACGATTACCACACCCACCATCACCAGTCCTTTGTACTCGTGGTTCAAGACGTAGTGTCCCATCTCGTGACCCATGGTGGTCTGAATTTCAGGCAGAGTGCACCGGTTGATCAGGTTGTCGTTCAACGAAATTCGCATTGTGTTGGCAAACCCGCTGACGTTGGCGCTCACTCGATTCGATTGCTTCGAGGCGTCGAACTCGTACACGTTCTTCGCCGGAATGCCGTTGGCACGAGCCATTTGCAGAATCGGATCCTTGATTTTTGCGTCCTCCAGCAGATTGTATTGGTTAAACAACGGGGACACATAGACCGGAGCGATCAGGGACACAAAAGCCGCGAACACAATCATCACTACCGCACCCCACACCCACCAATTCTGTCCCAGTCGCCGCACCACCCAAAACAGGGGAATGACCAGAATCGCCCCCAGTATGACGCCTACTCCCGCCATCACTAACTGATCGCGCATCCACGGGCCAAAGGTCTGGTTCAGCAGTCCGTACTTGTGCTCGCGGAAGTAGCCCTCATAAAGCGAAAGCGGGAAGGTCAGGATATCGACCAAGATGAAGAACTGCACCCAATAGATTGCGGTCTGAATCGGAGTGAAGGGCGCGGGCGCGATCCATTCTGCCAGGTTCCGCATCTTCGATGACCAGCGGAAGTGCAGCAGCAGCCACATCACGAAGGCTGATACGAGAAAATCCCAGAGGATCATCCAGTATCCGCCCTCGAAATAAGCATCGGACTGGGCACGCCGCGCGGGCGGCATTTTCGCGAAGTACGCCTGCACCGCCCCGTTGATGTCGAACTGAGAAACTGTCGTCGCCGTCGCATTCGTGGGCGGCGCCGGAGCGGCCGTCTGTGCGGATGCCAGCGTTGTGAAAAGCAGTACAGCGGAAATGAGCAGCCGAAGCGAGCGCATCATAACTGCCTCCAGGTTTCAGGAAGAAAAGCTCAGAATTCGAATTTTCACGCCAACTTAATGGACGGCCAGTGCGACAGCTTTATTACATGTGATAGACGATTTTTCCGCCGGCCACGGTCGCAACAACCTTTCCGGTGAACTGCCATCCATCGAACGGCGTGTTGCGCGACAGCGAACGCGAACTCGCTCCGTCGAACGTCCACTTCTTCTTGGGATCGAAGATCGTTACATCGGCATAGCTGCCCCGCGCCAGCGTGCCGCGTCCGTTCAGATCGAACACCCGCGCCGGGCCAGAGGTGAGGAGTTCGACGATTCTCGCGAGTGGAACCTTGTGTTCGCGGTGCAGTTGCGTAATTGCTAGCGCCAGCGCCGTTTCCAGGCCCGTCACGCCGAAAGCCGCCCGCTCAAACTCGACCTGCTTCTCGTGAAGCGCGTGCGGCGCGTGATCAGTTGCGATCGCGTCGACGGTCCCATCGGCCAGCGCAACAATGATCGCTTCCCGGTCGGACGCAGACCGGAGCGGCGGATTCATCTTAAAGTTGGTGTCGTATTCGCCGACGTTCTCGTCGATCAGGGTAAAGTGATGGGGCGTCACTTCGCATGTGACGCGTGCCTTCGCGCGCTTGCCACGGCGCACGGCCTTGAGCGCATCCGACGTCGAGAGATGCGCCACGTGCAGCCTCGACTCGCGAATCTGCTGCGCCAGCGTCACGTCACGATCCACGATTATCGCTTCAGCCATCGCGGGCATGGCCCGCAGGCCGAGACGAAAACTCGTTGGGCCAGCGTGCATCGAACAACCCTCCGTGACGCGGGTATCCTCGGCATGCTGCACAACCGGGAAGTTCAGTTCCGCACCCAGGCGCAACGCCATGCGCATGATGTCGTCATCAAGGATCGGCTTCCCGTCGTCGGTAACGGCGACGGCACCGGCACGCTGCAGCGCGCTGAAGTCGGTGAGCGTTCCGCCCTTGCTGCCGCGCGTTGCCGCCGCAATCGGGAAGACATTGACCGCAGCTCCGCGCTCCGGATTCCGCAGCCAGCTCACCCACTCCGCGGTGTCAACCACCGGCTGTGTGTTAGGCATCGTGCACACAGACGTGAACCCGCCAGCCGCCGCAGACGCCGTCCCGCTGGCAATTGTTTCCTTGTAAGCCTGCCCTGGCTCGCGTAGATGCACATGCAGATCGATGAATCCGGGCGCAACCACGAGTCCGCGCGCGTCGAACTTCTCGTCCGCCGTGCCGCGAACCTTGTTCGGCGCGGCCACTTCACTCACGCGTCCATCGCGCAAGAGCACATCCATCGGCGCGTTAATCTTCGCCGCCGGATCAATCAGCTGCCCGCCTTTAATCAACAGACTGTCGTGTTCCGGCCGTGTTCTCATCGTGCCTTCCCCATCGCTCGCGCCAGAACCGCCATCCTCGTCGGGACTCCGTTGTGCACTTCGTCGGTGATCACTGATTGCGGCCCATCCGCGACTTCTGCGGTCAACTCCAATCCGCGGATAATCGGCCCCGGATGCATCACGATCGCATCCCGCTTCGCCAGCTTCAGTCGCGCCGTCGTCATCTGGTAGCGCGCAATGTAATCCTGCAGCCGGATCTTCTGGCCCGCGAGCCTTTCCTTCTGAACCCGCAGCAGCATGATTACATCCGTCCCGCGCAGCGCGTCTTCGATATGTCGCGTCACGCGCAGACCCGGCACCAGCGACGCGGCGACATCGGGAACGAATTCGGGCGGACCGCACAGCGTGATCTTCACTCCGAAGCGGCTCAGCAGATGGCACGCGCTGCGCGCCACACGGCTATGGAAAATATCGCCGATAATCGTCGCCTGCAGCCCCGTGAGTGATCGCTTGTGCTTGAGGATCGTCACCGCATCGAGCAGCGCTTGAGAAGGATGCTCGTGCATCCCATCGCCCGCGTTGATGATCGGGATATCCAGATGCGTCGCCATTAGATGCTGGGCGCCAGCCGACGGGTGCCGCATCACAATGCAATCCGCGCCCACAGCACGCAGCGTGTATCCCGTATCGACCACCGACTCGCCCTTCTCAATACTCGAACCGCTCGATTGCACCAGCGTGGTCGTCGCTCCGAGAGCTTTGGCAGCAAATTCGAACGAGGTGCGCGTGCGTGTCGAGGCCTCATAGAACAGCAACACTACGCGCTTGCCTCGCAGTAACGGACGCGCCTTCTGCGGGTTCATGCGGCGCGCCAGTTTCAGCAGGCCAACGATTTCCTTCGTGTCGAGATGCTCGATTCCGAGCAGCGATCCGCGTGCGGGCTTATTCATCGAAGGATGCGATCAAGAAAAATACAAACGGTGCATCATACGCGGACTTGGGAGGTGCCGCAAGGCCCGTAGCAGCCGTAGATTTCGCGGGGATTCAGCGCCGGTCGCGCCGCCCCAGCACAACGCCGCCAAGAAATCCGCCCAACCCGCCGAGAACGATCGAAAGAACCAGCAGCATGACTCCGCCTGCGATCATCGCTGCGATAAAGCCGTCTGGCGTTTTTAGCTGCGCGAGCGCAGCTTGAAACTGCGGATCATTCGGAGCGTACTTCGCGACAACCTGTTGGGCGTTGTCCATGATCTGGTCGTGCATCTTGGCCCGGAGTTCGGGAACCGTCGTTCCAAGCGCCACCAGCAGAGTGGAGATGCCAAAGCAGATCAAAGAGCTGGCTATTCCCAGCCGGGCGCCAATACCCCCTCTCACAGGAACGCCCGGCTGTCCTTGCCGATAAAACACCACCGCCAGAAAGCCGGCACTCAACATCCCCACGATCACATTCAGGCCAAGCGACATCAGCAGTGACGACACCAGGGCCGCGATCGCACAATGTTTGAAGATTTGCGACGTCTGCTTCGGAGCGGCCAGGACAGGAACCGTCTCTGTGGCGGGCAGATCTTCCACCGACTCGGCGGCCACGTCTCTCAACTGCGCGCGCATCGGAGGAGGTTCCGAGATCACTACGCGGATCTGCGGCGCCGCGCAGTGCGGACAGAACGGCTTACCTTCTTCCACTACGCCGCCACATTTGTAACAGGGTTGTTCCATCGCCGCCCAAAGATTGGATCAAAGGGCTCGGCTTGAAGGTACAGCACGAGGCGCGCGGAGGCAAGATTCGCGAAGGACTACTCCGGACACCCTCCGCCAATCGCAGTTCTTTAGATATCGCCTTGTTTCCCGCGGGTATGCACGTAAACCAGCGCGAACTTCGTCCCTTTGCTCGATTCGCCGGGTTCCACCGCGACGATGTGCTGGTTATCCTCAGTTCCGGCTTTCAATTCCGTGACCGGACCTGCGTCCTCGCCGCACTTCAATCCCTCGCTCTTGCCGGAGTCCTTGTCATCGTCGTGTACGTCCACATCGCCGCCGTGCTTCTGCGTGTGGCACTCGACCACCCTTCCGTACCTCTTCAGCTTGTCGCGATAGAAGTCGAGCACCTTTGCAGGCGGATCGTCGGAAACATAGCTGGCCACCAGAAGTTTCATGCCAAATGCTTCGGTCAGGATGCTCAGGTTCGCCTGGTCGTTGTGCGGATCCGAGTTCTTGAGCCGCGCGCCCGGATACAGCGGCACTCCAATCTTCTTCGCGTCAGCGTCTTTGCCGACATGCAGATCTCCCACCGAACTCTTGATGTCGAGGTTCTTGTCCTGCGAATCCTGAGAAAACGCGGTCAGAGCAAGGCTGGCAGCCAAAACCACTCCCCAGGCGAGATGACGAATCATGGAATCCTCCTTAAGACGAGGCGGCGCTAGATTTCCGCTTCCTTCCCGTGCGTCCGAACGTACACCAGCGAGAAATTCGATCCACTTCCCGAAGGCTCGACGGCCACGATGTGCTGATTCTCCCGCGTACCCACTTTGAGTTCGATGTTCGACCCGTCGCCCTCGCAGGTTAGATCGTGCGAATCATCATCATGCCTCTTGAAATCCGTGTTCACGTTTAACCCGGTGGTGTGGCACACGAGAACATTCCCGTATTTCTTGAGCTGGTCCTTGTAGTAGGCGATCACCTTGTCGGGCCGCTCGTTTGATCCATATTCGAGCGCGATCACGCGTAGTCCGTATCCGAAACTGGAGATATTTACGTTTGCGCTCTTGTCTTCGCCGTTGCCCTTCTCCCGGAGAGTCGCACCCGGATAAACGGGCAAGCCCACATCTTCCGGAGTAGCCGCTTTGCTCACGTGAATTCCGCCCATCGGCGTGTTGATGTCGACCTGCTTTTCCTGCCCGTTCTTTTCTTTCTTCACGTTCACGCTGCAAGCGGCCAGCAGTGTGACTGCAACTGCCAACACGGCGATGACAGAAAATCTAGTGCCGAACATGGGAAGCACCTCCTTGCGCAACCGACGCAGGACGTTCCAATCCAGCGCCCCGCTCGGCGACATTCAGAATCGTGACCGGCAGATGTCCGCGAATCGCTATTTCTCCGAACAGTGCCCTGATCGCGGCCACTTCCGAAACCGTCGCATTCGAAAACGTACACACATAATTCTCAATCTTCGGGAAATCGCTAGCCAGATACGGATTCCCCATCGCCACTACCGCCGTTTTCGCGGCAGCACGATCCAGCAACTGCTGCAGGAGCGTGCCCGTAGCGTCCGCCATAGCTACCGAGTTCCCAACCTTGCCCGCGGTCGGGATCACATACACTGCCGCGACCACCATCTGCGCCTCGTCGACCGCCTTGAGCACTTCATCGCTCATGCTTGTGGCAATGCGCTGATCCACATAGATGACGCGCGCATCCGGAATGCGAGTCCGAAACTCGCGTCCGAAAGCGCGCCCGGAATCGGTGCGTACATCGTCGGAGAACAGCACGGCCAAGACGTCGTTGTGCGTCTCCTCTCTGCTCATATACGGAAGGCCGGCCTTCGCGGTTCCCTTCGATTTCAGCGGCAAAACCTTGCCGTTGTCACGCACCAACGTGATGGCGGCATCGGCAACCTGTTGTCCGAACACAAGATCCTGCGGTTTGCCCACCGACGTAGCGATCGCATTCAAATCCACAGCCCGGGACTCGTTCAGACCCAGGGATGCCTTTGTTTTCAGAATCTTAAGCACGGATTGATCCAGTCGCTCTCCTGCGATCTCACCCGACTGCACAGCCTTGACCATCGCCTCGTACGAGGCTGGCAAATCCGCCGGAATGATCAGCAGGTCATTCCCAGCCTTGAACGCTTCCACCGCTGCGCGCCCGATGTTGCTTGCGAATAAGTGCGTCAGCCCGGCCATGTCGAGCGCATCGGTCACCACGATTCCTTTGAATCCAAGCTGCTTCTCAAGTAGATCGGAGACCACGGCCGTTGAAGTCGTGGCCACATGGTTCGGGTCAGAATCGAGCGTAGGCACCGTGACATGGGCCACCATCACCGAGTCGACACCTGCCGAGATCGCCTGCTTGAACGGAGGCAGTTCAATCGACTCCAGATGAGCGCGATCTCCATTGACGCTGGCGACTCCCAGATGAGAGTCCGTCGCCGTGTCACCGTGCCCTGGAAAATGCTTGACGGTCGTGAGCATCCCGCCCTCGTGCGCGCCCTTGATGTACGCGGCGACCAGATCGCCCACCTGCTTCGGATCCTCGCCGAACGACCGCGTGTTGATAATCGGATTCGCCGGATTCGAATTCACGTCGGCGTCAGGAAAGAAATTCCAGTGCACTCCCACTGCACGCGCTTCAATTGCAGTGATTCGACCGAAGTTCTCCACATCTTCGAGCTTTCCGTCGGCGCCAAATGCCATCGCGTGTGGAAAGTTTGTCGTGCCCATCAGCCTGGTCGCAACGCCACGTTCAAAATCTGCGGCAAACAGCAGCGGTAGCTTCGAATCATGCTGCAGGCGGTTCAGCAACACCGCCGCTTCGTAGGGCTCGCTACGCAGCAGAAACGGCCCGTCGACGTGCACCGTCATGGCAAATGAGCCGATGTGGTACCTCTGCATCGCGTCGCGCAGCTGCAGATACTCCGGACTCTCCACATTCAGGAAGCCTGCGCGGCACCAGATCATGAACAACTGTCCGACCTTCTCTTCCACCGACAACTTGTGCAGCGTCTTTTCCGCCCACTTATCGCCGGCGCTTGTGTGTTGAATCGGACCGGGGCGCAGGTATTTCTCCTTCGCTACTGCCGGCAGGTACAAGAAGAGAGCGAGAAATAAGACAGACAAAGTTTTCGGCATGCAGGAACGATAGCAGAAGACTGGGCGTCAGCCGCCAAGCTTCAGGCGTCAGGGCTTTGGGACTTCGGGTGCCCCATTTCTCGCGTGCTTTTGCGCGAGAAGTGCGGATTTTGCCGTCCCAATCGGCGACCTTCTACTGCTGCGACTCTACCCTCGATATGACTCCGCTCTGAATCTGAGGTTCATCGCCAAACCCGTTGAACCATTCCACATCAGGTTCTCGCCGGAACCACGTCATCTGTCGCTTGGCATAGTTGCGGTGTCCCTGCTGCGCGGCCTGAATCGCTTGATCGCGGGTTAATTCACCTTTGAGCAACTGAGCTGCTTGCTTATATCCCAGCGAGCCCAACGGCCGTGCGCGTGTTCCGTATTTCTCGACGAGATTCCTGGCTTCGTCGATCAGTCCCTCTGCGAACATGCGCTGTGCCCGCTCGTTGATCCGCTCATACAGCGCCCCTCGCTCGGGGTCCAGGCCTAAGCGCAAGATCCGAAATCCTCGCAGCGGATCCCGTCCCTTCTGCCACAACTCTGACATCTTCTGCCGTGCAGCCAGGCAAACCTCAATCGCGCGAATCAGTTTGGGAGCGTCGTTCGAATGAATCTTTTCCGCGGCCGCACGATCCATCCGTCGCAAGATCCTGTGCAGGTACTCCGAGCCGCGTGCCGCCGCCCTCTCCCGCAGCCGCTCCCGCAATTCCTCTGACCTCTGCGGCCCCGGAAACAACCCCTCAAGCAGCGCCCGCAAGTACAGCCCGGTCCCGCCGACGACAATCGGCAAATGTCCCCGCGACTTGATCTCTGCCAACACCGCACGTGCTTGCCGTGAGTACTCGCCGGCGGTCATATCCTGCGTTGGATCCACGCAATCGAACAGATGGTGCGGCACTCGCGCACGCTCCTCCGGTGTCGGCTTCGCTGTTCCGATGTCAAACTCGCGATACATCGCTACGGAATCGCAGTTGACGATTTCGCCGCCGAACTCCTCGGCCAGAGCCAGAGAGAGCGCAGTCTTCCCGCTCGCGGTTGGACCCAGAATCACGACCAGCAGTGACTCAGTTGGATGAACGTCAGAAGTCGGGCCCACGATCAGCGCAGGCTCCAGTGGATCTCATGCCAGTATCGGACCAGTGTGAGGATCAGGAGAACGAAGGCAATCAGCAGCAGGCCGGTCGTCTCCGAAGCATAAGTGGCATGCCGATGATGCTTGTGCGCGGAGTCGTCATGGGGGGGTTGGGCAGACACGCGCCTATTGTAGCGCCCGAATATCCTCTTAGGTCGAGGATCTGAGGTCTGAGGTCCGCTCAGTGCTAAACTACCCCGTCGTCCATGGCCGTACCGCCCAACAACAGCCGCATCGCGCGCTTTGGCGTCTTCGAGCTCGATCTGAACTCCGGAGAACTCCGCAAGAGCGGCGTCCGGCTGCGCCTGCAGGGCCAGCCCATCCAGGTCCTGACTCTTCTCCTCGAGCGCGCTGGAGATGTCGTAACCCGGGAAGAACTCCGTCAGACATTGTGGGCATCCGACACGTTTGTCGATTTTGACCACAGCCTCAACACGGCCATCAACAGGGTGCGAGAAACTCTCGGCGACTCTGCTTCCAGCCCGCGCTTCGTCGAGACTCTAGCCCGTCGCGGATACCGCTTCATCGCGCCGGTGCAAATCGCCGCACCAGCCCCGCCCGTGGCAGATAATTCTCCCGTCGACACGCCTGCGCCAACCCCATCCGCTGTCCCGTTGCACCCCGACCTCGAAGTGCCCATTCCGCACCGCGGCCTCACACGCGGGTTATTCGCCCTGATCCAGGTGATGTACCTCTGCTTCTATCTTGCCGCGCTGTTTCGTCTTCTCGAAGTCCAGCGCATCGCTGACTCATCTCTTCCGCCGTGGTCAGCGACGATTCTTCTCGCGGCCGTGATGATCACCGCCGGAGTCGGCATTCCGCTGCGTTGTTACCTGATCTCGGCCGTCGGCTTCGATCACCAGCGTCTCGGCGAGAAGTTTCGCCAGATGTTCCCCGTGGTTCTGGCCCTTGATCAACTCTGGGCAATCGCGCCATTCCTGTTGATGGAGAAAATTGGATTGGGCGCAGCCTTCGCCGTCAGCGCCGCGCTTCTGTACCTGCCTTTCTCAGAACGCACGCTGATCCGGATGGCGTATCACCAGCCCCGCTAGCCCCAACTTTCCTGGAACCACACTCACCGTTCCCTCGTATCTCCGTCTAACAGGCCGGGTGATGGTGTGCCCCGCCGGAGGATCTTTATGAAGTCCATTGCCATTCGGCTTTTCTTGGCTGTTTTCGCGGTTACGTTTGCCGCGACGCTCCCCGCCCGCGCCGATGAGTGGTCCAAGACCTACAACATCAGCGGCAAACCCGACCTGCGCGTCGAGACCTCTGACGCCAACATCCGCGTCACCGCCTGGGACCAGCACACGATCGAGGCCAAGGTGATCACCAGCCGCTACAAAATCGGCGAGGACGGCATCCGCGTCGAAGAGCACCAGAACGGCGACTCCGTCGAAATTGCAGTCCACTATCCGCATCACAACTTCAACTTCGAGTGGGGCTCCGGCCACCGCGTCGACATCATCATCCAGATGCCGCGCGAGGGCAAAGTCAACCTCCGCACAGGCGACGGCAGAATTGAAGCCTCGGGCATCAAGGGTGACCTGGACATGCATACTGGCGATGGATCGATCGAACTCAACGGCGTAGACGGCAGACTCCGCGCCACCACCGGCGATGGTCACATCCAGGCCAACGGCCGCTTTGATGAACTCACGCTGAAGACCGGCGATGGACACGTGGACGTTCGCGCTAACAGCGGCTCAACGCTTGCTACCGGCTGGCGCCTGGAAACTGGCGACGGCAGCGTCTCGCTCGAAGTCCCTCCGGACCTCTCCGCGACCGTTGATCTTCATACCAGTGACGGCCATATCGATCTCGACATGCCAGTGACCACGGAAGGCAAGATTCGTACCAATGAGATTCACGGCAAGCTCAATGGTGGCGGCAGCCTGCTGACCATTCGCACCGGCGACGGCTCGATCCACCTGAAGAAGGGTTAGTCCTTGCGGGTGCCCCATTTCTCACGCGTTTTTTGCGCGAGAAGTGGGGATTTTCGTGTGTGGTGCCCATCTTTGCACGCCATTTGAGTAAGCGTCCGTGCGTTCTGACATGTTTCTTGGCGCGAAAGCTTATACTTCTCAGTCTTCACGATTTCAGCAAATTGAGGGTCTTTTCATGGCATTTCTCCGCCTGAGCAGTCTTGCGCTTGTTCTCGCTGTCCATCTCTCTATTGCCCAAGCTCAACAACCCACCAAATACACCCCCGCGCTTGACGTCACTGCCATGGATCGCTCCATTGATCCCTGCGTCGATTTCTTCGCGTACTCCTGCGGAGGGTGGATCAAGAACAATCCCATCCCGGCCGACCAATCCTCCTGGGACACCTATTCGAAGATGGAAGACGAGAACAAAGCGCAGCTGCGCGGAATCCTCGAAGCCGCCGCGACGCCCAAGGCCAGCCGCAACGCCGCCAATCAAAAGATCGGTGACTACTACGCATCGTGCATAGACGAGAAGGCCATCGAAGCCAAAGGCGTCGACGTGCTCAAGCCGGAACTCGATCGCATCGCCAAGGTCAGCAACAAGTCGGAACTTGCCGACGTCGTATCGGCCATGGCCACCGACAACGTGCTCTTCCGCCTCGACTCCATTCAGGACTACCGCGACGCCAGCCAGGTCATCGCTGACGTGGACCAAGGTGGCCTCGGCCTTCCCGATCGCGACTATTACCTCAAGACCGACGACAAGTCAGAAGAACTGCGCAAGAAGTACATC
>Ga0335082_10005140_pt1 | contig 14274 bp, 10 predicted proteins | sample Lox_Sample_41_FD_206718 | JGI IMG/M metagenome (GOLD analysis project Ga0335082, IMG submission 206718) | Soil microbial communities from Loxahatchee National Wildlife Refuge, Florida, United States - Lox_Sample_4.1 | ecosystem: Environmental > Terrestrial > Soil > Wetlands | place: USA...
CTGCAGCGCCGCCGAGAGGTCGAGCAGCAGCGTCGGCCGGTTCTCCAGCGGGTAGAAGCTGATGATCCGGTTCATCGCGTGGTAGCTGTTGTTGGCGTGCAGCGTGGCGAGCGCGAGGTGGCCCGACTGCGCGTAGGCGAGCGCCATGCCCATGGTCTGCTTGTCGCGAATCTCGCCGATGAGGATGCAGTCCGGCGCCTGGCGCAGCGCGTTCTTCAGCGCGATGTCGAAGCTCTTGGTGTCGGTGCCGACCTCGCGCTGGTTGACGATGGACTTCTTGTTCTTGAAGATGAACTCGACCGGGTCCTCCAGCGTGAGGATGTGCCCCGACTTGAGCTCGTTGCGGTAGTCGAGCATGGCCGCGAGCGAGGTGGACTTGCCCGAGCCGGTCGCGCCCACCATGAGGATCAGGCCGCGCTTCTGCATGATGATCTCCTTGAGCACCTCGGGCACGCCCAGGGAGTCGATCTTCGGGATGTCGCCGGGGATGAAGCGCACCACCACCGCCGGCGACCCCTTCTGGCGGAACGCGCTGATCCGGAACGCGCCCACGCCCTCGAGCGCGCAGGCGGTGTTCAGCTCCATCTCGTTCTCGTATTCGGCGACCTGCCTCTCGTGCAGCACCTCGTAGAGCAGCGTCTTGACCGCGTCGGCGTTGAGAACGGTCTGGTTGACGGGGACCGAGACGCCGTTGATCTTGATGTTGATCGGCGAACCGACCGACAGGAAGATGTCGGAGGCCTTCTTCTCGGCCATCACCTGGAACAGGCGCTTCATCGCGGACATGGCGTCACCCTCCCTTGCGTGCGGCTAGTCTAACCGACTAGTCGCCGCGCAGCAGTTCGTTGAGGCTGGTCTTGGCGCGCGTCCGGGCGTCGACCTTCTTGACGATCACCGCGCAGTACAGGCTGCAGTTGCCACCCGAGGGCAGGCTGCCCGCCACCACCACCGAGCCGGCCGGCACCCGGCCGTAGTGAATCTGGCCGGTCTCGCGGTCGTAGATGCGGGTGCTCTGGCCGATGAACACGCCCATGCCGAGTACGCTGTTTTCCTCGACGACCACGCCCTCGACCACTTCCGAGCGCGCGCCCACGAAGCAGTTGTCCTCGATGATCGTCGGGTTCGCCTGCAGCGGCTCGAGCACGCCGCCGATGCCGACGCCGCCCGACAGGTGCACGTTCTTGCCGATCTGCGCGCAGGAGCCCACCGTGGCCCAGGTGTCCACCATCGTGCCCTCGTCGACGTAGGCGCCGATGTTCACGTAGGAGGGCATCAGCACCACGTTTTTCGCGACATAGGCGCCGCGGCGCGCCATTGCGGGCGGGACGACCCGAACTCCTGTTCTAGAAAATTCCTTTTCATCATAAGACCCGAACTTCGATGCCACTTTGTCGAAATAGCGCGTCGCGCCGCCCTTCATCACGCGGTTGTCCGCGAGGCGGAACGACAGCAGCACCGCCTTCTTGATCCATTGGTGCGTGACCCAGTCCCTGCCGTGCTTCTCGGCCACGCGCAGCCGGCCCGCGTCCAACCCGGCGATGACTTCCTCGACCGCGCGGCGCAGCGCCTTCGGCGCCTTGCCGGGGCCGAGGGCGGTGCGGTTCTCCCAGGCTTCCTCGATGATCTTGTTCATAGCGTGTTCGCGAACTGCTTGAGCCGCCTGGCCGCCTCGACGCATTCCCCGTGGGACGCAACCAGCGCGATGCGGACGTGGCTTCTTCCGGGATTGCTCCCGTGCGCCTCGCGCGCGAGGTAGCTGCCCGGCAGGACGAGCACATTATATTGTCCGTACAAGCGGCGCGCGAACTCCGCGTCGTCGATCGGCGTGCGGATCCAAAGGTAGAAGCCGCCTTCGGGCCGTTCCGCCTTCAGCGAGGTCTCCTCGAGCAGGGGCAGGACCGCGGCGTACTTGGCGGCATACAGACGCCGGTTCTCGCGCACGTGCGCCTCGTCGTTCCAGGCGGCGATCGAGGCGCGCTGGACCGCGTGGCTCATCGCCGAGCCGTGATAGGTGCGGTAGAGCAGGTAGGACTTGAGCAGCGCCGCGTCGCCCGCGACGAAGCCCGAGCGCATGCCCGGCGCGTTGGAGCGCTTGGACAGGCTCGAGAACACGACCAGGCGGCCGAAATCGCGCCGGCCCAGGCGCCAGGCCGCCTCGAGCGCGCCGAGCGGCGGCTTCGCCTCGTCGCAGTAGATCTCGGAATAGCACTCGTCCGAGGCGATCACGAAGCCGTGGCGGTCGGAGAGCGCGAACAGCGCGCGCCAGCCCTCCAGGTCGAGGACGCGGCCGGTCGGATTGCCCGGCGAGCAGGCGTAGCACAGCTGCACGCCGCTCCAGTCGAGCGCGTCGAAGCGCATGCCGTCGTTGAGGAACAGCGGCTCGGCGCCCGCCAGCAGCGCCGCGCCCTCGTAGATCTGGTAGAACGGATTCGGGCAGACCACGCGCGCGCGCGCGGCCGCGGGATCGACCACCGCCTGCGCGAACGAGAACAGCGCCTCGCGGCTGCCGTTGACCGGCAGGACCTGGGTTTCCGGGTCCAGCGCCTCCAGCGCGTAGCGCCGCTTCGCCCAGCCGGCGATCGCCTCGCGCAGCTCCGGCAGGCCCGCGGTGCGCGGGTAGGCCGATAGCCCGTCGAGCGAGGCCGCCAGCGCGTCCTTCAAGATCGCGGGCGTCGGGTGCTTCGGCTCGCCGATGGAAAGATCGATCGGCCGCAGCGCCGGGCCGGGCGCGACCCCTGCGAGCAGCGCACGCAGCCTTTCGAACGGGTAGACCTGCAGCTTGCCGAGGCGCGGATTCAAGCGCGGGCCTTCCAACCCCGCTTGCGATGCTCGACCACGACCGAGGTGTAGATTCCGCCGCGCACGTTGAACTTGGCCGCGAGCTTCATGTAGCGGGGCCGCGTGGCCTTCACGAGGTCGTCGAGGATGCGATTGGTGACCGCCTCGTGGAACGCCCCTTCGTCCCGGTAGGACCAGATGTAGAGCTTGAGCGACTTGAGCTCCACGCACAGCCGGTCGGGCACGTATTCGAGCTGCAGCACCGCGAAGTCCGGCTGGCCCGTCATCGGGCAGAGGCAGGTGAACTCCGGAATCTCCATGCAAATCCGGTAGTCGCGGCGAGGCGACGGATTGGCGAAGGTCTCGAGGCGGCGGGACGGGCGCGTGGGCATCGAAAAAGCGCTGAAAAGCAGGCAGAAATCGAGCCGCGAATGGTATCATTTTGAAAACTCCAATACGCCAACCAAAGCGACCGTAAGTGCGCCTCACCCAGGTCAAACTCTCCGGCTTCAAGTCCTTCGTCGATCCCACCTCGATTCACGTGCCGGGCCAGCTGGTCGGCATCGTCGGCCCGAACGGTTGCGGCAAGTCGAACGTCATCGACGCGGTGCGCTGGGTGCTCGGCGAGTCGCGCGCCTCGGCGCTGCGCGGCGATTCGATGCAGGACGTCATCTTCAACGGCGCGGGCTCGCGCAAGCCGCTCGCGCGCGCCAGCGTCGAGCTGATCTTCGACAACTCGCTCGGCCGCGCCGCGGGACAGTGGTCCCAGTACGCGGAGCTGTCGGTGCGCCGGGTGCTGCAGCGCGACGGCGAGTCGTCCTACTACATCAACGGCACGCACGTGCGCCGGCGCGACGTGACCGACGTGTTCCTCGGCACCGGTTTGGGGCCGCGCGCCTACGCCATCATCGAGCAGGGCATGATCTCCCGGGTCATCGAGGCGAAGCCGGACGAGCTGCGCGTCTTCCTGGAGGAAGCCGCGGGCGTCTCGCGCTACAAGGAGCGCCGCAAGGAGACCGAGCACCGGCTCGCGGACGCGCGCGAGAACCTGGCGCGCGTGAACGACATCCGCGCCGAGCTCGGCGCGCAGATCGAGAAGCTCGAAGGGCAGGCGAAGATCGCCACGCGCTACAAGGAGCTGCAGCAGGACCTGCAGCACAAGCAGCACCTGCTCTGGTTCCTGCGCCGCCGCGACGCCTCGACCGACCGCGAGAAGCACGCGCGCGACATCGCCGGCGTGTCCAACGAGGTCGAGGCGGGCACCGCGCAGCAGCGCGAGGTCGAGAGCCGCGTCGAGACCGCGCGCCAGGCGCACTACGGCGCGGGCGACGCGCTGAACACCGCCCAGGCGGCGGTCTACGGCGCCAACGCCGAGGTGGCCCGGCACGAGTCGGAGCTGCGGCACGTCGAGGAAAGCCGCAGCCGCCTGGAGAGCCAGCACACGGAGCGCCGCACGCAGCTCGGCGACTGGCGCGAGCAGCGCTCGCAGCTCACGCAGGCGCTGCACATGTGGGCGGCGCGCTCGGGCGGCGCGAAGCAGCGCGTCGCGGACGCGCAGGCGAGCCTCGCCGCGCAGAACGCGCGTCTGCCGGAATCCGAGCAGGCCTACCGCGCCGCGCAGGAGCAGCTCAACGACTCGCGCAGTCGCCTGCAGCAGGCCGAGAGCCGGCTGCTGCTCGAGCAGCAGAACGCGGCGCACCTGGAAGCGGGCCTGCAGGCGCTCGCGCGGCGGCGCGAGCGCCTGGACGCCGAGCTGCTGCAGCTCGCGGAGCCGGACGCCGCGGGCATGCAGGCGGCCAACGGCCGCGTGCTCGAACTCGATCGCCAGATCGCCGAGTCGCAGAGGGCGCTCGACGCGCTGCAGGCGGAGTGCGAGCGCCTCGGCGAGGCCGGCGCCGACGCCACCGAGGCGAGCGTCGCGGCCAGCCGCGAGCAGACCGCGGCCGACGCGCAGCTCGCCACGCTGAAGCAGGTCCAGGCCGCGGCCGAGGAGGAGGCGCCCCTGCACGACTGGCTGGCGCGGCACCAGCTCGCCTCGCTGCCGCGCTTCTGGCAGAAGATCCGCATCGAGCACGGCTGGGAGACCGCGCTCGAGTCGGTGCTGCGCGAGCGCCTGCACGCGCTCGAACTCGGCGACAGCGGCGCGCTGCGCGGCGACCGCCCGCCGGTCAAGGCGAGCCTGTTCGGCCCGGGCGATGCCGGTCAGGCGCCGCCGGCGCCGGGTCTCGTGCCGCTGCAGGCCAAGGTCCATGCGGCGGACGCGCGCCTGGGCGGCGCGCTCTCCGACTGGCTGGCGGACGTCTACGCCTTCGAGGGCGTGCCCGGCGCGAAGCAGCGCTCCGCGCTCGCGCCCGGGACGGTGCTGGTCAACCGCGAGGGCGACCAGTTCACGCGCCACACCGTGAGCTTTCACGCGCCCGATCCCGCCGACGCGGGCATCCTCGCCCGCCAGGCCGAGATCGAGGACCTCGAGGAGCGCTGCAAGTCGCTCGCCGCGCAGGCCGCGGCCGCCGCCGCGGCGGCCGCCCGGGCCGAGGCGGCGCTCGCCGAGCGCACGGCCGCGCTCGAGCTGGCGCGCACCCGGGCCGGCGCGCGCCAGCAGGACAAGCACGCCGCGCAGATCGAGGCGCTCAAGCTGGGCCAGGCGCTCGAGCGCTACCGCGAGCGCAGCGCGCAGATCCGCGAGGAGGCCGGCGTGATCGGGCGCGACGAGGCGCGCGACCGCGCCAAGCTGGCGGAAACGCGACAGGCGCTGGCGCGCGTGGCCGGCGAGATCCGCGACGGCAAGCAGCGGCTCGAGACGCTGCGCGAGGGTCATGTCGCGGCCGAGGCCGCGCTCGCCGCGCAGCGCGTGCGCACGCAGCAGGCCGAGCGCGAGGCGCAGGACGCCGTGTTCGGCGAGCGCGAGGTGAGCGCCAAGATCGCCGAGATCGACAACTCGGTGCGCATGATCGACCAGCAGATCGCGCGCGCCGACGAGGAGGTCGCGAGGCTCACGGCCGAGCTCGCGGTGGACCCGGTGCCCGGAGTGCGCCGCGCGCTCGAGGCGGCCGCCGAGGCGCGCATGGCCTGCGAAAAGACGCTCGCCGGCGCGCGCGACGCGGTCGAGGCGGCCGCCGCCGAGCTGCGCGGTCTGGAGGAGGAGAAGCTGCGCATCGAGGGCTCGCTCGCGCCGCTGCGCGAGCGCGTCAACGAGCTGCGGCTGAAGCAGCAGGCGGCGCAGATCAACTACGACCAGTATGACACCCAGCTGCGCGAGGCGGGCGGCGACGAGGAGCGGCTTGCCGCCTCGGCCGACGGGGCGCCGCGCCCGGCCTCGCTGCAGGGCGAGATCACGCGCCTCACGCAGGCGATGAACGAGCTCGGCGCGGTGAACCTCGCCGCGCTGGAGGAGCTCGCCAGCGGGCGCGAGCGCAAGGACTTCCTCGACGCGCAGTCGGCCGACCTGGAGGAGGCGGTGCGCACGATGGAAGATGCGATCCGCAAGATCGACCGCGAGACGCGCGAGCTGCTGCGCGAGACCTTCGACAGCGTGAACCGGCACTTCGGCTCGCTGTTCCCGGTGCTGTTCGGCGGCGGCGAGGCGAGGCTCGTGATGACCGGCGAGGAGATCCTCGACGCCGGCGTGCAGGTGATGGCGCACCCGCCGGGCAAGCGCAACACCAGCATCCACCTGCTCTCGGGCGGCGAGAAGGCGCTCACGGCGATCTCGCTCGTGTTCGCGATGTTCCAGCTCAACCCGGCGCCGTTCTGTCTGCTGGACGAGGTAGACGCGCCGCTGGACGACAGCAACACCGCGCGCTTCTGCGACCTCGTGCGCAAGATGTCCGCGCAGACGCAGTTCCTGTTCATCAGCCACAACAAGATCACCATGGAGATGGCGAGCCAGCTCATCGGCGTGACGATGCCCGAGTCCGGCGTGTCGCGCGTCGTCGAGGTGGACATCGAAGAGGCCCTCAAGATCCGGGAGGAGCTCGCGGCCTGAGGCCCGCCGCAGGGCCCCGGCGAGCGGCAGCCCCTCCCATGAGCCCGCGATGAGCGAGCTGCAGATCGGCCTGCTGGCGATCGGCGCGGCGGTGGTCGCGGGAGTGCTCGTCTACAACCGCATCCAGGAGCGCGCCGCGCGCCGCTCCGCCGAGCGCGCGTTCCGCTCGGACCACGCCGACGTGCTGATCGACGCCCCGGCGGGCGCCCCGGAAGCGGGCGAGCCGGCGCGTGCCGCGCCGCATCGGCCACCGGCGCCGCGGCCGCAGGCCGAGCCCGATGCGGCGGGCGACTACATCGTCGAGTTCACCGCGAGCGACCCGGCGGCGCAGGCGGCGGTGCACGAGCATTGGCCGGCCATCGAGCGCCGGCACGCGCGGCGCGCGTTCATCGCGCCGGGCCCGGACGGCAGGTCCTGGCGCGCCGGCCTGCAGCTGGTTTCGCGCGACGGCGCGATCGGCGAAGCCGACCTCATCGAGTTCCGCTCCGCGGTCGAGACGCTCGCCGCGCAGGCGGGCGGCAAGGCCTCCGCGCCCGAGATGCGCGCCGCGGTGGAGGCCGCGCGCGCGCTGGACGAGTTCTGCGCCGAAACCGACATCCAGGTCGTGGTGCACGTCGAAGGCGGGCCTTACCCCGGCACCAAGATCCGCGCGGCCGCCGAGTCGAGCGGCCTCGCGCTCGAGCCCGGCGGCAAGTTCGCGCAGCGCGACGACGCCCAGAGGCTGCTCTACACCCTCGCCGCGCGCGACGGAGCGCCGTTCAGCGCCGCGACCATGAAGGATGCCGCGCCCGCGGGCCTCTCGCTCGCGCTCGACGTCGCGTGCGCGCCCGATACGCGCCGCACGTTCGAGTCCATGGCGCGCCTCGCGCACCAGCTCGCCGCGGTGCTGGGCGGCAGCATCGTCGACGACAACGGCCAGGCGCTCGACGAGCGCGCCGTCGGCGCCATCGCGCAGCAGCTGGACGCGGTGCGCGCGCGCCTGGAGGCGAAGGGCATCGCGCCCGGCAGCCCTACGGCGCTGCGCCTGTACTCCTGACCGTGCCGATCCCCAAGGTACTCGCGAGGCGCGCCGCGCAGTTGCGCGCCGAGATCGAGCGCCACAACGATCTCTACTACGCGAAGGACGCGCCCGAAATTCCGGACGCCGAGTACGACCTCCTGTTTCGCGAGCTCGTCGAGCTGGAAAACGCGCACCCGGAGCTGGCGGCGCCCGATTCGCCCACGCAACGCGTGGGCAGCGCGCCGCTGCCCGAGTTCGCGGAGGTGCGCCACCGCACGCCGATGCTGTCCCTCGGCAACGCCTTCGACGAGGACGCGGTGCGCGCCTTCGACCGCCGCGTGCGCGGGGCGCTCGGCGAGGAGGACGTGGAATATGCCGCCGAGCCCAAGTTCGACGGACTGGCGATCAGCCTCAGCTACCGCGACGGCGTGTTCGCGCAGGGCGCCACGCGTGGCGACGGCGCGACGGGCGAAGACGTGACGCCGAACCTGCGCACCGTGAAGTCGATCCCGTTGCGCCTGAGTAAGGCGGCCGATACCGCGGACCTGGAGGTGCGCGGCGAGGTGCTGTACTACAAGAGCGATTTCGAGAAGCTGAACCGGCGCCAGGAGGCTGCGGGAGAGAAGGTGTTCGCGAACCCGCGCAATGCGGCGGCAGGCAGCCTGCGCCTGCTCGACTCGCGCATCACGGCGCAGCGGCCGCTGCGCTTCTTCGCCTACGGCGTGGGAGTGGCCGCAAAAGCGCGCTGGAAGACGCATTCTGAAACGCTGGATCGCCTGGAAGCCTTGGGGTTCCCGGTCAGCAAGGAGCGCGCCGTGACGCGAGGGGTGGAGGGATTGCTGGATTTCTACAGAAAGATCCGGATGAAGCGGGAAAAGCTGCCCTACGCGATTGACGGCGTGGTCTACAAGGTGAACCGGCTGGACTGGCAGGAGCGGCTCGGCTTCGTCTCCCGGGCGCCGCGCTTCGCGCTCGCGCACAAGTATCCCGCCGAGGAGCGCACCACCGAAGTGCTGAACATCGAAGTCCAGGTCGGCCGCACGGGCGTGCTGACGCCGGTGGCGCGGCTGAGGCCGGTCGAGGTGGGCGGCGTCACGGTGACCAACGCCACCCTGCACAACGAGGACGACCTGCGGCGCAAGGACGTGCGCGTAGGCGACACGGTGGTGGTGCGGCGCGCCGGAGACGTGATTCCCGAGGTCGTCGCGGTCGTGCCCGGCAAGCGCCCCGCGGGCGCCGCGCCGTTCTCCATGCCCGGGCGCTGCCCGGTCTGCGATTCGCCGGTCATTCGGCTCGCGGGCGAGGCGGCGACGCGATGCACCGGCGGCTTGTACTGCAGCGCCCAGCGCAAGCAGGCGCTGCAGCATTTCGTGGGCCGGCGCGCGATGGACATCGAGGGCGTCGGCGAGAAGCTCATCGAGCAGCTCGTGGACCTCGGGCTCGTAGAGAGCCCGGCCGACCTCTACTCGCGGCTGGACGCCGGGAAGCTCGCCGCGCTCGAGCGCATGGCCGAGAAATCCGCGCAGAACGTGATGGCGAGCATCGAGCGCTCGCGCGACATGGACTTCGCGCGCTTCATCTTCGCGCTCGGCATCCCGGGCGTGGGCGAGGAGGTGGCGAAGATCCTCGCGCGGCACTTCGGCGCGCTGGCCGCGCTCCTGGAGGCCGACTGGCCCGCGCTCGCCGCCGGGAAGGAGGCGGTCCGCAAGGACAACGCCAGGCGCAAGCGCAAGGGCGAGGCACTCCAGGAGGTGCCGCTGGAGGGCATCGGGCCCGAGATCATGGAGAGCCTCGGCAAGTTCCTGCACGAGCCGCACAACCGCAAGGTGATCCAGAGGCTCGTCGACCCGGCGCACGGCGTACGCTTGAAGCGCGCCGCGGCGGCGCGCGCGGCCGCGGGGGGCAGCAAGACCTTCGTGCTCACTGGTACTCTCCCGACTATGGGCCGGGACGAGGCGCGCGCGCTGCTCGCGGCTGCCGGCCACAAGGTCGCCGGATCGGTGTCGAAGAGAACCGACTACGTGGTGGCGGGCGCCGGGCCGGGCAGCAAGCTCGAGCAGGCGCGCGCGCTGGGCGTGACCGTGCTCGACGAGGACGGGCTGCTCAAACTCCTGGGGAAGCACTGATCCATGCACAAGAAGATCACCAAGGCGGTATTTCCGGTGGCCGGCCTCGGCAGCCGCTTCCTGCCCGCCACCAAGGCGAGCCCCAAGGAGATGCTGCCGATCGTGGACAAGCCGCTCATCCAGTACGCGGTGGAGGAAGCGGCGGCGGCGGGGATCACCGATCTCATCTTCGTGACCGGCCGCAACAAGCGCGCGATCGAGGACCATTTCGACCTGAACCCGGAGCTCGACAGCGCGCTCGCGGGCAAGCCCGAGCTGCAGAGGATCGCGCGCGGCGTGCTGCCCGCGCGTTGCCGCTGCATCTACATCCGCCAGGCCGAGCCGCTCGGGCTCGGGCACGCGGTGCTCTGCGCGCAGCCGGCGGTGGGCGACGAGCCGTTCGCGGTGCTGCTCGCCGACGACCTCATCGACGCGCGCCCGCCGACGCTCGCGCGCATGGCGCAGCGCTTCCGCAAGGAAGGCTGCTCGCTGCTCGGCGTCGAGCCGGTGCCGCGCGCGCAGACCGCGAGCTACGGCATCGTGAGCCCGGAGAACGCGAGGTCGGCGGTCACGCCGATCCGCGCGATCGTCGAAAAGCCCGCGCCCGCGGATGCGCCCTCCACGCTCGCCGTCGTAGGGCGCTACGTGCTCACGCCGGCGATTTTCCGGCTGCTCGCCCGGGCGAAGCCGGGCCGCGGCGGCGAGATCCAGCTCACCGACGCGATCTCGGCGCTGCTGGACGAGGAGCGCGTGCTGGCGATGGACATCGGCGGCCGCCGCTACGACTGCGGCAGCAAGCTCGGCTACCTGCAGGCGACCGTGGAGCTCGGCCTGCGCCACCCGGCGATCGGCAAGCCCTTCGCGGCCTACCTCAAGAAGCGCCCGCGCTGAGCGATGCCCGACCTGAAGGCATCCTGGGATTTCCTCGAGAACTCGGACCTGGTGGCCGCCGCCGAGGACGTGCGTGCGGCCGTCGGCCGCATGGCGGCGGAGATCCAGGCGCGCCTGGGCGAGCGCTATCCGCTCGTGCTCGTGGTGATGGGCGGCGCGGTCGTGTTCGCGGGCCAGCTGCTGCCCCTGCTGCGCATGCCGCTCGACGTGGACTACGTGCACGCCACGCGCTACGGCGCGGCGACGGACGGCGGGCGCATCGACTGGCGCGTGCCGCCTTCGGCCGCGGTGCGCGGGCGCGCGGTGCTGGTGCTGGACGACATCCTCGACGGCGGCCACACCATGCACGCGATCCGCGAGCGCCTGCTCGACCTGGGCGCGGCGAGCTTCCAGTGCGCGGTGCTGGTGGAGAAGATGCTGCGCAAGCCGAAGCCGATCGCGCCCGATTTCGTGGGTCTGCGCATCCCGGACCGTTTCGTCTTCGGCTGCGGCATGGACGCCAAGGGCTACTGGCGCAACCTGCCGGAGATCCGCGCGATGAGGCAAGGCTGATGCTCGCGGTCATCGGCGGCAGCGGCCTCTCGGCGCTTCCCGGGATGGCCGAGCTGCGCCACGTCGCAGTGCGCACGGATTACGGCGAGCCTTCGGCGGCGCTCGCGTTCGGCAGGGTGAGCGGGCGCGAGATCGTTTTCCTCGCGCGCCACGGCGAGGCGCACAACATCGCGCCCCACGAGATCAACTACCGCGCCAACATTCAGGCCCTCAGGGAGGCGGGTGCGCGCGCGATCGTCGCCGTAGCGGCGGTCGGCGGCATCCGGCGCGAATTCGGGCCGGGCGCGCTGGTCGTGCCCGACCAGATCATCGACTACACCTGGGGCCGCCGCGCCACCTTCTACGAGGGGGCAGGCGCCGAGGTCACGCACATCGACTTCACCGAGCCCTACGCGGCGGCCCTGCGCGCGCGCATCCTCGCGGCCGCCAGGGCCTGCGGCGAGGCGGTCGCCGACGGCGGCGTCTACGCGGCGACGCAGGGACCGCGCCTCGAGACCGCGGCGGAGATTACGCGCCTGGAGCGCGACGGCGCGGACCTGGTCGGGATGACGGGCATGCCGGAAGCGGCGCTTGCGCGCGAGGCGGGCATCGATTATGCGACGATCGCGGTCGTGGCCAACCACGCGGCGGGTCGCGGCGACAGCAGGCAGGCGATCTCGCTCGAGGCGATGGACGCGGTGCTCGCGCAGGGGATGGCGCGCGTGCGGCGCATCCTCGGGCAGCTGGTGGCGGCCGCATGATCCGCGAGGTCCTGCGCATGGGCGATCCGCGCCTGCTGCAGCGCTCCGCCGAGGTCACGAGCTTCGGCACGCCCGAGCTCGAGGCGCTGCTGCGGGACATGCGCGACACGATGGCGCACCTCAGCGGCGCGGGGCTCGCGGCACCGCAGATCGGCGTCGGCCTGCGCGTCGTGATCTTCGGCGTGAAGGCCAATCCCCGCTACCCTGGCGTGGAGGAGATTCCCGACACCGTGCTCATCAACCCCGTGCTCGAGCCGCTCGCGGACGAGGTCGAGGAGGGCTGGGAGGGCTGCCTCTCGGTGCCCGGCATGCGCGGATGGGTGCCGCGCTGGAAGCGGCTGCGCTACTGGGGCCTCGACGAGAAGGGCAACCGCTTCAGCCGCGAGGTCGCCGACTTTCACGCGCGCGTCGTCCAGCACGAATGCGACCACCTGGACGGCATCCTCTACCCGATGCGCATCCGCGACCTCGCGAAGTTCGGCTTCAACGAGGCGCTCTTCCCCGGGCAAGACCTGCCGCCGGAGGACTAGCGCTCAGATCTGCAGCTCGCCGAGCAGCTCCTGCTCGAGCTTGAGCACGTCCTTCGAATTGCTCAGCGCTGGGCCAGAGACGAGGAACACGTCCTCGGCGCGGTCGCCGAGCGTGTTGATCTTCGCCGAGTAGAGGTTGAGGTGGTGCTCCGAGAGCCGGCGCGCCACGCGGTAGAGCAGCCCGGGGCGGTCGCTGGCGACGATGTTGAGCGAGTGGTAGGCGCCGCGCTCGTCCGGGCGGATGTCCACCGCGGGCGGGATCGGGAAGTGCCGCACGCGGCGCGACACGCGGCCGCTGCTGGGCGGCGGCAGCGGCGCCTGCGACTGCAGCTCGGCGGCGAGGTCGGCTTCGATGCCCGCCATGAGATCGCGGTAATGCGCGCCGCCGCCGCGGCCCATGACGAGAAAGCTGTCGAGCGCATAGCCGTTGCGCGTGGTGTGGATCTTCGCCTCGACGATGTTGAAGCCCGCGCGCTCGAAGTAGCCGCAGATGCGCGCGAACAGCTTCTCGCGGTCGGGCGTGTAGATCATCACCTGCAGGCCTTCGCCGAACGGCGCGAGCCGGGCCTTGACCACCGGCGTCCTGGTGTCGACGCGGTAATGCAGGTTGCGCGTCTGCCAGGCGATCTCCTGCGGGTCGTGGCGCAGGAAGTAGGTGGTGTCCAGGTTCGGCCAGAAGCGGTCCTTGACCGCGTCCGAGAGCGCGTACAGGCGCAGCAGGCGCAGGGCCTCGGCCTGCTTCTCGGCGACCTCGGTGTCGAGCGCCGGCGCCTCGCCCGAGAGGATGCGCCGCGCGAGGCGGAACAGGTCCTCGAGCAGCTTCGCCTTCCAGCCGTTCCAGACCCTGGGGCTCGTGCCGCGGATGTCGGCCACCGTAAGCAGGTAGAGCGCCACCAGCCTGCGCTCGTCGCCCACCGCCGCCGCGAACGCGCGCGCCACCTCCGGGTCGTCCACGTCCCGCTTCTGCGCCACCGCCGACATCGTCAGGTGATGCCCGACGAGAAAGGCGACCAGGTCGGCGTCCTCGCTGGAGAGGCCGTGCCGCTTGCAGAAGCGCCTCGCGTCGAGCGCGCCAAGCTCGGAGTGGTCGCCGCCGCGCCCCTTGGCGATGTCGTGGAACAGCGCCGCCACGTACAGCAGCCAGTGGCGTTCGAAGCCGCTCATGAGCTGGCTGCAGAGCGGAAACTCGTGCGCGAATTCCGGCATCGTGAAGCGGCGCAGGTTGCGCAGCACCATGAGGATGTGCTGGTCCACGGTGTAGACGTGGTAAAGGTCGTGTTGCATCTGGCCGACGATGCGGCCGAACTCCGGCAGGTAGCCGCCCAGCACGTCGTACTGGTTCATGCGGCGGAACTCGTGCACGAGGCCGCGCGGCTGCTGCAGGATGTGCAGAAACAGCATGCGCGCCACCGGGTCGCGGCGCAGGCGCGCATCCAGGCGCCCGCGCGCGCGCCAGAGCGCGCGCAGCGTGCCCGCGGTCATGCCGCGCAGGTCGCCGTGCTGCTGCATGAGCAGGAAGCCCTCCAGGATCGCGCGCGGCTCGCGCTCGAAGAGGTCCTCGCGGCGAGCCTCCAGCAGCGTGCCGCGCGCCTGGAAGCGCTCGTTGAGCGCGCGCGGCGCGGCCTCGGGCGCCGGCGCGAAGCGCGCCTCCAGGTTCTGCAGCAGAATCGTGTTGAGCTGCGTGATCGCCTTG